>Ga0302326_10020200_pt1 | contig 13721 bp, 12 predicted proteins | sample Palsa_T0_3_FD_202264 | JGI IMG/M metagenome (GOLD analysis project Ga0302326, IMG submission 202264) | Peat permafrost microbial communities from Stordalen Mire near Abisko, Sweden - Palsa_T0_3 | ecosystem: Environmental > Terrestrial > Soil > Palsa > Peat permafrost | place: Sweden: Abisko... | reverse complement strand
CGCCAGTGCAGCTTCGACAAAGGCGAGTCCGATGCCGCGGTTTGCACCGGTGATGAGCACGGTGGCATCTTGCATTTTCATATTCGCATCCTCTCCATTTCACAGCGAATCTATCACCCGGTCGCCCCCACCAGGCGCCGCGACGGCAGGACAGGCAAGAGTGCCGAGCACGAGCGTTGCACCTTGTGATGTTATCCGCGGCAGACGCTTTGGAAAAGTCCACGCCGATCTTATGGAGCAGGCTGGGTTTCACTTCGCCAGCCACCGCTGAGTGCCTTGAACACGGCGATTTGATCCTGAACCAAGGCGGCATCGGATGAAGCGCCGCGGCGTCGACAGCGACCAGGGTTTGTTCCGCGGTGAGCAAATCTAAGGCGCTGAGCGCACGCGCCGCGAATTCATCGCGGGCAATGATAAAGCTTTCATGTATTTTGGCCTGGGCGTCCCCGAGGGCATGCCGGGTGTCGAGAGCCGAGCTGTACAGCGCAAGCGCCAGCTCGGCGCTCTGAGCGGCACAGCTGTCGGTGGCATGTCGCTAGACATTCTGCTAGCTGTCAGACGGCTCGTCGTCCAGGGCGGCAGCACAGCGCTTGAGCAGCTCACTAAGAAGCTTGGCTTCCTCTGCTGATAGCATGGAGAGCATTTGTCGCTCCACCACATCAGCCGCTTTCGCGCCCTCGGCAACGGCCTTTTGGCCCGCCTTCGTCAGCTCGGTCATGATGACACGGCCATGTTCCGGATGCGGCCTGCGCACGATCAGGCCTCCGCGTTCGAGATTTCGACAGAAGGTTACATGACAACGCCAGTCGGTCCCGACTTCATTGCCTTGCAGGTGCGCAGCCTCGCCACATCCAGTAAGTTCTACATGGAGGTCTTCGGTTTCGAAGCCGCCGCGCAGAGTCCGCCCGGCGCGGCCGTTCTCAAGACCGCGCCGATCCCGCTGGCGTTGCGAGAGCCTCTCCGTCCGCTTCTCGAAACGGGGCCGCTCGGTGTGGGCATGGTGCTCTGGATCGCGTGCGACGACGCTAGCGCGCTGCACGACCTGATCGTCAAACGGGGCGGCGCGATCCTCAGCCCGCTTGCCGACGGTCCGTTCGGTCGCTTCTTCGTTGCCGGCGATCCCGATGGCTACGCAATCACCTTTCATACGGCGCAAAGCTGACCACAGTCCGCGCCTTCCAGCCAGATTGAGCGGGCGCTCACTGCTCACGTTGGTCAGGGATGGCGCATCCACCGCTGAAAATCTGAAGCCGTTGCGGCGTAGTTCACCCCCTGACCACTGACAAGTGCAAGGCTGTCATTCACTCCGCGATCGTGCGTGAGCGCAATCGCTGCCGAGCCGTCCTCCTGCGCCCGACGGTGCGAACGTCCGCTTCGCGTCGTCCATTCCGGTCACGACCACTTCCGCATCGGGCACAGAGTTGAGGATCACTCGGTCCCACTAGTAATCCTAGCGCCTCCAGCGCACGCGCGATAAGCGCGGCTTATCGTTAAAGCCCATCGATAAAGATACCGAGGGCAAGCGGCGGGGACGACGCGCTTGGCATGTCGTCCCCGCGCTTCAACTACCTTAGCGAGCGAAAACTCTCGCGAAGTTCCTCTGAAAAGGATTGTGGCTGTTCCCACGCCGCGAAGTGGCCGCCTTTTGTCATTCGATTGTAATGAATGAGTTTAGGATAAGCTCGTTCCGTCCAACTGCGCGGAGCCGTATAGAGTTCGTCAGGAAAGGCGCTCACCGCGACGGGTATCTTGACGCCTGTGGGGGCGAAAAAGGCGATCTGTCTCGTAGGCACGTTGTGGGCTGTTTCCCAATAAAGGCGCGACGCCGAGACCGCTGTGTTGGTCAACCAGTAAAGCGTGATGTTGTCGAGGATGTCATCTCGCGTGAGGCCTTCCTCCTGGCCGGCGAAGACGCGCGCGATAAGTTCGTAACTGCGAGCGTCGTGGTCCAGCAACCAGGCGGCGAGGCCGACCGGCGAATCGTCCATCGCATACAGCGTCTGCGGTCGATGGCTCATCTCCTGCGCGTACCCCAGCCCGTTGTCATAGAAGAACTTGAGTTGATCGTACGCGCGATTCTCGTCGGTGGAGAGGTTGGACGGGCGCTTGTCGGACAACAGAGCTTGCGCAATGTCCGCCGGGACTGCGCCAGGCATATTGGTGTGAATGCCGAGTAAACCGGGTGGCGCTATGAGGGCCATTTGCTCCGTGACCGCATTGCCCCAATCGCCGCCTTGGGCGACATATCTCGAATACCCAAGTCGATTCATCAGCACGATCCAGGCGTGTGCGACGCGCACAGGATTCCAGCCGAGGTCGGTGGGTTTCCCTGAGAATCCATGGCCCGGCAACGACGGGATCACGACATCAAATGCGTCCGACGCTTTGCCGCCGTGCGCTGTGGGATTTGTGAGCGGGTCGATAATCTTCATCTGCTCGATGATGGAGCCCGGCCAACCGTGCGTGATAATGACGGGTAACGCACTGGGATTTTTCGAACGAACGTGGATGAAATGAATGTCCACCCCGTCGATCGTCGTCACGAACTGGGGCAGCGCGTTGAGTCTCTTCTCGACCTTGCGCCAGTCGTAATCGTTCTGCCAGTAACGCGCCAGTTCACGCGTGGTCGCCAGTTGCACGCCCTGCGATGCATCGTTGACCAACTCGGGAGATGGCCACTTGGTTGCCGCAAGCCGCCGACGCAGATCAGCAAGTGCCTCATCAGATGCGTGAAATGTGAACGGCCGGATCGCTTCGCCCTGAACGCCTCCACGCGACGTCGAAACTGGTGTGCCCACATCGGCCGAGGAAGCGGCGTGTGCATAGCAGGGGAGGGCGAGAAGACCAAGACTGAAGGCGCGCATGACCCTCGGGATGGAAAAGAAATAATTCCTAAGCGATGCTGACGCAATAACTGACATAGCTGTTCTCCGGTGGCTGATGGGTGAGATTCCCAACATTCGGCGTGCATCAGAACAGTTACGAAGCGTCAAAGAAATGCAACGATGGTTGGGCATACTTTGGTCGCGGGTGGATCGTCGCGGGCGAAATACCCCTGTTTCGCGAGCTCGTCGCAAGTGCCTCTCAAGTCCGCATCCACCCCGAAGATCTCCTGGACGACCACGATAACGGGGGCGGGAACGATGGCGGGACTAGCAATGTATGGGGATACTTTGATAGGCGAAGCGCGAACGCGCGCAGGATGGCGCGTCGCGCTAATGAGAATTCATCATGTCATTCAAACGTAGGATTGCAGATGGGCGATGGCAATCTGTGCGACCTGCTCGGGCGCCTCGCGCGCCGGAAAGTGTCCGACATCGTTTAGCAGCACGCATTTGTAGGGACCCGTGAAGTGCCGCGCTTGGTCCTGAGATTCCGACGGTGGATTGCACCTATCCACATCGCCCTGAATCATCAGCGTAGGGGTTCCGATGGTATCGATCGAGGCGAGTCGCGACTTCAATGGCTGGTATCTCTCATCAGCGGGCTCCGTCCTCCAGCGACTCCGATAGGCGTGTAGCGTAATGGCAGTCCAATCTGGATTTTTGAAGCTTTCCGCGGTCGCCTCGAATTCAGCATCGCAGAACCAGCCTGGTGGACTCCATGATGTCCATTGATGACGGGCAAAGCCGATCGGATTCTTGCGGACGGCCGCCGCACCCGGTTCAGTCGACATGAACCACTGATACCACCAGCGTTGGGATTGCTCGAAGGTGGGCGTCGCGAAGCGCCCGCCGGGAGAATAAGACAAAGACAGTGGCGTAATGCTCGCAAGCCGCTCCGGCCAAAGCGCCGCTAAAGTGTAGGCTGTTCGCGCGCCCCAATCATGGCCGATGACCGAAAATCTCTCAAAGCCCAAAGCATCCGCGATGTCGATCGCATCCTGCGTTAGGGCCGCTCCGCTGCCGTCTCGAAGGGTGCTCGATGAAATAAAGCGAGTGGCACCAAATCCTCGAGCCCAAGGCGCTATCCAATAGAAGCCAGCCTTCTCAAGATGCTTGGTGAGGGCACTCCACTCGCGAATGTCGTCCGGCCATCCATGCAGCAATAGAATCGGCGGTCCGCCACGAGGGCCTCCCGCTTCAAATGCCACATCGAGAACTGCGGTCTTGATGGTCTGCATATCATGCCCCTTTTGAGGAACTATCATTTCCCGCTTTGGATATTCGGGCGAGCAACGTAGAGCGAAACACCGTCACCATTACATGCCGGGTGGGTATGCAGACCGAGATTAGCCGCGCTTTCCAGCGTTGCCCCGGCTGTACCGCAAATGGGACCCTGGGCTCATCTTCCCTTGGACGAAATGAAACCATGACGCTTAGAGCCTCTTCTCAGGCGCCGCCTTGGAATCAACGACAACCAGCGGCCCGGAATCCGCTTTGATGAGGTTGATGAGCACGTCGATATTGCCGCGCGTCGCTTTCGAGTAAGGGCAAGTCCGATGTCCTGACTCGATGAGTTCGCGAGCGACGTCGGGCTCCAATCCTGGCAGGCTTACATTGAGGCGGCCACGCAGGAAATAAGCGTCGAGCCCCAAGCAAAGATCCACTTCGGCATCGATCGCCATGCCCGCCGGCATGGCGATCTTCATTTTGCGGGCGGCGATACCCATGGCGCCCTCAAAGCAGGCCGACCAGCCGGCGGCGAAGAGCTGTTCCGGGTTCGTACCGGTGCCGGGCGTGCCCGGGATGGAGTGTTTGATGTTGAGGCGTCCGTCGCTGCTCAGCGAAGCGCCACCGTCTCGGCCGCCAATTGTGTGAACCTTGGCGGTGAAAAGCACTCTGGTGGTGTCGGTCATATCAGCTCTCCGGACTTGGTATGAATTGAGGAGCCATGACATCAGAGGCTTCAATGTTGGCCAATTGAACGATGGTAGGGCAAACTTTCGTAGGGCCTGACGGACGCCTGAAACCCCCAACCAAAGTAGGGTGTACGCTATGGGCGGACCGGCGCATCCTCTGACTGCGGCTATGGCCGCAAAAGGACCGACATGGATAACGATCTGGGCCAAATCGTCGATGCGCTACCCGGATTGGTCTGGACAGCGCGCCCGGATGGAAGCGTCGAATTCTTAAATACGCGATGGCTCGAATATACCGGCCTTACACACAAGGACGTAGCAGCGCTCGGGTGGCACAGTGCGATTTATGCCGACGATGTGAGCGACCTTCTCAAGAGCTGGGCATCGATTTGCGCAAGTGGTGAGCCAGGGGAGATGGAAGCGCGTTTGCGACGCCATGATGGTCAGTATCGAAGGTTTTTGTTCCGTGCCTCGCCCACCCTGAACGCGTCGGGTGAAGTAACTCGATGGTACGGAATCAATACCGACATCGAAGATCGGCGCGCGGCGGAAGAGGCCCAGATTGCGATTGAACGGCAATTCCGCCTGATCGTCGATGGCCTGCCGGGCTTCGTCACCTTACGGTCGCCGGACGGCGAAATCGACTTTGCGAATCGCTACGCGCTCGATTATTTTGGCGTCACGCTCGAGAAGCTAAAGACCTGGGTGATTGGATCAGGGTTTCACCCCGAGGATTCCCAAGCGGTACGCGACTCCTGGCACGAGTCGGTGGTGACTGGCCGCCCGTATGACTTTCAAGCACGCTTGCGTCGAGCAGACGGCGTACATCGTTGGTTTCACATGCGCGGTTACCCACTGCGAGACAAGGACGCTCGAATCATTCTCTGGTATTTGCTGCACACTGACATCGATGATCAGAAGCAAGCGGAAGCGCTGCTTAAGGGAGAGAAGCGCCTGTTGGAAATGGTGGCGACCGGACAGTCGACACCATCGATCTTGGAGACGCTGTGCTACTTGGTCGAAGAGATGGCCCCGGGATGTTTTTGCAGTGTCGTGTTGATCGATCCTACTGGGACTCGACTTGAGCATGGTGCGGCGCCAAGTCTTCCGCAAAGTTTCGTCAGTTCCATCGTCGGGCGCGCGGTCAACCAAGATTCGGGTCCCTGTGCCATGGCCGCCTATTTGAATAAACAAGTCGTTGCCTCTGACCTTGCAACGGAGACTCGTTGGGCCGCGGACTCGTGGTGCTCGATGGCATTGGCGCATGGGATTCGATCATGCTGGTCCATGCCCATAGCATCATCCGCCGGCACTGTTTTGGGCGCATTTGCCATCTACCATGATGAGCCGAAAAGTCCGGCGCCGAAGATGCAATTCTTGATAGAACAAATCGCCCACATCGCGAGCATCGCGCTGGAACGCGAGCGAGCCCAAAGATCACTCACGCAGGCGCTGGAGGAACTCCGACAATCCGAGCGCCAGCTTCGGACCATGATCGACTCGATTCCCGGTTATGTATGGCGCACGACGCCCGATGGGACGGTCGATTTTCTGAACCAGGGTTGGTGCGATTACACGGGCATCAGCATGGCGGAAGCGCTTAAGAGCGGCTGGCAACGAACCGTCCATCCGGACGACTACGCAGGTGTTATGGCGTATTGGCGAACGCCGCTCGAGACGGGGACGCCAGGCGAGTATGAATGTCGACACAGGCGCTATGACGGCACCTACCGGTGGTTTGTCGGCAGGGCGATTCCTCTGCGCGATCAAGACGGTAACATCGTCAAATGGTTTGGGCTGAACACCGACATCGAGGACCGCAAGCGCGCCGAGCTGCTACTGGAAGGGAAGAACCGGCTTTTCGAGATGCTCGCTGGGCACTTGCAGCTTGATCGTATTCTCCTCGAGCTCTGCAAGCTGGTGGAATCGACTATGCCGGGCGCGTTTTGCACCACCATGTTGGTCGAGCCCGGCCGCGCGTCATTTCAAGGTGCCGTAGCAGCAAGCCTATCGCAAACATTTATCGCCTCGGTTGAGTCGATGCCTTTGACACTCGAGTCCGGTCCCTGTGCCATGGCGGCCTGCCTCAAACAGCGGGTTGTCATACCAGACTTGCCTTCGGAATCTCGATGGAAAGATGATTTGTGGTACCAGCTCGCGCTCCGAGATGGATTGAAGGCGTGTTGGTCGACGCCTGTCATGTCGACGTCCGGACAGATCCTGGCGGTATTCGCGGTCTATTACCAAGATCCCAAGGTTCCTAATTTATTGGAGCAGGATTTCATCAAACAGTTTGCGTACGTTGCCAGTATTGCCATTGAACGAATCCAGAGCGATGCCGCGCTTGGCAGGGTTCGATCTGAACTCGCCCGTGTCGCCAGAGTCACAAGCCTCGGTGCTTTGACCGCGTCGATTGCTCATGAAGTCAATCAGCCCCTCTTTAGCCTCACGACCAATGCCAGTACCTGCCTTCGAATGTTGGGCGGTGAGCCTCCCAATTTGGAAGGTGCATGTGAAATGGCGCGGAGAATAATTCGGGATGGCAATCGGGCTTCCGAGGTCATCACGCGCCTGCGCGCGATGTTTGTGAAGCGTGAACCTACCGCTGAACTAGTTGATCTTAATGAGGCGACGAAAGAGGTCGTTGCGCTATCGATCGGGGAATTGCAAAGAGCTCAAGTCACTCTATATACGGATCTCGCGGAGGATCTCCCTCAAGTCACAGGTGACCGTGTACAGCTTCAGCAGGTGATTCTAAATCTGTTCCTGAACGCCGCGGATGCAATGAGCAGCGTCGAGGACCGGCCACGACAGCTTGTCATAAAGACCGAAAGAGAAGGCGGGGATCACGTTCGATTGAGCGTCGAGGACTCCGGCGTAGGATTCGAACCTGAGCGCGCCGAGTCTCTCTTCGATGCCTTCTACACGACCAAGCATGGCGGCATGGGTATCGGCCTGTCGGTCAGTCGCTCGATTATTGAAGGTCATCATGGCCGTTTATGGGCCATGCCAAAGAATGGCCTGGGAGCGACCTTTGCTTTCTCCATCCCACTTGACCCTGTTGCCGCTTCAATCATGAGCCATCCGACTCATCGCCAAACGAGCGAAGCGGTTTTGAGAAATGCATGATAGCCAAGCGCTCCCTCGTATCCGTTGTGGATGACGACGCCTTCGTGCGCGAAGCTCTACCCGATTTGCTCAAAGAATTGGGTTATTCATCACAAGCCTTCCCATCCGCGGAAGCTTTTCTATCATCGAGCGTCATTGGCGATACACGCTGCCTCATTCTCGATGTCGCCATGCCGCACATGACAGGTCCCGAGTTGCATCGAGAACTCATCCGTCGACGGCAGGCCATCCCGGTAATTTTTGTTACTGCCATTAGAGATGAAGCATTGCGGCCGCGCCTGCTGGCGGAAGGTGCGGTGGATTGCCTATTCAAACCCGTCAGTGAGCAGGCCCTTATTGCTGCGCTCCACACTGCGCTTCGAGTGAACTAACGACATGCAAAGCGTGCTTCCAACCCGTAGGATAAACATGAATAGCAACGCACTTCGAACTGGATCGAGGTCATTTCCTATGCTTTCTGCGACACCGATCGTGTTCGTCGTGGATGATGATCCATCGGTGCGAGAGGCGCTGGAATCGCTGATTGTTCAGGCTGGATGGCGAGCGCAAGTCTTTGAATCCGCCCAGGACTTTCTTGGCTTTCCGCGGGCTTCGGCCCCTAGTTGCCTGGTATTGGATGTGAGCTTGCCTGGTCTCAACGGTCTTGAGCTGCAATCATTGATCGCCGGCGACCGGATCGACATGCCGATTATTTTTATCACGGGTCACGCCGACGTGCCGATGACGGTCAAGGCCATGAAGGCCGGGGCAGTGGAATTCTTGACCAAGCCCGTTGCGGAAGATGTGTTGATCAGTGCCATCGGCAGTGCCATCGCACGCAGCCGAATAACACTCGATCAAGAGAGCGAGAGTCAGGCCCTTCGTTGCCTTTACGCGAAGCTCACACCTCGTGAGCGTGACGTCATGACCTTGGTAGTCCGCGGGCTCTTGAACAAACAAGTGGGCGGGGAGCTTGGTATGGCGGAGATCACCGTGAAGGCGCATCGCGGACAAGTCATGCGCAAGATGAAGGCGGCGTCCTTCGCGGACTTGGTGAATATGGGGACAAGACTCGGGTTGGCTTCTGCGCCAAAACCTTCGCGCAACAAGTAGATTCCGTTGCCTATAGAGTGCAGGCGGACTCCCGCCGTCTGCGTCCCCTACCATGGTTCAATATGTTCGCTGGCAGGAAACTGTTGTGATGTGCCCTCGCTCACGCCAATTAACCATCGAGGAGACACCCATGAAGCGGATCGGATATGTTCTTACTGCGGTAATTTCGCTTACGGGCGCAGGCGCGTACATCAGCCTCGTGCCGGCACATGCGGATGGCGCGGCCACGCCGGTTTTTGACGTGAACCAAATGCCTGCAGGCTACCGCGATTGGAAGGTCGTCTCTGTGGCGCACGAGGCAGGGAACCTCAGTGATCTGCGCGCCGTCCTAGGGAATGACATCGCGATCAAGGCCTATCGTGAGGGGAAGCTTCCGTTTCCGGACGGGGCAATCATTGCCCGGCTGGCCTGGAAGTACGTCCCTTCTGAGGAGAACAACAAGGTGTTTGGTCGTGAGCAGTCGTTCGTCGCGGGAGACGCTACCAATGTCCAGTTCATGGTTAAGGATTCAAAGAAATATGCAGCTACTGGTGGGTGGGGATTCGCGCAGTTTAACGATGGCAAGCCGGTCGATGCGGCCGGACTTGGCGGTTGTTTTGCCTGTCACGTACCTGTCAAAGATCGTGACTATCTGTTCACCCGTTACGCTCCTTAACCGAGCGGAGGTGAGCTCTCCGAATCTGCTCCCGTGCGATATGAGCGAATCGATGGCACGCAGGTAACCGCGGACGACAAAATATAGTATTGACGGCCACTACGCGCGATAAATATATATTATCAATCGCAGCGATTTAGCCCGGCGCGGCCATAAGCGGGCATTCGCCAGGTCAATCTGCATTCCACATAACCGGGCATTTGTGCAATGCGCGGGCCGTTCAGAACTCAGGTCCACTCGATATTTCCAGCGTCCTGCGGCTGTCTTCCGGGCCGGAATCGTCGTTGCCCATCTATCCCCGGTTCGTACGCCCAAAATACTAAAGTTCAAGGCGGCGACCGTTTTCGGCGCCGAACTGACAAGGTGCCCCATCGCGAAGCGAGCGCAGGCACTCCCGTTACGCGCATCTGGTAAATTTTGGGTGCCCGTACGCCAGCGCACCGACGCCAAGAGGCAGTTCGTGCCTAATGGAGGTGTTTAAGGCTATCGGAGAGTCATATATATCTCGGCGGCGGCATTCTCGGAACCCTTCTCCTCGTGCGATCGTCTTTTTGCCTTGTCGGTAGAAAATGACTTGGCGCCGCGTGACGATCGGCGACTTAGCTTAAAACCAAGCATGATAAAGCTATGAAGCACCTGAAGTATCTAGGGGACGATGCCATCGCATTGCTGACTGCCGATCACCAGCAGGTGAAATGTCTATTTGCTGAATTTGACCAACTTAAACAGCAGGGTAGCGCCCAAGATAAGGCCGCTCTCGTAGAACAGATTTGCAGTGTATTAAAAGTCCACGCCGCAATTGAAGAAGAGATTTTCTACCCCGCAGCGCACGACGCCCTTGCCGACTCTGACCTAATGAGTGAGGCACTGGCCCACCATGCGGGAGCCAAGGAGTTGGTGGCGGAGCTTGAAAAGATGAATCCCTACGATCAGCTCTACGACGCAAAAGTCAGTGTCCTTCGGCGGCAGATTGAGCATCATGTGAAGGAAGTGGAAGCGAAGATTTTCCCTCAGGTGCTAAAGGCAAAACTCGACACCGCCGCCTTGGGCGCCAAAATGAACCAGCGAAAAGTTACGTTAATACAGGAAATGGGAAATACATCCGATGGATCAAAAAGCGAACCTGTGCGCGAGCTGGTGCGCGCAAATACCTCACCCGATCCAAGAAAGAACCAATTGCTGGCGTCGCTTCCGCCGGCGGCACTTCAGCGCTGGCTAGCGGACTTAGAATACGTCGAGTTGCGTTTGGGCGAAGTGCTTTACGAAGCGGGCGGTAAGCTCAGCCATGTATACTTCCCGACGACCGCGATTATATCCCTGCTATACGTGATGCAAAACGGCGAATCAGCCGAAATTGCCGTCGTCGGCAACGACGGCGTGGTCGGCATTTCCCTCTTCATGGGTGGCGACTCGACCCCGAGTCGCGCGCTGGTGCAAAGTGCCGGGGGCGCCTATCGGCTAACGGCGCAGTTGATGAAGGAAGAATTTGATCGGGGGGGTCCTGTGCTTCACCTACTGCTTCGTTACACGCAAGCACTAATCACGCAGATGGTGCAAACAGCGGCATGTAATAAGCATCATTCTCTGGACCAGCAACTGTGTCGCTGGCTGCTGCTGAGCTTGGATCGCCTCCAAGGCACGGAAATGGTGATGACGCAGGCTCTGATCGCTCATATGCTCGGCGTGCCTCTTGCAGGCGCTACCGAAGGCGCGCTAAAACTGCAGACGGCCGGGCTCATTAATTACACCCAAGGCCGCATTCGCGTGCTAGACCGCGGGGGTCTCGAGAAGCGCACTTGCGAGTGCTATGCGGTGGTCAAGAAAGAATACGACAGATTGCTGCCCCACCAATTGGCGGCCTAGAGCACACCTATTCAACGCATCGCCTCTTTGGCCACAAACATTTTCTGCAATTGCTGAGCACCGATAAGCATTCGCTCGATAAGAAGGAGTGCGACAGGATACTTCCAGGCCAGTGAGAAGGGATTGCACCACCGGCCGGTGCAGGGAAAAGAGCTGTCGCACTCCGAGAAACTGATTGACCAAGTTGATCGATACCCTCCCTCGTTGATCACCGCTAGCACACATTCTTCCGGTAGATGTTCTCCTCGGCTACTACGTTTTCGGGGCGACTCACGAAGAAACTGTATCGCTTCTTCGTGATGCGTTCTGAGCCATATCAGCTTTGACAGTTAAGCCTGGCGCACGCACAACGCGTGTCATCCGCCACAGATACACCGTTAGTGCATCGCCGGTGGCGGCGGCGTGCACCAAGTCAATCTCACGCTGCACGATGGGTGCTGCGCGGGTGAGATCGCGGTAGTACATCGTCACACCGTAAGTGAGGCTGTAAGTTTTTGTCTGTGCGCTAACCAACCATCGCTCCTGAATGTATGTTCAGGGGAACCCGCAACGGCCTCGAATATGCCAGAAGTCGATAGCCCGACGGAGCGAACTGCCAGGTCGGAATTGACATGGCAGATCGATCGCAGGATCTCAGGGCGGTCAATAAGACGAGATCCCCTCGCTACCATTTACCCCATGCCAGGTGTCTTACCATGGTTAGTCACTCTTAAGCGACGACCGAGTTTTTTTGCCGCCGGCGTTGACGGCGGCGACGTTCGCGAATGCTATGCGTTGTGTATGCCCAATTTGGCCGCTGTTTAACCGAAAAGCGCGTCACCTTTTAGCCCTGAAAGCAGGCCAAACCTTGGAAATGTGCAGTCCGTCACAATCTCTGTGCGCCGTGTGTGGCTTACCGAACTGTGAGGCGAATCGGCTCTCGCCACAGTGAGTTGGCTCGGAAGTGGATGGCCAGTTATTTACGAAGCGGGAGCATCTCATGTCATATGGGCTAAATGAAATGGAGCACCGTTGGGGAGCGCGAGTCCAAGTCAATATACCGGTCTGCGTAGAGGCACCCGCCGTTCCCATCGGAAATGGTTGGATGAAAGACCTCAGTCTAAGCGGAGCCTTTATTAAATCCGATCGCGATTTGCGCCTTCACACTCTCGTCGAGGTCAGCATTGCGCTGCCGCCGCCATCCTGGCGCACTGCCGTGATCGAGGCGCATGTCTCGCGAAAGCTCGATGAGGGTGTCGGTATCGAATGGTGCGAGTTTGCGCCGAGTATCATCAAAGACTTGGTGCGGTCTGCATCGGGATCCCGCCCTTAATTAACCTCCGTCGCCACTGAAGTGCAATGTGCGTTAGCAGACAGACAAAAACAAATGACGGCGATTCAATGGCCTAGGTGCGCAAGGAGGGTGCAATGCCGCAGACAGTGCTTCTGATCCATGCCGATGGCGCGAAAGCCAAGGTGGTGAAAGACGCGCTTCTCAACTCAACAGACGGGTTCTTCACCGTCGAATGGGTCGAGCTCTGTTCCGAGGGATCGCGCCGTTTGCGCAAGGGTGGAAAAGAGCGCATCGCAGCGGTGTTGGTCAATCTGTTCGTATCCGACAGTCACGGGGTAGAAACCTTCGATCGGTTATTCCGGACATCGCCCGATATTCCCATTCTTGTACTCAGCACTCATGAACATGAGAATGCCGCAAAGCTCGCCGTACAGCGCGGAGCGCAGGACTACATCCTGGAAGATCATCTCGATAGTTACTTTCTTCCGAAAGCATTACGCAATATGCTCGAGCGCTCATCGAACGCCGAGGCTTTATTTAGAGAGAAAGAGCGCGCGCAGGTGACGCTCAATTCAATCGGGGACGCGGTAGTGTGCACCGATGTCTCGGGCAATGTGACCTTTCTCAACCCAGTCGCCGAGGCCTTGACTGGCTGGTCAGCCGATCAGGCTATCGGGCGGCCATTTGTTGAAGTGTTTCGAATCATCGATGTCTTAGACCATCGCCACGCCATCAATCCCATGTCGTTGGTCATTGAGACAAACAAGCCTTTAAATCTACCTGGAGGCAGCGTCCTAATTCGACGTGACGGAGTCGAATCAGCGATCGAAGACTCCACCGCGCCCATCCATGATCGCCGAGGATGCGTGACCGGCGGTGTCATGGTCTTTCATGATGTGACGCAGGCG
>Ga0302326_10020199_pt1 | contig 13723 bp, 5 predicted proteins | sample Palsa_T0_3_FD_202264 | JGI IMG/M metagenome (GOLD analysis project Ga0302326, IMG submission 202264) | Peat permafrost microbial communities from Stordalen Mire near Abisko, Sweden - Palsa_T0_3 | ecosystem: Environmental > Terrestrial > Soil > Palsa > Peat permafrost | place: Sweden: Abisko... | reverse complement strand
TCCCCAGCGTCTTTGCTACTTCAATGCAATGTTCCATTTTCTCTATGCGGTGCCGCGGCTGGTGTTTCTCTCCGCGCCGCTTATCTTTCTGCTTTTCAACCAAACCAACATTCCCGGATTCTGGGCTGCCATTCTGGCCTACGCCATGCCGCACCTTACGCTCGCGAGCGTCACCAACTCGCGCATCCAGGGCGAACATCGCCATTCATTCTGGAATGAGATTTACGAGACAGTGCTCTCGCCCTACATTCTGCTGCCGACGATGAAGGCGCTGATCAATCCCAAACTGGGCAAGTTCAACGTCACGGCCAAAGGCGGGGTGGTCAAGCGGACATTTTTCGATACCAGAATCGCCTGGCCGTTCCTGATCATGCTGGTCTTCAACGTGGCCGGGCTGTTGATTGCCATACCGCGCTTCTTCCTCTGGGATCGCGACCGGCCCGGCACGGTCGTCATGAATGCCGTGTGGTGCTTCTTCAATATCATCATTCTCGGAGTTTGCACCGCGGTGGCGCGCGAGATGAAGCAACTGCGCTCGAACGTCCGCGTCGGCGTTGCGATGCCCGCGATGGCGCGCACTCCGGAAGGACAGATGATCGCGGGAGAGACCATCGACATGTCTTCCGGCGGCAGCAGCCTGCGTTTTCCCGAGGGAGTGGAGTTCGCTCCGCAAACGCCGATATCGCTTTCGTTCCCACTGCCATCGGTGAGCACGGAGTTGCCCGCGACCGTGGTCTCCATGGAAGGATCGATCCTGCGCGTGCGCTTCCAGGATCTGACGATCGCCGAACAGGAAGTGCTGACGATGTTGCTTTATTCCCGCGCGGACTCGTGGCTGGGCTGGGGCGAAGCACGCGACCCGGACGACGTGCTGAAGAGCATGGCGCACATCTTTGCGATTTCATTCAAAGGCCTGGCCCACACTTTCCAGAGCCTGTTTGGCGGCTCGGACAGAAACACGCGCAAGAAAGCCGTGCCACTTTCGATGGCCAGGCCAGCAATCCTCTTCCTGCTTGCCTCGCTTTCAATTGGCGCCGCGCACAACCTCAGGGCGCAACAGCCCGGCTATTCCGCCGCAGCGCAGAATGCAGCGTCGAGCGATTACTCCGTGGCGGCAGTCGAGCCAGGGGCCGTCACCGGCTTTCCGGACAATGGCATCCCGGCTCCGTCGGGGCAATATCGCGATTCTTTCACGCTCAAGGATGCAGGTTCACCGCAGATCGAGTTGCACGGCATCGACAGCCGCCACGAGATCTTCTTTACGCTGCCGCAGACCCACGTGGTCCGTTCCGCCAAGATTCATCTCTTTTATTCGTTTTCTCCCAGCCTGCTGCCACAGATGAGCTATCTGAAACTGCTGATGAACGGCGCGCTGTTCGCCACGGTCCAGCCTACTCCGGGCCCGATGGGCGGCTCGGACAGCCGTGAGGCCGATGCCGAGTTCACCATTCCGCCCGAGCTTTTGGTGCACAACAACACGTTGACCATCCAGTTCATCGGCCACTACACCATGGTGTGCGAAGACCCTGCCAACAACACGCTTTGGTCGCGCGTGCGTCGGGCCAACACCTTCCTCGATATCGAAGGCGATCTTCTGCCGCTGGCCAACGATCTGAAGCAATTGCCCATGCCGTTTCTCGATCCTGGGGTGATTCAGCCGCGAAGCATTCCCATCGTGTTTGCATCCGCGCCCAGCCTCAAGGCGATTCAGGCTTCCGGCGTGGTTTCAAGCTACTTCGGGCTCATCTCCGAAAGCCGCCCGGTGCGTTTTCCGGTGCACATCGGCGCAATTCCGCAAGGCAACGCGATTGTCATCTTCGATAGCCCGGACAATCTTCCCGCCGGCTTGAATCTCGTGAACGTAAGCACGCCCACGGTGGCCATGCGCACCAATCCAAACGATCCGTATGGCAAGGTCCTGGTGATTGCCGGGGCCAATGCCGACCAGGCGCTGATTGCCGCGCAGGCCGTGGCGCTGCACAGCGATATGCTTAGCGGCGCGGATACCGCCATCGGCGACTTCAGGCTGCCGGATCGCCGCAAGCCAGACGACGCGCCGCGCTGGGCGCGCACCGACCAGTCGATCGCGCTGTGGGATTACACCACTGCGGACCAATTGCAGAGCGACGGCTCGGCGCCTTTGCCGGTCTACTTCCGCATTCCTCCCGACATCTACTACCAGGGCAAGGAACCCAACGCCACGCTGCACCTGGTCTACCGCTATAACTCTGTGCCCATCGGTCCCATCTCCAGCCTGCAGGTGCGCATCAACAACGCGTTTCTCGGTTCGGTCCCGCTGGTTCCCGGCCAGCAGGCCTCGCGGGAAAGGCAAGAGAGCGTGCCCGTCCCGGTGGTTAACCTGCGCCCCTTCTCGAACTCACTGTCGTTTGACTTCGCCTTTCAGTTACTCAAAAACAGCGGCTGCCAGAGCACCACGCCCATCAACATGCAGGGCGCCATCCTGCGCGACAGCTATCTCGATCTGCGCGGCTATCCGCACTACGCGCCGCTTCCTAACCTGGAGACCTTCGCCAACGCCGGCTTCCCGTTCACGCGCGTAGCCGATCTGGGCGAAACAACAGTGGTGCTTCCGCCCACCCCCACCGAGCAGGAGATCGAAGCCTTCGTCACGCTGATGGGACATTTCAGCCGCCAGACGGGCTTTCCCGCGCTGCGCGTCACCGTGGCAGGCGTGGATGCCTTGCAAGAGGGCGCGCGCACCGACTTTCTCATCATCGGCACTGGCGACGACCAACAGGCTTTCGAAAAACTCAACAACAATCTTCCCGTCGCGTTGCGCAGCGGCCAGGTTCAGGTGCGCGACACGCAGGGCTTCTTCGCGCCGGTGCTGCACAAGGCATGGTGGAAGGTGCAATCGGACGAGCACTCGGAAAGCGGCGAATTGACAGCCGGCGGCACGCCCGACGGAGTGATCGAAGGCATCGAATCGCCCTACGCCCCCGACGGCGACCGCAGCATTGTGGCCATCCACCTGAAAGATGCGGATTCGTTCGAACCGTTCATGGCCGGGTTCCTCAAGGTGCAGCAGTCGAGCGAAATATCCGGCTCGGTTTCCGTGCTGCACGGCGCGCAGTTCCAGTCCTTCCGCATCGGCGCCAATGTTTACCACGTGGGGGTTCTGCCCTGGTGGACGCGTTTGACGCTGTGGTTCATGGAAGTGCCGTGGCTGGTGGTGGTGGTGGCTATGATCCTGTGCCTGATGCTGGCCGTGTGGACCCGGCAATGGCTGCGGGTCAAGGCGAGAGCGCGGCTGAGGATGATTGAAGATTAGGGACTAAGGGACTAGGGACTAGGGACTAGGGCCTATCGGCGCGACGCTCTTCGGCTTGGGCACCGGACGCTACAATTGGAACGCCGCTCAAACCCACGCTGGAGCACCCCCGCAAATGGGCCTACGGACTCACCGGCCGGGCAAGCATTGGTTGCTGATCGTTTTGCTTCTGGCGCTCTACCCGTCGGGCGGATGCAACGCGGGTTCGTGGCCGCTGTGGGAGGCCTACAAGGCGCGCTTCATTGACAGCCACGGCCGCGTCATCGATCATACCGGCGGCGACTGCACCACTTCCGAAGGCCAGGCCTACGCCATGTTCTTCGCCCTCGCCGACGACGACCGCGCGACCTTCGACCGTGTGCTTGCATGGACCAAAACCAACTTGGCCAATGGCGACCTCACCACTCACCTTCCCTCATGGTTGTGGGGCAAGAGCCCGTCCGGCGAACGGAAGATACTCGACCCCAACTCGGCCTCCGATGCCGACGTATGGATGGCTTACACGCTGATTGAAGCCGGCCGCTTGTGGAATGTTCCTGCCGATACCAGCCTGGGCCGGGCGATGATGGCGCAAATAGCAAAACGCGAGGTGTCCAACCTCGCCGGCTTCGGCCCTCTGCTCATGCCCGGCCCGGTCGGATTCCAGCAGAAGCAGACCTGGACGCTGAACCCCAGTTACATGCCTCTGTTTCTGTTTCAGCGCCTGGCCACGATTGACCCCGCCGGCCCGTGGCGGCGGATTGCCGCCAACATTCCCCTCATGCTGGAGCAGAGCGCCCGCCACGGCTTTGTGATGGACTGGATCAACTACATTCCCGGCGACGGATTTTACCCCGCCCTGCCCATGCAAATCGGCAACAAGGACAGCGATCAGTCCGGCGGCAGCCATGACGCCATCCGTGTTTACCTGTGGGCGGGAATGATCTCCGGCGAGGGCACCATCCGCGCCCAGGTGCTGAACGACCTTCCCACCATGAGTGTCTATCTTGCCAATCATGATGCCCCCCCGGAAAAGGTCAGTGACCAGGGCATTCCTTTGGCGCAAGATGGACCTATAGGGTTCTCGGCTGCGGTGCTGCCTTACCTAAGGGCCTTCCCCGACCTCGGGCGTATCAGTGCCCGGCAAACGGTGCGCATGAGCAGAATGCGCGACCCTGTCACGGGCCTGTATGGAAAGGATTTGGCTTACTACGATCAGAATCTTGCCCTGTTTTCCACGGGCTTTCTGAGTGATCGGTTTCGGTTTGGATCGGCAGGGGAACTGAACGTAGAATGGAAGCGCTGATGAGCGTGGGTTGCGGGGCGTTGGCGAGGGGTGCGAAGGTTGGGGGCTGCCTGTTTTTGGCGCTGCTGCCAGGGCTTGCTCAAAATGCCGCGCACAAGACAGCTGCCAGCTCTCCTGAACCCGCGCGGACACTTCTAATCGAAAAGGCGCACGCACTCGAAGCCCGCGGCCGGCCGGACATGGCGATCCAGTTGTGGCAGCAGATTCTTCTTTCCGACCCCAACAATATCGAGTCGCTCGCCGGTCTCGCCAGGGACTTGAAGCTGACCGGCTCCGACAAGGCCATCGACGCCCTTGACCGCCTGCGCAACGTAGCCCCCAACAGCCCCGACATCGCCAAAATCGAAGGCCTCGCCAGCACCCAAGTCGAGAGCGCCTCACTGCGCCACGCGGGAGATCTGGCAAGCCAGGGCAAGGTCGAAGATGCCATGCGCATCTACAAACAGTTGTACGGCGATCATCCGCCGGACGGCGACATCGCGCTGGCCTACTACCAGACCATGTATGGAACCGCCGGCGGCAAGGCTCAAGCGATTGCCGGAATGCGCGGCGCTGCTGAACGCAATCCCGGCGATCCGCGTTTTGCCATCGAGTTGGGCACCATGCTCACCCGCGACCAGAAGAACCGCGCGGAAGGCATTCGCATCCTGAAGGAGCATTCCAAGGATACGAAGGCGCAAGCCGCACTGCGCCAGGCGCTGGTGGGGAACGCTGCCAATCCGTTGTCGGCCGCCGAATTACGCGAGTACGGCAAGGAGCACCCCAACGACGCGGAGTTTGCCGGCCGCCTGAAGGAAAACGAGAGCACGCTGGCGCAGATGAACTCCGGCATTGCGCGCACGCCCGCCGAACGCGCCGCTTTTGCGGACCTGAACGCGCACCATCTCGACGAAGCGGAAAAACGCTTCACGATCATCCTGAATGAAGAACCCAACAACGGCCGCGTTGCCGCAGGCATGGGTTTTCTGCGCATGCAGCAGAATAAATTCAGCGATGCGATCACTTACCTCGAGCGCGCCGAGGCCAACGGCTTCAAAGAGAAAACCGTTGAAGATTCGCTTGCCGCATCGCACTTTTGGTCCGTCGTGGGTGAAGCTTCGGGGGCATTCAACGCGAATCAATTCGACGTGGCCGACCAAAAGTATCGCGAGGCTCTGATTATGCGTCCGCGCTCTCCGGAAGCACTGAACGGCCTGGCCGGCCTGCTCATCAAGCAGCAGCAATACGCCGGAGCAGCCCTCATCTACGATCAGTTGGTCAAGGTCGCGCCCAACTCGACCGATGGCTGGCGCGGCCTGTTTCTTTGCTACGCGCGCGGCAACCAAAACGACAAGGCGCTTGCCGTTGAAACGCGCATCCCTGCGCCGGTGAAGACCGCACTGACGCGCGATCCGGAATACCTGCGCACGCTGGCCACCGTTTATCAGATTGAGAATCGCCCCGCCGACGCGCAGCGGGTGCTGGCACAGGCGCTGGCGCTCCCATTTCCCGGCGGTGGCTTGACTCTCAACGCAGATACCAAGCTTGAATATGCGGGAATCCTGATGCAGGCCAAGCGCTACGACCAGGCACTTGCCCTCTTCGCGCAGCTGCTCAACGACGACCCCGGCAGCCTCTCCGCATGGGAGGGCTTGATCAGTGCGCATCATGAATTGGCTCAGGACGCAGCCGCAATCGACGACGTGCCGCGAATGCCGCCCGCCGTCTACGAGTCGGCGCTCGGCGATCCCGGTTTTCTCACCCTGCTCGGCGCCATTTATGAGCAGGGAAACCAGTACGACGTTGCGCAAGGTTTGCTGGAACGTGCCGCTAAGCTTGAAATAGCGTCGAGCGGCGTGCCAACCGTGTCGCTTGAGGTGCAATTGGCCGGTGTCTACCTGCTGCGCAATGAGACCAAGCACGCCTACGACCTCTACCACCAGATCCTGGCCGGCAATCCTGAGCGCGCCGATGCTTGGAAGGGACTGATCGCCACGCTGACCGCCATCCATCGCGAGCCGGAGGCGCTTGAAGAGATCGCTATCATCCCCGAGCCGGTGCGCAAGCAACTCGAAGCCGACATCGAGTTCGTGCAGAGCGAGGCCGGCCTCTACGCCGCCACCGGCGACTATGCCCGCGCCGTCGAATACATGAACCGCGTGCAGGCGCACTACGCGAAGCTGCACATTCAGCCGCCCGCGAGTGTCGATATACAGAACGCGTGGCTGCTTTTGAACACGCACAACGACCGCCAACTCTATCCCGCGCTCATGCGCCTTGGCAGCCGGTCAGGACTCACCGTCGCGCAGAGCGAAACCATCCAGGACATCTGGGCCAACTGGAGCGTGCACCGCGCGGCTGTGGCGATGGACAATGGCAACGTGCAGCGGTCGGTCGATATTCTTGACGCCGCTTCGCAGGCCTTCCCCAGCAACATCGCAGTGCGCAAGGCCGTGGCGGGCGGGTACGCGCAGGTGGGCCGCGGCAAAGAGGCGCTGGCGCTCTTCAAGACAGTCCCCATGCAGGACGCGACATCGGGCGACTTTCAGGGAGCCGTCGGCGCTGCGCTCGCAGCCGGCGACAGGAATCAAGCCGAGCAGTGGCTGCGCCAGGCGCTGGAACGCTACCCGCACGACGCGGCCATTCTCTCGCTCGCTGCGCGCTATGAGCAGGCCCGCGGAGAAAACCAGCGCGCCGCCGATTACTACCGCGCCTCGCTGGCCGCCATGCCTTCGGCATCGCCGTCCGAAAGGCTGGAGCACGTGCTCGTCTATCCCGACACCGACACCCGCGCCCATCGCGCCGTGACCGCGGCCGACTTGCAGCGCCTGCTCGACCCCGGCAACGAACCCTTCCCCAAAACCACCAAGCTTCCGCCACCCGCCGCGTACGGCCCCGACCCCTACGATGGCCCCGCGCCGGTGGTGCTTCCGCCCGGACCACCCTCGGCGCAGCAGGTCCCCCATGATGACCTTCCCACGCCGCAGCAACTGGAAGCCCCGAAGGTCTTTCCGCCTACCGCCGTCCAGGGCCAGATTCCTTCCGCGCCGGTATATGTTCCGCAATCGTGGCATCGCTCCGGGCCGCAGATTGCCCGCCGCCCTTTTCAGGCCGCCTCAGATAGCGACGCCCCCCGGCTGATGTACGCGACGCTGGCGATCAATCCGAGGGACCGGATGCGCGGGTATGGATACTTCAGGACCGCCTCTTTTGCATCGCGCGCCGCACCGCGGATAATTGAGGCCAACCTCGCGGATCCGCAGGCTGACATCCCGCTGGTTGAACTCTCCTCCAGTCCTCCCCACTCCGAGGCCTCCGACGCCTGGAAGGGGCTCGTCTTTTCCCTCATGGCCGGCAACCGCAACGCCGAAGCCTTGGCCGAGCTCGAAAAAATCCCCCCCACCGTCCGTCGTCAACTGGAAGCCGACGTTGAATTCGTGCAGGGCGAAGCCAGCCTGTATATCTCCACCGGCGATCTGCCCCGCGCCGCCGAGGATCTGAATCGCATCGAGAGTTTCTATCTCCTGCGCCGCACGCCGACCCCGCCAGGAATGGAAGTCCAGCACGCCGGGCTGCTCTACAACGCCGGCGAAGACCATTCTCTCTATCCCGTTCTCAAGGGCCTGGACGCTCGCGCCGACCTGACCGCCGCGCAACGCGAACAGGTTCAGACCTTGTGGTCCAACTGGGCCGTGCGCCGTGCTGAGTACTTCCTCGACAACGGCAGTCCCCTCCGCGGCGTGCAAATTCTGCAGGCCGCCTCTGAGGATTATCCCAACAACATGCGGATTCGCCGCGCCCTCGCCGGAGCCTACGCGAAAATAGGCAAACCTGAAGACGCGCTGGCCCTCTACAAGACCATCCCCATGCAGGACGCCACGCCCGCCGACTACAAGGGAGCCATCAGCGCGGCTCTCACTGCAACAGAAATGGCCCAGGCCGAATCCTGGTTGCGCCAGGCGCTCGCCCGCTATCCGGCTGACCCGCAAGTACTCGGCCAGGCCGCGCGATTCGAGCAAGCCCGCGGCAACACGCAGCGCGCCGCCGACTTCTGGCGCGCCGCGCTGGCCGCCATGCCGGCCGGCTCCGCTGCGCAAAGCCTCGACGGCGCGCATTCGCCAAGGGACTCTTACCCGTCGCCTGCGCCGGGAGAGATGAAGCGCCTGCTTGACCCGCGCAACGACCCTCCCACCAAGACAAACGCCCCGCTGCCCGCCTACGGCCCGAACAACTCCGTCAGCCACTCGCCACCCACTGAAGTCCCTTCCTTGGCTCTCCCTCCCAGAAGCCATTGGCTGAACGCTCCATCGACGATTCCGCTGCCGATGCCGCCGGGGTTGACTGCCGGCAGTCCGCATGGCGGGCAGGGAACTGCCTCCAACCGGCCCCCACCGGCAATCCAAGTCCGCACCGGCTCCGCTTCTGGACCAGCCCCTTCGCCTTCGCTCTACATGGGCAAGATGAGCCTGCCGCCCTCCGAAGAGACAATCGACACAATCGACTCGACCACTCCACCTGCTTCCAACGCCAAGCCCCAATCGCCGCGCCCGCCGCCGGTCTGGACCGCGAACACCACGAGCACCACGCCTGCACCGAGCCTCCGAATTACCTCACGCCCCATGGGGCCTCTTGCCGCGCAGGCTCAAGCCCTCTTCGCCGACCAGACCGATGGCCAGCTTACGCAAGGATCTGCCTCGGCCATTCACAATCTTGGCAATGCGCCATTAGCCCCTTCGCTTACCCCGAATTCCGTTCGGGCAACCAACGGCGAATATAGCGTTGCACAGTACACTCCATCGGCGCAGGAGGCAGCCACGGGCGCCTACTCCGCACCCAGGCAGAAGATTCCCACGCCGCCCACCGCGAAACCTTCTGCAGCCCAGCCATTGGCAAGAAAGAAAAAGAAGGTTCCAGCCGCGGTTCAGCCCACCACACAGACCAGCACGCAGACCCTCAGCCAAGCCCCAGCCGAGCCAACCGCTCCGCCTGGCCAACCCGCGCAGCAGTTCTCGGCTCCCACAGAAGAGCCCGCCCCTGCGATTGCACCCACCACCGACACCGGCCTCACCGACGAAGAACTCCAGCAGCGCAATCTGCCTCCGCTACGCGGGCCCTGGATCCGCATCCAGCGCCAGCCCAACCCCATCAGCCCGCGCGAGGAAGCGGAGATGCAATTGCGCGCGATCGAGTCCGGCTACAGCCCCTGGCTGGGCGGCGCGGGCGTCATCAACTACCGGTCAGGAAGCCTTGGATACGACCACCTGTCCGCGCTCGAAGCTCCCTTCGAAGTCTCCATGCCGCTGGGCTACAATGTGCGCCTCACCATTGTCGCCAAGCCGGTCTTTCTTGACTCCGGCCAGGCCGACGGCACCAGCACCATTACCGTGCAGGAGTCGACCACCACGGGCTCCTCTCTGGTTTCGATTCCGCAGCCCATCGGAACGCTGACAACTACGGCCACCACGCTGCCTTTGCAGCAGAATGCCGCGGGAATCGGCGGGGAAGTGCAAATGGCCTTTCCCCACCTGGCGATCGCCGGCGGATACACTCCCGAGGGTTTCCTGGTGGCTACCTTTACCGGGCGCTTCTACTGGAAACCCGCCAACGGTCCCTTCACCTTGAATTTCAGCCGCGATCCCGTGCGCGACACGCAACTCTCTTACTCCGGCTTGCGCGACCCAAGTGGCGACACTCTGGGCAGCATGGGCCAGATCTGGGGCGGCGTCGTAGCCAACCAGGGCAATGTACAATTCGCCCAAGGCGGCGCCGAGTCTGGCTACTATCTGGGCGTGGGCGGCCAATACCTCACCGGCTACACGGTTCAGACCAACAACCGCCTAGAGGGTTCCGGCGGCGCTTACTGGCGGGTCAAAACAGCGCCTGAATACGGCGACCTGAGCGTCGGCGCAAACTTCTTCGGCATGCACTACGAGCACAACGAAGACATCTTCACCCACGGCATGGGCGGCTATTTCAGCCCGCAGTACTACTTCCTGGCCAACGTGCCGTTCACCTGGGTGGGCCATTACGAAACCCGCTGGCACTACAACATCCTCGGCAGCCTGGGTGTGCAGGCCTTCCAGGAAGACGCGACCCCGCTGTGGCCGCTGGCAGTCGACAAAGCGCTTGAGACGGCCATGGGTGATGCCATGCTCCCCGCCAAGACCAGCGTCGGAGCCAACTACGACGTGCGCAGCCAAGTGGCCTACCAGATTGGCTCGCACTGGTTTGCCGAGGGCTTCGTGGGCGCAAACAATTCGCGAAACTACGCGGCCGTCAACGCAGGATTCTCAATTCACTACATGTTCCGCACTCAGCCGTCGACAGCAACCACTCCCACGGGCATCTTCCCCACCGAAGGCGTGCGGCCCTTCGCCGTTCCATAGTTCAACCTCAAGTCCCAGGCGAGAAACGCCGCATGGCTGCTTTGCTCCTGGCTCTTCCGGCGGCGGGCGCGCTGCGGCGCTGATCGCGCGGTTTCAGTGTCGACGCCTGGCGACTCAGCCAACCAAGCATGATGCGATTCGCCTCTTCCGGTGTTTCTTCGAAGGCTGCATGGCCACGGCCGGGAAGCACAATAAGTTCGGAGCCGCGCAGTTTGCGATTCAGCTTGACGGCGGAACTCAGACTGACCGTACAGTCCCGATCACCCCATACCAGGAGGGTTGGAATCCTCTTCACGCGGCGGAGCGCGGTTTTCAACTTGGCCCGCTCCGCGGCCCATCCGCGCACAATCGAGAGGACGTGGTGCAGTGTTTCGGGCTTGCGCAGGCCATCGACAACCTCGCGTAAACAGCTATCGACAACGCGGCCGGCGCCTCCATACATTTGTCCCAGGGCGACGCGCTGAATCGGTGAGGGAAGATAGGGCAGCAGGCTGGCGAGAAACCCGCCCAACGGGGAACTGTAGATGCGCATGACCGGATCGCTGGAATGGCAGTATGGATTGGCAGGCGCAAAGAGAATAAGCCTGCCCACCCGTCCGGGATGGAGCGCGGCAAGCATCAGCGCGACGGCTCCTCCGTGGGAATGGGCGACGATGTCGGCCTCGGCGAGACCGAGCGCATTCATCGCCGCGACGATGCGCCTGGCGGTGGCCCCGAGCCCTGGGTCCAGCCCTCCCACCCGCTGCGATTTGCCCATGTTTACCAGGTCGATGGCGTAAACGCTTGCCTGCGCAGCCAGCGCGTCAATGTTATTCCGCCAGTTGGCGCTTGAACCGACAAGTCCGTGGATGAGCAACATCGGCTTGCCGCTGCCCGCATGCACATAGTACACGCGAGCGCCGGTTACATCGACGAATCCCTCTTCGTATCCAGGTCGCGAGGTCTCCTGCATCATGGCAAGCGATCCTTTCACACACGATCTTTCAGATTCGGCCCCGTTGAACGGTTTCTCGGCTGAAATGATTCTTCCAAGCCCACGCAAGGTCATGTTCAACCGGGCATAGCGAGGTATTGGATGTAAAAGAAGCCGGAAATGTAACCTGAGTTGTACAGGAAACTCGGTGCGGTGGCAATCATTTTTCCGGAAGGAGCAAAACCCATGGGAGCCCCATGAGTAACGGTCGATTGAGATGGGCCACGCGCTCCGATTAATCCTCAAACAACGCACCCGCTGATCCCTTTGTGCTATACCCTCCGCTCCCGGACCCATGCTACGTTTTTGCTCAGGAGATCCTTGTGAGCCTCATCAGCTTTCTTTCCAAGCAGTTCATCGGCGTCATTGAGTGGAACGAGCCGCAAGACGGCATTCTTGCCTATCGCTATCCGATGCAGGACCTGGAAATTCAGAGCGGCGGCCAGCTCACCGTAAGCGAGTCGCAGGCGGCCGCTTTCGTCAACGAGGGCAAAATCGCCGACATCTTCGGCCCCGGCCTGCATACGCTGAACACCCGCAATCTCCCCATCCTTACCGGCCTGATGAATTGGGACAAGGACTTCGAGTCGCCCTTCAAGTCGGAGGTCTACTTCTTTTCGACGCGCCTGCAGATCGACCAGAAGTGGGGCACGGCGACGCCGATCACCATCCGCGACAAGGAATTCGGCGCCGTCCGCCTGCGCTGCTTCGGCATCTACAACTACCGCATTGCCGACCCCAAGGTCTTCTTCAACCAGGTCAGTGGGACGCGGGAATGTTATTTCGCCGCCGACCTGGAGGGCCAGTTGCGCGACTCCATCCTGGCCAACATGACCAGCGTTTTCGCCAACAGCAATCTGCCTTTCCTCGACCTCACCGCCAACCAGGCGCTGCTTGCCGAAAAAATCAGCGAGCAGATGAAGCCCAGCTTCGCCGCGCTCGGCCTGGAACTGAACCAGTTTGTCGTCGAAAATATTTCGCTTCCCGACGAGCTCGCCAAGGTTCTGGATCAGCGCATCGGCATGAGCATGGTGGGCGATGTGAACCGCTACACGCAATACGCAGCCGCCGAGTCGCTTGACCTGGCCGCCGCCAACACCGGCGGAGGCGCCGGAGTGGGCATGGGCCTGGGCGCGGGAGCAGCCGTCGCGCAAGTGCTGGCTGCCTCGCTCAAATCGCCTGCCGCTGCGCCGGTTGCCACGCCCATGGTTGCCGCGGCTCCTGTGGTTGCGTCTGTCGACACGAAGTTCTGCATCGACTGCGGCAAACCCATCCCCTCGCGCTCCAAGTTCTGCGCGGAGTGCGGACAGCCGCAGTGACGTGTCCCGCCAGCTGCCCCGCCTGCGGCGCGCCGATTACGCCCAAGCCGGACACCGAGGGCTGCAAATGCGACTACTGCCACGCCATCTTCTATCCCGGTGAAGAAGACGACGGCGTGCAGGTGTCAGCCGAGCCCGCTGATCCAGCCTTCGACCAGGCCTGCCCGCTTTGCAACCAGATTCTCGTCCACGCCTCGATCACCAAGTTCCCGGTGCTCTATTGCGCGGAGTGCCATGGATTACTGATGCGCATGGGCACACTGCCCGACCTGATTGATGCACTGTGCGCGAGCATTCCAACTCCCGCTGTGCAAACCCCGCCAGACCAGGGAGACTTGAAGCGCGTCCTCCAGTGCCCCAAGTGCCATCGCCGCATGGACGCCCTTTTCTACGCCGGCCCCGGCAACGTCATCGTCGATTCCTGCGGCGACTGCTTCCTCCTCTGGCTTGACCGCGGCGAGCTGATGCGGATCGTCCACGCCCCTGACC
>Ga0302326_10020198_pt1 | contig 13723 bp, 16 predicted proteins | sample Palsa_T0_3_FD_202264 | JGI IMG/M metagenome (GOLD analysis project Ga0302326, IMG submission 202264) | Peat permafrost microbial communities from Stordalen Mire near Abisko, Sweden - Palsa_T0_3 | ecosystem: Environmental > Terrestrial > Soil > Palsa > Peat permafrost | place: Sweden: Abisko... | reverse complement strand
GGAGGGCTTCACCGGCGAGACGAACAACCTTAAGCTGGCGAGCACGCCGGCGCTGGGAAGTGAGTCATTGCCCACGATGGCCTCCACGCAGACCGATGGGTCCGCCGGAACCGCCAGTTGCGCCGTCAAGGCCTAGCGCGCCGGAGGGAGCCTCTGGTAACCAGGGGCTCCCTCCTGTTACGGCAGCTGTAGTTCGTGATCGTGGGGTTGTTTGTGCAGGTCACGGCGAATGATCGCTTGGTACTACAGCCGCACTTCGGCAGAGGTCGGGATGGCGGCTTGGCCTGGCGCTGATCTGGCTGAGGCTGGATGGGTGATGCCGCGCCCGGCCGGGCCTGACGGTGGCGGCGGAGCTAGCGGAAGCCAGCCTCAGTCGCGGTGGCTGATCCACACCGAGACGTGGGCGGGTTCCAGGGCCTGGTGCACGACACCGGCCAGGTCGTCTCGGACCGAGTCCAGGTCCACGGCGTCCTTCAAGCGAGCCGCGAACGCGGCAAGGGCCTGATCCGCGTCATACCGGATCCGGTTGAACCGGCGGTCTACCCTGCGCTGCACCCGCGACCGCAGCGGGGTGAACAGCGCCGCTGCAGCCAGCGTGGACGCGGCCACCGCCACTGGCGTGTGGACCCGGAACACCTGGTGGGTCAGCAGCACCAGTCCGGCGTACACGCCGACCAGCAGGCCGGTCACGATCGCGTAGGCCAGGGTCCGGCTGATGATCCGGTCGATCTCATACAGCCGGTACTTCAGCACCGCCACCGCACAGGCCAGAGGGACGCCCGCCACCGGGGTGCACACCAGCAAACTCCACAGCAGCGTGCCGAGCGAGCCGTTGGAGGCACCGGGCGCCGCCACACCTGCGACCACCAGCGCCGCGGCCCAGATGACGGTCATCAGGCCGACGTAGCCCAGCCAGGCCAGCTGCTTGCGCCGTTCGGCGCTCGCCCCGCGCCGTCGGACGAACACCGAGACCACCACCAGCACCCCGGCAGCTACCCCGAGAACGAAGCCCACCCGGCCGGTGCCGCTGAGCCAGCCTTGATGCGGGAAGAGCCCGTGAAAGCGGTACGTGATCCTCGCGGCCGAGAGCGCATTGGTGATCCCGCCGGTGACTGTGGTACCGGCCTGGAACTGCCCCGCCACCCAGCCCAGCGTGACCACGACTAGGGCCCATAGCGCGGGGCGCCACCGGCGCGACGGCAGCCGCCCATCCGGGAACAGCAGGATGAGGAAGGCCAGCAGCATCACCGTGACCGTGGCCAGAACACCCGCGGCCCACCCGGCCGTCAGCGCCGCTGGCAGCGACCCGGACGCGGTGGCCAGCCCGTACAGCGCGTACTGATCGGTGAACATGGAGGCGGCCAGGGACAGCTCGATCAGGCCCAGCAGCCAGCCGATGGCGTTCCCGGGAAGGCGGCTGATGATTAGCTGGCTGGTGGCCACGCCCACTCCGACCGCGACGGCCAGGACAACGTCAGCGCCTGTCCGGACAGTGCCCAGCCGGCTAGCATTCAGCGCGGCCAATACCAGCGCCGACACCAGCACACAGGCGGTGAACCCGGCCAGCGGCCAGGCCGCCACGCGGACCCACCGCCGAGCGTCGTGCCCCATGAACGTAACGCTACGCCTGGACCGTTCCGGGAACGTTACCGCTCAGCACCCATTTCCGCCCTCGGTCGAGGTGTACACCGGGACCCAGGCCGGCCGGGTCGAACGGCGTGACGGCGATCACCGGCAAGCGCTTCTCGTGGAACGGCAACGTCCTGGTCTCTTCCGGGGAAGCCTGGACGGCCGCCCTGGCGGGGCCCCCTGGCGGGTTCTCGCGCGCCGGGTTCGAAACCGGCCAGCAGGGCGTAGCGCTAGCAACCGACGGCGCCCTGTGGATCACCCGGGACGGCGGGTCCACGTGGAGCCGGGTGTCGTTCGCCGGGTAACGTCCCTCCCGCCGCTCAAGCCGCGGATGTCGAGCCGTGACTGAGCAGGCGGCTGTCGCGGCGAAATGACTCATGCACATGGCATCGAGCCTGGCACGGTACGCCAGACAGTTCCGCTCTAGGCTGAGTCGAAGGTCGTCGTCGTTACCAGGCAGATCGGCTGACTCGAGCCGTAGCCTTCAGGTTGACCCCGGCCAACTCCCCGCGGCTACCCGGCGAGCCCGGTGAGCGGCGCGGCGCCGCCCGACAGGTAAGGCGAGGATCCTATTCTTCTTGATCCGGGCATGCCGGCCATGATCTGGACGGGCCAGTAGGCGGCTCCCTCCGTGCCGGGAGCGCGCGGAACTCAGGCTCAAGATCATTGACTGAACGGCACTGGTGCGTGCCTCCCGGCAGCCCGCATCGACAACAGTTGGCGGGAGTTCCCGGGTAGGTCGAAGTCCAAAGGTGCTCGACGTCATCGCCCGGCCTATTACTATCGGCTGGGCTCAGCTGCATGTCCGTGTGACACTGAGAGTGTGGAGATAACCCGATCCCAGCGGGGACGGTGAAGTGATCTTTCACGGTCAATGGAAGGGACAGCGATGAGCCGGGCGGATGCAGCCCAGGAGATCGCTGCATATCCGGCCGGTCCGGTCCCCGAAGATGCTGTTGCCGACCTACGCGATCTCGGCGTGATCGGGTTCGCCAACGAACTCCCTGGAATCAGTCCCGAGACCATGCGGACGCTCATTGCCGGGGCTCGGCAGAAGGGCCGTAGCTGGGACGAGATCGGCCGGCGGCTTGATATGACAGCAGACGAGGCTGAACGTGCATACGGAGGGCTCAGCGGGGCTGATCGATCTCGCCAGACAGCGAACTGGCGTCACGCTCTCGCGGCTACCCTCGACAGGCTAGCCGCTGCGACAGATGCCGTCACCGCTCTTCTCGTCCGGGCCGCGCATGACATAGAACTTTCTGACCGCCGCTGAAAGACCTTCCGGCACGCTGGCTAATTACGGTCGATGTACGGGGCGCACAGCGCGTGGTAACCGGGGATGGCAACGTCCAGATCAACAGGTTCCACGCCTCGCCGGTTGCCTTAAGGCGACCGCCGGTCAGTTCTCTGCGTCGGCAGGAAGCAGGATGAAAGCGTTCCCGTACAGTGGGCGCATCGGCCGGAAGTCTCGTTCATCGAGGGTAAGCAGGCGCGTCGTCCGGTGCCTAGCGGCGAGCACGGCGACCGATGCGTCGGTCAGGCCGAGCTTGAGATCTGCGTACCGGTCGATGAGTCCCATAGCTGCGACGACGTCGTCTGGGCCGAACTCGGCAAGTGCATAAGCTCCATTGGCCACGTCTTCGAGAACCTCGCGCTCCACCCGCTGGCCAAGACGCTCTGAGACCAGGTAATCCAGCTCGGCGAGCACGAAGGGCGACAGGATGAAGGGGCCAGGATCGGACTCTAGCGCTTGCCTGACGGCTAGATGTTCGTCGGCCGATTCGTCCTTGAAGGCGTACACGCCGCTGGTGTCAAGGATGATCAATGGTCGCCGAATCCGCGGGCAAGGAACTCATCGACTCGCCTGGCGGCGGCGGGATCGCCGCTTCGGCCGCCTCCTGGCCGCGGTCGGGGACGCTCGCTCCCTGCGGCTTCCGCTGACGACGGGATGATGGTTGCGATCACGCGGCCATGCTCCGTTACCTCCAGCACGTCGCCGTTCTTGACCCTGACCAGGTACTGGCTGGTGTGGTGGCTCAGCTCCCGGACTCCGACTCTCATGAACTGATGTTATCACATGTGTTATCACAAACGCATCTCACCGCCGCAAGTGGGGCGAGCAGCGCCTCGCGCGTCCAGTTGCTGGGGTGTCCGGGCGGGGGCGGAGCTTGATTGGCCGCACCCGTGCCTACTGTGGCGGTGTGGCTGGGTCTCATTCGCGCCCACGGGCCCGATGTGCGATTATCGAACTATGAGTGATGGCGTTGAGTGGGCAGACGTCGGAGAGCGCCTGCGAGCAGCTCGACTGGCCGCAGGTCTTACTCAAGAGGAACTTGGAACCAAGGCAGGTCTGGACCGGACGATGATCGTGAAGATCGAGTCCGGAAACCGTCGCATAGACGCCATAGAGCTGATCAGGCTATCGTCTGCGCTCGACGTGCCGGTGGACTTCTTGCTCCGGCCCACGCCCGTCGTCTTGTCACGTCGCACCAGCATCATGGCCGAAGACGCTGGCACCGAAGTAGAAAAGGAGTCCGGACGTCTGGACCTGGCTCTGGTGGCCTGGCTGCATGACGTGCAGCAGATGGTCGAGCTAGGTGTGCTGCAACCGGAGTCTCCCTTGAAGGCCGAGACGGTGGTTGACTCTGAGGCAGCTGCCCGGGATCTTGCACTGTGGGCTCGAGAACAGCTGGGCGTGGGCATCGAGCCAATCGATTCGCTGGCGGAGTTTTGCGAGCGAGCTGGCCAGTATGTCTTGGTCACTAATGTTCCCGGAGAAGGCTCATCGGTGGTTGACGGCGATGTAGCGGTCGCGGTGGTGAGCCTTCGGGGAGATCCAGGGCGTCGCCGTGCTACCGCTGCCCACGAACTCGGCCACCTCGTGATCGGCGATGAGTACTCCAGCGACCTCGGGGTCCACGCGTCGCGCGGGGCCCGGGAGGCATTGCTCGACGCATTCGCTGCGGAACTGCTGCTCCCCTCGCGGGTCCTTACCGAAGAGCGCGGCTCTATAGAAGCCATAAGCCGGGACCAGCTCATCAGCCTCGCGGCCCGCTACCGGACTTCGTGGTCGCTGGCCATCAGGCAGGCCACCCAGGCCGGGGTCCTCAGCGGACAGGCTCGCCGTGACTGGGCACGATGTTCTCCCACGCGGAGTGAGTTCATGGAAGCCGTGGGGTGGGCGCCGCAACCGGATCTTGAAGCCGTACGGGTACCTCCCCATTACGCGCATGCCGTCATTGCGGCATGGAGGAAGGGTGCGATCACCGCCACGAGGGCTGTTGAACTCATGCACGGGCAAATTACCGCGGCCGATCTGCCTGCGGACATCGAGGCAGATGTCGAGCCGTGACTGAGCTGGCGGCTGTCGTCAACGAGGTTTGGGTACTCGACGCCATGTGCATGAGTCATTTCGCCCGGGCCGACCGGCTGGACGTCCTTCGTGACCTGTTGGTCGACAAGGAATGCTGGACGACCCAAGTCGTGCTCGAGGAGGTGAGCCGGGGAGTCGCCGTGCACCCCGCGCTGAACGTTGTCCTCACCGCGCCCTCTCTGCCGGGAGCACGCGGAACTCAGAATCAAGATCATTGACTGAACGGCACTGGTGCGTGCCTCCCGGCAGCCCGAATCGGGGACTGTTGGCCGGAGTCCCCAGGTGTTCTTGCCGGTTCCGTACCCGGTTAATGGCGCACGTCAAAATGTAACTTATAATGCTTTAAATGTAACTGCCGCGCGGTTATATTTGGTCCATGACAGCAGAGGACCTGACTGGCCTGCTCAGCGAGCTGCGCGCTGCTGGCGGGGATACTGCGGCCGTTGAGGTTAAGTCGGCCGCTAGCGGGCTCCCCTCGTCGATCACCAGTACGCTGAGCTCCCTGGCTAACCTGCCGGGCGGCGGGCTCATCATCCTGGGCGTTGACGAGCGCGCTGGGTTGCGGCCAGTTCCGCTCGCCGATCCGCAAGCGTTGAAGCAGGGGTTGGCGGCAAAGGCGCGCAACTTCAGCCCTCCAGTCCGCCTCACGGTAAGTGACGGGACAGTCGACGGCGCTCCCGTCATCGTCGCGCGGGTCCATGAGTGCGACAGTTCCGCCAAGCCTTGCCGCGTCGCCTCGACGGGCGAATCATATCTGCGCGGTTACGACGGGGACTACCGGCTGTCCGACCTTGAGGAGCAGGCATTCCTGGCGGCTAGGAAGCCGCCGATGTTCGACAGGGCGCCAGTGGCCGGCAGCACTGCCGCTGACCTTGACCGGGAGCTGGTGGCGGCCTTCGTTTCGACCGTGCGCGACCGTGACTCTTCGGGGTTGGGGCGGTTCGACGGCGACGCCGAGCTTCTGGCCAGGGCGGGCGTCACGACGGGAGACGGGACACCCACCGTGGCGGGTGTCCTCGCTCTTGGCGTGCACCCCCAGCAGTGGTTCCCGAGGTACGTCATCCAGCTGGCCGCCGATCCGCAGCCCGGCGATCCTCCTGGCACCAGGGCGCGGAACCAGACGGTCCTGTCCGGGCCGATCCCGAGGATGCTGGAGTCCGCGATGACGTGGGCCAGGCGCAACTTCGACACCGCTATCGTGTCCGAGCCCGACGGGACGGTCCGCGACCAGCCCGCGTACCCGCTGACCGCGTTCCGGGAGTTGATCGCCAACGCCCTCGTGCACCGGGACCTCGATCACTGGTCGGCTGGACGGGCGGTCGAGGTCCGGCTCAAGCGGGACCGACTCGTGATCTCGAACCCGGGCGGGCTCTACGGGATCACGATCGACCGCCTGGGACAAGAGAGCGTGACGTCCGCGCGCAACGCCCGGCTGGTCACGATCTGCCAGTACGTGCACTCGTCCGGGAGCGGGCTGCGGGTCATCGAGGCGCTGGCGACCGGGATCCCGACCGTGATCGCTGAACTGGAGCGGGCCGGGCTTCCCCCTGCGCGCTACCTCGACACCGGAATCGGCTTCACCGTCATTCTGCACCCCGGCACCTGGCGAGCCGCCCCCCCGCCCAGCCTGAGCAAGACCGAACTTCGCGTCTACGACGCCCTTGCGGCCGGCCGCAAGACAGTCGCCGAACTGCAGGCTGCCCTCGGGCTCCAGCCGCCGAACCTGCGCAAGGCCCTGCGCATGCTGGCATCTCAGGGACTCGTGCAGCAGCAGGGCGGCCGAGGGCAGGCCACCTGGTACGAGCGCGCCGACAGTATGCAATGACACCCGGCCCCTGTGCTGCGCCAAAACCCTGCGCATAGCCTGACCTGCTGGTTTACGATCGGCGATCGTGCCCATTCGTCTCGCCTACCTATTCATGGTCTGGGCGTTCGGTCGGCTTGTGCTGCTGGCGCGCAGTGACGCCGCCAAGGACGCGGAGATCGCCGTTGTCGCGCACGAAAAAGCAGCTTGCCAGAGGTCTCCTCTGAGGCCATCCCGAACTCAATGGCCGCGTCGTCGCGTCCGGAGGTGAACTTCCAGGCGTTGTCCAGCAGGTTCTGCAAGACCGTGCGGATAAGCGTCGGGTCGGCCTCCGACGAGAGCTTGCTCCCGACCTCGCTCGATACCTGCTGCAGGGCCGGCTGCACGACGCCGGTGGCGAGCTGTACCCCCATGGATCCCGCCCGGGGGTTGGTCGGCAGCCGGCGGGCCGGCGAGCCGCCGGACGCGGACGACAGCCCGTAGGCGTGTAGCAGGGACGCGGTGAAGCCGGGCGGGATCACGATGGCGGCGTAGGCGTTGCCGCTGTTCAGCTGGGCCTCGGCCTGGGCGTACGAGACCTCGTCCAGCGATAGCCGGCTCGTCACGTCGCTGGTGTGCACGCCACGGATCACCGCCAAGCGCCGGGAAGCCCGGCGCGAGCAAATCCTCGAGGCGGCACGCGCCTGCCTGCAAGAGCGCGGGCTGGAAGCCGTGTCGATGGAGATGATCATCGCCCGTTCCGGCCTGTCGACCGGTGCCGTCTACGGCTACTTCAAGGGCAAGGACGAGATCATCAACGCCGTCGTGACCGACTTCCGCTGGAGGCCGCCAGCTGCGGCGTCCCCGCCTGCGACGCCACGCCAGCGATGCCTGCGGTCTGCCCCGCCCCCGCACAGCCGCGATCACGCCCAGAGCCGGGGAAGGTGACTTGGTCACCAGAAAGGGCGGAAAGTCCGCGATGGCCACCCTTGTCGAGCGGATCAGCCGGTACCTATGCGCGGACCTTCCCGTCTATTTCGCCCACGCGCATTCCCCGTGGGAGCGTGGCACGAACGAGAACACTAACGGCCTTATCCGGAATATCTCCCGAAAGGGACATAAATTCCTGGGACATGAAATACGGGACATGAAATACCTGCGGGCTATAATGACGAACTTAACGATCAGCCGTATGGTATATTCGGATTTAGGAAATTAAGCGAAGTTTTCACGGGGCTCATGCTTCAGGAAGCCGAGATTCCGTCGGCCTGAATTGCGTCGATCGCTTGAGATCGCCCTGTCTATCCTTAATTGTCATGGTCTTGTCATCGGCCTGCTGTCGCTGAAGGGAAATTGGTGTGGATGTTTCGAGTGCAGATTTGCGGGGATTACCGGGACCGGACTGCGGGCAATAACGCCTGGAAGCGCGGCTTCGGCATACTCATCGGCAGACTCATGGGTGTGGGCTGCCTGGCAGCTATGATGGCCGTCGGCGTGGTGTCAGGCCCGGCATCCATCGCGGCGGCCCCTCAAACCCTTGCCGCGTATTCGAGCAGCCCGCCCAACGTCGGCAATCCAAACGGGGATGACTACGTTCCGCCGGCCGGCCTCGCTGTCAATACCAGCCATCCGAAACGCGTCATCGGCGCCGGCACGCCCGCCAGCTGCACGTCCGCCGCGGTGGTCAGCGCGGTCGCCGAGGGCGGCATTATCACCTTCAACTGCGGCCCCAACCCGGTCACGATCCTGATGACCGCGACTGCGGTTGTTGCGAACACTGAGCACACGGTCGTCTTGGACGGCGGCGGCCTGGTGACGCTGAGCGGCGGCGGCAAGATCCGGATACTCCTCTCCGACACTTGCGCCGGCACGTGGTCGACCGATGACTGCATCAACCAGCTGTATCCGCAGATCGCGGTGCAGAACATAACGTTCGAGGACGGCTTCAACGGCGCGACCCAGGACATGACGTGCACGGCCAACGTCCCGCAATGCTGGTATGGCGGTGTCGACGGCGGCGGCGCCATCTACATCGAGGGCGGCCGGTTCAAGGCGGTCAACTCACGGTTCGTCGACAACCAATGCTACGGCTACGGCCCGGATCTCGGCGGCGGCGCTATCCGGGTAATCGCGCAGTACCAGAACCTGCCGGTGTACATAACCAGTGATACGTTCACCGGCAACAGCTGCTCCAACGGCGGGGCGCTGAGCAGCATCAGCGTCCCGTGGGATGTCATCAACAGCGTCTTCGCCAACAATCAGGCCACTGGCTGGGGGGCGAACCCGGCAGCGCGCGGGACGCCGGGAGGCGGCAGCGGCGGCGCCATCTACAACGACGGGAACCATTACAACCTGATCATCGACGGCACCGTCATGAGCGGCAACACCGCACGCGAGGGAGGCGGAGGCATCTTCTTCGTGGTCGACGCCGGCGGCGGAACCCTGACGATAGAGTGCTCCACGCTGAGCGCCAATCCCAGCGGCGTGTTCTGGACCGCGCCCGGCATCTACGAACTTGTCGATGGCAGCCACGTCGCGCCGGTCGAGATCGACTCGACGGTCAGCTGAGCCAGGCGAGCTTCCCTCGCCCCATGCGCTCGAACCAAGACGCCTAGGCCTAGGGCACGTGGCGGAACACGCCAGACCAACCCACCTGCCCAAGCATATTCCAGATGTCTGAAATGGAACTTACGATGGCATCATTCCCGCACAGGGTATGTCATGGACATGCCATACTTTCGTGAGATAGACGGTGATGACGCCTGCACAGATAAGGACATGCGGTTGACGGCAGCGGTATCACTAGCTAGTCTTTTTAGATGCTAATACAGTCGGTCAGCAGGCTACGTACCGAACTGCATCATCACGAGATATACACTGCAATCTTCGGACGCACCCGGGGCAGCTGGCTATATGCGACAAGCCGCGCACGACTGAAGATGGCGGGGCACCGGGCCACCGCAATACTTCCCAGCTCCGACATTCCGCTTACTCTCCGCCTCCGCACTTCAGACATCAGGGTCTTTTATGAAATTTTCGTAAATTATGAGTATGATTGGGACTTCCGTAGCGCACCGCGAGTAATCGTTGATGCCGGAGGATATACCGGCCTCTCCGCCGCCTTCTTCGCGAACAAGTATCCGGACGCTACCGTCATTGCCATTGAACCCGACGAAGAGAACTTCGCGCTGCTCAAGCTCAATACGGAGCGCTTCCCCAATGTGCATGCCGTCCGCGCGGCCGTCTGGCGGGACACTGGCATGATCTACCTCACTGATCCCGGCACGGGCGCCTGGGGTCTTCAGGTTTGTGAGGCAGGCAACGCCGTGCCGGCGGACGGAGGACTCATCCGCGCCACCACCATCGATGAAATCATCAAAGAATTCAACCTCGAGAGAATCGACCTGCTAAAGCTGGACGTTGAAGGCAGCGAGACGGAGGTCTTCTCGACCGCGAACTCGTGGATCTCTTCGGTCGACACCATCTGCATAGAGCTCCACGACAGGTTCAAGGCCGGCTGCAGCCGGTCATTCTTCAAAGCAGTCGAAGAATTTCCCATCGAACTGCGGCGGAATGAGGACGTCCTGGTGGCAAGATCCGATTCCCGGCTGATGTCTATTTGCTGAGGCGCTGAATAACGGTCCGATGCTGCGATGAAGCTCATCGCGCGGAGTCACGGATGCGGCTGAACACCGCGTTGAGCACCCAAACTCGACCAGCCCGGTCAGTGACCAGATACCGCGTTCATTATGAAGGCCCTAGTGCTGTCGGGGGGTTCGAGGACGCGACTGCGGCCGATCACGCAAACCTCCCCGAACCAGCTGCCGTCCCATATGGAGTTCGCCGGCGGCGCGTTCATGCTCGTCGGCGTCACCCTGGTGCGCATTGATGAGACCAAGCGGTACGCACTAATTGATAAAAGTCGGGTGTTAGTCACATGCCACATAAATCGGGTAACTCCGGAACACACCGGAGCCCTGGGCAAGCAGTTGGGTGGCGATCCTCAAGACTGAACACGGAACGACATCAAAAGATTGGTAAAAGATTCGGAATCATAACCTGAAGCGGGCGCAGTCGCCGCCTGCATGCCACATAATGTGATGCATGGCAGACAATGGACCCCTCAGGTATGGCCACTATGAACGCCCCGAGCTGATGCCGTTCATTCCAGAGACTGCAAATTCCCTGCTCGATGTAGGCTGCGGTGCTGGCGGATTCGGTCGTTACCTGCGACGGTTGCGACCCGAGATGGAGTTGTGGGCGGTCGAGCCTGACCCAACATCAGCTCAAATCGCAAAGGATGCCTTTGACCAGGTTATAGTAAGCAATTTCCCAAATAGCAGCATTCCTGACCGTCGGTTCGATGTCGTTCTTTGTGCCGACGTTTTGGAGCATATGGCCGAGCCGGAAAAAGCATTGCTCGCGGCGGCTGCCGCTCTGACGGAGAAAGGAATAATGCTAGCCTCCATCCCAAACGTAAGGAACTGGCGCCGTGTAGTGTGGCCACTTATAAGGCATGGCGCGTGGTCCTACACCGAAACTGGCATTCTCGACCGAACACATTTGCGTTTCTTCACCCGCAAGTCAATTGTCGATTTTTTTGCCACTAATAAGTGGGTTGTAGAATCGACGAAAGGCATTGAGACAACAAGTCGCCGGGACAAACTGATATCAGCGATTACCGCACATCGGTTCGACGACTTTCTCTTTCTGCAGTATATTGTTGTTGCACGACCGGTAAGAGTGCACTTAGCAGCCAAGGCATCAAATCGCGTTCTTTTGAAAGGTGCTTAGCGTGAGCAATTCCTATGCATCGATATCAATTATCTGCGTTTTCAACAAACTGGCGGTACGAAAGGAATGCCTAGATCAATCGATCGAAGCACTGTCCAGTGAGTGCGACGGCGTGGAATATATTCCGGTAGACAACGTCGATGCTTCTTATCTGACTGCTGGTGCAGCTTTGAACCATGGGGTATCGCTCGCGAAAAACGACCTAATGGTTTTCGTTCATCAGGATGTTTATCTACACTCACTGCTTGCCGTAAAGAAAGCTGCAGCACAGATGCAGTCTGAAGGATTTGGCGTAATTGGCGCAATTGGGAGAGGGGCCGACGGTCGTTGCATTGGTCGGATTAGGGATAGGTTTTTTCTTCTAGGGGAGAAGGTAAACCGCCTGACCGAGGTCGACAGCCTCGACGAGGTGCTATTTATGGCACCTAAGAGACAACTGCTCAGTGAACCGATTGTAGAGTCCTCTGATTTGGCATGGCATGCCTATGCAGTTGAGTATGGCTTGCGGATGCGGCGCAAAGGATTGCGGGTAGGCGTAGCGGATATTCCCCTTACTCACAATAGCCTTGCGGCCAATGTTGAGCGCCTTGATGTGGCTTACCAAGCGGTCGCGAGGAGTTACCCTGAATTCCTACCCGTCAGAACTACCTGCGGAGATATAACTGGTAGAACTGCTGCGGCTGGACGGCACGCGTGGATGGCTGCGCACCTCTGGCGCTACCGCTGGTTGCGTGCCTCGAGGACTCTGCAAAGAAACCGGGCAATAGCCGACGGAATGGTTGGCGTCCTAGTCGATTTGCGACGTCATATAGACGGCATAATTGAGCGAGCGCCGGGAAGAGAACTATATATCGTTAACTGCTCCGCAGGGAGTCCTTTTACGGCATATAATACAAAGCCAGTGGAGCTATCCCGCGGTGCTGGTACCGTGGTCTTCTCGGCTGCTCCGATATCCGAGATTCCCGCGGTAGTTGCAAACAATCCGCCCAATACCTGGATGCTTATTACCGGCCTTCTGGGCCAAGATATTAGTTTTCTCCAGTCCAAAATAGCCCTGACTTCATCCATACTTGGCTTTCATCCAAGTGCTGGCCTCTGGCTGCTAATTGGTCCTAGTGTCGCAGATTTGCCGGAAAATTGGCGGTCCAAGAAGGCAACTCCCCTCGGCCCGCGGGCACTCGTCGGAGCGTCCATTCTGCGTTGAGCGTACAGTAGCACAGATTGGGAATCATTCACTTTCCTCCGGTCTGGCCGCCAGCGTCCAAGCCGGAGCCGAGTTCGCTCTGCCCGGTCGCCATCCGGTGCCGCCCCTAATTCGGCAGAAGCCAATGGAATCCTGGCGGGCGCGCTTTGGACCGGGCCTTCCACCAGCGCGGGAGCGTGATCGCAAGGAACCGATGGTGGCGACCATTGAAGCGGTGCACGCCAGGCAGATCCTGGATTCAAGGGGTAACCTGACCGTGGAGCGGCAAACCCCGCCAGCCGGGGCTGGACCGCCGCGATTTCCTGAGGGGTCATGCCAGGATCACGCTACAAAACCGGCAGCCGCCCAGACCTAACAAAGTACTCCTAGCTGTCGGTGGAGTTGATCATGACCGGCGGGCCGTCCTGGCCGTCTTTTTGGTCGAAGATGCCAGGATAAGTCTGGAACTGGCCGCTGGCATTGTCGTGCAACTGCGACTCCGCGAGGGTCAGCGTGCCCCACCCGGAGTCCACGACATGGAAGATCGCGCCGCCTCCCTCGCGTGCGCTGTTGCCGCTCATGGCGGTGCCGTCGATGATCAGGTTGTAGTTGTCGCCGTCGTTGTAGATGGCGCCGCCGCTGCCGCCTCCCGGCGTCCCGCGCGCTGCCGGGTTCGCCCCCCAGCCAGTGGCCTGATTGTTGGCGAAGACGCTGTTGATGACATCCCATTGGACGTCGATGCTGCTCAGCGCCCCGCCGTTGGAGCAGCTGTTGCCGGTGAACGTGTCACTGGTTATGTACACCGGCAGGTTCTGGTACTGCGCGAGCACGCGGATAGCGCCGCCGCCGAGATCCGGGCCGTAGCCGTAGCATTGGTTGTCGACGAACCGTGAGTTGACCGCCTTGAACCGGCCGCCCTCGATGTAGATGGCGCCGCCGCCGTCGACACCGCCATACC
>Ga0302326_10020197_pt1 | contig 13723 bp, 13 predicted proteins | sample Palsa_T0_3_FD_202264 | JGI IMG/M metagenome (GOLD analysis project Ga0302326, IMG submission 202264) | Peat permafrost microbial communities from Stordalen Mire near Abisko, Sweden - Palsa_T0_3 | ecosystem: Environmental > Terrestrial > Soil > Palsa > Peat permafrost | place: Sweden: Abisko... | reverse complement strand
TTGGCGCCGACGCCCCTGAGTGCGGGAGGTGAGTACTCGAAGTTCGGTCCGCCCACGTCGAGGTCACGCAGCTCGTACAGCGCATATTCGTCGAAGTCGGTGAACAGCGTGGGCCCCTTACCGGCGAAGCGGTGATCGACCGATGCAAGTTCCTCATAGCGCGCGGTGGGTGCGATGTTCGAGCTGTGGTACTGCAGCGCGTCGGAGGCGATCACGCCTCCGGTCAGCGCGAGCGCGAGCAGCGGCGCCGTATGTCGCAGCGGGGATCTTCGCAGCGCCGCCACGCCTGCCCACGCCAGAATCACCAGCACGGGGGTGGTCATCATGAGGGTCTTCGCATCCACCCAGGTGGTGCTGTACTCGTTCAGGGCGAGCCACACGATCACGGTCAGCGCGAACCAGCCGGCCAGCGGGTAGTCGCGCGCGCGGATCACGCGCAGGACCCCCAACGCGACGGCGGCGATGGTGACGGCGATGAGCGCATCGGTGACCGCAAGGTCGACGCCGGCGGGTGGGTGCTTGTAGCTTTCTCCCAGCCACACGCCGAACACCTGCAGCGTCTCAAGCGGCGTGCGCAGGTTGCCCGGGTTGCCGGTCGAGGCGATGTTCTGGGCCACCTGCAGCGATTGGGACAGCTCGGTCCAGGTCGGCAGGGCGGCTACCAGCAGGACGACCGCCCCGGCCCCGATCAGGCGCAGCGAGCGCCATGGAGCGCGCGGGTCGGCCGCTGCGTCACGGACCATCGCGACTGCGAGGATCGCCGCGGCGGCCAGTACCCAGGCGCCGAATCCCGCGCCCAGCGCTGAGACCCCGGCGGCCGCTGCGAGGGCGAAGGGGATCGCACCGTTCGCACGGCCGCGCAGCCAGCGCGGGTAAAGGACGACCAGTACGCCCAGGGTCAGGATCATGGCGAGCGCGGTGATCTCCTTGATGGAGCCGATCAGCTCATAGCCGTAGACCAGCGCGGGCACAGTCGCGGTGAGTGCTGCCAGGGCGGCCCACGGCCCGTCCAGACCAACGCGACGCACCAACAGCCACGCCGGGCCCGCCGCGATCGCAAGCATGAACGCGTTGAACGGTTGGAAGGCCCAGATGAGGGGAAGGCCCAGCAGGAAGGAGCTGCCGCCGAACAGCGTGTCCGCCCCGGAGGGGTAGCTGGTGTTGTAGTAGTCGTTGATGTACTGCCCGTAGGAGTTGCGCAGATCGAGATGCCCGTAGGCTTGGCCGTGGTGCAGGAGGTAGTCCGCGCCGGTCATGTGGACGGCGGAGTCCGACAGGGTCAGGTAGGCAGAGAAGCTTGGCCGGCCCGACAGCAGGACCGGGGCCAGCGCCAGCAGGTATGCCAGCACCGGCGCCACGGGCTGCCAGGGGCGTTCCCGCAGCCGCCCGGCGAGCACTCGCAGCCGGGGCCGGGCGAGCGCGACCCCGGCGACGGCGACGGCGGTCATCACCCACGGGGTCGCAGGCGCGATCGGCGCCAGGAAGGTCGCCAGCTGGGAAAGCCCGATCAGGCCCGCCGCTCCGGCCGCCGGGAGAAGCAGGCCGGGCAGCCAGCCGCCGCTGCATCGGTCGACCAGGAGCCCAGTGCCGATGCAGAGCGCCGCGAGCACCACCGGGTAGACCAACGTGGTGAGGACGAACATCTAGAGCAGGTGCGGGCTCACCGGGCGCGACGGCCGGGCATCTCGAAAGGACACGGCCGAAGGTCGATCTTCCCTGAGCATCGAACGCATCATCCCAGCTGCCGGGCACCGGCTGTCACCCACGGGGCGGCCGCTCGAGCAGGCGCGAGAACGCTCTCAGGTGCTGCGGGCGCGCGAGGTTCAAGACCGATACGCCGCAGTGGTGGGCGATGCGGAGCGCCTGACCGGTACCGCCGGAGCGCGGATCGCTGCCGTCCAGGCCGCCGTCGTGAGTCCAGCACACAACCAGCGCGGCGGGTGCGTCGAGATCCGGGCCGAGCAGCTGGTGTGCATCGCGCGCCCGCAGCCGGCGGGCCTGCGAGGAGAGCGCGGGCCAGCACGGATGGAAGCGAGCCGAGAGCCAGTAGGCCGCGTCGCTGGGTTCGGCCAGCACGACCACCTCGGTGCCCTCGCCGGCAGAGCGCGCGGGCGCCTGGAAATCCGGGCAGGGCAGATACAGCTCCACGCGCCCATGCCCGGCCAGGGCGCCCTCGTAGAAGGCCTGGTCGGCGCCGGGCGATAGACCCGTGCGCATCGTCCAGCCGCGACGCGCCAGCCGCGCCGCCCCGATCGCGATCAAGTCGAGAACACGCGGCGGCGTCTGACGCGAGCCGATGCCCGCATAGATCTGATCGCTCGAGGAGCTATCGAGCGCCGGCACCCGCGACCAACCGCCTTTGCCAGAACCCCCACGTGCAGGTCATTTACGATGCTCCGGCTGGATTCGAACCAGCGGCCACTCGGTCAGCACCGGCCCAACACGGCGGTCTCTTCTGCGTTCGGGGCTTTCGGCGTGCACTCGAGGACGGCTGTACCGCGGCGCTCCACCGTCACTTTCAGAAAGACGCCCCGCATTGCGCGAAAGCGTATTGGGCGCGCTCGATCCCGCGCATACGCAGAAGACGAAAGGTCCGCAGGACTTTCTGCGATGCCCCCGGCTGGATTCGAACCAGCGACCCTCGGATTAGAAGTCCGATGCTCTATCCGGCTGAGCTACGGGGGCCAGACCAGGCCGACAGCGGGCGCGCCCGCGATCGAGCACGGCCGGATCGGTTTCATCGTGGCAGGTACTTAGGCATCGTTGAGCATAAACCTGTAAAAGTTGCGTCTGTGAGCGGCTCGCGCGATGATGAACTGGAGGACGACGAGGGCGATCTGACGCGCAAGCAGCGCCGCGAGCAGGCGCGCGCCCAGCGTAAGGAGCTGGAGCAGGCCGAGGCGGCGGGCGCGCTTCGGCGCGCCCGCTTGACGCGGCTTGGGATCGTCGTGGCGGTTGTTGTGGCGGTGATCGTCGTGATCCTCATCGCCACCGGGGGGGGCTCGAAAAAAGGCATCCCCAAAACGGCGCAGGCGAAGAACCAGACGGTCACCGAAGTCACCGCCCTGGTGGGCGGCATCCCGCAGAGCGGCAAGCTGCTCGGCAACCCCAGGGCCCCGGTGACGCTCGAGTACTTCGGCGACCTGGAGTGCCCGATCTGCAAGGAGTTCACGCTGGGGGCACTTCCGTCGCTGCTTCAGCAGTGGGTGCGCAGCGGCAAGCTGAGGATCGAATACCGCGCGCTCGAGACCGCAACGCGGGAACCGGAAGTCTTCAAAACCCAGCAGATCGCGGCACTTGCGGCCGGAAAGCAGGACAAGATGTGGTACTTCGTCGAGCTCTTCTACCACGAGCAGGGCGAAGAGGACTCCGGCTACGTCACCGAAAGCTACCTGCAGCAGCTGGCTGGGCAGGTCCCGGGACTCAACCTCACCCAGTGGACCGCCGACCGCAACGAACCGGCGCTGGCCAGCGAGGTGGCGAGCGACACCGAAGCGGCCAACAACGCCGGGTTCTCGAGTACCCCGTCGTTCCAGCTCGGCAAGACCGGCGGCACATTGCGCACCTTCGAACCGGGCACATACACCGAACCCGCCCCCTTCAACGCGGCAATCGAAAAGCTGCTGAAGTCCTAGCCGGCGATGAGCGGTCGAACCCTCAGGATCACGATGATCGCGCTCACCACGATCGGGCTGGGCGTGGCGGGCTATTTGACCTATGTCCACTACTCAGGCGCCACGCCCGTGTGCTCGCTCAAGGGCAACCCCTGCAGCCAGGTGCAGAAATCACAGTACTCGGAGCTCGCGGGCGTTCCCGTCGCGCTGATAGGCCTGATCGGCTACATCCTGATCCTCGGCTCGCTGCTGGCCCGCGAAGGCGAGCTGGCGAGGTTCGCGACGACGGGCCTCACGCTGGGCGGCTTCGGCTTCAGCGCGTACCTCACCTACCGCGAGCTGTTCACGCTGCACAAAATCTGCGAGTGGTGCGTTTCAAGCGCGGTGATCGTGACGCTGCTGATGGTCCTCTCGATCTGGCGATTCTTGCGGGGCGACGCCCGCCCAGCGGGCGCCTCCCCGTCCTCGACCGGGGCCGACGAGCTCGAACATGCCCCTTCCGTGGGCGCGGCGCATTCCTGAAGCACCCGCTCCCCGCTGATCCTGACGGCAGCCGACAGAAGCACAGCAGACGCCCGCGACCGTCATTCCCGGGCGGCGTGTGAGCGCGAGGGCCCCCGCGCGCCCTAGTCAATCCGTCCAGTGCACGCGCGCTCTGCCGGGGTTAGGGCGCCGGGAGACCGACGGGTTGGCAAGGACATGCACGCGCCCACGACGAGTACCAACCCCGAGCTGGCGATCGAGCCCGAGGCTCCGGTCGAGCCCGACGCTGGGATCTCGCGCCTGTTCGAGATGACCGGCGACCTGCTGGCGACGATCTCGCTCGACGGGCGCTTCACGCTCGTGAACCCCGCCTGGGAGCATTTGCTGGGCTGGACTCGCGAGGAGCTGCAGGCCCACGCCCTGCGCGAGCTCATCCACCCCGACGACGTCGAGCAGACGATGGCGCTGATGCTCGCCAGGGAGGGCGACCCCGCGCGTGTGGAGAACTTCACCAACCGCTTTCGCCACCGGGACGGCTCATGGCACGCGCTGCTGTGGAGCGCGCGCTGCGACGGCGGGCTGTGGTAAACGTCCGCCAAGGACGTGACCGACCGCAACGGCCTCGAGCACGAGATTCTGCACGATCTCGAGCACCAGGCGCTGCACGACCCGCTCACGCGTCTGCCCAATCGCAGCCTTCTGATGGACCGCACGCGCCAGGCGCTTGCGCGCCTGCATCGCAGCCCCGGCGTGGTCGCACTGCTGTTCATCGACCTGGACCGGTTCAAGGCGGTCAACGACAACCTCGGTCACGAGGTCGGCGACAAGCTGCTGATCTCCGTCGCCCATCGCCTTGAAGAGCTGATGCGCGACAGCGACACCGTCGCCCGGCTGGGCGGCGACGAGTTCGTGATCCTTGCCGAGGAGATCGTCTCAGACGGCGAAGCCCTCGCGCTGGCCGAGCGGGTTCTGCGCGCCATGGAGAACGCATTCCAGCTTGGTACGGCCGAGGTTTCACTGCTCGCCAGCGTCGGCGTTTCCGTGTCGCACGATCCCGAAGGCGACCCAGAGAGCATGCTGCGCGAGGCCGACGTGGCGATGTACCGGGCCAAGGGCGCCGGCGGCAGCCGCCTTGAACTGTTCGACGAGAAGCTGCGCCGCGAAGTGAGCGCGCACATGGAGATCGAGGGACGGCTGCGCCACGCGCTGCCTCGAGATGAGCTGGTGCTCGCCTACCAGCCGATCGTTCCGCTCGCGGGCGGACATGCGGTGGGCTGCGAGGCGCTCGTGCGCTGGGTTCCGCGTGGATCCGATCTGTCAAAGACCGGCCAGCTGCTGCCGTCGACATTCCTGCCACGCGCCGCGGAGAGCGAGCTGATCGTCGAGATCGGGGACTGGGTGCTGCATAACGCGTGCGCGCGGGCGGCCGTGTGGCATCGCGACGGGATGCAGGTACCGATCTTCGTCAACGTCTCCGCACGTGAGCTGACCGAGCTGGATCTCGCCGAGCGGGTGCAGAAGGAGCTCCGCAGCTCGCGGCTGCCGGCTCGCTCGCTGTGCCTCGAGGTCAGCGAGGAGGCCGTCCAGCGAGACCCCGAGCGCGCACGAGCGGCGCTGAACGCCGTCAAGAAGCTCGGCGTCGTGATCGCCCTGGACAACTTCGGCGCGGGCCAGTCCTCCCTCAGCCTGCCAAGGAACCTGCCGCTCGACATCCTCAAGCTCGACCGTGCCCTGATCCAGGGCTTTGAGCACGATCGCAACAGGCGGGCGATGGTCGCCGGGATGATCGCACTTGCCCATGAGGCCGGCCTCACCGCCGTGGCCGTGGGCATCGAGACCAACCGGCAGCTTGCAGTGGCACGCGAACTGGAGTGCGCGGTGGGGCAGGGCAATCTGCTGCACCCGCCGATGCCGCCCGAGCGCCTGCGTTTCAGAGGGACGTCCGGGGCTGTAACGTCCCTGCCATGGCGTCCCCTCGTGCGAGTCCGGGGCAGCGGCCGGCCCGAGTGAGCGACGAGGCGCTCGTCGCAGATCAGAAGCGCACGGCCGCGAGGGCGGCTGCAGAGCTGGTGAGGGACGGAATGCTCGTCGGGCTGGGAACCGGCTCGACCGTTGCCTATCTGCTCGAGGCGCTGGCTGAGCGCGAGCTGAGAAACGTGAGCTGCGTGGCGACCTCGCCGGCCACCGAGCTGGCAGCGCGCTCCGTGGGGTTGACCATGCGAGCCTCTGACGAGGTGGACCAGCTCGACGTGGCGATCGACGGCGCCGACCAGATCGATCCGAGCGGTTGGTTGGTGAAGGGCGGAGGCGGAGCCCACACGCGCGAGAAGATCGTGGCGGCGGCGGCGAGCCGCTTCGTGGTGATCGCCTCGGCCGAGAAGGCCGTCGCCGAGCTAACCCCGCCCGTGCCGCTCGAGCTGATGCGTTTCGGCCTGAATAGCACGCTGAGGGCGCTCGGCCAAGCCCGGCTGCGTCCGGCGCCCGCCGTTGATTCCCAGCCCTCCCACGCGCTCTGGCAGAGCCCCGACGGCGGTCTGATCGCCGACTATCACGGCTCGGTCGCAGACCCGCGGGAGCTGGCGGGCCGGCTGAGTGCCATCCCCGGTGTGGTCGAGCACGGGCTGTTCGCGCCAGAGATGGTGAGCCTGATCCTGATCGCCGGGCAGAACGGGCTGGAGCGCCGCACTGGGGGCAAGGTACCCAGCTAGCCCGCGCGCTCGAGCGGGCGGAGCTCCTCGCTTGAGGACACGCTCATGCGGGCCAGAACGCCGTCCTCGCCGACGACGTAGGCGCCCATGCGATCGAGCGGTGGCGAGTACACGTGGAGCGTGACGGCTGGATCCCCGCCCCCGTGACGTACGCGATGGATGTCGGCCGGCGAGAAGTGGAAGGCCTCGCCGGCGACGAAGGCGCGATCGTGCGGCGAGCCGTCGATCGTGAGTCGCTCCTCGCGCACTGCTCCGCTCACGACCGCCACCGCTCCGGCGGAGATGTCGTGATCGTGAAAGCCCGTGTCGTGATCGTCCATCCAGCAGATCAGCCACGCGGTCAGATGATCGTCGCTCAAAAGCTCCTCGTAGACGCGCTGGCGGGAGTCGTGCTTGACCAGGTGAATCCATAGCTCAGGACGCTCGGCGAGCTCGCTGACGAAGGTCTCGAGCTCAGGCCCCGACAGGTCTCGCCCGAGCGGGCGGGGAACCCAGGAGACGGGCGTGGGGCCGTCACGGCCTGAAACCGGGGCCAGGCGCCGGGGGTTCGCATACGCGGCCGCGGAGGAGCGGGATGTTGGATTCATGCGAGCAGCGCTCCTGTCGCGCCGAGAGCACGGCGCGTGCCGTCCGCGATCGGGTCCCAGTCGAGCGCGTCGGGCATCCCCAGCTCGCTCGGCTCGACGACGGGCCGGTCTGAGCCGTAGACCAGCTGCTCGCCGCCGACCAGGAGCTCAAGCATCCGTATGGCACGCGGGCCGTAGGAGGACGTGTCGTAGAAGACCAGCGGGTCACGGTCCAACGAGGGACCACCCCGTGAGGACAGGCGCTCTGAGTGCAGCGGGGCCAGGCCGGCGAGCATCGAGAAGACGACCCGCAGCTCGGGATGATGGGTGCGCCCGGACGTGACGAAGGCCAGCCACGCGGCGTGCATCTCGGCCACGTAGCGAGTAAGCGCCGGCCACCACAGTGGATCGCTGAGCGAGGTCTGAGACCCGGCCGCTGAGGCGCTCCGGTCCGGCCCGGGCCCCGGATGAACGAGCAACGGCGCTCCAAGCTGCTCGAGTCGCCCGAGCAGCGGGCGTAGCCGCGCGATGGCCTCGACACCGCTCAGTGCGCCTGCCGGAAGCGACAGCCCGACGCAGCCCCGGCCGAGAGCGCGGTCGACGTCGCCAGGATCGAGGCGGTCGAGTGCGATCGCGCCCCACACGCCGAACGGCCCGCCCAGCGACAGCGCTCCCTCGTGGTAGGCGTCGATCAGCGGAAGGGATTGCTCGCGGGGAAGCGCCTCGATGCCCAGCGGGCTCGACAGGCACAGCAGCGCGCGATCGAGGCGGTCCCGCTCGACCAGGGCGGCACGACGCGCGGGCGACTCGGCCGGCAGGTCGATCACATACGGGCGCTCGCCGGCCATGTACAGGACCGTCAGCCCATGCTCGCGACGGACGAACGGAAGCTCATGGCGGTCGGCCAGCGCCTGCACCAGCGGCTCGGTCCATAGGTGCTGATGTACGTCGATCCTGATCATGTGCCGTTTGATCTCCAAGGACGGCGGGAGCCCGCCCCTATTGTAGAGATTGCTGATCCGTTTTATGGAGATTAGCACAGAGTGCAGCCTGCGGGCGCTCGCCGGGCTCAGCGGCCGCGAGGCTTCAAGCGCACGGCCGCCACGGAGCCGGAATCCCGCTCAACCATGCGGGATTCGGCTCTGCGAAGCGCTACGGGGAACCGAGGAGTCGAACCTCGCGTTGCGGTTTTGGAGACCGCCCGATAGGGCCCTTAATCCCAGGCCCAGCTTGGAGTTGGTCGCTCAGGGGACCGCTGTAGGGACCGAACCTGCTTGCTGAAAGTCAGATGTCGCCTCTGCGAGGTAGCTCGCGAAGAGCTCGCCTGCGCGCTTCAGGTCACCGGGGAGGGTGTGCGTGTAGCGCTGCTGGGTGATCGGCGCCGCGTCCTGCTGGGAGCGGGGAAGCGCGTGGCCGGCCAGCACCGAGACGACCTTCGGGCGCACCCCCGCGGCGTCCAGCCAGGTTATGCAGGTGTGCCGGCACTCGTGCGCCGTGATCCGCTGAAGCTTCGCCCTCCCCCACGCCTCATCGGCTCGCACCTGCAGGCCCTCAAACGAGAGTCGCCCGCTGTTCTGCCCGCCGGCCCTGTGGCCCGGACAAAGAAGCTCGTAGTCCTCGGGACGGCCGCGCGCCATCAGGCTGCGACGCATGAGCAGGGCAAGTGGCCTTACCAGCGGCACGGCGCGCCGAGCAGCGCGGCTCTTGCGGCCGTCCTCGTCGGCGCCGAGATAGATCACCTCGAGATCGAAGTCGACATCCCCGACGAGCGCGTGCCTGATCTCGGCACGGCGGGCGGTCGCGTATGCGGCGATCGCGTACGGCAGGGCATCGTGAAGGGGGAGCGCGGAGAGCAGCGCCGCCATCTCGGCCGGCGTTGCGACCCGATCGCGAGGCGTGGCGTCCATTGCCGGCAGACGCACGAGCGCGGCCGGGTCATGCTGGACGAGATGGCGGTCCTGGGCCCACCGGTAGAGCGAGCGGATCGAGTTGACGACCGACCGGATCCGGCTGCCCGACATGCCGGGCGCCACATCGTCGACGAGGCGCTGGCAGTCGCCGCGCCGCACGTCACCCAGACGCTTGGAGCCGAGCGCGGGCTTCACATGGTTCTCGAGACAGCCCTGCAGGTCGCGGACGGCGGAGGGCTTGTATCGGCGTCCGTGCTTGTTGAGGGCGACGCCATCGTTGGCCGCGGCGATGAACAACTCGATCGCCTTGGCGAGCCTGATTGTGGCCGGGGCCGGCGTCCGCCCCCGCTTCAGATCTTCCAGAAGATCCTGTCTCGCATTGGACGCCGCGGACGGCGTGGCGAGCCTCGCCGTCTTAACAGTGCGCGACCCGGCACGGTCCCATACCTTGCCCCAGTAGGCGGGCGTGCACGAGCATTTGGAGCCCTGCTCGACCGCGCAGCCCTTCCTGTGACGGGCATAGACGCCCTGGAACCTCGTCGTCGTGTCCCTCGGCATGCATCTCAAACTACTCGCCGTCCGCGATGGAGCGCGTTGTCGGCGAGCCATCGCTGAAGGCCGGCGAGCGGATACAGCTTCAGCGACCCGCAGTAGACGACGGGCAGCTGGCCCTTGACGTGACGCTCGAAGTGGTCGACGGATACGCCGAGGGACTCGGCCGCCTCCTGCTGGTTAAAGGCCAGGCGGGGCACGTCGCGACGGAGGCGCTTGCCGGTTCCGTGACGTTCGAGAGCACCCGTGCCCATCTAAACCAAATTAGCAAAGATCGCCTCCTGCAGCAGGGTAGCCTGTCACTCCCCTGCCGGCGCTACCGTATGCGTATGGACGCAGGACGCGAGTTCGACATCGTGATGGTGGCTGAGTCGGAAGGCGGCTACAGCGTGTTCGGCCCCAGCTGCCGAGCGTGGCGACTCAAGGCGAGACGGTCGAGGAAGCGCGCGCCAACGCCCGGGAGGCGATCGAGGGCTACCTGGAGGTCATGCACCAAGACGAGCTTCCGATTCCCCCGGTGCATCGTGACCGCGTAGCGGTCCACGCCCCGTGAGCCAGCTCCCTGCCGGCCGGTGGCCGAGGCATCGCAGCCGGATCGCTGGGTAGCATGACCAAATGAGCAAAAGCAGGCCTGGGGACGCCGACCAGCAGATACTCGGCGACTTCAAGGACGCGATGGCCAGCTGGGCCAGCGCGGTGGAGGCGCACAAGCAGGCACCCCCGGACCTCGGCTTCGCCGCTCGCCTGGCCGCGCTCGCGCAGGGCGCGAGTGACGCGGCGCGCGTCTGCCGCGCGGCGGACGCCGCTGGCTTCGAGTGGCCGCCCGCGCGCAAGGCCGACAGCGAGCCTCCTTATGAGTTGCGCCCAGGAACTGGGCGGCGTGGACCAGGGAAGCTCTGGCGACGCTTTGACCAGGCGATAACGCGACTTGGCACGATGGCGGCCGGCGAGGATATGCTCGAGGTCGCGCGCGCCTATGAGGAGCTGTCGACGATTTCCGGGGAGCTCGCGGAGGCGGTGCAGGCAGAAGACCGTCCGAGCGTTCGCCCGCGGGTACGCGGTCGCCGCTCCGCCTAGCGCCAACGCCAGTCACACAAGGCCGGTGCCGCGCTCCTGCTTCGGATGCAAAGGAGCGGCCAAGGAGGGTGCGATCCCGACTGTCGTTAATCGTCCAAGGCGGGAGCAAGACCCTGCTTAGCTTAGCGGAGATGACTCCTTTCACGGCCAAGCGACAGCGGGCGTGGGTCCTCGGAAACGGGAATTCGACTAGTTCGAACATTGGTCCGTTCTGGCTGTGAGCTTTCCCTTCCACGCGCGCGCACACGATGAATAGGCGTGTCCGTGCGCCCCGACCTGGCGTTGGCCCATCTGCGATCGCGGCGTAAATGGCTGACCCTTGACGGTCCGCAGACCATCGTGACGGCCGTCGTGCTGTTCGCCGGTTTCTACGTGCTGCAAGCGAAGGACACGAATCCAGCGGACGCCTTGGAAGTCCTATATGTGGTGCCTATCGCGATGCTTGCGCTCCGGTTCGGCTTGCGTGGCGGACTGGTGGGGGCGCTTGTAGGGCTCACGTTGATCGCCACGTATGACTTGGCCACTGGCGTGTCCGACGTCAGCTTTCTAGGGAATGCGTCTTGGGCGTTCGCGTTTGTACTTCTCGGCGGGCTGCTCGGGCGTTTCGTCGATCACCGCCGTGCATTGGAGGCCGAGCTCTCCCGTTATTTCAACGAGTCGCTCGACCTGCTGGCGACGGCGGACATAGACGGCCGGTTTACGCACGTGAACGCGGCGTGGGAGCGCACGCTCGGCTACTCCGCCGAGACCATGTGCTCGCGACCGTTTATCGAGTTCATCCATCCCGACGAACGCGACGCAACGACCGTAGAGCACGCCGCCGTGGCGGGCGGGTCGCACGACGCTATCGGGTTCCGAAACCGCTACCGCACCGCCGACGGGGACTACCGGTGGCTGGAATGGAGCGGACATGCCTCGCAGTTGGGCGGCCAGATTCTCGCAGCGGCCCGGGACGTCACCGCCCAGTACGAAGCCGAGCAGCAGCTCGCCGACCACTCGCACGTGCTTGAGGCGGCGGTCGCCGAGAGAACACGCGAGCTGGAGGATGCTCGCGCGAAAACGCTGCACCGGCTGGCGTTGGCTGGCGAGTATCGCGACGATGACACCTTCCAGCACACCGAGCGGGTGGGGAGAACCTCGGCACGGATCGCCACCCGACTCGGGCTCGAGGCGAAGCGGGTAGGGATTCTGCGCAAAGCGGCGCCTCTGCACGACGTAGGAAAGATCGGGATCCCGGACGGCATACTCCTCAAGCCGGGAAAGCTGACTACAGAAGAGTTTGAGGTGATGAAGACCCACACCAGGATTGGTGCTGACCTGCTCGAAGGCAGCGGCTCACCGGTCCTTCAGATGGCCACGGTCATCGCTGAAAACCATCACGAGCGCTGGGATGGCGCGGGCTACCCCAATGGGCTCGCCGGTGAAGAGATCCCGCTCGTAGGCCGGATAGTCGCCGTGGCGGATGTCTTTGACGCACTGACCCACGATCGACCGTACAAGACCGCGTGGCCCGTCGAGCAAGCGATCGACGAGATCCGACGTGGAGGAGGCAGCCAGTTCGACCCCCGTGTCGTCGCGGCATTCCTCGCAGTCCACCCCGACGCCGAGGCGACGGCGGAGGCCAGCGCACAAGACGAGCCCCCGCGCGCGATCGAAGGTCCGGTGCGAGGCAGGCCGGCGATTAGTCATCACGCTTGAGTTCATGCCTGAGCAGGAGGTGACCTACGTCTCGGCGCGCTTGTGCTTCGCCGGCTGAGCGAGCGTCTGACCCTCCATGAGACGCTCGCTCGCGGGTCAAACGAGCACTCTCGTGTCGTGGTTCGATGAGCGCCCTGTCGGCTTGCTTTCGCAGCGTTTGGCGACAATTTGTGAGGTCTGATACGTTTCCGTTTGCGATCGTCATCGGTGGCCCGCCTCGGATGGGTGGGCGCCTCAGCGCGAGGACACCGCTGACAAGCCTGGGGATGCGAGATGACACCTGGGGGGAGCAGCTCACCGCGCCGGCGCAAGCCAAGGCGACGCGACACCCTCCTGCGCATGCACCTCCTACCAGGCCACGGTCGTTGGAGGTCTGTGCCTCGAACGCCGGCAGGCGGTCAATCTTGCGGACGACGTTCATCTTCGCCCGCACTCTCAGGAATGGAGGCAGCATGATGAGCAGGTTCAAGCCGGTATCGGGCGCGGGTCTTTGCGCGGGGCTGTTGCTGATGGTCGGCGGGATGCTCGGCTTCAGCGCGAGCGCGTTCGCGGAAACCAAGACGTTCACGCCCGGAGGGGGCTCGGAGCAGCCGTTCGAAGTGCCCTTCGGCGATACCACGATCGAAGTGACGGCTATCGGTGGCGCGGGCGCGGAAGGCCCGTGTGGGGCACATCGTATGCCTGGCGGGGCGGGCGCCAAGGTCGGGGCGACATTGGCGGTGAAGCCCGGCCACACGCTCTACGTCGATTTCGGCGGCGGCGGACGCGCGGGGAGTACCTGTGAATCTGGGCCAGGGGGAGGAGCTTCCGATGTGCGCAGCGAACCCGGCGGGTCCGCCCTGAAATCGCTCGAATCGCGGCTGATCGTGGCTGGCGGTGGTGGTGCAGCCGGGGCCTACGGCGGCGCGGGCGGCAACGCCTCCGGAACGACCGGCGAAGCGGGCAAAGAAAGCGGACTGGGAGGTCTTGGCGGAACGAGCACCAAAGGAGGGAAGCGCAGGTGAACGACGAGCGCATCGAGGTCGCGTTCGATCACCGCCATCGCCGAGGGATAGGCGGCCTTGTAGTCGGCGATGATGCCCCGAAGCTCTGAAGCTGCCTCGGCCGGAGAGCGC
>Ga0302326_10020195_pt1 | contig 13724 bp, 19 predicted proteins | sample Palsa_T0_3_FD_202264 | JGI IMG/M metagenome (GOLD analysis project Ga0302326, IMG submission 202264) | Peat permafrost microbial communities from Stordalen Mire near Abisko, Sweden - Palsa_T0_3 | ecosystem: Environmental > Terrestrial > Soil > Palsa > Peat permafrost | place: Sweden: Abisko... | reverse complement strand
GGTGGACGACGAGGCTCAGCTACGGAGAGCGGTCAGGACGACGTTGTCGGCGCTGGGGTTTGTGATGAGTGACACCGACAGCGGAGAGACGGCGCTTGGGTTGCTGAGGACGGAAAGGTTCGACTTGGTCCTGCTGGATATCAATATGCCCGGCGTCAGCGGGATCGAGGCATGCCGCGCCATTCGCGCCCGATCCGAAGTCGGCATTCTCATGCTGACGGTGCGCGACCGCGCGGAGGACAGGATCCAGGCACTTGACGCGGGCGCCGATGGATACGTCACCAAGCCTTTCGACGTGAATGAGCTGGTGGCTCGTATCCGTGCCGCACTACGACGCGCACCCAAATCCTCGCTGGGAGAAACGAGAGTGCTCCTGCTGGAAAATATTGAAATCAGTTTTCGCGATCGCTCTATTAAGACAGGAGAGAGACTAACTCGGCTGACACCAAAAGAAATGGACCTGCTTCACTATTTTGTCAGCAACGCCAACTCCGCGCTGGCGCACGACAGAATCCTGCAAGCTGTCTGGGGCCCGGATTATGGCGACGAAGTCGAGTATCTAAGAGTGTTTGTAAATCAGCTAAGAAAGAAAATCGAGCCTGATCCCTCGCGGCCCCGGTACATTGTTACCGAGCCATGGCTGGGCTATCGCTTCTGTCTGCCGCAGCCAAAAACCGGTAGCCCACCGACCGCTCTGTGAGAATGTACCGCGGTGAACTGTAATCGGCCTCGATCTTGCGGCGGAGCTGGCCGATCACGATGCGTACATACTCGAGGTCGCCACTGCCGTCCCGCCGCCACAGGGTTCGGGCGAGCTCGCGGTGATTTACCGGCCGGCCCGAGCGCATCATGAGGTAGGTCAGAACCAGATATTCCTTCGGAGTCAGACGACTGGTCTGGTTGCCCGGCCCTTCCACTTTTCGGGAATCGAGGTCGATGGCGCGATCCTTCAAGAGAACCTGTCTCACAGCTTTGTCTGTGCTTCTTACACGCCGCAGGATGGCCCGTACCCGCGCGTGCAACTCAGCCACTCCAAAACTCTCGGTGAGGTAATCATCGGCCCCAGCGTTTAGGGCATCGATCCTGCTTTGGCCGCTCCCATCGCGAAACAACACGAGAATTCCCAAGTTTGACCTCTCGCGTACCCGGCGGCAGAGAGCGCAGACAGCGGCACCGTCCGCGACAGAATTCATAATCAGTAAATCCCACGCTCCAGAGCGGCATCCTTCAAGAAACACAGCGGCGCTTGCCGCCTCGTCGACGAGGTGTCCTGCCGACTCCAACGCCGAACGGAGACTCCTTCGCCGGTGCGAGTCGCCATCGGTTATAAGAATACGGCCCATATCAAAGCTCCAGCTTGCCGAGTATCTTCATCTCCTTAAGATCGAAGATCTGGTCGGCATGAATGCGGCCGATGTGTGCGTCGAACTCAACGCGCTCGTCCTTCGGACTGATTTCCGCGGATAAGGGAAACAGGTAAACCACGACAAGGCTATCCTGCAGGTGGAAGACTTCTACTCTGATCGGCTTAGCGTCTTTTTTTCCCTCGCGCTTCAGAGCAGCGTACTGCTTGAGAGGATCGCCCAGTTGTTTGGGGTCTTTACTAAAATCGGGTCCGGGTATACCGTAGACGGCGATCTTATAACCGTCGCCATCGAGAGTGGGAGGTTCAAGCGTGTGAGTCTTGAGTTCCGCGACTCTGACCGGCATGGCGCTCTCCCAAACCACTTTCAGGGGAATGTCCCGATTACGCGAACGCAGGCTCCGGTCGTCGCCGCCGGCGCCAGCAAATACATTCAAATCTACTTTGGGTCCACTGCCTTTCGGGTCGACTCCTTCATGACCGACGCCTTTAGGCTGTCCCATCTGGCCGCCTTCTCTGAGTTGGTCCTCGCTCTTTCGTCCCGCCAATCCGGCGTCGACTTCCCAAACCCAAGGTGAGCGAGTCAGAATCTGCTGAGCATCCTGTTCCGTCCACTGAGCCGGCGGTTTCGTGCTCCAAACTCGTTCGGGCGGGACCTGGGCACCCACGGTTGATGCAAGCACCAACCAGAGCGCCGCACGGCGATTCAGTTGACTCGACATCTTACCGGTTAGAACTTCACCATGACACCGACCGACACCTTGGCTTCGCTGCGTCGCAGGTCAGGAAACCAGATGCTGCTCAGCCCGCCGCCGCAGGCGGTTTCCGCCGCAGCTAGATTGTTGGTCATGGCGGAAGTACCCGTGGAACAGGTGTAGTACTGGGGTAGGCCGTTGTTTCCTCCGGGCGGCGTCACACCGTCCCGGCCCGCAAAATACGGGACATCGGAGTGACGGTAACCAACCTCCGCCCACCAGGTGATGTATTGTTTCGGCATGTACTGGAGCGTCACCGTGCTGTCCCACATATGAGCCGGCTGTCCCGGGTTTTCCGTGAAGTACGGCGTGCCGGATGCAGCCCAAGCCCCATCGATCGGCGGAAGCAGCGTGAGATAACGCCCCGGATTGGTCATGTAGCCACCACCTAGCGTGAGCCCAAGAATATCTTTGTGGAACCAGATGCGGTCGTATAACATCCATCCCACGAAGGCGGACTTGTTGGGGCCGCCATGACATGTGATGCCGCCCCCATACTGGCATCCGGCGTCTGCCGTCAGAGAAAACGCCATCTTCGAAATGCCGAGGCTTTCCGGTTTGTTGTAGTACCTTACCAGGATACTGTCGTCGGTGTGGATACGCTGTGTATTGCGAAGCCCGAGATTATCTTCGCCGTAGCCGTATTGGTTCGCAACCAGCTTGAACCATTCTTTTGGCTCCCACAAAAGCTGCCCTCCCAATCCGAGGTGGCTGTTGTATTTGGCGTAGGACTGCCATCCGTTAATGACCCACGGCTCAATCTTCAGCTTGTTCGTCGGAAAATACTGAATGCGAACCCCGTTGAAAAACCATGGCGTGTTCGACGATACGTAGGACGGTTGGTAAGTCCAGTTGTCAAAGTTGTAATAACTGAATAGTCCAATGTAGGAAACGAAGATGCCTGCATCGACGTTGAGGCCATGCTGGACGTTGAAGTGGTACCCACCGTAGGCTTCCGAAACGTACTTGTAAGCGTTCTGAAGATCCCACTGGCCAACGCCGCCTGTATTACCGTTGCCTGAACCAGTTGCGGAGCTGGCGTCGTTGCGCGGGGTGGTGGTGGCAAACAAGCCGTCCATGAAGAGAATTCTGCCGCGAACGTTTTCCCAATGGAAATCGCCTCCCACGCTGGCCTGTTCGATCTGTACCTCACCCGAGCGGAAGGATTCCGTGGCTCCCACGATCGTGTGATCGATCGGCTGATTAAAGTCTTCCATGAAATGCGTGTCGAAGCGTCCCTCGAACGTGAAGAACTTCGTATCAAGGATCGTGTCCTTGTTTCGGGAACTTCCGTTCAGCCACGTGAAGTCGCCATATGCGAACGGAGTGGCATTGTCAACGCCAGGAGGCGATACGTTGGCTTGCAACGCCTCCGGAAATGACGGTGCCGCAGGGACGGCCGGACTTGCAGGAGCCGCCGCGGCAGCGGCCTGCTCAGCCGGAGCAGGGTAGCCCACGGGGACATCCGCCGGATTGATGGTCGGCTTGGAAAAGGCGCCAGGGGGGGGACTGTCGAGAGAAGCGACGGTTACCGGCGCGCGCTTTTGTGCCGAGGTAATCATCGCTGGAGCGTCAATAACAAAGTCGAACTCAATGGCCTCTCCGGCGGTGACTTCAAGAGAAGCCGGATTCGTGCGGGAAACGTTGCCCGCCTTTGCCGTCAAAGTCCATTGCCCAGCAGGAAGGTCCGCGAATGAGAAAACCCCATCGCTCCCGGAAAGTGCGGCCCGAATACTGGTGCCGTCCGCTTTTTGAGCGGTTACGACGACCCCCGCCACCGGAGCTTTGGCTTGGCTCCTCACAACTCCAACGACTGCGCCTAGAGTGGGTCCGGCAACCCCAGCGCCAGCCGGTGCCGCCGGCTCAGCGGCGAACACCGTCGTAAGAGACAGCCCAGCGACCAGGGACGAAGTGAGCAGCGATCTGCGATATCTGTCAGCTTTCATAGACTTGAACGTTCTCCCTCTCGACTGCAATTGGACAAACTTAAGAAGCCAAGGCACGGTACCTGGCCACATCGCATGGTTTCGCTGAACCGCTATGGGAGTTTATTCCCACTTCCGGGGCGACCCGCCCGATTAGTGCAAGTATCCCGGGGTGGCTATGAAAAAGGCATGAAAAAACAGCATCAGAAAAATTTACTGAGTCGATAAAAAATATACCGAGACGCCGGCATTCAAGGAGGTGCTGCGGCGTGCTGCTGTTCGTGCGCTTGAATGCTACGTGATCTTTATGTGGTTCTTATGGGTCCTTTATTAGGTTTCAGCGATACTATCCGAACAGTGCTAGAATCTGGCTTCGTTCTTGCCTCGATGACGTGATGCAAATCAACTTCTCCGCGGTGATTCGCCTAGGTAGGCAGGTGGCCGCAGGTTCGGTCGGCCTCGTTCTCATAACCGCGATCTGCTTTGCAGCTCATCTTGGTTTCGCCGTTCCTTGTCTTCTCTACATGCTTCTGGTCGTTATGCAGTCTCTATGGGGCGGATTCAGCTCCTCGGCAATTGTCTCCGTTATCGCGTCGGCGTGTCTGGAATACTTCTTCATTCCGCCGGTTCTGGAATGGCAGATCAACGATCCTGAGTATGGCGTCGCATTGGTGACATACCTGATTACCAGCCTGGTCATCACGCGACTCGCGTCCAGAGCGCGCAATGAAGCGCGCATCGCGGATCGAAAGCGTAAGGACGCCGATCTGCTTTACGAGGCAGCATCCCGGCTGCTATCGCTCGAGCCCCAAAATGCGGCGGGACCCGAGTCCCTGCGGATATTCCGCGACGTATTCTCTCTGCGCGCCGTCTGTTTCCTGGACGCCGATTCGGTGACACCCCGAATTGACGGAGTTTCAGTTTGCAATCTCGCTGAGAAAACGCGAGAAGCCTTCGAACGTGGCACGGACTGCCACTACGCAGATCACGATCTCGTCATTCGATGCCTTCGCTCGGGCGGGAAGATCGCGGGAGCGGTCGGATTCGAAGGGCGCTTTACCGAAGAAGGAATTGCTCTGACGCTCTCGGTTTTGGCCGCCACGGCGATTGAGAGAATGAGGTCGTTCAGCAGCGCCAGCAAAGCCGCGGCGGATGCACAGGCCGAGACTCTTCGTTCGGCCCTGCTCGACGCCTTCGCTCACGAATTCAAGACGCCACTTGCCATCATACTCGCAGCGGCAGGCGGTCTCCGGGAGGCGGATGGCCGGAAAACTGATCAGAATGAAATGACCGACATCATCGAGAATCAGACGTTACGTCTGAACCAGCTCACGACAGGCCTGCTGCGAATTGCGAAGCTAGACCCTGACAACGTGAAGCCTCACATGGAACTCACGGCTTTGCATGCCCTCGTCGAACACATTGTCGATCAGTATCGAAGAGTGTTCGGACGCTGGATTACGGATGACTTTGGACATGGACGAGCCGCAGTCCTTGCCGACCGGGAGTTGCTCAGTTTGGCAGTGAGCCAATTGCTTGATAACGCGTGCAAGTACTCCGCCCCGGAAACAGCCGTTCAAGTTCGGCTGGATGTGGGGAATGGAAACGCTCGAGTGCACGTCACCAGCTATGGATTCCCTATACGTGTTGAGGAGCGCGAGCGGATTTTCGAGCGCTTCGTTCGTGGTTCCGATGCCGAACAGAGTGTTCCCGGCGGCGGACTGGGTCTTTATGTGGCCAGAAAAATTCTGCGCGCTCACGGCGGCATGCTGGAACTGGACCAGACGGCCGCCCCGGAAGAAACGACCTTTCGGCTGAGCTTACCGTTAATCGAATATGAGCAACAAACAAACAAAGCCTGTCAGAGTGCTCATAGCGGACGATGAGCCGGAGATGCGCAGGGGAATCTGTGCGTCTCTGAGCGCTCACGATTACGCTGTTGACGAAGTGCGCAACGGAGAGGAAGCCGTCACCGCGGCTCGCGACAAGCGCGTCGACATTGTGCTCCTCGATATCAACATGCTCGGCATAGGAGGACTTGAGGCGTGCCGGCGCATTCGTTGCGCATCTCCAAAAGTCGGAATCGTGATGATTACGGTGCGCGATTCGGAGGAAGACATCGTCGAGGCGCTGGGGGCGGGCGCCGACGATTATGTCACCAAACCATTTCGCGCCCGCGAGCTTCTCGCCAGGGTCGGGGCGCTTGTGCGGCGTTCCCGAGGCGACCGCAGCCCCGAGCCTGCCGTCATTCGCGCGGGCAAGCTCGAACTCGATCTCGCCCACGGCATTCTTCGAAAATCGGGTGATGAAGTTCATCTGTCGCCCATCGAGTTCAATCTCCTGCGGTACCTCATGGAGAATCGCGACGTGCCTTTGGATCACTCTAAACTTCTACGAACTATCTGGGGGCCGGAGTATGGTCACGAGCTCGAGTACCTGAGGACCTACATCAAGCTCATCCGCCGGAAGATCGAGGACGATCCCGCTAAGCCCGAGTACATCACCACCGAACCGTGGCTGGGCTACCGCTTTCGGGACTCGCCGAATCCAGGGACTGCGAGCTGAAGAGCTTTCGGGGCAGGCTCGCATGGCGCATGGCATCGATACAGTACGCACCCCCGGCTTAGGCAGTGATGTGCATTGCCGCATAAGCTCGCCAAGGACGCCATCTGTCGGGCGACATTCCCGCTAATTTCCGCCGCAGGGCCGGTTCCAGGGATGGGAACGCGTCTGGTTCTCCAAAAGCCCGCATGGCGAGGTAGTGCGCAGTGCTCTCGTCCAACCCGCAAACGGAACAAAGTTCTGAAACTTTCTGCTTAAGGGTCGAATAAAAAAAGTTGAACGGCTGGCGATCAACTGAAGTGGCCAGCGTCCGCATTCTTGCGGCGGTGGCATTATCGATGCCCGCCTTCGACAGATCCACCGCGGCAACGCTTTCAGGCCGCGGAAACAGCCGATTCAGTCCAACGACGGGAGTAGCCACCGACGCGCCAGAAATCTCCACGAGTCTAGCCGCCATGCGGTTGGCCGACCGAAGCGCGGGGCCCCGCCCGCCTAGCCGCTGACCTAATATCGCGAGTACGCCTGCCTCAAACCCGTCCCACACTCCGGGTACTCGAAGCCCTGGGCGTCGCTTGATCAGCCGCCTCATCTGCGCATCGCGCGATAAATGGCGGCAATCTGCTCCCCGAACGTGCCGGCTGAGATCAATTCGTCGACCGTGACGGAGGGCGGTAGACGTTGCGCCATCTGCTTCGCAAGCATGGCGACGAGCGGAAGCGCGCTGACAATCATCTCTTCGCACGCTGTATCAGACTCCTGAAGCCGTTGTATTGACTTTGGGTATTTCATTATTCGATTCCTTCCTGCCGCCGTGTTCGGGGCGCGAAAGGTGGAGCGGACCCGCTCCTGAAGGCGACGCGAGTGGAGGGGGCTAACCCACTCGCCACGGGGCGAGCGGAGCGCAAGCGGAGGGCTGCACGAAGCGAAGCGGAGGAAGCTTGGGGGCACCCGAGCGTCGGCGAAAGGCGCGGGTAGGCCAGCAAGCCGTCAAGCGACACAGTGCCCGAACACGCGGGCAAAACGGAATCGATTTGAAAATCGAACCCCCAGTCAAGACGCTCGGAAGCGCCGAGCGAACGGAGGCCGGTTGGGTGGTCCAAGCCGTAGGCTAAGACCGGGCGGCATGTCCCCATTGCGGCTTGGTTTCGCGATCCCGGTTCAGGCGCTAATGGGCGCCGATTGCGCGACCAGCCCCTACAGCGCGTCTGGGACAGTTCGGATTATTGGTGGATCTTCGTCTCACACGAAGTTTTTCATGTATGATGAAGAAGAGGTGATAAATGCCGGGGCAAGCTGATAATCAGGAACTCGTCGTCTGGGCGGAAAGGAACTCGCTAAAGGAGGCCAAAGTGCTTTTCGCCAAGTTCGATGCCGTGTTCCGCACGATACCCTGTACGAACTTTCCTCAAGAACCAAAATCTGAGGTCGCGGTCTTCTACATGCGTGGCCCCACCGATGACGTCAAAATCGAAGATGCCTTACGAAATCTCGAGTCGTGCAAGGCTTCGACCTTGTTGTTTTTCGTGCCTCACCACTCCTCCGACCTCGCCTTCAGGGTGGGGAAACTTGTCGGAAGGAGCAAATTTCCGCAAGCTGAATGGGCGTTCAATATGCAACATCTCCGACAATTGCTGAGGGCGAGAAACATTGCCGTTCACGGAAATCGGGAGGGCATTCCGGCGGAGTCAGGTGGAGCGGAGATGGTGGCGCTGCGAAAGCGCTTTGGACTTGCCCAGACAGAAATGGCGGAGGCGCTCGGCGTCACTTCACGCACCTTGCAGAGTTGGGAGAAGAGCGTCGGAACAAGCCAACTCAAACGTAAAATGCGCGATTTAACGGAATTGACGATGCTTATGGACGAGTATGTCAGCGCTCCGAGAGAGCAGGAATGGTTGTCCACCCCCCAACGCGCACTTCAGAACAAGACACCGCGTGAGCTCATTGCCCAGGGAAGAGTGCGGGATCTGGTTGTGGAATTCCTTCGGATGCGCGAAGGTCAACCTGTTTGAACTATTCGCGGAAGGAACGGAGAGTCCTACTTGACTGGATCGCAAGTGCTGAGCCTCTTCGGGGCACGTACTTCCGCAGTGTGGAATACCGCTACATGGACCCCGATGAGGTGCTGAGCGGGGCTGGAACGGCGGCCGTCGGAGGACGTTTTGCTCCCGTGGGTACGCTGGCTGTGTACCTCAGTGCGACCGATACGGGAACAGGTACTGAAGTTTTGGCTCGCAAGGCGCGCTTAGGCGGATCTCCGCAAATCACGATCGACAAGTACCCGAGAGTCGTCTTTGAAGTGCAGGTGGAGCTGAGCCGAGCTATCGACTTCTCGACAGGATACATTCCTCCCGAATTGACGAACATCTGCGATCATGTCTCACGCCGAATGGTCTCGACGTATCTATGGCGGTCGCTGGCGAGTTGATTGCTGCTCACGTGCAAGGCCTCATCTTTCCCAGCGTCGTGGGCGGACCCAACAACCTCGTCGTCTACCTCTCTAACTGCGGTCCCGGAGCCTTGAAGATCCACAATGCAGATGAACTCATAGCGAAAGCCAAACGGATCGCGGATAAGGCAAGGTCGTGATGGTTTCTCGCGATGTGGTTGTATTCCTAATTGGCTACTTGCCTGCGCTCGCGATTAGGATCGGCCCTGCCGGTCAACGCTGCCGGTGCAACTTACTGGACCGATACTGAAGAGAGTCGTTCAATAAACCGGTTGCCAGGCGTTGTCTGTGCACAATCCGCCGCAGTGCAGCACGCACGACGTGGAGAGTTACGAGTTCATTGTGCGTGACCGCGAGATCGATGCACGAACTCTCGAGACCGATCAGGCTGCGGATCAGCGCAACGCGCGATGGAACTTCGTTCTTGGCCACGGCAGGTATTGGCGGCATATCCCGGCAGACGCCTTCCGCGCCGAGAGAGGTCGCGACCTGCCGTGTCAGCGATTCAATCTGAGGCAGGTCGCTCATGCTGAGTTGTAGCCGCGCCTCAGCGAACCGCTCGCCGATCCCGGCGGCAACCATCCAAGCCAATCCAGCGACCCTGGTAACAACCGCGGCTCTCAGTAAGAAGCGTATTCGAGGTCTCCGGAGCCATCGAAATCTTACCTGGGGCAGAAAAGCGGCGCATGGGCGCCCGCTTCCTCGCGTGGATTAGACCGCAACTTCATCTTCCGCGGCCGGAACTTCTACAGCAGGCGCTTCCGTACGACCCGCGGTGCGATCCAGAGACTTGATGGTCTCGGCGTGGATCTCGGAGATCCGGTGAGTGACGCCGTCCTTGTCGTATTCGCGAGAGCGAACCTCGCCTTCGACCAGCTCGTGGGTTCCCGATTGCAGCTTAGCGGCTGCTTCGGCGAGTCATCGATGGATCAAGCGATACACTGAGCGCCACAATCCCAGTGGGCTTCAATCTTGTGGATCTCGCAGTTAATGTTGTTACTAATAAGATTTATGTCTCGGGGGAAGACGTTGCTGTGATCGATGGCGCGACCAATACAGTAATAGCAACGGTCCCAATAGAGAACCCCTACGGGATTGCCGTCAATCCCACGACCAACGAGGTGTATGTGGCCGATATATTCGGGAACTCCGTAAGTGTCATTAATGGACGCGCCAACTCGGTTGTGGCGAATATAACGCTGGGAGCGGGGTGCGGGCCCAATGGCGGCTCTGACCCGAGCGCAGTCGTTGCTGACACGCAAACGAATTTCATTTATGTGATCGGTAGATGCCTGGTACTATCAGCAAGATTGATGGCAGTAGCAACGCCGTCGTGGCGACCGGCGGGTCCGCTTTCGCGTTCTACGGAGTGGCGATGAACGGAGCGCTTAATCGCGTCTACGTACCGGATTATTATGTTCACCTGGTTGCGTACGACGGGTCAACAATTGCCCAAACAGACCTTGCAACCGTCGATTACGGCCCCACTAGCCTTTCAGTGAACGCAAGCACCGGCCGCGTATATGTGGCGAACTCTTTGTCGGATACTGTCACGGTATTGGCAGACTCCCAATAATATGGACCCACATAGAGGCCTTGAGAGCTTTCTGAATGGAGCTGATCCCGGCTCACGCCGTGAGGCAGTGTTGCAACGACGCAGGCGCGGGACTGATAGGCTGAATGGACCCCGTGGCGACTCGACCTACGATCTTCAAATGGCGGCAGACCGAACCCGCAATCATTCTTTGTGCGGTTCGCTGGTACCTTCGATACTCATTGTCGTTACGGGATGTCGAAGAGCTCTTGGAGGAGCGCTGCCTGGAAGCCGATCACACGACAGTATGGCGCTGGGTGCAGCGTTATGGTCCGGAACTGGAGCAGCGGCTCCGGCGGCACCTCAAACCCACCAATAGGTCCTGGCGCGTCGACGAGACTTATGTTTGCGTCAAGGGCCGCTGGTGTTATCTATACAGGGTCATCGATTCGGCAGGTGCGACGATCGATTTCTTATTGTCGGCCAAGCGCGACGCGGACTCCGCCAAACGGCTGTTTCGGCGGCCGCTGAGCGCTCGGTCGCATCCACAGCCGCGTGTCATCAACACGGACTTGGCACCCATCTACACCTCGGCAGTTCCAGCGATTAAGAAGGAAGGGACTCTCCGTGGTCGCTGCCTTCACCGGCCAGTGCAGTATTTGAACAACATCATCGAGCAAGACCACCGGACCATCAAACGACGAGTGAATGCCAAGCAGGGCTTTCGAGACTTCCAGGCGGCGCGCCGAACGATTCGGGGATACGAAGCGATCCACATGATACGCAAGGGGCAGGTTCGATGGGTGGGCGGGACGGATGTGCGGCGCCAGAATCAGTTCATCAACAACGTGTTCAAACTGCCCGCCTGAGACCCCGTCAACCACTCTCGCTGCGCCAGCTTTGCCGGCAGATTGAAAGTTGCAACACTGCCAGAAATATGAATTCCTAGGCAATGTTCGTCGCATGGTCTGCGATGCGCTCCCAGGCTGAGCGAATTGAACATCACGTTGACCACGCGGGATCACGTCCGGACTCGATTACATGAGCTCGATCAATTTGTTGCCGATCTTCGGCGAAGCCTGTCCACCGCGTCGTCCGACGCCTTCAAGTTGGGCGCCATTTCCGCGTCCTTCTTCACGAACGAGTCGAGCACTCTCAGGACCATGTGTTCCACCATGGACGCAAGCTCGGCGATATCTTTGTAACCCTCCAGACGCGGAAGATGACGGGCCCCTCTGCATTATGCCCACTTATCGTATTCGACTCAGCCCCTTTTGGCCACTCGATAGCCAAATGCGATCCCGCCCAATTTACTCCCGTGCATGTTCCGGGAGCGCCATTTCACGGTGAGACCTATCATCACTCGGCACGGGCCTGGTTGGATCAATGCCCGAGTAATGTTATCCGTCCGGAGTGCGGTCCGACGGCTACTCCAACCCTGAGTAGTCGATCCCGACTGGAAGCGATTACCAGGCGTTTGCAAATCCGTGCATAACACCGTCACGCCTCACCCGCACATTGTTAAGTACCCGTTCCCACAAGTGTGATCGTCTGCGGAGTTCAATCCCTGCCTGGCACGCTATACGAGATCTCAATCTGTGCGCTGCGCGTCACCTTCGCTGCTGGAGGAAACGTTACCTCGATGTTGCATATGGCTCCGGGGGCCAGAGTGGACGTACAAGATTTGGTTCCCGCGAAATCTCCGCCATTAAGAACACCCCCAACGTGCAGCTACATTTCACTCCCACGTATTCCTCTTGGCTGAATCAGGTCGAGATCTGGTTTGCGCGCGTGGAGTGCGAAGTGATTGCCCGCGGCGTATTCACCTTCGTCTCCGATCTCGCTCGCAAACTCCGACGCTATATTCAGACCTACTTTGCGCTCGCGAAGCCCATCAAGTGGAAATACTCAGATCCTACCCAACACATTGGTAATGTTCTCTATGCGACACGCCACTAGCCGGCTCAGCCGCGGCGATCCCGCGCCACTTACCGCGTCAAGACAAAAACTTGACCCGCGGAAGTGATTCCCCATACCCCGGCTCCAGACCCGCTCGCGATCTGTGAAAGCTGGCCCGGCACCTCGATGCCGATTTGGGCGCTAGGGTCGAATCGGACGATCGGCCCGTCGCTGCCCGGTTCCAGTGTTCAATCCCCAGGCCGCGTCTGCCCCAGCCGTTACTTGATAGCATCCTTGGCCCCAGGTCGTGGATATAGGACGAGACCGAGGGCGGGTTCGTAGTGGTAGGCCCCAAAGCAGAAACCAATCGCCCACACGTCATTCACACCAACCGCGAGCTGTGTGAGAAAGTCTACTCCAATCAGTTTAAGTGGAACTCCGATCCACTTTTGCGTGCCGAAGTTGTACTTATAAACTTCAGTTTGTGCGTGATACCCGGTGGACCAAACATCGCTTCCGTTGGTGCTGATAGAATCAACAACACCCTGAATGCTGTCCATCGCCAAGGTGCAGTAGTTATATCTGAAGATACTGCCAACGGCGTTGATTCCCCAAACTTCATAGGGATGGCAGCTGTCGTTGCCGCCAACGCCGACCGTCATCTGGGCAAGCTCACCCTGCGCTTGAACGAATTTCTGGGTGCTAAAGTTATACTGAAAAACTTGGTCCGCGGTGTTGATTCCCCAGACCGCGTCTCCCTCTAATAGGCTGCCGCCTCCCACCGCAACCTGACTGAGGCTCCCCGCCACTCGGGCGAATTGCGAAGTGGTGGCATTGAAACGATAGATCTGTTGAGAAGCGTTAACGCCCCACACCTCCGCCCGGCCCACAGCCACCTGTGTGAGCGTGACACCTGGGATCAGTTCAAACTGCACTGCCGATGCAGGGATGCTAACAGCGGCACAGCAAGAGATGGAAGCGGCCAACAGCAATTTCCGACGATTCATAGCTTTATTTTTCCTTTACTTGACTTACAAGGAAACGTGATTGTTCGATTACACCGCGACCCTGGAGACAAACGACCATGCGGCGTCCACTACCGGATGAATGAAAAAATCAGACCCTGGGAATTGACCCCCAGACGTCGGCCCCGGACCCGCTCGAGATCTGCAAAACCACGCCCGGTACCGTGATTGCAATTGGGACCTCAGGGTTGAAGCGGATAATCTGGCCGGAGCTG
>Ga0302326_10020193_pt1 | contig 13725 bp, 11 predicted proteins | sample Palsa_T0_3_FD_202264 | JGI IMG/M metagenome (GOLD analysis project Ga0302326, IMG submission 202264) | Peat permafrost microbial communities from Stordalen Mire near Abisko, Sweden - Palsa_T0_3 | ecosystem: Environmental > Terrestrial > Soil > Palsa > Peat permafrost | place: Sweden: Abisko... | reverse complement strand
TTTAAATCCTAGGAGATCTTCATAAAAGTGGCGCGTTTGTTCGATATTCGCCACCGTCACGCCGATCGCCGCTCCGGGTTTGGGCGATTCGATCAGCTCCAGCAGATATCCGTCGGGATCGCGCGCCATCACAGCCCGTGTGCCATCCAGGCTAACCGGCTTGCCTTCCCCGCTGGCGATCTCGCCGCCCGCTTTCTTCAGTGCGTCGAGCGAGGCATCCAGACGATCGACATTCAGTATCAGCATTGTCGCGCCCGGATCCCACAGGCTCGCTCGAATAGTCTTTTGCTCAATGTCCCAAAATTCCGAAAGCTCGTGGCCAAAGGGGACGCCGGGTATCGTCATAAAGACATTGCGGAAGCGGGAACCGTGAGTATTGGTCAGGTCCCAAATGATCGGGTCGGCCGATGCTTCCGCCCTCGGCCTGGGCGGCCTCGGGGCGGCCCCGGTATTCCCCCCGAAGGGCGAACTCTCCAGCTCCATCCCGAAAACAGAATGGTAAAATTCCCATCCCCGGTCGACATCCGCCGTCGAATGAATCCAGTGATACAGGCCTGTCACCGCCGCGGGTTCGGCCTCGCCAGGCAAAGAGGCGAACCCGGGCGCCTGCGCGCACGCCACTCGGGCCATCAATAAGACCAGAAATATATAGCCGTGGCATTTCGCCTGGTAGTTCATTATGGTCACCGTCCTTTCCTCTGGTGCTCGAGACCATCAGCAAGCGGTTGAGAGTTCATTAGAACACAACCTCGATGCCCAAAGTCTATCTGCGACGCCGTACCGGCGATATTCGTTGATCTCGCCCGCACTCCCAGCGTACGCATCGGCGCAAGCCCGCAGCAGATTAGGACCGAGAGAGGCTCCACTCGGAGAATTGGATATCGTGGGCGCCGGACAGGGTTACGAACGAGAAACGCGCAAGCATTCCGGGAACCGCCAGCGCGAACCGGGCGAAGATTCCAGTTGCGATGCCGACTTCCCGGTCTTAATCCGACCAAACTCCTTCGAACGCCGTTCCGGGACTGCGAGTGGCGCAAGTCACCATAGCCGACTTTTCCAAGCGGATTGCAGAACCCTGACCGATTGCGCCTCTCCATCCTAACGACCCGCTGATTGCGGTCGCGAAAACACGGGTGCGGTTTCCGCCCCAGCGCGTTGGTGGGCACGGTGGCCTGCGAGCCCTCCGCTCTGCACTCTTCAGCGCTTGCGGAAAAATCCCGACTGATCTGCGAACGAGCGTGTTAATCCCGTGATTGCACCGCTGGCGTCGCGAGAAAACTCGACAATGCCGCCGTCGAACTCCTGAAACCTGGTCTCCGATTGCGGGATCAGCCGCAAGGCTCCCACATACAATTGACCATCCGCGAAAGTAACCGTGTAGGGCGGCGGAAAGCCGGGTGGCATTCCGGGCACCGCATCACGCAACTCATACGTGCCGGCATATGTCACCAGAATTGCCGCACTGACCTCCACGCCCCGGCTCGCTGTCTGGCATCGGGTGCCAAGTTGACGCAAAAACAGCCATTGCTCTCCCCGGCAGTGGCGAATTGCCAGACGCTTCACAGCTTTCGCACAGCGTTGTTGGCCGGATCGACGGCCCACACATTCGCGCCGTCGCAAGCTTTTACGCCGAGAGGTAGATTGACGCCGCCGATCACTGCTCCGTCGGCAATCCGGAGCTTCTCGACGCCCTGCACCCCATCCACCCAGATGGCCCTTCCATCAAAGAGAATGTCTGCTGGATTGAAGTTTGACAATGGGAAAGTTCCGACGACCGTGTCATCGCTCGCGCGCACCTTGAGGACTTGACCGGCATTGTCCGCTAACCACATGTTGACGCCGTCAAATGCGAGTCCCCCGGGGACCGGTAGAAGTATTCCCGGTGAAAAACTCGCTACAATTGCGCCGTCGCTCGGGCGAATCTTGTCAACCGTTCCATTCCCCGTCACCCAGATGTCGGTGCCGTCAAACGCAATGCCTTCCGGTGGGAAACTCAACGGAACGGTAGCCAGCACAGCGCCGTCCCTGGGGCGTACCTTTGCGAGAGAGCCTTGTGGAAAGGCGAACAGCACCGCCCATATGCTTACGCCGTCAAAAGCCATCTGCTGCGGCGATGCACCGACATCAAAGGCTCCAAGTTGGTGTCCGTCGCTGGCACGCAATTTGACAAGGCTAGAGCCATTGTTCACCCACATGTTGGCGCCGTCGAACGTCATCCAGCTTGGTGTGCCCCCAACTACGAAGGTTCCCAGCACCGCGCCATCTCCCGCGCGCAGCTTGGTCACGTTACCGCTTTGGGAGTTTGCGATCCACATGTTGGCGCCGTCAAAGGCCGCCCCCGCCGGCTGCTGGCCGACGCTAAACTCTGCCGGGTTTTGGTTAATTTGATACCAGCGGAGTATTGCAACGGACTCCGGAGTGGCACGGTCTGCCGTTGCCGGCGCATCCTGTCCCCACACGGCTGGCGACATGGCACCGGCCGCGAAAAAGATTACTAGCAATCTCGATTTGTTCATGGTACTCTCCTATAATTTTCTTTCTGCTCCAAGGTTCCCCGCTCAAGGACAGCGTCCCAGGTCCTTTAACATTTTGTCGACAGTAAATGCGCGCGCTGAAGAGGGACCAGACCTCTGGCCCTTGAGTTTGTAGCGCTCGCCAAGGGCTAAAGCCGGTCCAGCTTCGATCAAGGAATAAGTTTTCGATCCGGTGGTAAGAACTTTCCTTCCGCCGTTTTCGGTGACGCAGCCCGTGGTGATCCCCCGATTGTGCAAAATCAGATAGGTCACGCCAATTCCGACACCCGCCCCAGTTATCGCTATTCCTGCTATTATCCCGACCGCTTGGCCGCGTGAGAAAATTTGGCTTTGCAGGTTCTTTGTCGAAGCGAGACCCGATAACAAGACAACCAGGTGGGCGGCTTGCATTCGCATTCCTAATAATCCTCCGTTACACCTATAGAGGCGATATAATTGCCTCACAAACACAGCGACCAAGGGAAATATTTTGGAATTGATGGGGCCCGACGCTTGTCGCACAACGGGGTCGGCGGCGTCGGCGTGGGAAGGGTCCGCTTAACCGGCCACGTGCCCCGTTGTCCCGGGCTACGTGTTCGAAGAAGTGCCGGAGACCGGGGGCGCCGAAACGTGGCTGCCAATCTGCACGAAAGCAGCGTTAGTACCCCTCGACGACACCGAGCCGGATTAATGACCACCTACACCTGGGCCATGGTGGATACGACAAATCGATGTCGGCTTGAAGTCTCTAGGTTTGCCCACTGAGGTCGTTGTCGACCCAATTGGCTGCGCCGGGGTGAGTGTACAGTTCATGCACATGTCCATCGAGGCTGATGAAGTTGACATGCTGGCTGTTATCACTGCCCCAGTATCCATCGAGCAGAGTGCCCCTGGCGGTGGTGTGAGATCGGCCAGACGAATCCGGACGTGCCAGCGCGGCCAGCGTACCATTCGCCATTACGGTCAGGTCGTTGTCCACCCAATTGGCTGCGCCGGGGTGAGTGTACAGTTCATGCACATGTCCATCGAGGCTGATGAAGTTGACATGCTGGCTGCTGTCACTGCCCCAGTATCCATCGAGCGCACTGCCGGACGCGGCCGCTGTGCCATTGGCCGTCGCGGTCAGGTCGTTGTCCACCCAATTGGCTGCGCCGGGGTGAGTATACAGTTCATGTACATGTCCATCGAGGCTGATGAAGTTGACATGCTGGCTGCTATCACTGCCCCAGTATCCATCGAGCGCACTGCCGGACGCGGCCGCTGTGCCATTGGCCATCGCGGTAAGGTCGTTGTCCACCCAATTGGCTGCGCCGGGGTGAATGTACAGTTCATGCACATGTCCGTCGAGGCTGATGAAGTTGACGTGCTGGCTGCTGTCACTGCCCCAGTATCCATCGAGCGCACTGCCGGACGCGGCCGCTGTGCCATTGGCCATCGCGGTCAGGTCGTTGTCCACCCAATTGGCTGCGCCGGGGTGAATGTACAGTTCATGCACATGTCCGTCGAGGCTGATGAAGTTGACATGCTGGCTGCTGTCACTGCCCCAGTATCCATCGAGCGCACTGCCAGATGCGGCCGCTGTGCCATTGGCCATCGCGGTAAGGTCGTTGTCGACCCAATTGGCTGCGCCGGGGTGAGTGTACAGTTCATGCACATGTCCGTCGAGGCTGATGAAGTTGACATGCTGGCTGCTATCACTGCCCCAGTATCCATCGAGCGCACTGCCAGACGCCGCCGCTGTGCCATTGGCCATCGCGGTCAGGTCGTTGTCGACCCAACCCGCAGCGCCGGGGTAAATATACAGTTCATGTACATGTCCGTCGAGGCTGACGAAGTTGACATGCTGGCTGTTGTCACTGCCCCAGTATCCATCGAGCGCACTGCCAGGCGTGGCCGCTGTGCCCTGCCAGATGATTGTGAGGCTCTGGCTCACGGTCGAACCTGAGGACGGCGTTATGTTTCCGTAAACCGCGTTCGACTGCTCTGCGGTTCCGGGTTGTAGGCCGCCGCAGGAGGTGGTGTTGCTCTGGACCGAAAGGGTACCCTGGTTTATCGAATAGGTCAGCGTGCCCGCTCCTGAGATGAACGTGCAGTTGGAACTGGGCGTGCCGACGAGATCGGCTTCGAAACCATAGATCGGATACAGGGCGTATTGCGGAGGTTGCGGAGAATTGGCGTATTGCGACCATGGCTTTGTACTATCAGGGTGAACAGCGCCGCTTGGATCGGTAATGCTGAACGTCGCGCCCGTCACGTTCCCGATGGTGTCGGTTGCAAGCTGGATTTTTAATATTGAGCCCGCGGGCACCTGGTTCGAGGGCGCGGAGATGGGGACAGTGCCGGTTATAGCGGTGTTGGGAAACACCGGAAGCCATGGAGTCGTGTTGGGGGGACTTGGCGAATATCCCGGCGGCCAAACTATCTTCGGCGGTCCTTCTTGATAGGAGTGCGCATTGTTCGCCCAATATTGAATTTCCCAGGTAACCTGATTATTCGCGACGATTAGGATGTATTGAAACCAGGTCAACGTGCTGTCGCCGGTCTGCGGGGTACCCTGGGCCTTCGATCCAATCTGCGGATAGGAATTCAGTTGCAAGGAGAATCCAGTATTCCCCAGCGTTATCAAGTCCTGTGTGACCCGCAGGGTTACAGTCAGGTCTTGCAGATTCTGGCAGCCATTAACCAAGATGGAGTTGTTACTGCTCCACAGCGTGGGGTTCACAGGTGAGTCCTGATACCAATAATCGTCCAGAACCGAGCCTTCCGCGGCGACAGACCATAATTCCATGCTGTTTGGCACACGCGAGACAGCGGCGATCCCACTGGTCAGCGATGCGCTTCCCGACGGGGCCAGTTGAAAACTCTGCCAGTTGCCCCCCTCGTACCAGTAATAATCCTGAATCGAGCCGGCCGCACCGACGAACCATAGTTCCATGCTGTTTGGCACACGCGAGACAGCGGCGATCCCGCTCGTCGGTGACGCGCTCCCCCTCGGGGCAAGCGTGAAATTCTGCCAGCTACTCCCTTCGTACCAGTAATAATCCTGAATCGAGCCGTCCTGCCCGACGAACCATAGCTCCATGCTGTTCGGCACTCGCGAGACAACAGCGATCCCGCTAGTGAGCGAAGCGCTCCCCTTCGGGGCCAATTGATAGCGCTGCCAGCTCCCTCCTTGATACCAATCCGCACCCTGAATCGAGCCATCGGGGCCGACCCACCAGAGCTCCATACTATTGGGTATACGTGAGACCGCCGCGATCCCGGTGGTCGGCGACGCGCTCCCCTTCGGGGCCAGTTGATAGCGCTGCCAGTTCCCGCCTTGATACCAGTCCGCGCCCTGAATTGAGCCGTCCTGGCCGACCCACCAGAGTTCCATACTATTTGGTATCCGCGAGACCGCCGTGATCCCACTCGTGAGGGAAGCGCTCCCGGCGGTTGCGAGTGTGAAACTCTGCCAATTACTCCCCTCGTACCAGTAATGATCCTGAATCGAGCCGTCCGCACCGACAGACCATAGTTCCATGCTGTTTGGCATCCGCGAGACAACGGCGATCCCGCTCGTGAGCGAAGCGCTCGCCTTCGGGGCTAATTGATAGCGCTGCCAGTTCGCACCTTGATACCAGTCCGCGCCCTGAATCGAGCCATCCTGGCCGATCCACCAGAGTTCCATACTATTGGGTATACGCGAGACAGCCACGATCCCGCTTTTCGGCGACGCGCTCCCGGCCGCAGCCAGAGAGAAGTTACTCCAGCCCATGGTAGAGAGCCATCCTTTCTATAAATAGATTTCCGTCCGCGCCAAGAAAGCAAATGTCGTCGACACTGGCTTGTTGGAAGGATGTAGCGTACGAACGATTGAGAGAAGAGTGTGGGTTTGACTGCATTGAGATTCCTTTAGATTGAATTGACGTTGAAGGGTTGTTCTGCGGTGAAATCATGCACCGATAACGCGTCGCCGTATCCACGGCAATGTATTTCTCCACTGTGCGCCGCCTCCGGAGCGACCATATCCTTAGAACCAGTCGCGAGAAATGCATCCGCTTCGGCCGTCGAGCGCACGGTGACGGCGTTGTCGCAGGGTGCCGGGACATTTGTCGTCAGCGCGGCTGCTGCCTCCGCCGGGTTCTCTGCCCAAGCGAGACCCTACAACATGAGAATTAGACAGGCGGCTTGCATTCGCATTCGGCTTAATCCCCCCTTACACCCTATAAAGCGATATGATTCCTTGACAAACACAACGACCGAGGGAAAAATTTTGGAGGCGATGGGCCCGAGTCGGTGACTGAACTACTCCTCCGGTGGAGGGCCGGAGACAAAGATTGCCTGAACAAATTAGTCCCCCTGGTCGAAGGCGAATTACGGCGCATCGCCCACCACTACATGCGCATGGAGCGGCCCGGCCACACCCTGCAGACCACCGCGCTGATCAACGAGGTTTACCTCAAACTGGTGAATCAGGCGCAGGTGGCGCAGTTCCTTGGCGTCGCAGCCCGGCTGATGCGCCACGTCCTGGTGGATCACGCGCGCGAGCTGTGCCGTGAGAAACGGGGCGGCGGCGCGCACCTGCTGCCGCTCGACGAGGGCCTGGCCATTTCGCCGGCTAAATCGGCCGAGCTAGTGGCGCTGGACGACGCGCTCAACGATCTCGCCAGGTTCGATCCACGCAAAGCGCAGGTGGTTGAACTTCGCTACTTTGGCGGATTGAACGTGCCAGAGACCGTGGAGGCGCTCAGCGTGCATCCGAACACCGTGATTAGCGACTGGAGCCTCGCGAAGGCCTGGCTCAGGCACGAACTCAGCCCGCGGAGCGCCAATGCTCGGGGGAGATTGAGCGCTGGAAGCAGATCGAGGAACTCTATCAAGCCGCACCTGGCAATCGCCTATCTATCAGTCCCAAGGGAAGTTCGCTGAGGCCGAGCCTCTCGCCCGCGAGGCCGTGGAGTACGATCGCAAGACACGGCCAGACGAGTGGCTACGATTCCGCGCCGAGAGCGTGCTGGGCGCAAGCCTGGCCGGACAGAAGAAGTACGCCGAAGCCGAACCGCTGCTGCTGGAAGGTTATCGGGGGATGGTGGCGCGCAAAGACCTGATAGATGTCCCGGACTGGTATTATTTGGACCTTGCCCGCGAATGGATTGTCCAACTCTATGAAGCGTGGGGCAAGCCAGGGAAAGCTGCCCAGTGGAAGAAAAAGTAAGATCCACGCAAAAGGACATTACGACTGGATGGCGACGGACCCAACGTACCCAGCACACTTCGCACACGCTGAAGCCCAGGCCGCGCGGATTTTGGAAGACGAAGCTAGGCGTCGGGCTCGGGAAGGCGTGCGCAAGCCAGTGCTGTACCAAGGCAAGCAGGTTTATGCCACTGGACCTGGCGGAGTACGAGAGCCGCTGTTTGAAACAGAGTTCAGTGATTCGCTTATGGCGTTGCTGCTGAAGGGCAATGACCCGTCGAAATTCAAGGAAAGAATTGAGCAGATCAACGTATAGCACTTGAAGCCAGAGGACGTAACCCCCGCGCTGGCGAGAAAGATCGCGGATGCGCTGGTGGAGAAGCTTCATAAAGAGCACGGGATGCCGACAACGCCCGAAGCCATTGCGGAGACCAGGCAGAGGCTGCTGGAGGCACCGATGGAGCGGGAGCCACGATGGACCTAACGCGAGCACGCTTGGAGTAGCTCGGCCCAAGGAGCACTGGAACGCGGCGATCCTCAAGAGCCTGTAGCTTCAGGCGTCGTTCGGCTTGTCCTTGCTCATCGGCGGCCTGCCTCGTCGTTTCACCGCAGTCGTCCAGGCCAGGCGGGCCGCCCCCGGCGCTTGCCACCACGACGGGCTTTAGCCGAACCGTGAGGGCGCCATCTATTGCGCGGGCGCCGGCGCCGGCGGACGGGGATGATGAATTTCGACGATATTCGGTTCGCCTTCGTGCCCGAACAGCTCGGGATGGATGTAGTGGCCTTGATCGCGCGGCGCTTTGTCTACTTCCACCTGGATGCGATGGGCGTTGGCCCAGGCGTCCTGACGGATACCGGTCACCTGCCAGGAAACCTTTACGCCCGGCTTGCTGGTCTTGATGGTGAAGCTGCCGTTCGCGATTTCCGACCCGACGATGGCTTGCGCGAATTGTCCGATCACAGAGAGCTGATAGCGGAACTCCGTGTTGAGAGCCTCGAACCACGCAGGCATCGTTACGACGGCTGTGCCGCTACCGTCGGTGGTGACGTTGCCGTTGTAGATGTTCATCATATCGGGCGATTCGACGAAGGAGTGGTAGAGGTACTTATTCGCCGGGTCGAGCGGATGATCGATCTGGAAGGAGCCGCTCGACTTGCTGAGAGAGCCAATCACGTTCACATTTCCATCGAAATCGCCGGCAGCACCTCCTTGGCCAAAAGCGACTATTGCGGAGCCCCCACCCGCAAATCCCACTCCCCCATAGGCAACGATTCCGTCACCGCCGTAGTTTCCACCGCCGCCAATGGCCGTGACGCCGGCGCCTGAGGTAGTGCTGCTGCCGCCCGTCCCACCCACGCCGCTGACGCCACTTCCACCCGGATCATTCTCGGAACCGCCCGCTCCGCCCACTCCATAGACACCGGTTCCGCCGGTGCCATAATCAATACCGGTGGATCCATCGGAAGTGCCGCCAAATCCTGTGATTCCAGTACCGCCGTAGTAGGGCCCGGGAAGCCCCTGCCCACCTTGGCCGGCAATCGCGGGATACTCCGGCGCAGTGTTGATGATGTTGAGGACCGAGTTCGTGTTGCCATACGTGCTACCGCTGAACGGCAAAGTAATGGTTCCCGCCGGCCCTTGTGGACCAGTAGGCCCCTGAGGCCCTGTCGCGCCTGTTGCCCCGGGGGCGCCTGTCGGACCAGCCGGTCCCACCGGCCCTTGTGGACCAGTTGGCCCCTGAGGCCCTGTCGCGCCTGTTGCCCCGGGGGCGCCTGTCGGACCAGCCGGTCCCACCGGCCCAATGGCCGGGTAGGTCACTTCGAATACGCCTGTGCCAACCGTCAGCCGGAACGATCCAGCTACCAAAGGAGTCGGCAAGATGGCTATGATCTGGGTGCTGGAATAGGACGCCAACCTTAACAATTTCCCATCCAGATACACAACTGGCGAGCCGGATGCCGGGGCGAGATTCGTGCCCAAAATCAGCAGCTCATTGACGGTGGGATACACAATCGCAGCGCCGATCACCGGCGTCTGGCCAAATGCGATGGAGCTAGCGAAAAGCGACAGGGTGGCCAGCACCACAGCCAAGCTCGACGCTTTGCGTTTGCCGGCAGGTGCGAATCCTGCCAGCGTTGACGTTTGAGTACCTTGTGTTCGGATCATGGAATCTCCTAACGGTTGAATATACTGGGTCCGCCACGCCCGTGTCCTCGCAGGATACTAACCTAACTTCGAGTTCGATGTCATCAAATTAGTCACATCGGGTTCGAGGTCAAAACTCGAGGCGTTCACGAAGAAGCTCGATGCCCGGGGCGTACCTTTGCGACCGAGCCTTGAGGAAAGGCGAACAGCACCACCCATATGCTTACGCCGTCAAAAGCCATCTGCTGCGGGGATGCACCGACATCGAAGGCTCCAAGTTGGTGTCCGTCGCTGGCACGCAATTTGACAAGGCTAGAGCTATTGTTCACCCACATGTTGGCCCCATCGAATGTCATCCAGATGGGTGCACCCCCAACTACGGCATTCGGCTTAATCCCCCTTTACACCCTATAAAAGCGATATAATTCCTTGACAAACACAACGACCAAGGAAAAAAGTTTGGAATCGATGGAGCCCGAGTCGGTGACGGAACTGCTCCTCCGGTGGAGGGCCGGAGACAAAAATTGTCTGGACAAATTGGTCCCGCTGGTCGAAGGTGAATTGCGGCGCATCGCCCACCACTACGTGCGCATGGAGCGGTCCGGCCACACCCTGCAGACCACCGCGCTGATCAACGAGGTTTACCTCAAACTGGTGAACCAGGCACAGGTGGACTGGCAGAGCCGGGCGCAGTTCCTGGGCGTCGCCGCCCGGCTGATGCGCCACGTCCTGGTGGATCACGCGCGCGAGCTGTGCCGGAAGAAACGAGGCGGCGGCGCGCAGCTACTTCCGCTCGACGAGGGCTTGGCCATTTCGCCGGCTAAATCGGCCGAGCTGGTGGCTCTGGACGACGCGCTCAACGATCTCGCCAGGTTCGATCCACGCAAAGCGCAGGTAGTTGAACTTCGCTACTTTGGCGGATTGAACGTGCAAGAGACAGCGGAGGCGCTCAGCGTGCATCCAAACACGGTGATTAACGACTGGAGCCTCGCGAAGGCCTGGCTGAAGCACGAACTCAGCCCTCGGAACGCCCATGGAGCTTGAGCGCTGGCAGAAGATCGAGGAACTCTATAATGCCGCCATGGCGCAGCCGGTGGAGAAGCGCGCCGACATCCTGCAGCGAGCCTGCCCCGGCGACTCTGAACTTCGCGCCGAAGTCGAGTCGCTGCTGGTGGCCGCAGGCGGTGCGAGTTCGTTCCTGGAGGGTTCGCCGGTTTCAGGCGCAGCCGACTTTGACACCACCTCTGGTCTCACCGAAGGCGGACCGGGAGCTACGCATGCCATGTCCCCCGATGACATTGCCGGGACCGTGATCGGCCGCTATCATTTGCTCCAGAAAATCGGAAAAGGCGGCATGGGCGAGGTGTGGCTGGCCGAACAAAAGAAGCCTGTCCGCCGCCGCGTGGCGCTGAAACTGGTTAAAGCCGGCATGAACAGCCGCGAGGTGATCGCGCGCTTCGAGTCCGAACGCCAGGCCTTGGCTCTGATGGACCACCCGGCCATTGCTAAAGTGTTTGACGCCGGTTCCACGCCCGAGGGCGCACCTTACTTCGTCATGGAATACGTCGCCGGTGTTCCGATCACCACCTACTGCGACAATCACCGGCTCAGCACCCGCGAACGACTGGATCTTTTCATGCGCGTCTGCGAAGGAGTCCAGCACGCGCATCAGAAAGCCATCATCCACCGCGACTTGAAACCATCCAACATCCTGGTCATTAATGTGGACGGCCGGGCGGCGCCGAAGATTATCGATTTCGGAGTAGCCAAAGCACTCACCCAGAAGCTGACCGCGGATACCATGTTTACCCGCGTGGGAGCGCTATTGGGCACTCCGCAATACATGAGCCCGGAGCAGGCCGATTCGTCGGGCGAGGATATCGACACCCGCACCGATGTCTACTCGCTGGGGATCATTCTCTATGAATTGCTGGCGGGCGCGCCCCCGCTCGATATGCGCAGAATCGCATTCGAGGAATTTCTGAGGAGGTTGCGCGAGGAGGAACCTGCCAAGCCGAGTACCAAGATCCGCACTCAAGACGCGGCGACGTCAACGGCGCTGGCTCACAAGCGCCAAACCGAGCCGCTGGCGTTAGCCAGGGAGGTTCGCGGCGACCTGGACTCGATCACGCTGAAGGCTCTCGAGAAAGACCGGTCCCGCCGCTACGGCTCGCCTTCCGATCTGGCCGCGGACATTGGGCGGCACCTGAACAACGAAGCGGTCCTCGCAGTCCCGCCTTCGGCTGCCTACCACGCCCGCAAGTTCGCGCGCCGCTACCGGGTGGCTCTGGCTACTGCCGGTGCCTTCCTTCTGGTGCTCCTCGCGGCAGCCGGAATCAGCGTTTGGCAAAGCATACGGGCAACCAAGCAGCGTGACCGCGCGGACGCGGCAGCGGCGGCAGCCCAGGCGGTCAACGACTTCCTGCAGAACGACCTGCTGGCCCAGGCCAGCGCAGCCAGCCAGTCGGGGCCGAGCGCCAAACCCGATCCCGACCTGAAAGTGAGAACGGCGCTGGACCGGGCCGCGGCGCGCATCGCCGGAAAGTTCGACGGGCAACCCGAGGTAGAGGCCGCGATTCGAGAAACCATCGGGCAGACCTACGCCGATCTGGGGCTATATCCGGAGGCACGGAAGCAACTCGAGCGTGCGCTAGATTTGTATCGCCTGGTACTGGGAGCCGCGAATCCGAAGACCCTCAAGACCATGAGCCGCCTGGGCGAAACTGCCGCACTTCAAGGAAAGTACCCCGAGGCCGAGGCGCTGTCCAGCCGGACGCTGGGGATCCAGCGCCGAGTCCTGGGTCCCGAGCATCCCGACACGCTAGCTTCCATGAGCAATCTTGCCAGTAGCTACTTTTATCAAGGCAAGTTCGCGGAGGCCGAGGCGCTCTACCGTCAGACCTTCGAGATCCAGCGTCGCGTGCTGGGTCCCGAGCATCCCCGTACGCTAGCGTCCATGAATAATTTGGCCGCCGACGACTTCCGGCAGGGCAAGTACGCAGAGACTGAGGCGCTTTGGAGCCAAACCCTGGAGATCCGGCGTCGCGTGCTGGGTCCCCAGCATCCCGACACGCTGCAATCCATGAATAATTTGGCCGCCGACGACTTCCGGCAGGGCAAGTACGCAGAGGCTGAGGCGCTTTGGAGACAAACCCTAGAGATCCGGCGCCGCGTGCTGGGTCCCCAGCATCCCGACACGCTGCAATCCATGAACAATCTGGCCGCTCTCTACGGCGATGAGGGCAAGTACGCGGAGGCCGAGGTCCTCTTCAGCCAGAACCTGGAGATAAAGCGCAGCGTGCTCGGACCCCAGCATCCGGACACGCTCTACTCCGGCTTCAATCTGGCCGTCGCCTACCAACTGCAGGGCAAGTATGCGCAGGCAGAGGCGCTTTTCAAACAAACTCTGGAGACCCAACGCCGCACTCTGGGCCCCGAGCATCCTTGGACCATTGAGACTCTTGCGGGCATCGCAAGCATGTACCAGCGTCGAGGCAAATACGATGCGGCCGAGAAGTTCGCCGCGCAGACCCTGGCAGCGAAACGGCGCAGATCGGGCTCGGAAAACCCGGACACGATGGACGCGGCTGCCGACCTGGCGCTGGCATACCAATCTCAGGGGAAGTTTGCGGAGAGCGAGCCGCTGGCGCGCGAGGCGGTTGACTTCGACCGCAAAAAGCGACCGGATGACTGGCAGCGTTTCCACGCGGAGAGTCTGTTGGGAGCCAGCCTGGCCGGACAGAAGAAATACGCCGAAGCCGAGCCGTTGCTACTCGAAGGCTATCAAGCCATGGCTGCCCGAAAGAATCGTATGGGAGTCCCGGACCTTTATCACCTGGACCACGCCCGCGAATGGCTTGTCCAACTCTATGAGGCGTGGGGCAAGCCAG
>Ga0302326_10020191_pt1 | contig 13726 bp, 12 predicted proteins | sample Palsa_T0_3_FD_202264 | JGI IMG/M metagenome (GOLD analysis project Ga0302326, IMG submission 202264) | Peat permafrost microbial communities from Stordalen Mire near Abisko, Sweden - Palsa_T0_3 | ecosystem: Environmental > Terrestrial > Soil > Palsa > Peat permafrost | place: Sweden: Abisko... | reverse complement strand
GATCCAAGCCGCGGTCGACGAAGCCCTGGCCGCCAATCCGGATGTGGCGGAGAAGATCCGCGGCGGCAAGGTGCAGGCCGCGGGCGCGATCGTCGGCGCTGTGATGAAGGCGACCAAAGGTCAGGCGGACGCGGCCCGGGTCCGCGAACTGGTGCTCGCAGCCTGCAGCTAGAACAGGCTCGGCACGTCGGCGAACAGACGGGCGAGGGGAACGTGAGCCGCCGCTGCCCACAGTATGGTGATCAACGATGACCGGCATTGCAGACCAACTTCGCGAGGAGTCGGTGAACACCGCGCTCGGCAGAATCCGATTGCAGGTCGGGGGATCTGGATCGCCGATCCTGTTCTGGCCCAGCCTATTGATGACCGGAGATATGTGGCAGGGGGTGGCCGCGGATCTCATCGACCGCCACCAGGTGGTGCTGATCGACCCGCCGGGGCAGGGCGGAAGTCAGCCCCTGACAGCGACGTTCACCTTCGCCGAGTGCGCGCGCAGCGCTGTCGACATCCTCGACGGCCTCGGCCTCGAACACGCACACTTCGTCGGCAATTCGTGGGGCGGCATGATCGGCGGGACCTTTGCCGCGACCTATCCGGAGCGAGTCGGGCGAGCGGTATTGATGAACTGCACGGCCGGTCGCGCCAGTCTCCGGCAGAAGATCGAGTTCGCGATGCTGCTTCGGGTGGCTCAGTGGCGGGGGGAGATCGGACCGCCCCTGATCCGATCGGTACTCAAGGCGTTCCTGGGGCCGACGTCGTTGCGGCAGCGTCCCGACGTTGTGGCGCATGTGCGGTCGGCGATGCCGTCGGTCAACGTCGCCTCGGTCTCCTGGGCGGTGAAGAGCGTGGTACCGCGACGGCCTGACCAACGAGAGTTGTTGTCCGCCATAAAGACACCGGTGCTCGTCGTCGGCGGCGCCGAAGACGCGACCTTCCCGCCGCGAGAGGCGGTCGCGATGGCCGACGCCATCCCCAACTCATCGGTACGCGTGCTCGACGGGGTGGCTCACCTTGCCGGCCTGGAGAACCCCAGTTTGGTCAGCAGCCTCGTCGAGGAGTTCCTCGCCGAAGGCGAGCGCGCATCGTCGGCGAGCTAGGTCTGATTGCTCGCCTCCTCCTCGCGCCGCTCGCGGCGCGCATCGTCGGCGAGCTAGGTCTTGTCCTCGTTGGCCCGCGGGAAACCGCCGCCCTGCGGGAACAGCGGGAACACCACGTCGTCCAGTCTCATGGCATCGCCGTCGGTCTTGTTGACCGTCGCGCCCCACACATTGCCGTCCGGCGACATCCGCAAGGCCCACGCGTGGCCGTGGGCGTCCTGTCGAACCACGTCGGGTTGCCCGGTGACCGCGCCGGTGCCCGGGGCCAGGTGGACTGCCACCGTCTGCTTGGTGTTGACCAGGTTGACCAACACGGTGCCGTCCAAGGCCGAGCAGCCCGCCACACCGGGCCGGTCCGGCCACGTCCACACCGTGGAAACCTTCGATTCCTTCGTGATTCGCTGCAGCCGATCGGCGGTCGGCGAGCGGTCAAGCACGTAGAGCGAACCGTCGACGGGATCGGTGCACAGGCCTCCGCCTGAGCCGAGACCGCTCAGTGCTGTGGTCGGCGGCGCCGGGTGCAGCGTGGTCGGCTGCTCGAGGCGCAGGACCTTGCCGCCCAGTGACGCCGGGTCGTTGGCCATCGCCGGGTTGCCCGCGTCACCGGTCATCACGACCAGCGTGGTCGGGCTGGTGAACTGCAACGCGCCTCTGTTTCCAGTGGCGCCCTTAGGGATTCCCGTCAAGATGTCTTTCGGAATGTCGCCGTCGGCGACGCGGATGACCCGGTTGTCGGAGGGAGTGCTGATGTAGGCGTACATCAGCCGGTCCTGTGAGTAGGTCGGCGAGAGCACGATGTCCATCAGCCCGCCATCGCCGGCCGGGTCAACCGGAATGACCGTCTTGACCTTCGGCTCGGCGCTCACCGAGACCTCTTTGATCGCGCCGGTCGTGCGCTCGGCGACCAGCGCCGACTTGCTGTCCGGTTGCATGAGCAGGCCGCTGGTGCTTTCCAGGCAGCCCTGCATCACTCCGGGTGCCGGACATTCCTTCGGAAACGGCTTGTCGGGCAGCGGTGGTGGCGGCGGAGGCGTGGAACTCGGCGGGGCGTGCCGTTCGGGCTCGGTGGTGAACGGCTGCGATGCAGCGTCGTTGAACTGGGCGCAACCAGCGACAACGAGCATCGCCGCGCAGAGCACAGCAGACTTGAGCCGCCCCGACCGCTTCAACCGCATAGTGGCCAGATTACGGATATGTCGGTGCTGGTGCCGGTGACGGGTGCGGCGACGCCTTCCGTCGTCGTCCGCAAACAGTCGCCGGCGCCGGGAAAAACGCGAATCAGAACGGTGAAAGGGCCGCTCAAATCCCCGATTCGCAAGAATTTGCCTTTACCCTGGCACGAGTGAGCAGTCAACCTCGCGACACCCATTGGCAGCGCCCGGACCAATCCGCGGTGCCAACTGCGGAGCGACCAACCTCAGCGAACTTGGTCGACCCCGAAGACGACCTGCCGTCGGACACCTACGCAGGCGATTTCGAGACCACCATGATTCCGCATTACGACTCCTCCCAATCCGGCAGCGTCCGCTCGTCGAGCTCGGGATACGGCGTGATGAACGGGCAGGAGCCGCTGCCATATCAGCCTCAATCCACCGGCAGGCATTCGGTGTTCGCGACCGACGAGGTCGGTGAACACGAGCATCACGTCGACGACGAGCTGGTGCGCGCCGCGAGCCGTCGCGGCACCCAGCATCTGGGTCTGCTGCTCCTGCGGGTCGGCCTGGGTGCGGTGCTCGTCGCGCACGGGCTGCAGAAGCTGTTCGGCTGGCGGGGCGGCGAAGGCCTTACGGGCTTCAAGAACTCGCTGTCCGAGATCGGCTATCAGCACGCCGACATCCTCACCTATTGCGCGGCCGGCGGCGAGATCGCCGCGGGAGTCCTGCTGGTGCTGGGGCTGTTCACTCCGCTGGCCGCCGCGGGAGCACTGGCTTACCTGATCAACGGCGTGCTCGCCGGCATGTCGGCTCAGCACAACAGCAAGTCATTCCCGTTCTTCTTGCCGGACGGCCACGAGTACGAGCTCACCCTGATCGTGATGGCAGCCGCCATCATCCTGGTCGGCCCCGGACGCTACGGCTTCGACGCCGGTCGCGGCTGGGCGCGGCGCCCCTTCATCGGGTCGTTCGCCGCACTGGTGGTCGGGATCGGCGCTGGTGTAGCACTGTGGATGCTGCTCAACGGCGGCAACCCGGTGCACTAGTCCGCGTACGGGTTGGGGACCCGGCCGGCGCTGACCTGGGTCAACTGTGGCAACGTGGCGAAGGTCACCGCGGGTAAGCGCAGGTCGCGTCCGCTTTTCAGTTCCGCTCGCGCCCACGAGCTTCTGCTGAATCGCAAGCCCGCGATGTCTTCCCAACGCACCGACTGGCTGCCGAGCAGCGTCCGCACGGTCACGCCGTCGTGGTCGGCCTGAGTGCGCAGCCGAACGATCAACGCCGACAACAACACCGGGATGAACAGCAGCGGAGCGCTCGGCGGCCAGGTCAGCACCGGGATAAACAGGCCGAGAGCGAAGAAGCCCACCGCGAAGTGCGCTATCGGTGAAATCTTGATCACCACCGGCGGCGCGGGTGCCGTTTCCTGCGGTGAATCGCTGACCATTCGGCCATCATGGCATCGAGCCTGACCCGGGCCGTCACCGAGAGCCCGTCGGCTCCCGGGATTTGACGTTTGACCAGTACGGGGCCTACCCTCGGGAACCGTGATTATCACTGGAATGCTCGTAGTAGGTCGGCGCGTTGGTGCCTGACTGATCACGCACACCAACGCGCAACCCTCGTACAGCAGCTGGCTGACGGGGGTTTTTTGTTGCCTACCGGCTTTTCAGAGCATGCACAGGACCAAGAAGGACAAGAGAACCTCGTGAGCGCACCCACCAGATCGCAGTCCGAGCCCCAAGCGCCGGCTTCCACGCCGGTGTCGCAGGATGTGGCCCGGCTCGCCACAGACGCGGCGAAGTCGGCCGCCAAGCCACCGACTGTTCGGCCGAAACATGTTGGCCCCGAGCAACTCACCGGCGCGCAGTCGGTGATCCGGTCGCTGGAGGAACTCGACGTCGAGGTGATCTTCGGAATCCCCGGCGGGGCCGTGCTGCCGGTCTACGACCCGCTCTTCGATTCGAAGAAGCTGCGTCACGTCTTGGTCCGCCACGAGCAGGGCGCCGGCCACGCGGCGAGCGGCTACGCGCACGCCACCGGCAAGGTCGGCGTGATGATGGCGACGTCGGGTCCCGGTGCCACCAACCTGGTGACGCCGTTGGCCGACGCGCAGATGGACTCCATCCCGGTGGTCGCGGTCACCGGGCAGGTCGGTCGCGCGCTGATCGGAACGGACGCCTTCCAGGAGGCGGACATCTCCGGCATCACGATGCCGATCACCAAACACAACTTTCTGGTCCGCGACGGCGACGACATCCCGCAGGTGCTGGCCGAGGCGTTCTACATCGCCGCCAGCGGACGACCGGGCGCGGTGCTCGTCGACATCCCCAAAGACGTGCTGCAAGCGCCGTGCACGTTCAGTTGGCCGCCGCGGATGGACCTGCCGGGCTACAAGCCGAACACCAAGCCGCACAACCGTCAGATCCACGAGGCCGCGAAGCTGATCGCCGCAGCGAACAAACCCGTGCTCTACGTCGGCGGCGGCGTCATCCGTGGCGAGGCCACCGAGGAACTGCTGGAATTGGCTGAACTGACCGGAATCCCAGTCGTCACCACGCTGATGGCCCGTGGCGCGTTCCCGGACAGCCACCGTCAGCACCTGGGCATGCCGGGCATGCACGGCACAGTGGCGGCAGTGGCCGGTTTGCAGCGCAGCGACCTGTTGATCGCGCTGGGCACCCGCTTCGACGACCGGGTCACCGGACAGCTGGACTCGTTCGCCCCGGATGCCAAGGTCATCCACGCCGACATCGACCCCGCCGAGATCGGCAAGAACCGGCACGCCGACGTGCCGATCGTCGGTGACGTCAAAGCCGTCATCACCGCGCTGATCGAGGCGCTTCGCCACGACCGGGATACCGGCGTCTCCGGCGTCTCAGATATCGCCGACTGGTGGGCGTACCTCGACGATGTGTTGGCCACGTACCCGTTGAGCTACGGCCCGCAGAGCGACGGCAGCCTGAGCCCGGAGTACGTCATCGAAAAACTGGGCGAGATCGCCGGTCCGGACGCGGTGTACGTCGCCGGTGTCGGGCAGCATCAGATGTGGGCCGCGCAGTTCGTCTCCTACGAGAAGCCCCGAACTTGGCTCAACTCGGGCGGTTTGGGCACCATGGGCTTCGCCGTGCCGGCGGCCATGGGTGCCAAGTTCGCCCGCCCGGAGGCCGAAGTGTGGGCGATCGACGGCGACGGTTGCTTCCAGATGACCAACCAGGAATTGGCCACCTGCGCGATCGAAGGCGCCCCGATCAAGGTCGCATTGATCAACAACGGCAACCTCGGCATGGTCCGGCAGTGGCAGACGCTGTTCTACGAGGAGCGGTATTCGCAGACCGACCTGGGTACGCACTCGCGCCGCATCCCTGACTTCGTCAAGCTCGCCGAGGCGCTGGGATGTGTCGGATTGCGTTGCGAGCGTGAGGAAGATGTCGTGGACGTGATCAACCAGGCGCGGGCGATCAACGACCGCCCGGTGGTGATCGACTTCATCGTCGGCGCCGACGCGCAGGTGTGGCCGATGGTGGCCGCCGGGACCTCGAACGACGAGATCCAGGCCGCCCGCGGCATTCGTCCGCTGTTCGACGACGAAACCGAAGGGCACGCGTGATGACCGGATCGACGACGACGCATACCTTGTCGGTGCTGGTCGAAGACAAGCCCGGTGTGCTGGCTCGGGTCGCTGCGCTGTTCTCCCGACGTGGCTTCAACATCGAATCGCTGGCCGTGGGCGCCACCGAGCAGAAGGACATGTCGCGGATGACCATCGTGGTGTCCGCCGAGAGCACCCCGCTCGAGCAGATCACCAAGCAGCTCAACAAGCTCATCAACGTCATCAAGATCATCGAGCAGGACGACGACAACTCGGTGGCCCGTGAGCTGGCGCTGATCAAAGTCCGCGCCGACGCCGGCACCCGTAGTCAGGTGATCGAAGCGGTGAACCTGTTCCGCGGCAAGGTGATCGACGTGTCACCGGAGTCGCTGACCATCGAGGTCACCGGCGACCGCGGCAAGCTCGAAGCGTTGCTGCGGGTGCTTGAGCCGTTCGGCATCCGCGAGATCGTGCAGTCCGGCATCGTCTCGCTGTCGCGCGGTCCGCGCGGCATCGGCACAGCCAAATAGACCCGTTCAGTTCGAAATCTCAATTGAAAAGCCTGATACGAAGGAGACATTCACGTGGCTTTGAAGATGTTCTACGACGATGACGCGGACCTGTCGATCATCCAGGGCCGCAAGGTCGGCGTCATCGGATACGGCAGCCAGGGGCACGCGCACTCACTGAGCCTGCGCGACTCCGGAGTCGAGGTCCGCGTCGGACTGAAGGAGGGCTCGAAGTCCCGGGCGAAAGTCGAAGAGCAGGGCCTCGAGGTCGACACCCCGGCCGAGGTCGCCAAGTGGGCCGACGTCATCATGCTGCTGGCGCCGGACACCGCGCAGGCCGACATCTTCAAGAACGACATCGAGCCGAACCTGAACGACGGCGATGCGCTGTTCTTCGGCCACGGCCTCAACATTCACTTCGACCTGATCAAGCCGCCCGGCAATGTCACCATCGCGATGGTCGCTCCGAAGGGGCCCGGCCACCTGGTGCGTCGCCAGTTCGTCGACGGCAAGGGCGTGCCCGCGCTGATCGCCGTCGACCAGGACCCGAACGGCAACGGTGAGGCGCTCGCGCTGTCCTACGCCAAGGCCATCGGCGGCACCCGCGCAGGCGTCATCAAGACCACGTTCAAGGACGAGACCGAGACGGACCTGTTCGGCGAGCAGGCTGTGTTGTGCGGTGGCACAGAGGAATTGGTCAAGACCGGTTTCGACGTGATGGTCGAGGCGGGTTACCCGCCGGAGATGGCCTACTTCGAGGTGCTGCACGAGCTCAAGCTGATCGTCGACCTGATGTACGAGGGTGGCATCGCGCGGATGAACTACTCGGTGTCGGACACCGCTGAATTCGGCGGCTACCTGTCGGGTCCGCGCGTCATCGACGCCGACACCAAAGAGCGGATGCGCGGGATCCTGCGCGACATTCAGGACGGCAGCTTCACCAAGAAGCTCGTCGCCAACGTCGAGGGCGGCAACAAGCAGCTCGAGCAGCTGCGCAAGGAGAACGCCGAGCACCCCATCGAAGTCACCGGCAAGAAGCTGCGCGACCTGATGAGCTGGGTCGACCGCCCGATCACCGAGACCGCCTAACTCCGCTTCTTTCATCGAGATCGACGTTGGCGCTGACCGCTTCGGCGTGTCGCCGCGCTAGCGTCGATCTCGAGTTCAGGAGGCGAGTCGCCCGGCGAACGACACCACTCGACGGGCCAGATGCGCGAGCGCCTGGCCCGTCGTGTCGTCGAATTCGTCGATGTTGTCGTGGGTGGCGGTAAGGCTCGCGCCGTAGGGATTGCCGTCGACGAACTTCGACGGGTCGGTGTATCCCGGCGCCACGATGATGCCGCCCCAATGCATCAACGTGATGTAAAGCGAGAGCAGTGTGGTCTCCTGCCCGCCGTGCAAGGTGTTCGACGACGTATAGCCGGCGTACACCTTGTCCGAGAGTTTGCCGTCGGCCCACAACCCGCCCAGCGAGTCTATGAAGGTGCGCAGTTGGGCTGCGGGAGAGCCGAATCGGGTGGGGGTTCCGAAGATCACCGCGTCGGCCCACACGATGTCGTCACCGCGGGCCGCTGGAAGATCCTTGGTGGCCCCGTAATTCGCTGTCCAGGCCGGATTGTGGGCGAATGATTGCGGGTGGTGGGTTTCGGAGACGTGCCGCACCCGGACTTCTGCGCCAGCTGATTCGGCCGCCGAAGCGATGTGTTTCGCCATCGACGTTCCGTGGCCGGTCGCCGAGTAATAGATGATCGCGAGTTTCGTCACGGCGTCATCGTAGGCATCGGTGACGGTGGCGTTCGTCGCTTCAACCGCGACCATTAGGCTGACCGCGTGAGCCTGCCTGTTGTTGTGATCGCTGACAAACTTGCCGAATCAACCGTCGATGCCCTGGGTGACCAGGTCGAGGTCCGTTGGGTCGACGGCCCGGACCGGGAGAAGCTGCTGGCCGCGGTGCCTGAGGCCGACGCCCTGCTGGTGCGCTCGGCGACAACCGTCGACGCCGAGGTGCTGAGCGCCGCACCCAAGCTCAAGATCGTCGCCAGGGCCGGCGTCGGGCTGGACAACGTCGACGTGGACGCCGCGACGGAACGCGGTGTGCTGGTCGTGAATGCTCCGACCTCCAACATCCACAGCGCCGCGGAGCACGCGCTGGCGCTGCTGCTGTCCGCTGCCCGCCAGATTCCGGCGGCCGATGCGTCGTTGCGTGCGCACACCTGGAAGCGGTCGTCGTTCAATGGCACCGAGATCTTCGGTAAGACCGTCGGGGTGGTCGGACTGGGTCGCATCGGACAGCTGGTGGCCCAGCGGTTGACCGCCTTCGGCGCCCACATCGTGGCGTATGACCCGTATGTGTCCTCTGCGCGCGCGGCGCAGTTAGGCATCGAGCTGCTCAGCCTCGACGATCTGCTGGGACGGGCGGACTTCATCTCCGTGCACCTGCCCAAGACTCCGGAGACCGCGGGCCTGATCGATGAGGACGCGCTGGCCAAGACGAAGCCGGGCGTGATCATCGTCAACGCCGCGCGCGGCGGACTGGTCGACGAGGCAGCGCTGGCCGACGCCATCACCAGTGGGCACGTTCGCGCCGCCGGTATCGACGTGTATTCCAAAGAACCGTGCACCGACAGCCCGCTGTTCGACCTGCCGCAAGTGGTCGTCACTCCCCACCTCGGGGCATCGACCGAGGAGGCCCAGGACCGGGCAGGCACCGACGTCGCCGCCAGCGTGAAGCTGGCCCTGGCTGGCGAATTCGTTCCGGACGCGGTCAACGTCGGCGGCGGCGTGGTCAGCGAGGAAGTGGCGCCCTGGCTGGATCTGGTCCGCAAGCTCGGTGTGCTGGCCGGTGCGCTCAGTGACCAACTTCCGACGTCGCTGTCGGTGCAGGTGCGCGGTGAGCTGGCCTCCGAAGAGGTTGAGGTGCTGCGGCTTTCGGCGTTGCGGGGTCTGTTCTCGGCGGTCATCGAAGATCAGGTGACGTTCGTCAACGCCCCGGCGATCGCCGAGGAGCGCGGCGTGTCCGCCGACATCAGCACGGCCACCGAGAGTCCCAACCACCGCAGCGTCGTCGATGTGCGGGCGGTGGCGTCCGACGGGACGATCGTCAACGTGGCCGGAGCGCTGTCCGGTCCGCAGCAGGTCGAGAAGATCGTCCAGATCAACGGACGAAACTTCGACCTGCGTGCTCAGGGCATCTACTTGGTCATCAACTACGCCGATCAGCCTGGGGCACTCGGCAAGATCGGCACGCTGCTCGGCACCGCCGGCGTCAACATCCAGGCCGCTCAGCTCTCCGAGGATGCCGAGGGACCGGCCGCGACGATCCTGCTGCGGGTAGACCGCGACATCCCTGCCGAGGTTCGCTCCGAGATCCGGTCCGCGGTGGCGGCCAACAAACTGGAAGTGGTTGACCTGTCGTGAAGCTCGCGGTCATTCCGGGCGACGGGATCGGACCGGAGGTGGTTGCTCAGGCGGTCGCGGTACTCGACGCAGTTCTGCCAGGAGTCGAGAAGACCGAATACGACCTGGGGGCCAGGCGATTTCACGCCACCGGCGAGGTGCTGCCGGATTCGGTGGTTCCCGAGTTGCGGGCCCACGACGCAATCCTGTTGGGCGCAATCGGCGATCCGTCGGTGCCCAGTGGGGTGCTCGAGCGAGGTCTGCTGCTGCGGCTGCGCTTTGAGCTGGACCACCATGTCAACCTTCGCCCCGGGCGGCTCTATCCCGGCGTGCGGAGTCCGCTCGCCGGCGATCCCGAGATCGATTTCGTGGTCGTCCGTGAGGGCACCGAGGGTCCCTACACCGGGACCGGCGGGGCGATCCGGGTCGGCACCGCCCATGAGGTGGCCACCGAGGTCAGCATCAACACCGCGTTCGGCGTTCGCCGTGTGGTGGCAGATGCTTTCGCGCGCGCTCAGCACCGTCGCAAACATCTGACCCTGGTGCACAAGAACAACGTCCTGACGTTCGCCGGATCGCTGTGGTCGCGCACCGTGCAGGAGGTCGGCGAGAAATATCCGGACGTCGAGGTCGCCTATCAGCATGTCGATGCCGCGACCATCCACCTGGTGACCGATCCGGGCCGGTTCGACGTCATCGTCACCGACAACCTGTTCGGCGACATCATCACCGACCTGGCCGCCGCGGTGTGCGGCGGTATCGGGCTGGCGGCCAGCGGAAATATCGACGCCACCCGGACCAACCCGTCGATGTTCGAGCCGGTGCACGGCAGCGCGCCCGACATCGCCGGTCAGGGAATCGCTGATCCGACCGCCGCGATCATGTCGGTGGCGCTGTTGCTTTCCCATGTCGGCGAAGACGCTGCCGCCGCGCGAGTGGACCGGGCCGTGGCGTCCCATCTGGCCACTCGCCCGACTGAAAAGCTATCCACCGCCGAAGTCGGCGGAAGGATTGCGTCCGGGCTCTAGTCTCCAGGCCTGGCGGCAGCGTCTTGGTCGGCACGATCGGCACCGCCAGCAGCGGGAAGAGCCCGCACAGCGCGAACGCCAGGGGATAACCCGATCCGGCGATGAGATCGCCGAGGACCGGCGGCGTGCCGGCGGCCATCAGCCGTTGATAGGTGTTCTGCAGGCCCAGCGATCGCCCGCTCCAGAACGGTCCGGCGTACTCGGTGATCGCCGTGGACTCCAAGCCGTTGTCGAGCACCGCGACGACGGCCGCCGCCACCATCAACGGCACGGCGACGAACAAGTGCAGATGATCGGCGACCGCCAACCCGGCCATGATCAGGACACCCGCGACGGCCATCACGCGGACCGGGCGCAGCCGTGAGCCGACCCGGTCCGACCACCGGCCGACCAGGATCCGTCCTACCGCACCGAGCAGCTGCGACACCGTGACGACGCATCCCGCTACGAAGATCGAGCATCGGTAATTCGCGATGAGCCAGATCAGCATGAACGTCACGGTCAGCGTCTGCGGCACCATCAACAACGCTGAGACCGCGTGGATTCGGCGCAATACCCACGAACGGCGATAGGGGTTGGCCAGCTCTTGTTCGGTGGCTTCGGCCCGCTCCTTGCGCGGCGGGTCCACAATGGCCGCGAAACTGAGCACCGCCGCTGCCGCGCACAGCACTGCCGGAAAGATCAGGCCCGACGTCGCCGAACGGCTGCGCTCGGCAAGTATCGGAATAACCAACGCGCCCATAGCAATTCCGAGCGGCTGCGCGGTCTGGCGGACGCCCATCGCCAGCCCGCGTTGCTCGGGTGGAAACCACCCGGAGACCAGCCTGCCGCCGGCCGAGTTGCAACTGGCCGCCGCCATACCGCCGATGAACAGCCATGCTCCCAGTGCGACCAGCGAGTGGGCGGTGCTGGCCGCGTAGGCCGCCGCCGCTGTCAGCACCGAGCCGGCCGTCAGCACGATGCGCTCGCCTACCCGGTCGAGCAGCCAGCCCCACAGAATCAGCGTCGCCACCATGCCGAAACTCGGCATGGACGACAGCAACCCCGCTTCGGCCAGCGGCGTGCCCAGATCGTCCTCGAGGGCAGGGATCAGGAAGGCGACGCCGTTGATGAACACGAACGCGCTCGCCGTCACCAACAACGAGACGATCACGATCGCCCAGCGTCGGCGCATGCTGGGTACGCCCGTGCCGGTCGGGTCGGTCGGCATCGATCCATGCTTGCACAGCGGTGTGAGAGCTGTGGCCAAAGCGACGACCGGCCCGCTGCGCCCGGCTCCGCCGCGCTGGCGACCGCCTCGTGGTTGTCGGTGTCGGCCCGCTGCGCCCGGCTCCGCCGCGCTGGCGACCGCCACTAAGCTCAGGCGAATGCGCCTTGGCCGAATTGCCAGTCCCGACGGCGTCGCGTTTGTCACCATCGAGGACGAGCCCGACGAAATCATCGCCCGCGAGATCGCCGAACATCCGTTCGGCACCCCCACTTTCACCGGCCGCTCCTGGCCGCTGGCCGATGTCCGGCTGCTGTCGCCGATCCTGGCCAGCAAGGTGGTGTGCGTCGGCAAGAACTACGCCGATCACATCGCGGAGATGGGCGGTGCCACGGGGCCGGCGCCGGCTGATCCGGTCATCTTCCTCAAACCCAACACCGCGATCTGCGGACCCAACGTGCCGATTCGGTTGCCGGCCAACGCGTCGCCGGTGCATTTCGAGGGCGAGCTGGCTGTGGTCATCGGTCGGCCCTGCAAGGACGTCTCGGCCGATCGAGCGGCCGAAAGCATCCTCGGCTACACCATTGCCAACGACGTGTCGGCCCGCGATCAACAAAAGGCCGACGGTCAGTGGACGCGGGCGAAGGGCCACGACACGTTCTGCCCGGTCGGCCCGTGGATCGCCACCGACATCGACCCGGCCGACCTGGAGCTGCGCACCGAAGTCAACGGCGAGGTCAGACAGGACAGCCGGACCGCACTGATGATTCACGACGTCGGGGCGATCGTGGAGTGGATATCGGCTGTCATGACGTTGCTGCCCGGCGATCTCATCTTGACCGGCACGCCCGCGGGGGTGGGGCCGATCGAGGACGGCGACACCGTCAACATCACCATCTCCGACATCGGGACGTTGTCGAACCCCGTTGTACGGAAACGCGACTGAGCTCACAGCAACCGACCCACGGACATCGGGTGCACCCGCAGCCTTCGATGCCCCGGGCAAGTCGGGCGCACGTGAGAAGCAAGTTGTTTGTTTGGTACTCTGCTCCACGGCCCACAACGACTGGCAGCAGCGCCGCAGCACCGCGTACTAATCGCGGAAAGCGTTCTGACCAGCAGTTTTAGGTAGCCAATGGGGTATGGTGTAATTGGCAACACAGCGGTTTCTGGTACCGCCATTCTAGGTTCGAGTCCTGGTACCCCAGCATAAACGCGTTGACGTGCGCAACCGTCAGGGACGACGCCGACAGTACGCAGTTGGTACGCAGTAAACACAGATTGAGAAAATGTCGGCGACACGTACTGACGCTGTCGTGTCGCCTTGAGCGCGGCGCTCCACGACAGTCACGCTCGATGTACAGACACATCACCGAACGTCGGATCGCCGTGGACGCCGCGGCTGAAGGCGTCGCTAGGACCGGTTAATCGGCGTCGAGAGTGAAACGACGCTCAGCGCTCATCAGCGTTGCTCGCGCCGCCGCCTTCTTCAGATCGTCCGCAGCGACGCGGCGATCCAGTGCGAACAGATCGCGGGTGTCGGGTAAGGACGCCGTTGAAGTTGTCGACGAACATATCGACGTCCTCGGTTTGGCCTTCCAGCAGGAGTGGACGGCGGTCTGGGGGTCAGCGTGATTGACAACGGGTCCGAGCACGACGCATTCACGCAGCACACACGGAAAACCGTCGTCGTCGACGTCGCTTTCGGCTCGCACGAATAACACGGCAACTGTTCGCCGACAG
>Ga0302326_10020190_pt1 | contig 13726 bp, 16 predicted proteins | sample Palsa_T0_3_FD_202264 | JGI IMG/M metagenome (GOLD analysis project Ga0302326, IMG submission 202264) | Peat permafrost microbial communities from Stordalen Mire near Abisko, Sweden - Palsa_T0_3 | ecosystem: Environmental > Terrestrial > Soil > Palsa > Peat permafrost | place: Sweden: Abisko... | reverse complement strand
TCCTGCACCCATCGCAACTTACTGCAGGACGAGGTTCCTCCAACCGCGAGCGCGACTCTCCTGAATGGAAGGCAGCCACGCCTCGAAGACCGAAGGCGGGAGGCTAACGGAGGGCTTCCATTGCCGAAACTGTACGACGCTGCGACCGTCGAAAATGCTCGGACATTGCTTAGCGAACTGCCGGAGAAGCCGGCGCCCCCAAAAGCTCTTCCTCTATCGATAGTTCTCAAGGAACTACGGCCGCAAATCGAGGAGGCCATAAGGCGCGGCAATGATCTTCAGGAAATAGCGGAAAAACTTCGGGGCATCAGCGTCAATGTTAGTGCCAGCACGCTTCGAAACCATATTCGGTCACCAAGAAAGAAGCCAAGCGGCACTCCGCGGCGCCGGTCGAGTACCGTCAAAGCCGCCGGCCAGCCACCGTCTGGGTAGAGCTAGACCCAGCGCTCGGATTCGCAGTCGAACGAAGCGCATTCCGCACGCTGCCAACATCATTCTGCGAGTTGAGAACGCGTCCGCGAATCTTCAGAAAAGCTAGGCGATATTTTGGTCGCCATTCTCTGTTGGAGCTTCGGGTAAGTCGAATACTGACGGTTCCTGTATGAGACGCGAAACCGAACGCATCGATTCCTCGGTCCGATCGATAAACTCGTAGGCCTCCTGGAGCTGTTCGCGGGTCAATTGCTGGACGCGTCGCGTTTCGCCATAGCCTTGAAGCGTAACAATTTGGCGGCCTTTGCCTACCCCAGGTGCGCCGGTCTCCTCTGCCTGTTTAAGAACCCATGCGTCTGTCATAACTCCAAGGGCTAAGTCGGGATTGCGCTCAGGGTAGTAGATCCGCCGCAGGTGGGCGATGAACGGGTCAGCTGTAAGGCGACCGCTGCCGATCGCGATGAACGGCAGTTCGGGAGTCACTTCCTGGGGTGCCAAATGCGCGTCGAAGTGATACAAGCGGTAAGCTCCAGCGACTTCCGTGGCCACCAGGACCTCCGCGACGCAGCTCTCCCATGCGCGCGTTCCCGCCTCATGTTGGATCAACGTCGCCACTTGAAATTGGACGTTCGCCGTTTCCACGAAGCCATCGCGCAATCTGTTCATCGCCTGCACGGGGCGGATCGCTCGGAGCGTGTCTCCAGCGAGATTGCTCGCCAACACGTCTTCGTACTGTTGCAGTACGCCGGTCGTTGAAGCGACGCTGATCGCGGCCACGTCGCTAACGATCCGAATTTTCTTGTATGCCGTGCGAATGGTTGGGTGGCTGACGGTTCCGAAATTCGCTGCATCGTCCGCTCCCAGCACGAGTCCGTCGGTACAACAGATGCCGACGATGAGGCTCACGTTGGGCCTCTAAAAACACTTCGCACGGCGTACTCGGGGTATGTACGATAAATCGTGCCGAGCAGTTGCGCCAACGATGTGCGCCGCGTCCAGGTCACGACGCGTTCGATATACGAACGCGCCGCAACCGGGAATCTATCGAGCGCTTCGGACGCGATCCGCAGCCCGGGCAGCGTGGCTTCGTATTCATTCCATTCACGCGCCGGAACGGCTCGGACGCCAACCAGACCCTCGTCGCAAAGCTCTTCGAGATCACGGTAAATGTCGACGCTGAACGGTCCGTAATTGTGCGGTTCGAATTCGTAAAAGCGTCGGCCGACGAATTTGGGCAGGTTTTTCCCAATGAGAAAGAGGGCCTTTTGCATCTGAATTGGCGTGAGCTTGTGGTCGGGCGAGCAGCTCAATACCAAGCTTGGCCAGTACTGCCGCTGCAGCGGACTGGTATCCAGGTCGAGCGCGCCGCTATCGCCGGACATTGCCAAAATAGAAGCCAATGGCGGAAGCGAGAATGGCGACCTCCGGAGTAATGACAAGTTCGACCAGATCTTTGATGTCACGCCAATCTTTGCCCGCAGCGAACCAGAAGGTGGCAAACGTGGCTAGGATGGTGAGGCCGAAAATCCACACTAACGCGTAGGTTACACGTGCTCGAACGTAGGGTTCGCTGACCTTCACCTCTAGAACGCTGGGAAGTGTCCCCTCGACGACGATGACGTCGTCCCCAGGCGCAGGAACGGGGGGCTGAAGCATCGCTTCGGCCCCCGTCAAGCTACGCTTGGGTTCCATGCCTAGAGCGGAAGAATCTCGCGCGCGATCCCGTCCTTGCGCTCGACGACGATTCGCGAGCCTTCTTCACGTGTTTCTTGGAACCACTTGCCAAGCGCGATCGAACGGCGCAGCACTTCGGCCTTAGTCGTCTTCTGTTTGCGCGCGAGATCCTCGAGCACGCCGTTAATTTCATCCGAAAATTCCACGTTCAGTCGTGGCACAGTGATCACTCCCCTCGATCCCATTTGGCAGCTTACTAGGTTGTCTTTACGTCTCCACCCTACAGGATATGCATAGAAAACGCAACATTGGGTGTATACAATACACCTTTTTAGTGTATTATAGACACGCAGAGCGCTCAACGGGCGCTCCCCGAGGGAGGAAGCATGCCGGTAGTCAGCGACTCGCACGTCACCCACGAGGATCTCCTGGCATTTGCCGAGGAGCGGGTCAATTTGCGCCGCTCCGACGTGTCGGCGGAGCGACAGCAGGTTCAGCGCCTGCGCGATAGACTCGCTGAGCATATTGCCGACCATCCCGACTTTGCGCTCGTTAAGATGCTCAACGCAGGCAGCCTACCTAAAGGCACCGCACTGCGCACAATCAACGACGTGGACGTTGCCGTATATCTTCGTGCGCAAGACGCTCCGCAGTCGACTCCCGACCTAATCGACGTGCTCACCGGACTACTCCGACAGGCCTACCCGCGTTTGCGAGCGGACCAATTCGAGCCGAAGAAGCACTGCGTCACGCTGAGCTTCGTCGGTACCGGGCTCGACGTCGACGTCGTTCCGGTGCTGTACGAAGGCGGCCCTGGCGATGCGGGTTACCTCATTACAAAAGACACGGGCGACCGTGTCCTGACGAACGTCTCGCAGCACATCGAATTCGTCCGCAAGCGGAAGACCGCCCACCCCCATCATTTTCGGCAGCTTATAAGATTTATGAAATGGTGGGCGCGTCAACGAAAGCTCGCCGACGCCGATTTCCGCTGCAAGTCATTCCTGATCGAACTGCTCGTCGCTCACTTATTCGACGCGGGTCTTGACGGATCGGACTACCCGGCAGCACTGATGTCTATTTTCGCGTTCATGGTGAAAACGGGCATGCGCGGACCGATCGCGTTCTCGGACCATTATGCCCTCTCGGACCTTCCGAAAGACGACACTGCTGCGATGCGCTTCTACGATCCCGTGAATCCAGAGAACAATATCGTTGCACGCTACAAAGAGGCGTCGCGCGAACGACTCGTGGAGGCGGCCGCCGACGCGCTGGACGCCATCAGCTATGCGCGCTACGCAACGACCAAGACTGCTGCGGTTGCGCAATGGCGCACGGTGTTTGGGCCGAGTTTCTCGGTGTCTGCATGAGCTTTACAACTACAGGAACGCGTGTCTTTAGCGTCACCGATGCGCGTTACGTCGCTTCGAAGGTCAAGGCTGATCTCGCGCAGATGCGCCTCTATTACGGAGCGCCGTCGGAAGTGCAAATCGAACGTTACGGACTCGAGACCGAATTGCTGCTCGTAAAGGGCTATCTCGGTGTAGTCACCTACGGATTCCGTCGCGGCAAAGATCACGTGCCACCGACGCTCAAGTACACTGCCCGTACGCTACTAACCGCCGACGACCTCCCCGGTCGTGTTTGGCCTGGGGAAAACATCGCCGGCGCGACTTTCTACTCGTATCTCACCTACAGCAACGCGTGGTTGGGCCTGACGCTCGCCCAACGCGAACAGTTTGAAGCGACGTTGCCGTTTGTGCGGAGCGGCGCCCAGGAACCTGGCGCATCTGCCGGCATCTGGGTCAACGGCAAATCGTATTCCTCAGGTGGTGGTGGCGTCGAAAGATCAGTGCTTCGTTCGACGTGAGTGAGGTCGCCACGACCGGGCTCGACGCGCTTGAATATCCCGATTTAGACGCAAGCCGACGCCTGGCGTCACTCGTCGGGATTGACGACTTCAAAGAGCGTCTGGCTAAGAGTTTACGCCTAATTCTGGATCCAACCGTGCTCGACAGTTGGGTTGCACGAAACGGTCCGACTGGACATGTTTTGGCGCAGCGCTTCCGCGGCCGCCAGCCGCTCTTTCTTCTGGGGGGAGACGTCGGAACGGGCAAAACCGCGCTTGCTGAGAGCATCGGCGATCGCGTCGCGCGCGAAAGCAGCATGCCTATCACGCTGTTCCGGATGAGTTTGGCGTCGCGTGGGAGTGGCCTCGTCGGCGAAATGACCCGGTTGATCAGCGATGTGTTCGCATACGTCGAATCGGCCGCGAACGCGCGCCGCGGACGCAATGAAAGGGCCCTTGGCGGTGTGCTGCTTTTTATCGACGAGGCGGATGCGCTGGCGCAGTCACGCGAGGCGGCGCAAATGCACCATGAGGATCGCGCCGGCGTCAACGCGCTCATTCGCGGTATCGACGATCTTACGCGCGCGCGGCTTCCTGTCGCCGTCCTGATGGCGACCAATCGCCTGACAGCGCTAGATCCCGCCATTCGCCGCCGCGCAGCCGATCTGTTCGTGTTCGAGCGCCCAAATGCAGAGCAACGACGCCTTGTATTGACGGAGGCCCTTGGCGATCTGCTCAGCAAGGCACAACTTGATGTACTGGTGAAACGGACAGGCTCGTCCGATGGGAGCGCTGTCGGCTTTACATACTCGGATCTCACGCAACGCTTTTTACCGGCCATTGTGCTCGCAGCGGTTCCGGACTTATCCATCGACGATGCGCTGATCCTCCGCGTGTTGCAAGATATACGGGCGACGCCGCCGTTCCACGATACCGAAACTGCGTGATGACCAGGGCTGGCACGACCGGACGCTGCTTTCTAAGCTACCGCCGTACGCACGTCGAAGACATCGCCCTTGTCGAAACCGCGTTGCGACTTCGCGGCATTCCGACCTGGATTGATACGTGCGATCTTCTCTCCGAACCGACCGAAGCGGAGCTCCGTCGCGTCATCTCCCATCCAGAGACGTCGTGCGCGGTCATCTGGCTCACACCTTCGGTGGTGGCATCACCCATGATGCGCTCCGTCGAGATTCCAGAGCTCCTTCGTCGTCATCGAGACGACTCATCATTTTTCGTCGTTCCCGTTCTTTCCGACGGTCTTGAGTACGGCGACGTCGCATCGCTTTTGGGCACGGCGTTTGGCGGCGACGCGTTTGCGCGTTGGAACCTGATTAAGACGAGCAAGCCTTTATCGTCGAGCGACGCCGTTCGCGTTGCAAACATCGTCCTAGAACGGCGCCTCAGGACCGTAGGAGGAGCGACTGCGGGCGAACCCTTAAAGCTTCGCTTGCAGGCTCGCGCACGGCCGGGTTTTGACCCCGGATTCGCGCTTGATCTCGATTGGTCCAGCCGTTTTGACCCGCGTCGCGCTTCGCGTGACGCCTGGGATGGAGAGTTGCTGCCGGCGCTGCGTGACGTGGCAGACGCGATCGGTGAGTTGACCCAGGAGCGTCCGTGGACGGGTGAAGGTCTCCTTGGCATGCCCGGTGCGCTAGCGTTGGGGCGGGCATTCCCGACGACACGCCGTGTTCCGTTCGGTTGGTGGCAAGGGCACGCCGGCCGAACGTCGGCATTGTGGTCTCACGCGGAGCCCGAAGAGCACGTGTCGTTTTCTGCGCGGGCCGAGCCATACGAACTCACGGGGGACGATCTCGCTTTAGTCGTCTCGTTGACGGATGACGCGCGCCCGGCCTTCGACCGAGGACTCGCGGGCATGCCGTCGCTGCGCGCGGTCGTCGACTTCCGTCGGACCTCCTTCGATCACGATTTGTCGGCCGGAAAGGCTGCCTATCTCGTTCGGAGTGCCGTTGAATGCTTGTGCAAGGCACGGGCGTCATACCGTGTCAGCGGCGCCGTGCATGTCGTGATTGCTGGTCCCGTGGGTTTCGGAGTTTTGCTCGGGCAGGCGCTCAACACTTTCCCACTTGTCGCCGCGTACGAGTATTGTGGCGAGTCTGATCTCCCCTATGTCCTTGCGACTGAGTTGCGTCAACCGTGATGCTGGCGGCCCTTCGTGAACCGCTCGACTGACGACCTTGATCAGGCGCTGGCGGCCGCCTATCAGCGCCATTTCCGAGGCCCTCGCTCCCCCGAACGCCCGGCAGCCGAACTCAAAGGTTATCACCTCACCGCCGCTGCCTTCAAGGAACACCGCTCGAAGATCCTCGAGACAATCGCCGCCATGGCTAACACGTATCGCGAAACGGCCTTCATCTTCTGTCACGCGGATTCAACGCCAGCTGACGAGAGCGTTGATCCGGCGGTCGTCGATGCGGCGCTGTCTCGCTACGTGCAACCGCGCATCGCGTTCTCGATCGTGCGGAAAGACTTTGGTGATCGGATCGTCGACGTCATAGTTGTTCCGCAGAGCGACCTTCGGCCGCACGTCGTCCGCGACGGCGACGGGCGATATATCATCCCCATTCGCGGTGGCGCGAACAATGCCACCGCTGCACGACACGAACTCGATGCGATGTACGACGAACGGCTAACGCGCATGATTCGCATCCTTGCGCCGGGCCTCACCGTGACACCGAAAGATGCGATCGGTACATTCTTTGAGTCTATTGGGTACGGACAACTAGCTTCGCCGCAACCTCAAGTCATGCATTTCGTCGTCCCGGAGCCATTCGGCGTCAGATGCATTGACCGCGCACTCGTGTTGGAACGGCAGGCCACATTCCGGTTGGTCGGCGATCTCATCAGTGCCACGTGCAACACATCGCGCAAGTATATGTCGTGGATTCCGGCCGGCGCGACCGGATACCGCGCCGGTGAAGACTATTTCGAGTGGGAGGATTCTCCGGGCGACGACCGCGCCGCGTTCACGATTCGAATCTGGCTATCGGGGGCCGTGCTCTTTCGCTCGGTCAACAACGTCGATGTTCGTACCGATGGGGTCAATCTTCCGCTTCCCTGGGTGGAGAACGACCTCTCCGCCACCATCACGTTTGCATCACTTCTCTATAAGAGCGCGCTCACAACAGCTTCACCGACAACGGTTCGGATTCAGACGATCGTGGCAAACGCGCAGGACGTCATGTTGGGCCTTCAAACGGCGGTTGGTCCACCAAAGATGGCTCAGAATCGCGATCTGGGGCCGTTCGAAGTGATCCCACGCGAGACAGAGCCAAAGCCCACCGCCACGCTGGCGAATGATGCAGCCGCGATCGCGGCGGAAACGGCGCGCATCTTGCGCTCTCGATTTCAGTAGCCGTGCGCGAGTCAACCCTGGTCCGGTCCGCGGCCCGTGGCGTCTCTCGCGCGCCTCGGGTCTTGAGATTTCGCCGGGCTGCGGGGAAGGGTAGCTCGAATCCGTGAGAGTCATGACCTGCGGAGACTCTCGCAAAAGAAGCTTTAGCATCTCTTCGTCCTTGTATGGGGTTATACGCGCGGTTGTGTCACCACCCGCCATTGGAGTTATACGCACAGTCGTGTCCTGGAGGGACACGTTGCGCCAGCCAGTCAGTCTGGGACGCGGGTCACGGCGCGGTCCGAAGGTATTCGTAGAGGGTCTCTCTACTGATGCCGAGGTCTCGCGACACCTGCGCCTCCTTGTCGCCGGCATGCGGGCCGCCAAGCGGCGGGGTGAACACATCGGCTGGAGGCCAGCTCTTTCGGCCGCCCAAGATTCGCGAAGCGCGCGAGCTCGTCAAGACGGGCAAGAGCCCAACCTACGTCGCGTGGATCATACGCGTCGGGCGGTCGACGCTGTACCGCGCCTTGGGGTAGCCATTCACGAGAACATGAGACTATCAGAGTCCGCGTCGATGAGTTCACTGGTTCTCGGCTTTCGTCAGGAGCGAGATTTCCGATTAAGGATTTGCCATGTTCAAGAAGCTCTTTGGCAGCAATCAAGAAAATACGTTCGAGTCGCGCGTGGAGAGACTAGCAAAGATGGAGCCGTTACAGCGCTTTGCGGCAGCTAGCGGTTACAAGAATCAATTCTTCGCGGTCCTGTGTCCTGCCGTCGCAGGTTGCGCTGCCAATGCAATCATCGCTGTATTTACGGACGATCAACTTCCTGCTTTAACCAAGGCTAAAGACTCGATGCGGGATGAAATAATTTGCGACTTATCGGCGTTTCTTGGTTGGTGGTTCCTTGAGACCTATCGAACTCGGTATCACCCGGACGACGACGCCTTCGACCACTTTGATGTTGCCTACGGCAGTTTGTATCGCCCCTCGAAACGCGCTGCCTCAGACATTCAACGAATCGCCGATATCGAATATGATTTCTTTTCGGCCGAACAGAGCAGCGCGGTTATCGAGACAATTTATTTGATGGTTGGATTGAGCCGTACGCGCGTTACCCTTTCTGGTAGGTCCCTGCTCGAAGTGGGGTACTCTAATGTGGATCCGGCGGCTGAGATGCGCGTTTTTACGCATCTAACTGACCCTTACGATGAGGTCGAGGAAGCGATGATTCGGGCAGGCCGATTGCGTAGGGGCTGAAGCTGGCTCGCGCCGTCGGAGTGCGTTCGACAGTATATCCAGGGCATCTCTAGAGTCGCGTAACTGGTCCGAGAACTGTGATTGCGTACTGGTAAACTTCGCTGTGCGGACCGCGAGCCTGCTGAACAGTGCCGACCTGCTCGAATCTTGTGCCGAACTCGTTCTCGTACTGAACGCGCACCGTTGGATCCTCAAGTAAAGTCAGGAACGCCGGCGTGTTGTCGTAGCGTACGCGGAGCTTTAGCTCTTCCATCGGCTTCATCAGGCCGTCGAGGTTCACGCGATCGAGGCATGGCCCCGTGATCTTCGGGTTTCGTGCGATGCCTCGCCCGACGTTTTTTAGAATACCGTTGAGATAGTGGCCGCTGGTACCACCTTCGCCCGACAGCAATCGGAGGTGCATGATCGGTTGGACCTCATGCTCGCGATCTTGGCGCGTCGGGCCCATGTGAACATCGCGACCCGCTTGGATGCTCATATTATTGTCGCCCACGACCCGTTGGGTCTGCGTAGTCGAACGCATCGAGCGCGTCCATAGCACGCCGATGATCGCGGCAACCACTGTTCCGCCGACGCCGCCAAACGCCCATTCCCAGAGGTTCACGCGTACCGAGCTCCCCGGCTACCCGACGGCACAGAACAGTCGTGCAGCGCCAAAGACGACCTTCGCCTCGGCCTCGCCACCTTCGGCGCCCAGTCGGATCGGAGAGCGGTCGTCGAACTCGGGGTTGAGGCCCGTAAACCATGCTTGGAAGACCGACGGTGCATCGCTCGAGCACAGCGTTAAAGCGATGACGTAGGTCCGCCGCAAGCGGCTGCTCGCCTCTGCCGGCGGCAGCTCGACGTCGGAAGCCCATCGGTCGATCGTAACCGAGTCTCGGACCCCGGCGACGTACGCGGTGAGCGTCTTCCTTAGTATCTCGCTGAGGCAACACACAATCTCGCCGTACGAAGCGTTAGACGCCGCGCGATCGGCGGCAAGGTCCGGGCGAGGGACGTCAGCGCTCCGGTGATTCACGGCTCCTTCTTCTTCACCGGCCGAGCTCTTTGCTTTACGGCTAAGCCCTTTTAACGACGTTTCTTCGGTTTTAGTAGGTCCGAGAGCGAGTCCGCTCCCGTCTTTTTCAGCACCGTTCCCAAGGTCGCGTTGGCCCGAAAGCCTGGAAGAAAGTCGTCGCCGTATTCTTTGCGCAGCGTACGCACGAGCGTGTCGCTCCGCTTGCGATGGATCTCACCGTCTTCGTCGCGGTGGCGGCCATCGAGGCCAGGCTGTTTTGTCACTACGCGTCTCTCCTTAGCACGAGCGCCAACTGATTTCTCGAGTAATCCGCGCAACGCGCGCACGGAGTCTGGAAACCGCGCCGCGACGTCTGGTCGAGCAGCACGACGTTTGTGCCTGCCGCGTAGGCCTTTGCGTGGCGCCCTCGTTGCGCTCCGCTGAAGTCGTATTCGGGACGGATTTCCCGGTCGTGGTTATCCAAGCTCTTCATATTTTCGCCGTTCACTTGGCGTCGTCCGCCGTGTGCTGATGATGTGTATCCAGTCGGGTTCAGGCTCCGCGTAGATGACGACAAAAAGAGGTTTGGTAAAAGAGTTCTCTCTGCTAATACCGAGCTTGCGGGCAATCTGTGCCTTCTCGTCGCCGGCATCGGCTCGACGCCGCGCGTCGGCCAAGCCGTCGGGCGATAGAACCCGTTTGCGGCCACGATAGAAACCACGTCGCTTCGCCAGGACGATGCCCTTTCGCGCTGACGCTCTCGGATCAAGGCTCGCTCGTACGCGGATGCCCGCATTACTCAAAGTGGCCCCTCATGACATGACTGTGCGCTAAACCCCTCATTCGGACTGAACTGCGCCTCCCCAGAGCGCGCCTAGCTCGAATGTACTTGGTTGTGATAGAATGTAAACATTACGATTTATCGGAGCAAATGAGCGATGTCCCCTCCCGAAGCTACCGAGACCGTCGCCGTGCGATTGCCCAAGTCGATCATCACGCAGGTCGATTGGCTCGCACGGAGCGCTGGTCGGACGCGGAGCAACTTGCTGGCCCGGCTCATTAGCCGTTCCGTCGACAGTCGCGGTCCGTACAGCTATACCGTCGAGAAATTCTACCTTGCAGTCCTCAGCCTCATTGGTGGCACCGGCGGAATCCGCGAACGGCTCGAGAGCGCCGCGATCGCGGTGCACGTCCTGAGCGCAGGGCGCGACTTCCCCGAAAGTCTGCGCGAACGCTATGCATCGCTCTGGGACGCGCTGACGCGGGAGGAAGCGGAAATCGAAGGTGAGGGAACGATTCACGCAACGATTCGCCAGATGGACCCCGACGACGCGGCCAAACTCGCGGAGCAAATCTTTGATTTGTATTTCGCGTTGCTGGAGATCACGCCGTTCGGGCATCAGCGCGAGTAGCTGTCGCGATGGTCGCATGAAGATAGGTAGAAACGCCTCGTGCCCCTGCGGCAGCGGAAAGAAGTACAAACGCTGTTGCCTCGGCACGCCTGCCCCGAAGCGGCTCGCCGAAGTCGTCCAAGCTGCATTCACCGAGAAGCAAAACCAAGAAGCGGAGCGCATCCGTAAGTACGGGCACGTTCGACCCCCGATCGTGACGCAGTTTGCCGGCCAGACCGTCGTAGCGGTCGGCTCACGTGTGCTCCTCCACCCGAAATGGAAGACCTTCCACGACTTTTTATTCACGTATATCGGGGCGGTATTCGAGAAGGATTGGTTCACAACGGAGCTTGCAAAGCCGCTTCAGGAACGTCATCCGCTGATGCAGTGGTATGACGCCTGGTTCAAGTTTTGGGAAGCGCACCGGGCTGATGTATCAACGGGCGAAATCAATAAGATCGACGGGCCTCCCGCGCAGATTTCCGCACTTCTGTCATTTGCCTACGATCTGTACACTCTCGAGCACCACGCCCTCTTGCCCGAGCGCCTTGTCGATCGCCTTCAACATAAGGATCAGTTTCAAGGCGCGCGCTACGAAGCATACGTTGGCGCCGCCTTCGTCCGTGCTGGTTTCACAATGAGCCTTGAAGACGAGAGCGACCCGACAACCACGCATTGCGAATTTTCGGCGACGCATCGCCAAACAGGAAAGCAATATTCAGTCGAAGCAAAGAGCCGTCACCGGCCTGGATACCTCGGACAAGCTGGAAAGCCACAACCATTAGAAGAGATTGAAGGCGACGTCACCCGGCTGCTCGTCAATGCGCTGCGCAAAGAAGCGCAGCATGATCGCATCGTCTTTATCGACATCAACGTGCCACCCAGCCAATTTTTACTTCTCGAAAGCGACTGGTTCAAAAAGATTGCGTCGCAGGTAGTGCGGCTTGAGGAGAACCCGCAGACAACGGACCTTCCCCCAGCGATCGTCTTCTTGACGAACTTCCCGTACCATTTCATGGAAAACGGCGCACCACTTCAGGGCTCGGCAGCGGTATTTACTGGATTCAAGACGCCGGAGTTTCACTTACTGTCTGGCGGGAACGCCGCCGTCGTGGCGGCCAAGTTCAACGAAATATTGGCGCTCCACGATTCAGTTTTGCGGCATACGCACGTCCCGCACGAATTGAAGTAGAACCGCGCCTTCGTTTCTCTGCGAGCTTCACGCTACCGTTGAGTTCCCAGTTCGCCACGGCCCCTTGTAGCTCGGCTGGCAATTCGTGTGAGGCGCGCCGTGCGCCAACCTCGAATCAAACGTTCGAATGCGCTTCAAAGCGGGTCCGGTCCCAAGTGCCTAAGGCCTACAACCGGCATAGGAGGCGTGGCGTGAATAAAACGACACTCAGCAGGTCATTATTCAACGCCCAAAGATGTGCTTAACGTCATGGCGTAGTCAACATCGCACAGCAGATCCCGAGAACACCGCCTAACCGACGATCTCCAATAGCGGCGGATCGTCATCGAGCGTCGCAACCGCCACGTAGTCCATCACCACGCTGTTCGAGCGCTGTCCCGTTACGCGCTTGATGCTCTCGATCGGGATCTTCTTCTTCGCCGCGTTCGTGATGAAGCCGCGCCGCAGCGAGTGCGCGGCGAAGTCGCCGGCGACGCCGGCGGCCGCGGCGCGCCGGCGCAGGACGCGCGCGACGTCGGATGGATCGACTCTGTTCGCCGTTAGGCGCCCGCGCAGGTCGAACGTCCGAAAGACCGGCCCGTCGGTACCCACGACCTCGAGCCATTGCTCGAGCGCTGCGACGGCGCAAAGCTCGGCGCGTTCGGCTGGTAGTCGCGGCGCGTACAGCTCGCGGCCAACCCGCCGCGGGTCGTTCTTCGCACCGGCGATCCAGACGTAGAGCCCCTTCTTCGTGAAGCGGAGATCTCCGACGTTTAGCGCCACGAGTTCGCTGCGGCGAAAGGCGCCCGCGTATCCCAACAAGATAACAGCGCGATCGCGCAGCGCAGGCAGGTCGTCCGGCATGGCCGCGACGATCGCTGGCAGACGCTCGATGGTCAGCGGCTCCTTCTTCTTCGCCGCCGTCCCGCGGGTACGCGCGTAGCGTCGCAGCATGCGGCGAACCAACGGATGGTCGGTCGGCGTCTCGTGGCCCGCGGCCGTGTGGCGGACAGCGATCGCCGCGATGCGCCGACGAAGCGTCGGCAACGCGAGGCCAACTGGTCCGATGTAGATCCGCTCGGCCGGCGGGCGTCGCTGGTAGGCGCTCGGGGCGCGGCTACGGGCCGTCTCGAGAGACTTCAGATAGAGCGCGAGCGTTTGCGGGGCCGCGGGCAGCGCGGCGAGCTCGTGGCGCGCGCAGAACGCTGCGAAGTCCGCCCAATCGTGCGCGTAGGCGCGTTCCGTCGCCGGCGCCAGGTCCGGTGTCGACAGATCGCGCTCGACGGCGCGCGCGAGCTCGGCCAAAAAAGCGTCGACGCCGCCCGGCGCCTCCGGCGACGCAATCTGCGGCCCCAGAACACCATTTCGGCCATCGCGGATGACCTGGAGGTCGTCCTTATGCTCTTCCACGCGCTCTTCTTCGCCCTAAAAGACCAAACACTTGCGTGTCTGAGAAGTGGTTCTTCTCAAACACGACAGTAATGTTTATCCGTGAAACAGGCGGGCCGTTTAACCTGCTCGAAGGCTGTTCTTAGATGCCCCCAGCCCCGATCGACGAGCTCGACGAACTACCGGCGCCCCGCGCTCTCCCGCTG
>Ga0302326_10020188_pt1 | contig 13727 bp, 15 predicted proteins | sample Palsa_T0_3_FD_202264 | JGI IMG/M metagenome (GOLD analysis project Ga0302326, IMG submission 202264) | Peat permafrost microbial communities from Stordalen Mire near Abisko, Sweden - Palsa_T0_3 | ecosystem: Environmental > Terrestrial > Soil > Palsa > Peat permafrost | place: Sweden: Abisko... | reverse complement strand
TCCGATCACGCCGGCAAGCGGTGTGCGCAGCTCATGGCTGACGGTCGCGACGAAGGCGGATTTCGCCCTGGAGGCGTCGAGCGCCTGGTCGCGCTCGAGCGCGAGCGTCCGCGCAGCCCGGGCGGCCTGCGCGAGCGAGCGAACGAGGTGCAGGATCGCGACGCCGAGCAAGCCCGCGGCAAAGATCACGACAACACCCGGCAGGCGCGTGAAGTGGTCCACGAGCAGCGCCCCAGCCGCTACGACAGCGGCTCCGGCGACTGACTGCACGTTGACCTTTGTACGCAATCCTGCTCCCTCCGCTTCGCAGCGGATCCTGTCGGCCACTCGATCGGGGCTGAGTTGCTGCCCTGTCAAGCTGCCATGGCGCCGCACCGTGCACCCAAAGTGCGACGGAGAGGTTGGGCAAATTTCGGCGCCTGAGCCGGTGAACTGTGCAGCGCCGGTTGCTTCTCGTATATCCGGCGACGAACAAACGTCCAGGTCAGCCAGAGAACTCGACTTCGAGCATGGTGCTCAGCGCCGCACGCGTCGGCTCGAGCTCCGCCTGGAACGCCGCCAGCAGCGCACCGCAGCCGCTGAGGTCGTCTGCACGGCCGGCGGCCTCGAGCTCGGACGCAAGTGTTGCGACACGCGCCGCCCCGATGCTGAGGCTCGCGCCCTTGACGCGGTGGGCGGCTGCCGCGAGGGCGGCTGCATCGCCGTCAGCGAGCGCCGACTTCAGGCGCTCGAGCTGGGAGGCGACGTCCTCGAAGTACACCTCGATGAGTTCACGCAGGTCCTCCTCGCCAAGGGCGCTCAACTCTGAAAGCACTTCCGTGTCCAGCATCTCCACAGCTAAACGCCTCCGATCGGGCCGACCGTCGCTCGCATACAGTGTGCCCTGGTTAGCGGCGGCAGACTGGTCGACTGGACCAATTGCAACGCGCCTTGCCTGCGGAACCACCCGCCGCGGCCCAAGGTCCGCGCTCCCTATCCTCTGCCTATGGCGCTCGGCCCGCTCGGCCGGCGCGGCGCCCGAGGTTCCCGATCGCGATGGTCGGCGCTCGCGCTGGGATTCGTAACGACGGCGGTGGTGTTGGTGATCCTCGGCGTGCTGGCGGTGACGCTCTGGTCAGCGCCCTCGCTCGGGGAGAGCTCGACCGCGCTGGCTCGCATCGAGCTGCCGGCGTTGGCCGGATCACTCGAGTTCGCAAGCGCGTACGGGCCGTCTGGCGAGGCGATTCCGCTGAGCGACCACAATGGCCTGCTGGTCCCAAGGGCGAAGCTGGCGCCGGGGGAGATCGTGACCGTCGATGTCGTCGTTCGCCGGCCAGGCTGGCTTGCTTGGGCGCTCGGCAGCGTTCGCCACGAGCAGTTGACGATCGCAGCGCCGGTGGCCCATCTCACACAGCCTTGGCTGACGCGAGCCCCGGGCGCACCGCTGCGCGTGTCGTTCAAGCAACCGGTAGCGGCGGCAGCAACCCTGAGCGCCGGTCATCTCGTCGCCCAACGCCTGACGCACGGAGGTCTCGAGCTTTATCCGGAGGCCGCGGCGGGCTCGATCGAGATCCGCGCCGCGCCACGATCATGGGAGTACCTGGGGACACCGAGTTATGTGACGTGGTTTCCCCCGTCGCGCGCGCCGGTGCTCGTGGCCAAACCCACCACCGGTGGGATGTTGATGCCCACCGCAGCGATCCGCCTGACCTTCTCGCGGCCCGTCGTGGACGTGCTCGGGTCGGCGATGCCACACCTGCTGCCGCCGACGCCCGGCTCCTGGCACGAGCCCGACAGCCACACGCTCGTCTTCACCCCTGCCGGGACGGGCTTCCCACTCGCGAGCGCGGTGCAGGTGGAGCTGCCGCGCGACGTCGTTGTAAGCCAACCGCCTGGTGGCAGCAGCCAGCCCACCGACGTCATCGACTACGCCGCGGCAGGCGGCTCGATGTTGCGGCTCCAGCAGCTACTGGCAGAGCTGGACTACCTCCCGGTCAACTGGACGGCGACGGGCGCGCCGGTTGCCGTGACGGCCCAGGCCGAGGTGGCGGCCGCCGTCGACCCGCCGGCTGGGACCTTCAGCTGGCGCTATCCGGGGACGCCCTCATCGCTAGAGGCGCTGTGGCGCCCGGGCACGGCCAACGCGATCACGAAGGGCGCCGTGATGATGTTCGAGCACGAGCACGGCCTCGCCGTCGACGGAATCGCCGGTCCCGAGGTATGGCAGACGCTGCTACACGCCGCGCTCGCCGGGCAGCGGCAGGCTGCCGCGTACAGCTATGTGTACGTGCACGCCCTGGTCCCCGAGTCGCTGACCCTGTGGAGCGCCGGCCACGTCGTGCTGAAATCGCCCGGAAACACGGGCATCCCCGAGTCTCCGACCAAGCACGGAACGTTTGCAGTGTTCGAGCACATCCCGGTCGGGACGATGCGCGGCACCAACCCGGACGGCACGCACTACGACGACCCCGGCATTCGCTACATCAGCTACTTCAACGGCGGCGACGCAATCCACGAATTCCCGCGCGGGTCCTACGGCACGCCCCAGAGCCTCGGCTGCGTCGAACTGCCGCTCGCGGCGGCGGCGAAGGTCTGGCCGTACACGCCGATCGGGACGCTGGTGACGGTCGAGAATTGACGGAGTCCTCGCCGCGCTTCGCGCGGCTCCGGGCTCCTCTGGCGCTGTGGGGCGTCGGCTCATGACGGCCCGGGTATGGGCAACGCCCTCGTCCTTTGGCATGGCGCGCAGCTCGCCATGCGCTGCGGGTCAGACCTTGGCTTTGGCTCTCGCGCGGCCGGAGTCGCCGGGTTTGTGCAACTCGCTGGTGAGGTCGGCGACCGAGTCGGCGATTGCCGAGGGGCGGTAGGGGAACCGCTCCGCGGTCTCGCGTGTGCTGACGCCGGTCAGCACGAGGATCGTGTGGAGACCGGCCTCGAGGCCCGCAACGATGTCGGTGTCCATGCGGTCGCCGATCATCGCCGTGTGCTCCGAGTGGGCTTCGATGGCGTTGAGGGCGGAGCGCATCATCAACGGGTTTGGTTTGCCGACGTAGTAAGGCTCGACGCCGGTGGCGCGGGAGACCAGGGCAGCGACCGATCCAGTCGCCGGAAGCGGGCCATCCGGCGTCGGACCCACCGTGTCGGGGTTGGTCGCGATAAACCTTGCACCGTCGAGGATCAACCGGATCGCCTTCGTGATCCGCTCGAAGCTGTACGTGCGTGTTTCGCCGAGGATCACGTAATCGGGATCGCGATCGCTGAGCGTGTAGCCAACGTTGTGGAGCGCCGTGGTGAGTCCGGACTCGCCGATCACGTAGGCCGAGCCGCCCGGGCGCTGGTCGCGCAGGAAGCGGGCCGTGGCCAGGGCCGAGGTCCAGATCGACTGCTCCGGCACCGTCAGGCCGATCGCGGCGAAGCGCGCGGCGAGATCGCGGGGCGTGTAGATCGAATTGTTCGTAAGGACGAGGAACGGCAGGTCGTGCTCCCGCAGACGCGCGATGAACTCGGCTGCGCCCGGAATCGCGCGGTCCTCGTGGATCAGGACGCCGTCCATGTCCATCAACCACGAGTGAATCTCGCGATCGCTCGGCGTGAACGGCTTCGCGCCGTTGGCATGAGTGGCCATCTCACTCAGCTTAGCGTCGCGGTCAGCTGGGTCGATCAACGTTTGTGCAGCCCGGCGCGAGCGACTGGCCATTAGGTCTAAGCCGGGCGTCGAACTTGCTTGTCAGCGTGGCGCGCCTGACTCACGATGCGCATCTCGAATGACCACTCATGTCGACTTGAAGGAAGTGCCGCAACTGATGAGAGTTCACCGTAAAGCTTCACCCTCCCGGCGACCGCGCCTGCTTGCCGTGCTTGCGGGCGTCATCACGGGCTTCGCGGTGACCGGCGTGTCAGCGGTGTCGGCGGCCGCTGCGACAACGCCACCGCCCGTCACCCCGGCTGTGTCGGCCAGCGCCTCCAGTTGCAGCACGACTGCGTCGCTAAGCCAGCCGTTCCTGTCGTGGAATGACGCGAACTACTACGACCTCGTCCCCGGCGGAGACTTCGAGGGCAGCCTTACGGGCTGGACGCTCACCGGCGGCGCGGGAGTTACATCCGGGAGCGAGCCGTACGCGGCCACCGGCAAGCTTGGTTCCAAGTCGATCGCGCTGCCGGCCGGCGCGAGCGTGCAGTCGCCGTATTTCTGTGTCAACGCGGACGAGCCGTCGTTCCGCTTCTTCGCACGCAACGACAGCCTGCTGGCAAACCTCACCGTTGAGGTCGTCTACGAGAATGAATCCGGTATCTCGACGGTTCTCCCGGTTGGCTTGGTGGCACTGACGGGCAGCTGGGCTCCATCCACAGCCATGCCGACGAACGGGGCGCTTGCCGCCGCCGTCAACGGCGGGACCGCCGAGGTCGCCCTGCGCTTCGTGGCCTTTGGCGGGGCGTCTCAGATCGACGATGTCTTCGTCGATCCGCATTGCAAGTAGAGCCGCAGTCGAGGGAGATCCTTGGACGGCGTGGTGGCGCTCGCGAGGGCGCGGCCACTGCCGTTCGCGGCGCGTGTCACCACTGTCTGGATCGACGACCCCGGCGCTCCACGTCACGGGCTTTGCGGCGCGCCTCACGCACGTCCGCAGCGGCAGCGCGGCCTTCGCGGCGGACCTCATCCCAGGCTGCGCGGGCCTCTCGTAGCGCCTTCAGCACCTGGGTCCGCGCCTCCTCGGCGGCCCGGGCGGCCTCGATGGCCTGGTTACGTGCTCGCGCCCCGCGAGCCAGGTTGAACGACCACAGACCCGTCTCCAGCAGGCGAGCCGCCCGCTCGAGGTCTCCGGTGACCGCTGCTCGCAGCGCAGCGCCGCGAAGACCGTGGCGGATGTGGCGGATGTTCAGGTCCATCACGAGCTCAGCTAGGCCGGCCAGCGCGCGCCCCGCGATCGTCGGCTCGGGATCCTCGGGGTCGATGCCGGCCTGGGCGGCCAGCTCGTCACGCGCGACTTTCGCGAGGCGGTCGTGCAGCTCAAGCCATGCAGCCCTCAGGGCCGGCGTTGAGTCGATCATCGCCGCGAACCGCGGGAGGAACTCGACCAACGCGTCAGGTGCATCGGCGACGATTGCCACGCTCTCCTTGATCGCCTCGACCACGGCATCTGTCGGAGACTGCCCCGGCCGTCGTTCGCGAAGCGCCCGCGCAAGGCCCTCGACGCGCTCGTCCGCGTCGTCCAGGACGAGCGACTCCTTGCTGGGGAAGTAGTTGTAGATCGTCTTCTCCGAAACACCGACCCGATCGGCGACCTCGGAGACCTTTACGTTGTCGAAGCCGCGGGTGGCGAACAGCGTTGTGGCGGCGTCGGAGATGAGCTGACGGGTCAGGCGGCGCTTGCGCTCGCGCAACCCCTCTTCAGGATGCGCGCGACGGTTCAGTGCCTCCTGCGCGCGCCGAAAGATCCGCATCACCTCTGCCAGGCTCTCGCCGAGCTCGTCGGAGATCAGGCGGTCGAGGAGGTCCTCGTTGTAGTCGTTCTCAAACGACGCCTCATCGCCCGCGGGCGGGCGGCTGACGCTGTCGGTCGAATCGGTCTCCGGCATGTCTCGGCTCACGAACGAGTCTAGCAAGCATGTTTCAGTTGCAGCATTCTTTCAGTCTGTGTATATTTACGCTCCATGGCGGCCAGCGCGATCTCGACCAAGGGACTGACCAAACGCTTCGGCGACTTCGTCGCCGTCGAAAACCTCGACCTCGAGGTCGAGGCCGGGACCGTTGTGGCGCTGCTCGGACCAAACGGTGCCGGCAAGACGACAACCGTGCGCATTCTGGCGACGTTGCTCCGCCCCGATGGCGGGACCGCGCAGATAGCCGGTCACGATGTGGTGCGCGAGGCCGCGCAGGTGCGGGCGCTGATCTCGCTGACCGGCCAGTTCGCGGCGCTCGACAAGAACCTCACCGCCCGCGAGAACCTGGTTCTGATGGCCCGCCTGCGCGGACGCGCCCGCCGGGAGGCGCAGCTGATCGCCGACGAGCTGATCGCGCGGCTCGATGTCCTTGATTTCCGCGACCGCCTCGTCAAGAACCTTTCTGGCGGCGAGCGGCGGCGCGTCGATCTTGCCGCTGGGCTGATCGACCGCCCCCAGGTGCTGGTGCTCGACGAGCCCACGACCGGACTCGACCCGCGCAGCCGACAGGTGGTTTGGACGACGATCCGCGAGTTGGTCGGCGACGGTGTGACCCTCCTGTTGACGACTCAATACCTCGAGGAGGCCGACGCGCTGGCCGATCACGTGGTGCTGATCGACCACGGAAGGTCTGTCGCCTCGGGAACCCCGGCGCAGCTCAAGGCACAGGTCGGCCAGCAGCGCATCGACGTGATCGCAGCCGACAGCAGCGCGTTCGACGCTCTGGTCAGCGTGATGGCGGAGCGGTTCGACGTCACGTCGCGACCCGAACAGCGGACCGTCTCGGTGCCGGCTCCAGGCGAGGCAGGCGACCTCGCACGCGTCGCCGGGGTGGTCGAGGCGTCCAGGATACACGTCGATGAAATCGCGCTGCGCCGCCCAACTCTTGACGACGCGTTCTTGGCGCTCACGGGCCATGCAGCCGACGCCCCTGAGGACGAACGCGAGCTGACAGCCGCATGAGCACGGTCGCCACCCAGCCGCACACGTACAGCGGCCCGCTTGGTTTCGTGCGTGACACGCTGCTGCTGACCGGCCGCAGTCTGCGCGCGATCCCGCGCGTGCCAGAGCGGCTGCTCGACGTGACGATCCAGCCGATCATCTTCATCCTGCTGTTCCTCTACGTGTTCGGCTCCGCGATCCACGTCCCGGGAATCAGCTACAAGGACTACCTCTTTCCCGGGATCATCGCCCAGACACTTGCCTTCGGGGTCATTGGCGCAGGCACCGCGACCTCTGCAGACATGGCCGAGGGAGTTATCGACCGCTTCCGCTCGATGCCGATCAGCCGCTTGTCGATCATCACCGGCGAGGTGGTGGGTCAAGTCTGCGAGCAGGTTCTCGGCGTGGCGATCACTGTTGGCTTCGGTCTGGCACTCGGCTGGAGTCCGCACCTGACGGTCGTTCACGGCCTCGAGCTAGCGGGCCTGATGACCCTGGGCCTGTTCGCGTTCACCTGGTGCGGAATCCTTTTCGGGATGCTGGTCCGCTCGCCCGACGCGGTCCAAGGCATGGGCTTCATCATCATCCTGCCGCTCAGCTTCATCGCTGGCGTGTTCGTGCCGATCGCCGGTATGGACGCGATCCCGCGAGCGATCGCTCACTGGGACCCGATCTCGGCGCTCGTTGCGACGGTGCGCTCGCTCACGACACCCGGCTACCACAGCGCCGGCTCCTGGCAACTCGACCACCCCGAGCTCGCGATGCTGATCTGGTGCCTGCTGCTGATGGCGATCTGCGTGCCGCTGGCGCTGCGCCGCTTCAACCGCACACTCGCGGCCTAGTTTCGACCGTCCGGCGAGAGCACTCGCGGCGGGTCGCAAGGCCCGGGTGGGCCCGGCGCGACTAGCTGATCACGACCACGATCGATTCGGAGACGACGCGGGCGCCGGCGGTCACGGCGCTGCGCTCACTGCTCCCAGATTCGCGGATCACCGGCGCCGACTCGCCGGTGATCACCGACTCCTCGACCATCGCAATGCCTTCAATGACGGTGCCGTCGGCCGGGATGATCTCGCCCGCGCAGACAACGACAACGTCGCCCGGCGCCAAGTCGAACGCCATCTTGCGCGACCCGTCTTGGAGCGTCGCGATCGTCTCCGGGGGTGTCGCGCTGCTGCGCTCGCTCTGCCGCCGCGGTGAGCTCGCACGAAAACCGAGGTTCGCCCGGAGAGCCCCGAATCCGCCGCCGACTTGGTTTCTTCCTCGGCCCACGTCAGTCCTCGCCCCAGAGCCTACCGCCAGCAGGCCGGGAAACCGGCGCCCCGCGGCTCCTGCCGCGCTCTCAATGAGCGTCACCGCCCGGAGACAGAACGTTCGTCGGACGCAGACAGGGCGGCGTAAAGCTGGCCGAGGACAGGGCCGATGCAACGAGCCATGGCGCAGTTAGCGCTCTCTGGTGTGATCGGCGCGCTCTCGCATGCGCTCGACATCGCTGAAGGACAGCCGCCTGGTCATGCGGTGCGCTCCTGCGTGATCGGAATGCGTTTGGCCGCTGAGCTCGATCTGGACGCGGCTGAGCGCTCTGATCTCTTCTATGCGCTGCTGCTCAAGGACGCCGGCTGCTCGGCCAACGCCCATCGCATGGCAGCGTTGTTTGCGGCCGACGACCTTCACGCCAAAGCGACCTCAAAGCTCGTCGACTGGACCGACCGGCGCGCGGCTTTGCTTTGGTCGCTGCGGACAGCAGCACCAGGAGCCGGGTTGCGGGGTCGCATGCAGGTGCTCCGCAGCATCGGTAAGGAGGTCGATGTCACGCGGCGCTTCATGGAGACGCGGTGCGACCGCGGAGCCGAAATCGCGCGAATGCTGTTTCTCTCGGAGGGCACTGCGGCGGCAATTCGCAGTCTCGACGAGCACTGGGACGGACGCGGGATGCCTGACGGCCTCCGCGGCGATGAGATTCCCTTGGCCGGCCGGATCCTGTGCATCGCGCAGACGCTCGAAGTCTGCCACGCCAACGGTGGCGTCAAGGCCGCACGCGCGATGGCGCGACGCCGGCGCGGACGCTGGTTCGATCCCTCCCTGGTCGACGCGTTTCTTCGCTTCAGCGGTGACCGCGAGTTCTGGGCCGAGCTGGAAGCGCCCGACGTCTCTCAGTGGGAGCCCCCGGCACTCGCGATCGCCGCCGACGACGCCCGTCTCGACCGCATCGCCGAGGCATTTGCGCGAGTCATCGACGCCAAATCGCCGTACACGGCCCGTCACTCGCAGCGGGTCGCTGAAATCGCCGACGGGATCGCGGGAGTGCTGCGCTTCGATGAGGAGGGGCGGCGGACATTGCGACGCGCCGCGCTCCTGCACGACATCGGCAAACTCGCCATATCCAGCCGCATTCTCGACAAGCCGGGCAAACTGACCGATGAGGAGATGCGCGCGATCCAGACGCACCCCGCGCACACGCTGAGCATCCTCGAACGCGCTCCGTGCTTCGCAGAACTGGCGGCGCTAGCCGCCAACCACCACGAGAAGCTCGACGGGAGCGGCTACCCGCGCTCGCTCGCTGCGGACGACTTGGACCTGGCGATGCGAGTGCTGACCGTCGCCGACATCTACGAGGCCCTGACGGCCGATCGTCCCTACCGCGCTCCGCTCGCCGTCGAGGCCGCACTCGCGATCATCGATCGGGACGTGCCGCGACAGCTCGACGCGGAGGTCCGTGATGCGCTGCGGATCCACGTCGGGCGCGTCGAAAGCCGGGCCGACAGAATTGACTCGACGCTCAGCCGCGCCGCTTAGCGAGGCGCCGTGGCCGAAGCAGTAGGCGATCGAGCCGGCTCTCCGGGTCCTTGGTCGCGTCCGGTTTGCCGGTGATGGCGAGCGTCGAGCGTTTGGTCCGCGCTAGGCGGCCGGACGGCTCGCGCTGGTGGTGCCGGCGTGCGGGAGCACGACCTGGGCGGCTTCACCGGGCGTGACGTTCGGGTAGAGAGCTCGCACCACAACGATCGCTGCAATCGCGCCGACGAGCTCGGCCGCGACGAATCCCGGGACGGATGCCGGGGCGATTCCGGCGAATGTGTTGGAGAAGATTCGTCCGATGCTGATAGCTGGGTTGGCGAAGCTGGTGGAGCTGGTGAAGAAGTACGCGGCCCCGATGTAGGCGCCGACGGCGGCGGGCGCGGCGTTGCCGCGTCTGGTGCGCGCGAGGGCGAAGATGACGAGCAGCAGGCCAAGCGTCGCGATGACTTCGGCGAGCAGGTGTGACGGTGAGGCGCGGTGCTTGGTTGAGATCGTGATCGCCGTCTGGGCGAACATCGCGTTCGCCGCGATCGCGCCGGTGATGCAACCGGCGATTTGGACTGACGTGTAGGCGAGTGCGTCGCGCCAGCGGAGGCCGCCGAAGCTCGCGTCGACGAGTGAGACGACTGGGTTGAAGTGGCCGCCCGAGACAGGCCCGAACATCAGGATGATCGTGAACAGGCCGCCCGCGGTCGCAGCGGCGTTCTCGAACAGCTCGAGTCCGACGTCGGTCGGTGATAGTCGCGCCGCGGCTATCCCGGAGCCGATCACGACTGCTGCGAGGAACGCGGAGCCGAGGTACTCGGCGAGCAGGCGTCGCGGGAGGTCAGCCGCGCTCACGATGCGACAAGCCGTTCGGTGATCAACTGCTTGACGCGGTGCTCGATCGTGTCGCGCACCTTGCGGACCTCGTCGATCGGACGGCCTGCCGGGTCCGGCAGATCCCAGTCCTCGACGGGGGCCGGGACGTAGGGGCATGCGTCACCGCAACCCATCGTCACCGCGAGATCGGCGCGCTGCTGCATTTGCACGGTCAGTTTCTTCGGCCTGCGATCGGCGATGTCGATCCCGACCTCGCGCATCACCTCGACCACCATCGGCCACACCTGAGCGGCAGGCGCAGTGCCGGCGGATTCGCCCACCGCGCCGTCGGGAGCGTCGCGTTCGAAGAACGCCTGCGCCATCTGCGAGCGCCCCGCGTTGTGAGTGCAGACGAAGAGCACGTAGGTCACCCGCAAACCGTATTACATTGACAACTATCAGTCCAATCGATATAAGTAGATCGATGAGCGTCGATCTGCTGCTCACACCGAAGACCAAGCGCCCGGCCGGAGAGCCGTGCTGCGAGCCCGTCGTGTACCCCGACGTAGAGCGCGATCAGGCACAGCGCATGGCGACGATCGCCAAGGCGCTCGGTGACCCGGTCCGCGTCCAGCTCGTCGACGTGTTGCGAAAGCACGCCGGTAAGGTCTGCGTCTGCGAGCTCGTGCCGCTCTTCGACCTCGCCCAGCCGACCGTCTCCCACCACCTCAAGGTTCTACGGGAGGCGGGGATCGTCGGCTCCGAACGACAGGGCCTCTGGGCCTACTACTACGTGATCCCGGAAGTACTCCAGGAACTGTCCACATGGCTGAGCTGAGCGACATCCGCGAGACCGTCCGCGAGCGTTACGCGGCCGCCGCAACGATCATCCGCGCCAACAAGGCACTCGCCGACTCCTGCTGCACGCCCGAGGCGCTCGCCGGCTGCTGCGATCAATCAGCGAAACGGGACTGCTGCGGCGCGGCAACAGCTGAACCGCCGCCCAGCTGCGGCTGCGCGTAGGCGACTCCCCCGCGGGCTCGGTCACGCGAGCGGCGGTTCGTGTGGCAGGCTGACGGGATGCGGCTCGACGACGCTCTGCAGCAGGCTTGGCCGGCGTTCGTGCTTGTCACCGGTCTGTTGCTCGTCGGTCTTGCGGCGCATTCTGACGGGCTGTTCGCGCAGGCCGGACGGCTGCTCGAGCGCGTTCCCGGGCCGTCTGTGGCTCTATTGGCGGCGAGCATATTGCTCGTTACGGTGGTGACCGCGGTGTTGAACCTAGATACCGCAGTCGTGTTTCTCACGCCTGTCTTGGTGCTCGCCGCGCGCCGCCGTGGCATTGACGAGGAGCCGTTTCTGTTCAGCGCCGTATTCATGGCGAACGCGTCATCGCTTTACCTCCCGGGCTCTAACCTCACCAACCTGCTGGTGCTCGACCGCCACCCGGTGTCCGGCAGCGCGTTCGCCAGCCAGATGCTCGCCCCCGCACTGACCGCCACCCTCGTTACAGCCGCTGGGCTGGCGTTCGTGTTCCGTCGCGCACTCAGCGCCGCCAACACGAGACCGGTGACCGAGGCTCGCGAGCCGCCCAGCCGTGTGGGGCTGCTCGCCGCGCTCGCCGCCGCCGGACTCACCCTCGCGTTGCGCAACCCTGCCCCCGAGGTCCTGGGCGTCGGGATCGCAGCGGTCGCGATTCAGCTCGCCAGACACCGACTCGAGCTTCCACAGATCAGGCGGGCGATCGGTCCGCTAACGCTCACCGGACTGTTCGTGTTGAGCGTCGCGGTTGGGATCCTCGCGCGCAGCTGGAACGGGCCGGCACGGCTGCTCGACCACGCTGGGCTCTGGGGCACCGCCGCGGCCGGCGCGATCGCGTCGATCACGATCAACAACCTCCCAGCGGCCATGCTCCTGTCCGCCCGGCCCGTCAGCCACGCCCGCGCCCTGCTCTTGGGACTCAACATAGGACCGAACCTCGCGGTCACCGGCTCGCTTTCGGCCTACCTCTGGTTCAAAGCCGCCCGCCAACTCGACACCCGGCCCAGCCTCGTCGCCTTCACGCGGCGAGGACTGATGCTCGCGCCCGCGGCGATCGTCGCCGCGCTCGCCGCCACCTCATTGCTCGGCGGGTAGACCGCGTCGAGCGCTCCCCAGCGGTACAGATGTCCTGGGTAGGCCCGAAACGTCTGGATCGCTGGGCGTCCGACGCTTTCGAATTTCGGTAGCGGCACTCGAGAACCCGCAGAAACACCGGGGTTTTGGGTCGGGCGGTGTCTCGTCGACGGCTGGGCGATTTTTTAAGGCGCTCGAAGCGCGCCAGCGCCCCGGCGAACACGTTCATCGGGGTGGGCACGCCGATCTTCACGGCGCCCTAACCGCTGATCTGAAGCGCGACGCCCTCGCGGGGGATCCCCGCGGGGGCGTCGTTGCGCGCCCGCGCATGGCGGCCGGGCTGGTAGAAGCCGCGAGGCAGGTCGTTAGGATTGCCTCATGGCCAGCAAGACGTGGTTTATCACCGGTACATCGCGCGGCTTCGGTCGAGAGTGGACGAAGGCAGCGCTGGAGCGCGGGGATCGTGTCGCCGCCACTGCGCGGGACACGAGCAGTCTTGACGACCTGCGCGCAGAGCACGGCGACGCGTTGCTGGCACTGGCGCTGGATGTCACGGACCGAGCGGCAGCGTTCGACGCTGTCGCCCAGGCCCACCGGCATTTCGGCCGCCTGGATGTCGTCGTCAACAATGCCGGGTACGGCCACTTCGGGATGGTGGAGGAGATCTCAGAGCAGGAGGCTCGCGCCCAAATCGAGACCAATCTTTTCGGCGCGCTGTGGGTGACGCAGGCTGCGCTGCCGTTCTTGCGCGAGCAGGGTGGCGGCCACATCGTCCAGGTGTCCTCGATCGGGGGTATCTCCGCGTTCCCGACTGTCGGGATCTATCACGCTTCGAAGTGGGGCCTGGAGGGGTTCAGTCAGGCGCTGGCTCGGGAGGTCGGCGAGTTCGGGATCCACGTCACGCTTGTCGAGCCGGGCGGCTTCTCGACGGACTGGAGCGGGCCATCGGCGAAGCGCTCGGAGCCGATCGCTGCCTATGAAGGGCTCCGGGAGCGCCAGCAGCAGTGGCGCGCCAGCAACACGCCCGGAGATCCTGCCGCGTCGGCCAAAGCGATCATGCTTGTTGTCGACGCTGACCCGCCGCCGCTGCGGGTGTTCTTCGGCACGGCACCGCTCGCGATCGCTGAGGCCGACTACGCGAGCCGCCTGGCGACTTGGCGCGAGTGGCAGCCGGTAGCTGAACTGGCTCAGGGCCCCAGCAAGTAGCGGACGGCCGCTCGGCGCGCGCCGCGGTTGCCTGCCGGCCCAGTTACGATCGAGGCGTGCAAGCGATTGGATCACTGCGTTATCGCCGTGGTTGATTGGGAGCGATCGAACGGCTTCTACCGCGATGTCCTCGGCGCCGATCTCGTCGCCCGTGAGGCAGGATGGGCGTAACGCTTCGGCGCGCAGCAGCTGAACGTCCTTTCAGGAGGCGGACTCTAAACCTGGCCATG
>Ga0302326_10020187_pt1 | contig 13727 bp, 13 predicted proteins | sample Palsa_T0_3_FD_202264 | JGI IMG/M metagenome (GOLD analysis project Ga0302326, IMG submission 202264) | Peat permafrost microbial communities from Stordalen Mire near Abisko, Sweden - Palsa_T0_3 | ecosystem: Environmental > Terrestrial > Soil > Palsa > Peat permafrost | place: Sweden: Abisko... | reverse complement strand
GTCTCCGGTCACCCCGGCGGCCTTGCCGCCCGTTTTCGCGATCTCCGCGACCACCGCGTTGATCTCCGTTTCCGTGCGCGCGGCCACCAGCACGGCGGCCCCTTCCGCGGAGAAGCGCAGGGCAATGGCGCGTCCGATTCCGCGCCCGCCTCCGGTGACAATGGCAACCCGGCCTTGTAATCTCATCAGGACAGGCAGGGTAACATCGCGCGGGATTGCCGGCAAACCGGGCCGTGGGCGATCCTGGAAAGGTGGGACGGTCCTGGAAAAGTGCCGTGGCGACTGGCCGCGTAATGAGGTATGATCTGCATTTTCAGACACTCAGGCGAGGTTGAGACAGTGTCCATTGAGCAAGGGAACGTGAAGAAACTGGTGCGCATGCGGCCGCGAGGATTTTGCGCGGGAGTGGTGCGCGCGGTGGAGATCGTGGAGTTGGCGCTGGACGCCTACAATCCTCCGGTATACGTGCATCACGAGATCGTGCACAACCATCACGTGGTGCAGGATCTGCGCGCGCGCGGCGCGATTTTCGTGGAAACCGTCGAGGAGGTGCCGATGGGCGCGGTGTTAATCTTCAGCGCGCACGGCGTGCCGCCCACGGTGCGCGAAACGGCGCACTTGCGCAATCTTCGCGTGATCGACGCCACCTGCCCCCTGGTGACCAAAGTTCATCTGGAGGCGCTGAAGTTTGCGCGCGAAGGCCGCACCATCATTTTGATCGGCCACCGGGATCACCAGGAGATCATCGGCACCTATGGCGAAGCGCCGGAGCAAACCATCCTGGTGGATTCGGTGGAGGCCGTCAACCGGCTTGAGGTTCGCGACCCCAATCGGCTGGCCTTCCTGACGCAGACCACGCTGAGCCTCTACGACACCAAAGAGATTGTGGCGCGGCTGCGGGAGCGATTTCCCAACATCGTGGGGCCGGCGTCCGACGATATCTGCTATGCCACGCAAAATCGCCAGGAAGCGGTGGAGAGCGTGGCGCGCGACGTCCAGCTGATTCTGGTGGTGGGCTCTCCCAACAGCTCCAACTCCAATCGTCTGGTGGAGGTCGCCAAACGGTCGGGCGTCCTGGCGCGTCTGATCAACGATGCCAGCGAGATTCTTCCGGAATGGCTCGACGGCATCCAGAGCGTCGGGCTTACGGCGGGGGCATCCGCGCCGGAAGTCCTGGTCGAGCAGGTCAGCCGGCATCTGGCGGAGCGCGGTTTTACCGATCAGCATGAGATCGAACTGATTCGCGAAGACGTGCGATTTACCCTTCCGCCGGAGCTGGCGGTGATCGCTCCGGCCGGCGGGAGAGCCTAGCGGCCCCGAACCTCGGCTGGGGAATCTCCGATGGAGGAGCCCGGGCCGAGTCCCTTCAAGCTGAGGAGAGCAATCGTGGCGGTCAAGATCGTCCGTCAGCCGAAGAATATCGCCCTGCTGGGCGCGCCGACGAGTGCGGCGGCGCTGGCCGCCGGGCACGAACGGGCGCCGGGCGCGCTGCGCGCCGCGGGCCTGGTGGCGCGCCTGGAAGCCGCGGGTTTTGACGTAACCGATCACGGCGATTGCGCCACGCGCGTTTTTCAGCCCGACGACGAACATCCCCGCGCGAGAAATGCCACCGAAGTCCTGGCCACGCTCGAAGAGCTGCGCCCGAAGGTGGAGATGGCCATAAAGTCGGGCGCGCTGCCGGTGATCCTGGGCGGTGACAACTCCATCCTGCTGGCGGCGATCGCGGCGGCCCGCCGCTATTACCGCAATGTCGGTTTGATCTTTTTGGATCGCGACGCCAGTTTGAATGAGCCGGCCACGACCTCTTCAGGATCCGTGGACGGCATGGTAATTTCCCATGTGATCGGCCGTGGCGCGCCGGAGCTGGTGCGTTTCTGGGGAGAGCCGCCGCTGGTGCGCGGGCCCCAGGTAACTTTGTTCGGCGTGGAACGCCTCAATGACCTCGATCAGCAATTCCTGCAGCGCTCCACCTTGCGCCGTTATCTCGCCGAAGACGTCGTTCGCATGGGCGTGCCCGCGGCGGCCGGACAGGCCCTCGACGGGGTGCACGGGCGCGCGAGCGAATTCGTGCTGCACCTGGATCTCGGCGTGATTGCCGGCGAGGACTTTAGCGCCACGAATCTTTCCGCCGCGGGAGGGTTGCGGCTGGGCGAAGTGCGCCAGGCCCTTTCGATTTTCGCGGCCCAGCCAACGCTCGCCGCATTCGTGGTCAGCGCCTACAATCCGGAACTCGATCCCGACGGTACGGCCGCCAAACGCGTGATCGACTTGCTGGTGGAGGTCCTGGCGACACGGCTTGAAATGGGCGCGAACCCACCGGCTGGCGATGATGCCACTGCTTCCTCTCCGGCCTCTCCGGGTGATTCCCCGGCTGCCGCACAGGAATCCGATCGCAGCGCCACGTAATCTAACCTTTTGTCGCCGGTTTCGTTTTCGCCGCCGAATGTTCAATCCGTTCTTAGCTTGTCTCATCTCGTCTTATCTTGGGGGGAGAACCATGAGCCATACACTCAACGAAGAAACCATGGACATTTTGTTTCGCAAGGCCAGAACCCACAGCGAATGGCTGGACCAGCCGGTCAGCGACGACGTCTTGCGTAGCGTTTACGACCTGATGAAGTGGGGTCCCACCAGCGCCAACTCGTGCCCTGCCAGATTTTTTTTCTTGCGCACGCCGGAGGCCAAGCAACGATTGAAGCCCGCGCTCTCTCCCGGAAACGTCGATAAGACCATGAAAGCCCCGGTGACGGCGATCGTCGGGTACGACCTAAAATTTTATGAAAAGATGGCCGAGTTGTTTCCCAAGAATCCGGCTGCGGGCGAGCGCTTCGCGAAATCGCCGGCGATGGCGGAGACCGCTGCCTTTCGCAACGGCACCCTGCAGGGAGGATATTTCATTCTCGCGGCGCGCTCGGTGGGGCTCGATTGCGGTCCCATGTCCGGCTTTGACAATGCCAAGGTGGATGAGGAGTTTTTCTCCGGGACCGCGATCAAATCCAATTTCCTGTGCAACCTGGGCTATGGCCACGCGGCGAAGCTGTCCCCGCGCAATCCGCGCCTGGCATTCGACGAGGTGTGCAAACTTCTCTAGGGTATTCAATCGGAGTGCTCCGGCTCCCGGTTCCTTGCTTGCCGTGCGGTGCGGGCGTAGAATCAGAGCCAGATTCCTATGGATTTCAGTGCCGCCAAGAGCGTTCGTTTCTGGACAACCCGGCGTTGGCCTATCCTGGTTAAGCGGGTTTTCGTTCTGCTTCTTCTGCTTGCGGTTCCCGTACTGACGACTCTGGCGCGCAACAATTGGTACCTGCCGCAGTCCAATCCCGGCCACTACCTGACCACAGCCAGCAAGACGAAGGTGGCCTCGCGCTCCTTGGACACGAGCCGGGCGCAGGTACGCATCAGGACGATCGACGATGCCGTGCCGCCGAGGCCGCAGGCGCAAAGAATTCGCCGCACGGAATCGGCGCCTCCTATCCTCTTGTTGGCCGACCTTTCGGTTTCCGTGCAACGCCGTCCTCCCCCTCCTTTTCTGACTTAGCCGAAAACCGTAAGGATCTCATCTAGAGTATGGAAGTTCGAGATTCGCTCGACGCGCGTTGGTATCTCGTGCCGTTCAAAGGAGCGCTCCATGAGAAAAGTTCCGGCATTGGCTTCGGACCAGATCGAGGCCTTGCGGCGTCTGGATTCCGCGACGGTGGCCAACGCCGTGGAAACGTTCGGCGTGCGCCTCCCCAATACCAATTTCACGGATCCCAGTATTCATTGTCTGTTTCCGGATTTTCCGCCCATGGTGGGCTACGCGGCGACGGCCCGAATTCGCGCGGCAACTCCGCCGATGGAGGGGCACACCTACATCGACCGGTGGGACTGGCTCAACCACATTCTGGCCATTCCGGAGCCGCGCGTCGTTGTCGTGCAAGACATGGATGAGCCTCCCGGACTGGGGGCCTTCATCGGAGAAATGCACGCGAATATCCTTCGCGCGCTGGGCTGCGCCGGCGTGGTGACCAACGGCGCGGTGCGCGGTCTTCCCGCCAGTCGCGCGATCGCGCTGCAAATGTTCGCGGGAAACGTGTGCGTCTCGCACGGCTACGCGCACATCCTCGATTTCGGCCGCCCGTTGATCGTGGGGGGCATGAAGGTGCAGCCGGGAGACCTGCTGCATGGCGACCTTCACGGAGTGCAGACGATACCGATCGAGATCGCGGGCAAAATTCCCAACGCGGCCGCGGAGATCCTTCGGTACAAGCGGCGCGTTGCGGAGTTGTGCCGCTCCGGCTCGTTCACACTCGATGGCTATCGCAGCGCCGCAAAGGATAGGAAGCAATGAACCTCAGTGCCGAAGTAAATCTCATCAGGATTTGGGTGACGCAATGAAACGTACCGGATGGTTCCTCGCAGCAAGCGCAATCCTTCTCGGATGTCTTCTGGGAGGTTGCGCGAAAGTGCAAAGGGTCAGCGCCGACGCCAACATTCCCGCGGCCGCAGTGGTGAAAGTGACGCGGCGGGACCTTTCCAACACGTTGGAGATCGCTTCCGAGTTTCAACCCAATCAGGAAATCGAGGTTTACGCCAAGGTTTCCGGTTACATCCAGGAGTTGCACGTGGATTGGGGATCGCACGTGCGGCAGGGACAGTTGCTGGCGGTTCTGGACGTGCCCGAACTGCAGCAGCAACTCCATCAGGACGAGGCCTCGGTACACCGCAGCGAGAGCGATTTGGAACGCTCCGGCGAGGACCTCAAACGCGCGGAGTCGGTCTACAGCGTCGCGCACGTGACCTATGGGCGGTTGGCGGACGTGCAAAAGTCGCAACCCGGGCTGGTCGCCCAGCAGGACATCGACGTCTCCCAGGGAAAGGATTTGGAAGCCGGCAACGCTGTTGCCGGGGCCAAGGATTCGGTGGCCTCCGCCCAACAGGCTTTGGTGGCTGCCAACGCCGCGCTGGAAAAGGATCGGGACATGTACGCCTATACCCGGATTACCGCTCCCTTCGACGGCGTGGTGACCGAGATGCACGCGTTTACCGGAGCGCTGTTGCCGGCGGGAACTTCGTCGAACATCGGCAGTTCCGCGCTGTGCCGGCTCTCGCAAAACAATCTGCTCCGTCTGGTGATCCCCGTGCCGGAAAGAGCCGTGCCCGATGTCCGCGTGGGGGAGACCGTGGCCGTGACGGTGTCTTCCCTCAACAAAACGTACGCGGGGAAGGTTTCTCTATTTTCCGATCAGATCGATACGCAAACGCGCACCATGCACACCGAAGTGGAAATTCCCAACCCGAAGTATGAATTGATTCCCGGAATGTACGCCACGGTTCAAATTCCGCTGCACACGGCGCAAAACGTGCTCACCGCGCCCGTCCAAGCCGTGCAAGCCTCCGGCGAAAGCCAGGGCACCGTGATGGTGGTGAACAGCGACAACCGGATTGAGAAACGCAACGTCGTGTTGGGTCTGCAAACGGCGGCCGACGTGGAGGTCGTGTCCGGGCTGAAGGAAAACGACATGGTTCTGTTTGGGGAGCAGTCGCAATACAAACCGGACGAACTGGTTTCGCCGATGGTCGTGGAAGCACCGCGGGGAGAATAGCGACGATGCCATCCTTTTCCTTGAAGCATCCCTATTTCATCATCGTCGTTTCCCTCTTTATCTGCGTGCTGGGCATTACCAGCATGGTTCAAATGCCGGTGGACATGTTTCCGCCCATCAACATCCCCGTGGTTCTGGTGGCCACGTTTTATAGCGGCATGCCGCCGCAACAGATCGAAGCCGACATCACCGACACCTTCGAGCGCTTCTTCACGTTGGGCAGCGGCATCGATCACATGGAATCGCGCTCCATGGCCGGCGTGAGCCTGATCAAGATCTTCTTTCAGCCCGGCACCGACGCGAATGCCGATGTGACACAAATCTCCAACCTGGCCCTGGCGGATTTGCGGCGGCTCCCGCAGGGCACCCTTCCTCCGGTGGTCATGAGCGTAGACGCGTCGAACCTTCCGGTGTGCCTGCTGACCGTGGAGGGTCCGGGCCTGGACGAGACGCAACTGCACGACTATCTGCAATTCGCCATACGGAATCAGATTGCCGGCGTGCCCGGAGCCACGGTTCCCCCGCCGTATGGGGGGAAGACCCGGCAGATCATGGTGTATGTCGATCCGCTGAAGTTGCAGGCCAATCAATTGAGTCCCATGGATGTGGTGCGCGCGACCAATGATTCCAACCTGATCCTGCCTGCCGGCGACGTGCGCATCGGGCCCAAGGATTACAACATCTACACCAACGCGCAAGTGCCCGACGCCGGCGCTCTGAACCAGCTTCCCATCAAAACCGATGGCGACAAGTCCGTCTTCATCTCCGACGTGGGCTCGGCCGTCGACGGCTCCGCCCTGCAATACAACATCGTGCGCGTCAACGGCCAGAAGTCGGTCTACGTCCCCATCCAGAAGCAAGGCGGCGACACCAATACCATCGCCGTGGTAAACGGAATTGAAGAGGCCATCAAAACGCTGCGCGATATTCCCTCGCAATTGAAGACCCATGTGGTGTTCGATCAGTCCATTTTCGTCAAGGAAGCCATCTCCACCGTGGTGCGCGAAGGCGGCGTGGGGATCTTCCTCACGGCGGTGATGATTCTGATCTTTCTGGGGAGTCTGCGGGCCACGGCCGCGGTCTTTCTGTCCATCCCTCTCTCCGTCATGATCGCGTTTTTCGTCCTGCACAGCATGGGCAGATCCATCGACAGTATGGTTCTCAGCGGACTGGCGCTGGCTTTCTCCCGGCTGATCGATGACTCCGTGGTGGTCCTTGAAAATGTTTACCGGCACCTTGAACTCGGCGAGGAACCGAGCGTCGCCGCCCTGCACGGAGCCAACGAGGTGGCCCTGGCGGTGCTCGCCATCATGCTGGTGGCCGTGGTCGTATTCTTCCCGGTGACGTTTCTCTTTGGCGTCAGCAAATATCTGTTCACCGCTCTGGCCCTCGCCGTGGCTTTGGCCCTCTTTGCTTCCTATTTCTGCGCCGTAACCGTGGTGCCTCTCTATTGCGCGCACGTCCTGAAGCCCATCCACGAGCACGAAACGGATCCGGCGAAGATGTCCTGGGGCGCCAGGTTTCACGCCGGCTTCAACACGCGCTTCGACAAGATGCTGGACGTGTACGAAAAGTACGTTCAAAAGACTCTGGATCGCCCGCGACAGGTCATCCTCGGCTTTCTGGTTCTGTTCCTGCTCTGCCTTCTCTTGTACCCCTTCCTGGGGCTCTCCTTCTTTCCGCAAACTGACGCCGGCCAATTCGTCATCAATGTCAAAGCCCCCACGGGAACGCGCATTGAATTGACCGACCAGTATGTCCAGCAGGTGGAGAAAATTGTCCGGGAAGTGGTCAAGCCGGAGGATTTGCAGACCATTGTTTCCAACATCGGCGTCACGCCCGACCTGTCGGCTTTGTTCACCTCGAATGCGGCGATGCATACCGCCTTCGTGCAAGTGGGGCTCCATCCCGATCACACGGTCAGCAGCTTCACCTACATGGACGAGGTGCGCCGGCGAGTGGCCACCGAACTGCCCCAATTGCGCACTTACTTCCAGTCGGGCGGCCTGGTGGACGCGGTCCTCAACCAGGGCATGCCGGCGCCCATTGACGTTCAGATCAGCGGAATGGATATGAACAAGAGTGCGGCCATCGCGCAGGATCTCGCGCGGCAGTTCAAGACCCTGCCCGGCGTGTCGGATGTGTACGTTCCGCAGGACCTCGATTATCCCGCGCTGCAGGTCAACGTGAATCGCGTGCGCGCGGCCGAACTCGGCCTGACGCCGCAGGAAGTCATCAGCAACGTCATCACCTCGCTCACTTCGGACGCCATGATTTCTCCCAGCTATTGGGTCGATCCCAAGAACGGAAACAATTATTTCGTGACCGTGCAATATCCGGAGAACCAGGTGCGCTCTCTCGACGATTTGAAAGCCATGCCCCTGCGCGCCCCCAATCTGAAGCTCCCGACCTATCTCAATCAGGTGGCGGACGTCACTCCGATCCTCACCCCCACGGAGGTGGACCATTACCAATTGCAGCGCACCATCGATATTTACGTGGCGCCCTCCAAGGAAGATTTGGGGAAGCCCGCCGCGGCCATTTCCAAAATTGTCGCGGCGGAGAATTTGCCGGCCAATATTCGCATCAACGTGCGCGGGCTGGTGACCACGATGCAGGCCTCCTTCCGGAGCTTTGGATTCGGCCTGCTCCTCTCGATCCTGCTGGTTTACCTCATCCTGGTGGCGCAGTTCAGCTCCTTCGTGGACCCGTTTCTGATCATCCTCGCGGTGCCCACGGGCTTGGTGGGCGTGATGCTTACGCTGGTGCTGACCGGCACGACGCTGAACATCCAGTCGCTCATGGGCATCGTGATGCTGCAAGGCATGGTGGTCTCCAACAGCATCCTGATCGTGGACTTCGCCAACGTCCTGCGCGCCGAGGGACGCGGCCTGCGGGACGCCGTCGTGCATGCCTGCCGGATTCGTTTGCGGCCCATTCTGATGACCTCGCTCGCCACGGTGGTGGGATTGCTGCCCATGGCGTTCAAGATCGAAGCGGGCAGCGAAGCCTATGCCCCGCTGGCGAGGGCGATTATCGGAGGGCTGCTCTCGTCGATCGTTCTTACCATCTTCGTCGTTCCCGCAGCCTATCTGCTGATGTACCAACGCCGCGAGCACGCAAGCGCGGCCACCTCGACCGCGGTATTGGAGTAGGAGTCCTCATGTTCTCTTCTTTTTTTTGCCGCATCCATATTTTGTCGCCGCGGCTTGTCTTTTCGCCGGCGTGGCGCGCCACAATCCTTACCCTGGCGGCTCTCGCCGCCATGTTTCCGCCGGGCAGCGCGCAAGCGCAAGCCCCGGCCGCGCAGAGCCTGGCTCTGCACGATGCCGAGGCCATCGCGCTCCAGAATCACCCGCACATCCAGGCCGCTCAGGGTCTGGCGGCGGCTGCCAAGCAGCAGGTTCGCGAAGCTCGTGCGAACTATTATCCGCTGGCCGACGGCAGCCTCACCGGCGTGGAGGCCGAGCACGACAGCCGCATCGCCGCGGGGGCGCTGAACAACCCCATCATCTACGACCGCTACGCCAACGGGGCAACCGTCGACCAGTTGATCACCGACTTCGGCCGGACGCACGAACTCTCCAAGAGCGCGAATCTTCGCGCGCAAGCCGCGCAGGAGGACGTTACGCTCTCGCGAGCCGACGTGCTGCTCGGCGTGGATCAGGCCTATTTCGACGCCTTGCGAGCCCAGGCGGTGCTGCGCGTGGCGCAGGAAACCGTGAAGGCCCGCCAGCTCGTGGTGGATCAAATCAGCGCCATGGCCAAAAACCAGCTCAAGTCGGATTTGGACGTTGGCTTTGCCAGCGTGGATCTTTCGCAGGCCCAGCTTCTGTTGATTCAGGCGCAGAACGACGTGCAAGCCTCCTTCGCCGTGCTTTCGGACGCGCTGGGCTATTCCGACCAACGCGTCTTCACGCTCACCGACGAACCGCTGCCCCCCGCGCCGCCCAGTGATCCCACGCCATTGATCGCCCAGGCCTTGCAGAACCAGCCGCAGCTCATCAGCCAGCGTTTCAACGCCGATTCCGCCGCCAGCTATGCCACCGCCGAGCGCGACCTGTCTTTGCCCACGGTCTCCGCCGTCGGCGCTGCCGGCCTGATCCCTTATCGTCAGGACACCCTGGCCAGCCGCTACGCCGCGGCAGGCTTCAACGTCAACATCCCGATTTTCAATGGCCATCTCTTCAGCGCTTTGCACTCGGAGGCCCAGGATCGCGCGCAAGCGGCGCGGCAGGACCTGCGCGATTTGCAGGACCGCGTCGTTCGCGACGTGCGCACGGCCTGGCTGAACGCCAACTCCTCGTTTCAGCGCCTGGCGGTCACCGATCAACTTCTTCAGCAAGCCACGCAGACGGTAAATTTGGCGCAGGCGCGCTACAACCTCGGCCTGAGTTCCATCGTGGAGCTCAGCCAATCGCAGCTCAATCAAACACAGGCGGAAATCGCGCAAGCCAGCGCGCGTTACGACTACCAGACGCAGGTGTCCGTGCTGAACTACCAGATCGGAAACTTGCACTGAGCGTTTAACGCGCAAGGATGGAATAGCGGGGGCAACGGCTGTGCGCTATCCTCATCCTCTGGCGTCCTGCCGCGCATCGCAGCGTATGAGGAGAGACAAAACATGGAAACACAGCCATCGAGAACATTGCTGGTAACCGGCGCGTCGGGCCACCTCGGCCGCCGCGTGGTGGAGCTTTTGCTGGAAGCGCGAGCGGGCCGCATTGTGGCCACCACGCGCACTCCCGAGAAACTTTCCGACCTGGCCGCGCGCGGCGCGGAAGTCCGCAGAGCCGATTTTGAAGATCGCGCGTCGCTGGGCAACGCCTTTGCCGGCGCCGGGCGCATGCTGCTGATCAGCACCGACGCGCTGGACAAGCCAGGCCGCCGGCTGAAGGAGCATCTCGCGGCCGTGGAAGCGGCGGCGCAGGCCGGCGTCCAGCATATCGTGTACACCTCCATGCCCCATCCCGCCGAGTCCCCGATCTTTTTCGCCGCCGACCACAAGGGAACCGAAGAGGCGCTCCAGGCTGGCGCCCTTTCCTGGACCGTGCTGCGCAACAATTGGTATGCGGATTTTCTTCTGTTCTCTTTGCCCGCTGCGGTGGCCAAGGGGCAGCTTTTTTCTTCCGCGGGAGACGGCGGAGCGGCTTACGTCACGCGCGAGGATTGCGCGCGCGCGGCAGTGGCGGCGCTGGTTTCCGGGGATACCTCCAGGAAGGTTGTGAATATCACCGGTCCCGCCGTGATGGGATTTGCGGAGCTGGCGCGCATCGCGTCGGAGATCTCCGGGCGCAGCGTGTCGTATGTCCGGCTGGCGCCGGAAGCGCTGAAGGAGGCTCTGTTAAAGGCCGGCATGCCCGCGCTCTTCGCCGAAATCCGCCTCCAGTCGGAGCTGGCCATGGCCAAAGGACTGATGGGCCCGGCCTCCGGCGGAGTTCTGGAGCTTACCGGGCGCAAACCGGCGAGCGTGAGCGAATTCCTCGGCACGCAGCGAAGCGCCCTGCTGTCGCAAGTCGAAGCTGCGTCGCCCCGCTAGCGGGCGCACTAGAGGTGTAAATTCGGCCTGCCTGCTCTATCATACGTGCTGCAAATGACGGCCACGCGGGCGTGGCGGAATGGCATACGCAGCGGACTTAACACACCTTGAGTGCTCGCCGGGAAACCGGCGATGCAGAACTGCTCAAATTCGGGGAAACCTTAACTGGCGATCCCGAGCCAAGCCTGAAAGCAATGTTTCAGGAAGGTGTAGAGACTAGACGGGCAGCGCCTAACCTCCGTGTTACGGAGTAAGGTGAAGGGATAGTCCAGACCGCAAACCTGCCATGTCAGGGCGGCGAAAGCCGTAGCCGGTAAGAAAATCCGCAGGGCCGCAAGGCCCGTGTGGGTTCAACTCCCACCGCCCGCACCACCGTTTTTCCAGGAGAGGAATCATCGATCATGGCCAAACTGACTTCTGCCGCGAGAAAAAAACTCCCGAAATCGGACTTTGTGGAAAAAGGCGCGAGAAAATATCCGATCCCGGATGAGGCTCACGCGCGGGATGCCCTGGCAAGAAGTTCCGGGAAGCCCGAGCATGCCGATGTGGTTGCCGCGGTTAAACGAAAATTTCCCAAAATAAAAATAACGAAGTAGAACCAGAACTAAAAAGCAGCGTCTTCACGAAGTAAGATCGGCCGCCACGCTAATGCGCGGCGCCCGCGGATCCCCCGGCCAGGGTCCGTCCCAGTGCCAGCACCGTCATCGGGTCCGGCACCGGCCGGCCGCTCTGCCTGCTTACCACGCCGAAGTCGCCGCTGTAGTCCCACATGGCCCAGCCGATTCCGCGCTTCTCGAGCGCGGTGCGCACGTCGGTAATCCAGGCGGCGCGATCTCCGGGATCGGCATACACGCGGTAGACGCCGAATTCGTTGCAGATCAACGGGACGTTCCAGTGCTTGGCCCAGTCGTCGGCCTGGCCGACTTCCGCGTCAATGCGCGCCGCGTTCCAGTTTTCCAGGCCGTATCGAATAACCGCGAGGCGGTCGACGGGATCGGGAACCATCTCCGCCGCTTTGCGCGCGCGTTCCGGATCCGAAGGATAGGGAACTCCCCGCAAATAGTGCCAGTAATTGGTGGACCAGGTGGCTCCCTGGTGCGTGAAAATGTGGGACTCGTAGAAGTGAAAGGTGTAGATCACGTTGGCATCGCGCAACGGCTCCAGAAAAACCAGATCGTCGTCGTTGGACCAGTGCGCGCCCGTGGCGATGATGGTGTTTTGCGGCGCGCCCTCGCGGATGGCCGATGCGAGTTTTGCTTCAATGCCGTACCAGCGGTAGCGATCCCGGCCTTCCGGCTCGTTGAGAATCTCGAAGAACACGCGGTCGGGATCGAAGGTGGAGAAATGCTTCGCCAGAGCGCGCCAAAAATCGGCAAATCCCTCGACGTACGCATCGTCGTCGCCAAGTTTCTGTTTGAAGTCGGAATCGCCGAAGATGGCGATCTCCACCGCCAGATCCTGATCGAGAATCATCTTCACGGCGGCATCGAGATTGACGAGATCGGCGGGAGAAATCTGCTCCGGTTGCCGGTTATGGATCATGGGCCGGGGATCCACGGCCAGGCGAACGTGATCGAAGCCCATGGAGCGGATCAGCGCAAGATCCTCGGGGGTAACGGCCTTCTCAAAGTGCTCCTGCGTGTACGCGGCGGGATCGGACTGCCCCCAAAACCATTCGTCCACGTTGATGCCGTGGTGCAGATGGGCGAGGCGCCGCTCCGCGGTGCCCGGCTCGGCCGCGGCGTTTTTTTGCGGATTGGCAAAAGCGGCCTGGGCCAGCAGGAGGGAGACAGCCAGAGAAAGAAATCCAATCAGTCGCCAACGCATCGATTCTCCTCCGCAGCCTAAGCCGGGATTTCCATTTCGCGCTCGGAGCGGGCGCGCTTCGGGTGCGGGCTGTACTTATAGCCCGCCTAGTTCTCGAGTGCGGGCTGTACTTGCGGCCCGTCTAGTTTACGGGTACGGGCTGTACTTACAGCCCGTCTAGTCTATCTAATAGATATACACCCAGGGCCCCTTCGATTGAACCCGGGTTGTTCTTCTTGGCATCCCACGCGGTTGCGGGAACCGCCGGATAGCACATACAATCTTCCAGTCCTAGTAGTCCGCGAGAGCGTGATTTCGCCGCGAGGCGTCACTGATTTTCCTTGGGCATCCTGAATGCGCGGAACGCCCTGCGCTTGTGCGCGTCTGGCGGGGATGGAGAGGAATCGGGCACGAATCATGACCGAAACGACGGCCAAAAAGGCCATGCGCATTGAAACCGACAGTATGGGCGCGATCGAGGTGCCCTCCAACGTCTACTGGGGCGCGCAGACGGCGCGCTCGCTGGTGCACTTCGATATCGGGCGGGACACCATGCCGCCGGAGTTGATTCGCGCGTTCGGGATTTTGAAGAAAGCCTGCGCGCTGGTGAATCAGGAGCTGGGCAAGCTGGCTCCGGAGAAGGCGCGCTTGATCGTGCAGGCGGCCGATGAGGTGATCGCCGGGAAGCTCGGCGATCAGTTTCCCCTGCGCATCTGGCAGACCGGCAGCGGCACGCAGACCAACATGAACGCCAACGAAGTGATCTCCAACCGCGCCATCTAGCTGGCCGGCGGCGT
>Ga0302326_10020186_pt1 | contig 13727 bp, 12 predicted proteins | sample Palsa_T0_3_FD_202264 | JGI IMG/M metagenome (GOLD analysis project Ga0302326, IMG submission 202264) | Peat permafrost microbial communities from Stordalen Mire near Abisko, Sweden - Palsa_T0_3 | ecosystem: Environmental > Terrestrial > Soil > Palsa > Peat permafrost | place: Sweden: Abisko... | reverse complement strand
AAAGGACTTCGATTTAACCAAAGCCTTCTACGAAGCGATCGGTTTCAAGAAACTGCTCGATGGCGACGTGGCTATCTTCAGCGTGGGTGCGAGCGCTTTCATCTTGCAGCGATATTATAAAAAAGAATGGGCCGAAAATTGTATGCTGCAGATGATGGTCGACAACCTCGACGCATGGTGGGAGCATATCGAGGCCGTAGAATTACCGAAGGTATTCGCTAATGACCGTTCCTGGCCCATCGCGTCATTTTGGTGATGAGCAGCGGTCGTTTTCGGACCGAAGCGGATATTGAGCCATATTTTTTAATTGCAGGCCTAAGGGTTGATCTCGAAGCCTTAGCGTTGGAGATCGCGATCGATGGCGGCTCGATAGTCGGATATCTTTGAAGTGCGCCAGATCTAATCCAGCTTGATATTGGCGGCGCGGATCACGTTGCCCCACTTCTCGGTTTCCGCAGCGAGGAATTTCCCGAAGGCTGTGGGCGCAAGCGGCATCGGAACGGCGCCGACGTCGGCAAGATGCGCCTTCATGGCGGGATCGGCGAGTGCCGCGCTGATCCCGCGGTAGAGTACGTCAATGATTTCGGTGGAGGTGCCCGTTGGCGCGCCGATGCCGTACCAGCCGCTCGCCTCGTAGCCCTTCACGAATTCACCCACAGCAGGTGTATCCGGCAGCATCTCCTGACGCGCTTCGGTGCTAACCGCTAGTCCGCGCAGCTTGCCGTCCCGGATATATTCGATCACCTGAGATATCGGGGCGAACACCACCTGCACCTGTCCCGCCAGCAGGTCGGGCATGAAACTGGCACGATAGGGAACGTGCACCATGTTGACGCCGGCCATCGTCATGAACAACGCGCCGCACATATGGCTCAGGCTGCCGTTGCCGGACGATGCCATGTTGATCTTGCCGGGATTAGCCTTGGCGTAGGCGATGAACTCGGGAACCGTTTTGGCCGAGAGTGCCGGGTTGAGCACCATCACGTAAGGCGCACGCGCGATGCCCGCCGCCGGCGCGATATCGTGGAGAAAATTGAACGTGAGGTTGCCGTAAAGCGTTGCGTTCGTGGTCGTCGACGGACTGACGAGGAGAAGCGTGTAGCCGTCCGACGTTGCTCTGACGACGAATTCGGTGCCGATATTGCCGCCGGCGCCTGGCCGGTTGTCGACGATGAATTGCTCCCCGAGCCGTTCGGATAGCGCTTGAGCAGCAAGGCGCGCAACGATGTCAGAGGCATTGCCGGCCGGAAAGCCGGCGACGATCCGCACGGGCCGCGACGGATAGGTCTCTGCCGCGGCAGCGCTCGCAGCGAGGCGCAGAAATTCACGGCGGCGCAATCGCATAATTGTTATTCCCGGCTTGAGATTGGCGACCTGCACCACCTTCGCCATTTGTCGGTGCCGCGGGATTCCCCGATAACCGCGATGCTTGAGGCAAATGGTAGCCGATTTTCTGAGTGGTCCGGAAGATCGCCTTGATTTCTATTCCGCCTTGATGCCGAGGTCATGGACCAGGCCGGTGTAGAGCTCGGTCTGACGGCGGATATGCGCCGCGAAATCGGCGCCGCATTTCGGATTTGGATAGAGCGCGAGGTCGACGAGCTTGGTCTTGACCTGCGGCGCCAGCACGGCGGTCTGGAACCAGTCGATCAACTCTGCCGTGACATCCTTCGGTGTCTTCGCCGGTGCAACGACGCCGAACCACACGTCGGTCTCGAAACCCGGAAAACCGGATGCCGCAACCGTCGGCAAATCGGGCAGCGGTTCGATAGGCTGCGCCGCCATAGTCGCCAGCGCCCGCGCGCTGCCGGACGTGATCTGCTGGCCGATTTCCGACCAGTTCAGCACCGCGGCAGTGATGTGATTGCCGAGCAGGGCGTTGGTCGGGGTCGCGCCGCCCGGGTAGGGGACATAGGTGAGGTCCGCTTTGGCGAGCTTTTTCAAGCGTTCGATGCCGATGTGCTGTGTGGTGTTTGGTCCGACGCTGGCGATCGACAGTTCACCGGGCCTCGCCCGCGCCGCCTCGAGAAGCTCCGCCAGCGTGTGATAGGGCGACGCGCTGTTGACGACGATGATCTGCGGCGTCGTGACCAGATTGCAAATAGGCTCGAAGCTGGTGAGCGGATCGTAGTTCACCTTGTGCAAGATCGAGCTGACGATGATGGAATTGTTGTTGCTGAGCAATGTGTTGCCGTCGGAAGCGGCGTGCGCGACGTATTCGGCAGCGATAATGCTGCCGGCGCCCGGTTTGCTTTCAACGATCATGTTAACGCCGGCGGCCTTCGAAATCTCCTCGGCCAGGATGCGCGAGAGGATGTCGATGGCGCCGCCGGGCGGCACCGGCAGGATGACGCGGATGGTCCGGCTTTGCGGCCACGCCGCGTGATCGGCCGCGGCGATGAGCACCAGCGCGGCAATGATTGCGCCGAGAAATTTTCGCAACGCGTCTCTCCCTGCGGAGAGACTAGCAGCATTGCTGCCGGGCCGGGCGAGGGTTCCCGGATCGGCCCCATCACCGCGCTGATTTCGAGCGCCCACTCCCGGCGGGATTGATTGCAACGGAGGCTTCGGTCGTGAGCAGGAGGAACGTGAACGTCTCCTGAAGATAAAGGCGCACCGATGTGTCGGTATGGCTCCAATAGCCGATGGATATGTCCTGGCCGATATGGAAGCCGAAATCGCCGCCGCGGGTGGTAAGCACGAATGCGCCGGCGATTGCGGGAGCCCAGATGATCTCGCCGTCCACCATGCGTTTGATGTGTTCCATGACCGGATAGCCATGGTCGCTGGTCTCGCTCAGTTTGGTATAGGCATCGGCACTCAACAGCACTGAATAGGGGCCGTTGACGCCGACTTGACGCAGCTGCGTGAGCGCTTGCGCAAAAACGTCCGGATAGCCGCGCACGTCTGCCGGAAGCGTCATCACCGGATTGCTGGTGCCTTCGCGGATGCCGCCGATGCCGGCCGCGGCGTAGCCGTCAAAAATCGCACGGTCTTCGGCGAAGGCCAGAAGGCGGGCGGCGTCCTTTGCCGGCTGCCAGTCGGAATCTTCGGCGCCGCGCTCCACATCGTCGACCTGCTGACGATTAAGCTCAAACGGCACCCGCAGTTCGACGAGCGCGTTCACGTCGCGCTGTCTTGCGAGAATTCCATTGTCCGGCGTTTTGATGGTGTGCAGATGGCCGGTGCCAATCGCGGAAAGTGCGACCCCACCCGGGCCCTGCACGTCCACCACGCGCCGCGCAGCGAGATAACGCTTGAGCGTGCGCGAGGTTTCTTCCTCAATCTCAGCCCACGCCGCGTCGGAAATCGGGGCAAGCTCGCGGTGAAGATTATTCATGAGAGGAATCTCCTTTGAGGGAACCAATGCCAAGCGAACCGTCGCGCGCCTGCGCTGTAACAGGCGCTTCGGGAGCCGTCGTGTCGGGCGGAGGTGCGGTGTCCAACGCATTCTCGAGGAACGTGGCCGACGGGACGAAGAACAGCGTGCCGGTCGTGGCGGTACTGAAATCCAGCAACCGGTCGTAATTGCCGGGAGGGCGGCCGATGAACATGTTTTCCAGCATTTGCTCGATCGTTCGCGGCGAGCGCGCATAACCGATGAAATAGGTGCCGAACTCGCCCGCCGCGGCGTTGCCAAAAGACATGTTGTCACGAACGATATCTATTTCCTTGCCGTCCTCGACAATCGTGGTCAGCGCGTTATGGGCCGATGTCGGCTTGACCGCGTCATCGAGTTCGATGTTGGACAGCTTGGTACGGCCGATGATGCGCTCCTGCGCTTCGGTGGGCAGCCCATTCCAGCCTTTCAGATCGTGCAGGTATTTTTGGACGATGACATAACTGCCACCGGCGAACGCGGCGTCTTCTGAGCCAATCGTAACCGCATCGATCGCCGCCTGATTCGTTGGATTCTCCGTTCCATCGACGAAGCCGATCAGGTCGCGGTCGTCGAAATAGCGAAAGCCATGCAATTCCTCGACCGGCTTAACGGCGTCGCCGAGCCGGTTCATGATTTGCGTCGCCAGTTCGAAGCAAAGATCCATCCGCTTTGCGCGGATGTGAAACAGCAGGTCGCCTGGCGTGGCGATGGCGTGGCGCGGTCCGGACTTGATCTCACGGAACGGATGCAGTTCGGCCGGGCGCGGGCCGCCGAAGATTTTGTCCCAAGCGTCCGACCCGATCCCCATTACGCAGGACAGGTTGCCCTCGATGTCGCGGAAGCCGACGGCACGAACGAGCGCCGGGAGATCGTCACCGCCGAATGCCCGGAGCGCGGCCCGGCTGTCGGCGCCGGGCTTTATCGTCACCACCAGGAAAATGGCGGCGCGCGTCAAAGCCTGAACGACCGGCTGTGTGAGGGGAGATAAAGCGCCTTGTGCTCCCGATGCGCTCACGCGGCCGGACTCCATCAGCGCTGCAAATTACAGGAAATAGTCCTGCTTCCCTGACAACGATGCGACAGACGATGACGGTGTGCAATACCGGGTTAGCGTGCGTAATCAGGCACTGGCGCACCTCCGGAGAAATCCAGCCCGGTTTGCCCATTTTTGGCCCAACGATGCCTCCCATCTTTTCCCGCTGCCTCACGGCATCGCGGTGCCGGCAAGCCTCATCATTGCCATTCTGGACAGCCGGGGTCATCATCGGCGCATAAACAAACTGCGGCGCATGGTCGGACACAAAAGAATCCGCCAGCGGGGAGGACACGATGCAGCGCAGTACCGACCGGATTCTCGTCACCCATGTCGGTAGCCTAGTGCGCCCGACGTCGATCCGCGACATCCTGTGGGCGCGCGAACACGGCCAGCCTTACGACGAAGCGGAATATCAGAAGACGCTGCGCGACGAAGTTGCCGGCGTCGTGCGCAAGCAGGCGGATGTCGGTATCGACGTCGTCAGCGACGGCGAATACGGCAAGTCGGGCTGGATCCGCTACGTCGCCGAACGCCTCGGCGGCTTCGATCACCGCGAAATCCGCCGCGACGATCACGAACATAATCCCGTGTACGTGATCCGCGAGGCAGAGAAATTTCCCGAATTCTACGCCGCTTACACGCCGATCCAGTATTACGACTGGCTGCCGCCCGGACAGTCGAAGACCTCGGTCAAGGCCGATCTCGCCGCACAGCGGCAAAATCTCCTGGTGTGGGAGTGCGTGGCGCCGATCACCTACAAGGGACAGGCCGCGATCAAGCAGGACATCGACAACTTCAAGGCGGCGCTCAAAGGCGTGAATGTCGAAGGTGCGTTCATGCCGGTCGCGGCGCCGATGAGTGCCCGTGGATTGTGGCTCAACGCCTATTACAAATCCGACGGCGAAATCGTGGTCGCGCTCGCGGATGCGCTGAAGGAAGAATACAAGGCAATCGTCGATGCCGGTTTCATCCTGCAGCTCGACGACGCGTTCCTCGCACACGAATACGACCGGCTTCGTGGCACCATGGACGAGCGCGAGGTGCACAAATACGCCGAGCGCTGTATCGACCTGACGAACTACGCGCTGACCGGCATTCCCGAAGACAAGGTGCGTTACCACGTGTGCTGGGGCAGCTGGAACGCGCCGCACACCACTGACGTGCCGCTTAAGATCTTGTCCGATCTGATTCTCAAGGTCCGCGCCCAGGCCTATTCGCTCGAAAGCGCCAATCCGCGCCACGAGCACGAATGGATGGTGTGGAAAGACGTCAAGCTGCCGGACGGCAAGATGCTCATTCCCGGCGTCGTCACCCACTCGACCAACGTGGTTGAACATCCCGAGCTTGTGGCGTGGCGGATCAAGAATTTTGCCAGCGTCGTCGGGCGCGAAAACGTTATTGCCGGCACCGACTGCGGCTTCGCGCAAAGCTACAACATCGTGCGCTGTCATCCGTCCGTGCAGTGGGCGAAGCTCGAGGCGCTGGTCGAGGGCGCGCGCATGGCATCCAGGGAGTTGTGGGGGCGCTGAAGCTGCACAGCCGGCTATTGCGAAGCGCGAAACGGCGAAACAATCCCCGTACAAGAAATTGTTCGCCTCGCCGCCAAGCATTCGCGGGCGGCTCGCCCGCGACGACGACAGGGGGAGGCTTGTGGGGGGAGGGCTTGGCCAGCATGGAAGCAACGAAGGAAGTCCAGACCATCGAACCCCTGCTTTGACCGCGGCTTGAGCGAGTAAGGTCCTTAACGCATCGCCGCCGCGCCCGGCGAGGGCGCCAGCACCGGTTCGAGCGCTGGGACCAGCCGGCGTTTCTCACGCCGCGCCGGGATGGCGCGATAAACCTGCTTGGTGGCTTCGACGATGTGCACGCCCGCAAACGGCGAGGCGAGCATCGCGCCGGTGCGCTCCCAGGCAATCGCCGAGCGCAGGAACCAGCCGTGCTCGATGGGCGGGACATAAAGCGCCTCGTCCCATGCGGTCGGCGTGAACCAGGTCTCGCGCAGGAGCTGCATGATCTGCGAGCGCGAGTAAGGCCGGCCGTGACCGAACGGCGTGGTGTCGAGACGCGCCCAGACGCCGCGCCGGTTCGGCACCACGACCATGAGCCGTCCGCCTGCAGCCAGCACGCGCCAGGCCTCGCGCAATAGCTCCATCGGGTTGGCCGACATTTCCAGCGAATGGACCAGCAGCACTCGGTCCACCGCGGCGTCGGTCAGCGGCAGCTCGTCTTCTTCGACCAGCGCGGCAAGGGCAGGCCGGCTCGATGGCCAGCGCACCACGCCTTGCGGCGCCGGCATCAGCGCCAGGCATCGTTCGGCTTCTTCTCGGAACAACCCGAGATAAGGGGTCGCGTAGCCGACGCCGAGCACCCGCATCGTCCGGGTATCCGGCCAGCGCGAGCGGATACTGTTGCCGATAAAGCGCCGCGCCACGACGCCCAGCCGCTGGGAATAGAAATTGCGCAGGTCGACGACATCCATGGCGATAAATTAGCACGGATTGGTTCGTCATTCCGGTCGGAGCGCCAGCGAGGAGCCCGGAATCCATGGTCCCTGACCTTGCGGTTAGTGGTTCGCCGTGCCTACCTCTAAGCGTCGTGATTATGGATTTCGGGCTCGCGGGCATGGGCCGGCGCCCCGGAATGACCGCGATAAAAGAGAGTGAACCATGGCCGCGCAGATCTATCTGTTCCCCTGCCTCAAAGACAATTTCGGCGTGCTGCTGCACGACCCGGCAAGCGGCGCGACAGCCGCAATCGATGCGCCGGAAGCGGCGCCGGTCGAAGCAGCGCTGCAAAAGACCGGCTGGAAACTCACTGACATTCTGGTGACGCATCATCACGCCGATCACACCCAGGGAATCGGGGAGCTGAAGCAACACCATAAATGCCGTGTGGTAGCGCCACGCGCGGAAGCCGCGCGCATCGCTCATGTCGACGAGACGGTCGGCGAGGGCGATACGGTCAAGGTCGGCGGCATCGCGGCGCGCGTGATCGAAACGCCCGGCCATACCGCGGGGCATATCTCCTATTTTCTTCCGGAGGACAAACTCGCTTTTGTTGGCGACACGCTGTTTTCGATCGGCTGCGGCAGGGTGATCGAAGGCAATCCGGAGATGATGTGGAATTCGCTGCTCAAGCTCCGCGCACTGCCGGACGACACGCAGTTTTTCTGCGGCCATGAATACACCGACGCCAATATCCGTTTCGCCAAGACCATCGAGCCGAACAACAAGGCGCTTGCCGCGCGGGCCGAGCAGGTCAAGCAGCAGCTTGCCGCAGGCCAGGCGACGATTCCGGCGACGATGGGCGCTGAGAAAGCGGAAAATCCTTTCCTGCGCGCCGACAACGCCGAGGTAGCGAAGTCGCTCGGATTGTCCGGCAAGCCGGCATGGCAGGTGTTCGCGGAAATCCGCGAACGCAAGAACAAGTTCTGACGAGCTCCGCTCATGCCCGCGCAAACGGGCATCCAGATAAGGGACTCATTGAGCCAGAAACCAGGAGCCCGCTCTTGGCTCTCACTGCCACCGACATCATCCGGCTGCTTGATCTGAAACCGCATCCGGAGGGCGGGCATTTCCGCGAGACGTTTCGCGACAGCCGTACCATCGATGGTCGCGCCGCTTCGACCGCGATCTATTTTCTACTCGTACGCGGCGAGCGTTCGCACTGGCATCGCGTCGACGCGGTCGAGACCTGGCACTGGTACGCCGGTGCCTCGCTTGCGCTTGAGATTGCACAAGACGGCGAACGGATCGAACGCGTGACGCTCGGCAGTAGTTTGTCAACCGGCGAGCGGCCGCAAGCGATCGTGCCGGCTCATGCCTGGCAGGCGGCGCAGTCGCTTGGTGACTGCACGCTTTGCGGTTGCACCGTCGCGCCCGGCTTTGAGTTCAGCGGATTTGAGCTGGCGCCGAAAGACTGGTCGCCCCGATAGGCTGCTTTCGATAAAAAGTGACAATCACGGGGAGGGGATTCTCATGACTATTCGCGTTGCAGCCGTCGAGGTGAGCCACTGGCATGCGCTCAACGACGCCGCTTACCTCCGGCATCTTCTCGCCATGCCCGATGTCGAGCTGGTCGCAATCCAGGATTCCGATGCCGGGCTCGTCAAGAAGCGCGCGGCTGAGGTTGGAAATCCACCGACCTACACCGACTACAGGACAATGCTGGCAGAGACGCGTCCGGATTTTGTGCTCGCGCTGGGCAGGCACAGCCAGATGGCGAGGATCGCGAGTGAACTGATCGATGCCGGCTATCCTTTCCTGATGGAAAAGCCGATGGGCGTGAATGCCGCCGAAGTCGACGCCATAGCGGCGAAAGCAGCGCAGCGCGGTGCGTTCGTCGCGGTACCGATGGCGCAACGTTTTTCGCCGTTTGCGAGGCATGCGCGCGAACTGATTGCAGCCGGCAAGCTTGGCCCGCTGTCGCACCTCTACGTGCGGATCAACCGGCCGGCGCCACCACGCTATGCGGCGTGGGATTGCGGCTGGATGATGGACCCTTCCGAGGCCGGCGGCGGTTGCATCCGCAATCTCGGTCCCCATGGCCTCGACATGTTTCTCTACCTCACCGGCGAAGACGCGCAGGTGACGGGAGCGCAAGTCAGTTACCGCGCTCACGAATGCCCGATCGAGGACTACGCGTCGGTGATGCTGCGTTCTTCAAGCGGCGTTCTTGGAACTGTCGAGATCGGCAACGGCTTTCCCCGCGACGGCACCGACGGGGAGTGGAAGATCGCCGGACGCGACGGCATCCTGACCATGAAAGACGGCGTGCTCAAGCTTGCGACGGCGGCGGGCGACGAAACCCTGCCGGGCACCGAACTGACCGCGCCCTATTTCACCGCGACGCGTGATGCACTCGACCGCTGGAAAGACGGCGAGCCGCCGACTGTGAGCGTGCACGACTGCGCACGCTTCGTCCGCCTGATCGATCAGGCGTACCAGCACGCCGGTTTTAAGTTTGGGCCGAAAGGTTGGGCGCCTGCGTAGCCGGATCATCGGCGCGCGCGGCGAGATAGGAATGCAGCGCCGCGACAACCTGGGCGCCTTCGCCGACCGCGGCGGCGACCCGTTTGACTGAATTGGCGCGAACGTCGCCGATGGCGAAGACGCCGCGACGGCTCGTTTCCAGAGAGTGGCGATCGGAGCCGGCATCCGCGCCGGTCAACACGAAACCCTTGGGATCGAGCGCAATACCCGAACCGGCGAGCCAGTCGGTATTCGGCTCGGCGCCGATGAAAAGGAACAGGTGACGGATCGGCTCGGATTTCTCTTCGCCGGCTGCTTGCCGATAACGCACCGTTTGGAGAATTCCGTCGTGTCCCTCAAGGCTTGAGATCGATGCGCGCGTCAAGACCTCAATGTTGGAATTGCCTTCAATGCGGTCGACCAAATAGCGCGACATTGTCGCGCCGAGACCGGCGCCGCGCACAACCATCTTCACTTTGGCGCCCTGGCTTGCGAGATAGACAGCTGCCTGACCGGCGGAGTTGCCGGCGCCGACCAGCGCAATCGCCTGATTTGAACAGAGGCTGGCCTCAAGCGGCGAAGCCCAGTAATGCACGCTCGACGCTTCGAAGGCATCGAGATTGTTGACGCCCAGTTTGCGATAACGCGCTCCGCTTGCGATGACGACGGCGCGCGCAGTGACGTGCTCGCCGTTGTGAAGCCGCAGGACGAAGTGATTGCCGTCTTCGCCCAATCCGTCGACCTGATCGGGGATTGCCATTTCGGCGCCGAACTTCTGCGCCTGGTTGTAGGCGCGCGCCATCAGCGCCAGGCCGGTAATGCCGGTCGGAAAGCCCAGATAGTTTTCAATTCTGGCGGATGCCCCGGCCTGGCCTCCGAAAGCGCGGCAATCGAACACCAATACTGAAAGACCCTCGGAGGCCGCATAGACGGCCGTGGCCAGCCCCGCTGGGCCTGCGCCAATGACGGCGACATCGAACACCCGCGACGGATCGATCGGGCCAACGAGTCCGATACAGCGGGCAAGTTCGTCTTCGCTCGGATTGCGCAGCAACTGTCCGCTCTGACAAAGGACGATCGGCAATTGTCCCGGATCGACGTGAAAGCGCTCGATTAGCGCTTTCGCCTCAGCGTCCGTTGCGGGATCGAGCAGACGATGAGGGTGGCCGTTGCGCCGGAGGAAAACCTGCAATCGCAGTACGTCGCCATTGTCGGCATGGCCGACGATGATTGGTCCGGTCTGGGTCTCCAGAAGACCGACGCGCCGCAAGATCAAGGCACGCATGATCCGCTCGCCGAGATCAGCCTCGGCGATGAACAAGGAACGCAGCCGGTTAGGTTGAATAACCAGCGCTTGCACCGGTTCGGTCGCCGTCGCGTCGACCAAAGCCGGCCTGCCCGCCATCTGTGCCAGTTCGCCGATGAATTCGCCCGGCTCGTGGCTCACGATGGTCTGCAGGCGGCCGGACGTATCGCGATGAGTGATGTCGACTCTTCCCGAAAAGATAATGATCAGGCCGGGGCCGATCTGACCGGCCGCCAGAAGTGTTTCGCCGGTGGCGAAGGCTTGCGTCTCGCCGAGGTGCCGCACCCGCTCGATCTCGATCGGATCGAGGGTGGGAAACATTTGATCATGACGTTGTTCAAACAGCGTCTGGGATGAGGATGCCATGGTGCTCCGCCGCCCGTATTGCCCGGCTCGCGGATATATAAGAACTCAGTGGAAGTACTGCCCGCCGTTTGCGGTCAACGTTGCGCCTGTCATCAATCCGGCATCGTCGGACGCAAGGAACACGACACAGCGCGCAATCTCTTCCGGTTCGCCAAGTCTTCCGATCGGAATCAGCGGCAGGATGTTTTTCTCCAGGACGTCCTTCGGTACAGCCTGCACCATCTCGGTGTTGATGTAGCCTGGCGCAATTGCGTTGACGGTGATGCCCGATCGCGCGCCCTCCTGCGCCAGCGCCTTGGTGAAGCCGATCTCGCCGGCCTTTGCGGCCGAGTAGTTCACCTGACCGAACTGGCCTTTCTGCCCGTTGATAGACGAGATGTTGATGATTCGGCCGAATTTGCGGGTCCGCATACCCTCGATCACCTGACGGCACATGTTGAACAGTGACCCGAGATTGGTGTTGATCACAGCGGTCCATTGCTCAAGCTTCATGCGATGAAGCTGCGAGTCACGGGTGATCCCGGCGTTGTTGACGAGCACGTCGATCGGCCCCAGATCGGCTTCGACCTGCTTCACGCCCGCCGCGCAGGCGTCGAATGACGACACGTCCCACTTGTAGACATTGACGCCGGTCTCGGTCTTGAACTTCTGCGCTGCCTCGTCGTTGCCGCCGTAATTGGCCGCCACCGTATAACCGGCCGCCTTGAGCGCTTTACAGATTGCGGCGCCAATGCCGCGCGTACCACCCGTGACCAACGCAACGCGGGCCATGATGACCTCCCCTATTACTCGTCATGCCCGGCTTTATGCCGGGTATCGACGTCTTACTTTTGAGCCAGCTTAAAGACGTGGATGGCCGGGTAAAAGGGCGTTCACGCCCGTCTTCGACGGCCTATGCCCGGCCATGACACTGAATGATATTAGTGCGGGTGCTCGCCGCTCAGCGTTCCACGCACATCGCGATGCCCATGCCGCCGCCGATGCACAGCGTGGCGAGGCCTTTCTTGGCATCGCGCTTCTGCATTTCGTGCAGCAGCGTTACCAGGACGCGGGTGCCGGACGCGCCGATCGGATGGCCGATGGCAATGGCGCCGCCGTTGACGTTGACCTTGTTGGTATCCCAGCCGAGGTCCTTGTTGACTGCACAGGCCTGCGCCGCAAAAGCCTCATTGGCTTCGACCAGATCGAGATCGCTAACATTCCAGCCGGCCTTCTTCAGCGCGGCGCGCGATGCCGGGATCGGTCCGGTGCCCATGATCTTCGGATCGACGCCGGCCTGCGCCCAGGAGACGATACGGGCGAGCGGTGTCTTGCCGAGCTTCGCCGCTTCGCTCGCCTTCATCAGCACTACCGCGCCGGCGCCATCATTGATGCCCGACGCGTTGCCGGCGGTGACAGAGCCTTCCTTGTCGAAGGCCGGCCGCAGCTTGCCGACCGCTTCGAGCGTGCTGCCGTGCTTCGGATATTCGTCGGTGTCGACCACGACGTCGCCCTTGCGGCTCTTGATCGTCACCGGCGTGATCTCGTCCTTGAACTTGCCGGCTTTCTGCGCGGCCTCGGCCTTGTTCTGCGATTTGACTGCAAACTCGTCCTGCTGCTGACGCGTGATCTGCCACTGCTTGGCGACGTTCTCCGCGGTGTTGCCCATGTGATAGCCGTTGAAGGCATCCCACAGGCCATCCTTGATCATGGTGTCGATCATCTCGAAATTACCCATCTTCACGCCGGCGCGAAGATACTGGCAGTGCGGCGCCATGCTCATGGACTCCTGGCCGCCGGCGACCACGATGTCACTGTCGCCATTGACGATGGCCTGATAGCCGAGCGCCACCGAGCGCAGGCCTGAGCCGCAAAGCTGATTGATGCCCCAGGCCGGAGTTTCGACCGGAACGCCGGCGGCGATCGAGGCGATGCGGGCCGGGTTCTGGCCCTGCCCGGCGGTCAGGATCTGGCCCATGATCACCTCGGATACGCGGGCGCCTTCGATCCCGGCACGCTCCAGCGCCGACTTGATCGCGATCTTCCCCAGTTCGTGGGCGGGCAATGCGGCAAATGCGCCGTTGAATGCGCCGACCGGCGTGCGCGTGGCGCTGACAATGACAACATCATCTGACATGGCAAATCCTTCCGGGCTTTGGGGTTATGTGGCGGTCGCGGGTTTGGCGCGTTATCGTTGCTCTATGTCATAAGGAGGCGACCGGGCCGCGACAAGGTGTCGGGCCGGCCGGGGCGCATCACAAAACGGTAGCCCCGTCCTCCGAAAACGCCTACTTTAAGAATACACCCAGGCGATTGTTGCATGTCCGACACCACCACAACGACCAAGACTGCCGAACCCATCACCATCAAGAAATACGCTAACCGGCGGCTCTACCACACCGGCACCAGCGCTTACGTGACGCTCGAAGACCTCGCGGGGATGGTCAAGAAGGGTGAGGATTTTGTGGTCTTTGACGCCAAGACCGGCGAAGAGATCACCCGGTCGGTGCTGACCCAGATCATTTTCGAGCAGGAGAACAAGGAAGGGCAGAACCTGCTGCCGATCACCTTCCTGCGCCAGCTGATCCGTTTCTATGGTGACAGCATGGGCATGCTGGTGCCGCGCTATCTCGACATTTCGATCGCGTCGCTCACGCGCGAGCAGGAAAAATTCCGCAATCAGATGGC
>Ga0302326_10020184_pt1 | contig 13727 bp, 13 predicted proteins | sample Palsa_T0_3_FD_202264 | JGI IMG/M metagenome (GOLD analysis project Ga0302326, IMG submission 202264) | Peat permafrost microbial communities from Stordalen Mire near Abisko, Sweden - Palsa_T0_3 | ecosystem: Environmental > Terrestrial > Soil > Palsa > Peat permafrost | place: Sweden: Abisko... | reverse complement strand
CGTCTGTCAGGCTCAGAGGCGAGCCTCTGAGCTTCAGCGATGCGTCTGTCAGGCTCAGAGGCGAGCCTCTGAGCTTCAGCGATGCGTCTGTCTCGCTCAGAGGCGAGCCTCTGAGCTTCAGCGATGCGTCTGTCAGGCTCAGACGGGTCCGTCTGTCTCTGACAGACGCGCGTCTGGACCTCGGAAGGGTCACAGTGATGGTCGGACGCGACGCTCTGGGGGTGCCCACCGAGGTCGTGGCCGTGTGAGGCGAGGGACTGCAAGAAACGGGCGATATCTTCGGTCCCAAGGGCGGTCCCTTCACCTTTCGAGGTGCAATAGTACCCTGGCCGCCCATGCGGTCCCCCAGGGTCCTTCGTCTGCGACACCTCGCCCTGTTCGCGCCAGCGCTGATCGGCTGCCGCGCATCCTCCGCGACCGCATACGCGCCGCCGCCCGCGTACGAGGACGCGGGCCCCCCACCCTCGCTCGTGGCCTTCCCGAGCGGTCCCCGCACGCTGCACGGGTTTCTCTATCGTCCGGCCGGCGACGGGCCCTTCCCTGCCGTGGTGTTCAACCACGGGAGCGAGCCGATGCCCGGCGACAGGCGCGACGAGGCGGTGTTCTATGTACCGCACGGTTTCGTCCTCTTCGTCCCGCACCGGCGCGGGCAGGGCCGCTCGAGCGATGCGGGGGAGTACATCGAGCGGCTCGATCGCGCGCGGCTCGTCGACGAGCTCGTCGCCCAGACCGACGACGTGATGGCCGCCGTCGAGTACGTGCGCTCCCTGTCCTACGTCGACGGCGCGCGGGTGGCGGTCGCCGGCTGCTCGTTCGGGGGCATCGTGTCGCTGTTCGCGGCCGAGCGCGGGACGGGGATCAACGCCGCCGTGGACTTCGCCGGAGGCGCGATGAGCTGGACGCATACGCCGGACTTGCAGGTGCGCATGAAGCAGGCCGCGCGCGCAGCCCGGGTCCCGGTGCTCTTCATCCAGGCCGAGAACGACTTCGACACCACCCCGAGCCGGGTGCTCTCGGAGGAGATGCGCAGCGCGGGCAAGCCAGCGCGTATGAGCATCTACCCGCCGAACGGCTCGACGCACCAGGAGGGCCATCACCTTTGCTACGGCAGCGAGAACCCGGCTTGGGGGGACGAGGTGCTGTCGTTCCTGAGCGCGAGCGCGCACTAACCGGTTCCCGCAACCGCGATGAGCATCTTCGTCGGCACGGACCGCGAGCGCTCTAGTGGCCCGGTCCACTCGGTAAGCAGCACGTTTCATCCGGGTAAGCGCACGAATCGGGCGGTCCGACGTTCGGACCGGGGCATGAGGCCGATGTGCCAACCGTACTCGTGACCATGCACGATCCTCCCGCGTCCGCGCACTCGGGAAGCGTGTCGTCGGGCGAGAAGCAGCTGTCCATGACACACCTGCCGTTGCGGCAGCAGGCCCAATTGAGGGGACAGCTGCTAATTTCCGAGCACTGCGGCGCGTACGTCTGCGAAACGTCGGATTGGTACTTGGGCAGCGCGCTCTGGCTAATCACACCCGACGGGCAACTTGGCCTTGGGTGACAAAAGTCACCGACCGCGACGAGGGCGCAGTCCGAGTCCGTTACGCAGGATTGGTCGTAGCTCGTTGCCGCGATGACCTGCGCGTCCGGCTCGTCGCAGGAGCTGTTGGCTGCTTGGTCGCCGAAGATGCAGGTTTTCGCAGCGCAGCAGGTAACCAGCGGGCCCCCGCCGGCGTCCTGAAGCCAGGAAAAGAGCCCAGTTATGCAGTCTTGGGGTCCGCTGCAACCGACAGCGGCAGACGTCTCCGCTGCCGAGTCGGGAGCCCCCGGCTCGACCGCGCCTGCAGCCTCCGAGCCGCCATCCTCAGACCCTGGCCTCGAGCCGAATGACGCGCCGGGCGGGCCTACCTCTCGACCGCCGCACCCAGTCAAGCCAGCGGCGAGCGCGAACGAAATGCACGTTGCCCCTACGAGGAGCGTGGAGCGCGCCTGCTCGATAGGGGTACCCGGGGGGTTGCCTTGAGCAATGCGCTGCGTCGCCATCCCACCCCTCAGCCTCGAGTGTAACCGGCGCGCGTTTGGGTGTCCCTGGGTTCAATTCAGTCCCCCGGCGCACTGCGCCAAAGTGTGCCACGACCGGCATTTGGATCGTGGGGATTTGCGGCCAGGAGCGCAACAACCGCAGCGATTCATGCGCGGCGCGAAATGTGCTCGTTTCGCAGCGCCCATGCGAACGCCGTTCGGACCCCTTCTATTCATCGTCGTCGCGGCGCTCCCGAGCGGCTGTGGTGGACAGACCGTCTCGCCACCCCCCAGCGGCGACTCGAGCGGCATCAGCTCGACCCACGAAGGCGCGAGTGCGGCCAGCGGCGCAGCGAGTGGAAGCCTCGCCGTAATGACCAGCGGTGGGGTGAGTGGAAGCGTCAGCGCGAGCGGCGTCACGACGACGAGCGGCGACGGAAGCGCCGTCGTCGGGTCGGGCGCCAGCACGGGCGCATGCACTTTCGACAGCATCACGACCTTGCCCGACGGCGGGCAATGCGCGGGCTCGCGACTCGTGGCTTCGCCCACCGTGATGATCACGACTCCCGACCCCGATCCTTCCAACGTCGCGCTGGCCGCATCGACGGCCGGAGATCAATTCCTCGCTCTGTGGACGGATGGCGGTTGGAGCGTCAATGGCGTCGCCGTTCCCGAATCGATTTGGGCATCTCTCATTCGGGCAAGCCCCACGGTGGCCAAGGATTCTGCCGCCGTCGAATTGACCGCGAGTGGCACATGCCCCGTCGCGATCTGGAGCGACTCGGGCTTCCTCGTGGCTTGGGGCGACAGCTCCGGCTTGCGAATGCAGCAGCTCGATGTTCAGGGGATGCCTGTCGGCTCGCCCTCGGTGCTGCTCTCGGAGACGAACCAGGCTTGCCCGACCTCGCTCGTCAAGACGCCATTGGGTGTGGCCATCTCGTGGCAGACAGGCACGACGCTGCTCGGCGAGAACGTCGCGCTCATCACTGCGGCGCAGACGGTGCTCGATCCTATCGCCCTCGGTACCGTGGGACCTGGGGTGTCCACCAACATCGTGCTCGCCCAGCTGCAAGGTCAGACCTACGTCGCATGCGTGGAGTGGCCAAACGGAGAAAACGGAGCGGCAGCGACGGCGATCAGCCAAGTCATCTGGGGACACAACGTCGCGGTCCCGCAGGTGACGGAGCCCGTGTACTTCAATTCATTTCTTGCTGCCGATGGCCGGCTCTGGATGAGCGGCGGGGCACTCTACGCCGGGGTTCCCGGGAGTGCTTTTCAGATCGAAGGCGAGGGATGCGACGCGTTCACGACCTTGGCGACCGACGCGTGCGGCCGGCTCGTGGGTCTCGGGACGCAAGGATTTACTCCCGCCGGCGTTGCGGGCGGCTTCTTCGCTCAATCGTTCGTGGGCGCGGGATCCCAAGTCGTCTTGGGTAGCGTTACCGCAAGCGCAATCGCGGGCGGTGGGTCGAGCTTCGGAGTGCTTTGGTACGCGCGAATCGGGCCCGGAATACCTGCACCTGGCGAAGAGAACGAGTCCGGCGCACTTTCTTTCACAACTCTGTCGTGGCAGTGAATTCGTCCAAGCGCGGCGCCTGCGCGCCCCTATCAATCGACGCGCCCAATGGCCGGCCCGCTCGCGACCGGCGCGGAGTTTTCGACGCTCGGCCCCGCGCCGCCGCGCCGAGGCGGAAACCGCGGGTCCGAAGGACCTCTAATGGCCGAGCATCGAGGTCATCGGCTCGTCGGGCGAGAAGCTCGGCGTGGTTAGTTGGTCCAGATGTCTCCGAAACAACAAAGCCCTGCACCTGCTGAATCACTCGATGCGGCCACGAGGTGAGTGCCGGTCGAGTCCGACGCCACGGCAACCCAACCTTGTCCCGACGCGGCGGTGCCCGCGGTTTCGTTGGTCCAAGTCATACCTGCGTCCGCGGATGTCCAGATATCATTCGCTAGGTCATGCGCCGAGGCCGCGACAAGGCGGGCACCGGTCGCGTCGGACGCAACCGCTTCCCACAAGGTGCCCGACGCGCCGGAAGCGGGGGTCCCCTGCGTCCGGTTGGTCCAGGTAGCGCCCGAGTCTGTGGAAACCCAGATGTCTCCCCCAGAAAGGCCAGTCGAAGTTGCGTATGGCTGGGAGACGGCAACGAGATGGGTTCCGGTCGAGTCCGACGCTACGGCCGCCCAGGCCGCGCCCGAAGCACTAGTTCCCCTGGTCTGATTGGTCCACGTCGAACCCCAATCCGAGGACGTCCAGATATCGCTGTATGCGGTGATGCCGACGAGGTGTGCTCCGCTCGAATCCGCAGCCATGTCAACCCAGCGCTGCGCCGCAGCGGAAGTCCCCGCCGTCTGGTCCATCCACGTCCCACCCGAGTCCATCGAAGTCCAGACATCGCCAGCGGCAACGAAGAAGCGGGTTCCTGTCGAGTCCGAGCCCGCGGTGGGTCCTCCTACACCGGGCGCGGTGGAGGTCAACGTCCTTCGATAGATCCATGTCGCGCCGCCGTCCGCTGAGGTCCAGACGCCGACCTGGGTGGCATAGAAGGTGTTTCCCATCTGGATCCCCGCGGGCAACGTTGCCGCGATGAGGTGTGTTCCTGTCGAGTCGGACGCAACGGACCCCCACGATTGGCCGGACGCTGGGGTCCCCTGGGTCCGATTGCTCCATATCGCGCCGCTGTCATCGGACGTCCAGATATCCCCTTCGCCTTGGTTGGGCCCGCCACTGGTGACGGCGACAAGGTTGTTTCCTGTCGTGTCCGAGGCCACGTCGGTGAAATTCAGATTCGCCGCGGCGGGTCAGCCGTCCGATCGGTCCACCCTGCTGCAGCGTCCGACCCGTCGCTCCCCGCCTCAGGAGCGCCGGCGACGTCGGTACTGCCACTGCCGGCGTCGCCCGTACAGCCGCCACACGCGGCGACAGCCAGGAGCGTGAACGCGGCCAGCGACCACCGAACATGGCTCAGTGCGGACGGCTTGCGCATGGCCGGATTGTTCCATCAAACAAGCAGCCAGGCTCGTGATTATGTGAACGAATCGAGGCGAGTCTGGGTGCCCGGGAAGTCGCTGCTCGGCCTCGCCAGGATCGAGGTCATCGGCTCACCGCGGCTATCGGAATCGGCTAGCTTACCGGTCGCTCGAGTTTGCCTTTTGAGAACTTTCGCCGAGGGCAGAAATGCGGTCCAATTCGGCCCCTGGACGAGACGCGGGGACTCCTTCTGATTCGCGACGCGGCGCCCGAAGATTACGCGGCGTACTGCCGTTTCTTTGCGGAGGTGAACGTATCCGGGGACGTGGCGGACGCGCGCGCATACGAAAAGCACGTCGTGCCGCGAGCGTTCTTCGGTCTCGAGTCGGGCATTCCGAACGCCTTCTTACTTTGGAGGCCGGAGGGTGCCGTCTTGCACGTGACGATTCTCGCCGTCCTGCCCGAGAGGCGGCGCCGTGGGCTCGGACGGCGAATGATGCTGGAAGCGGCGCGACGCGGGCGCGCGCACGGCCTCACACGCTGGCAACTCAACGTCCACTTCGAGAATGTTGCCGCTCAAGTCTTCTACGCGAAGCTGGGCATGGCTCCGGCCTTCGAGAGTGTGTTGCTCGAGCTCGACGTCGCCATCGCCAAACGATTTCCCGTGATTCAGGCAGGCGGCACGAGCGCTCGTGTCGTCGGACAATTCGGCGAGCCGGCGCCTTCCGTCGGTGCCGACGGGTCGCCAGCGCGCGTACGCGTCGAGGACGACGCGGCGCTCGTGAGCGAGCTACGCGCGGCCGGCGGTGTGGTTCTCCTCCGAGCCCTCAGAATGGTGGGCGAGATGCCGGACACCGGGTGATCAATCGTCATTGATTCCCTATGCCGCGACCACCGACGGCTTCGCGATGCCTACGAGCTTCTCGCTGACTTGCCAAAGACGTGCGGGTGCTTCTTCTTCCAGTGCACGACGCGACGGCGTTGCCTCTGCGCATTTCTCGAAGTACTTGCCGGTGATTCCCTCGACTTCGGGAGACGAGGCGAGCCACACTTGCGTCCTGGCTCCTTCTTCGGGCGTCGCGAGAAAGGGCCTCAGAATCTTGAGCACCACGCTGATGGCGCCGCCGTACGTGTGCCCGAAGCCGGAAGCGATGACGCCGGGGTGCAAGCTATTCGCAGTAACACCGCTCGATTCGAGCCTCTTGGCGAGCTCGCGCGTGAAGAGAATATTGCAAAGCTTGGACTGACCGTAGGCTTGGTTCGCCGAAAACCCGCGTTCAAGCTGCAAATCGTCCCAGTGTATTCGCGCGCCGCGGTGAGCTCGGCTGGATACGTTGACGATGCGCGCGTGAGGCGTCTTCTTCAGCACGTCGAGTAGCAGGTTGGTCAGAAGAAACGGCCCGAGGTGATTGATGGCGAGCGTCTCTTCAATGCCGTCGACGGTGGTCCTGCGCGACGGAACGAGCACGCCGGCGTTGTTCATGAGGACATCGAGAGCATTGTGCCTGGAGAGAAATTCTGCCGCGATGCGGCGCACATCCGCCTGCGACCCGAGATTGCCGACGATGAGCTCGACGTTCTTTGCCCCGGCCTTCTCGATGTCCACGATGGCTTCGCGCGCCTTCGTTTCATTGCGGCACACCAGAACGAGGCTCGCCCCCATTTTACCGAGCGCCATTGCAGAAGCCTTGCCGATGCCCTGATTGGCGCCGGTGATTAGAACCGTTTTTCCAGTTATGTCGGGCATGGCGCTCCTGTTCGATGTGTCCGCGAGCGGCGTGGTTGCGATCTGTTGTGGAATGGGCTCAAGGCTGTTGGCATAGTCACTGGGTATTATGGTTTTTATCTACTGAGTTCTGGAGGCTCCTTCATCGCTAATCTGTTCCAGCTCACGACGCGCGGTCTCCGGGACGAAAAAGACGGCCCCTGCGGCGACAATCGTCGCGAGCGACAAGAGGGGGATCACAAGTTGCTGATTGCCGATGCGAGCCATTGCGCGAGAGTAGAGAAAGAGCCAGACGACCGCACCGAGTGTCTCAAGCAGTGCCAGAGTCCCGCCCGCTGCACCACGGAACGCGGTCGGAAACAGCTCGGTCGCAAGCGCTCGCAGCATGACGCCGCTCGCCATGTTCGTGAACACCATGGCGGTCCAGGGAATCGCCACGAAGCGCGCCGGACCGGCATAGAAGGTCGCGACGAGGGCCGGGAAGGCCAGCAAGGCGACGACGATGACCCTCCGGCGCCCGAAGCGGTCCGCCATCCGACCCGCCACCGGATTTCCGATGATCCCGAGCGCACCGAAGAAGAACGACATGAGCGCGAACCGACCGGGTGTCCAGCCGCGCAGCGTCTGAAGAAACTCCGATATGAACTGAAAGGACACGGCGATCCCGGCGCTCGACATGAGGCCGATTAGTCCAATCGCCAGCGCGCGGCGCGGGTGCTCCCGGAGAAGGCCCGTCAGGGGGCGTGCACTCTGACTCGTTGCGGTGAGGACCGAGCCGAGGCTCATCCCGATGACGGAGAGGAGTACGACGCGGCGGCGGCCAATTCGATCCGCAAGCGGCACGAACAGAAATGCGGGCAACGCACCCAGACGGGTGATGCTCGTGAAGTCGCCAAGCGCCCCCTTCGAGAGCCCGAAGGTTCGGCCAAGCTGCGGTAGTGCATTGCCGAGCAATGAGAAGTCGTAGTTCTCGAAGAACATTGCGAAGCTGAGAACGCCCAGAAGGCTTAGGTGCTCTGGCGAGAGTCCTGCCGGCACGCCGCCTAAGAATGGCGGAATCCACCACGGGTTCTGGCCCACCTTGCGGTACTCGACGTTCCGGGGCGAGCCCACCACGCGACGATAACCCGCCACCGAACGGATTGCTTCTGGCACATCGCCTTCGCATCAGCGCGCGTGATTGGTGTGAGAAGCGGAGCGCGGCGGGCGGTCCTCGGGCCCCATCCGAGGCTCGGATTTCCAGGGTGGCTATGCACGCGATCCCGAGGACGTGGCCTCGAACGTGGCCCTCTGCGTAGAGACCCCAAACGAGCTCCGAGCCCATCGAGCGCGCGAAGCTGTGCCCGAGCGCTATCTGCGAAGGTCTCGAACAGCAGGCGACTGCGAAGCATGAAGCCAGGCCCGAGCTCGAAGGCGCGCATCTCCGCCGGAAATGAAAGCACGAACTCGGAGAAAGGGCGCACGTGCTGCAGCTGATACACCGCGAGCTCCTCCAGCCGCTCGGCAATCTTGCCGTCGGAGGCTCCTGAGCTGCGGAGCTCGGAAGCTTCGCGTGCGACGCTTTCCGACGGGCGATACGCTCCGTCAAATCGTGGAGCAAGCGTTCGATGCGGCGCCGACCGCTGACAAGGAGGCGGTGGGGGTCGAGCACGGCGAGCCATTTCTCGGACGCCTCTGCGCGGAGCAACCCGACCAATTGCGACCGGTACCCGGCCACGAAGGTCACCACGAACACGGCTTCCTCGAACGACCGTGTATCGGCGGCGGCGACGAGCGCGTCCATGAGCGCAGCAGGCCCGTTCGGAGTCAGCGTGTAGCGAACGCCCGCTCCTTGGCCGCCGCCCGAGCGCTCGGCTTTCGTGCCCAGGCGAGGCTCACAAGGCGAAGAAGTAAGCGGCGCACTTGCGTCAGGTCGAGGACCTCACCCGGATAGAGAACGTCTCGTTCGAGCCAATTGGCGAACAAGTACCCGAAAAAGCGCGCGTCGCTCGGGCGAAAGCCCGCCTCCCTTGCAGTGGCGTGCGCGGCCAACGAAGGTCCGGGATCGACGAGGCCTTCGGCACCGACCGGCGCGCGCACAGCGGGCGGCTCTCGCGACGTCGCTGCTGCTGCGGCGGCGGGGGATCTCGATGCTGCCGAAGCTCGGTCGACGATGAGCACCCCGACCCGCGACCGCGGTCGGCTCCGGCTGGGTCAGTCGAGGAGGGCTCCTGACCACCTCAAATAAAAGAGCAGGTAGGGATCGGGGATGTCGAGCACCGATTTGTCTTCGTCCCAGTCGATAACTCGTTGAGGCGGCATTTGCTCTTGCGCGATTCGGCTCATGTGATTGCAGCTACCGACGATGCTGGAACCGACCGGTGGATCCCCAACGCAGACTTCCCGGACTCGGCGGAGGATGTCGTCGTAGTCGAACGAGAGACGAAGCGGTTCCGCGGCCACTGACTTGAGGATGCACCGGTATACGTCACCCTCAGTGGAATCAGAGAACTGATACATTTTCCGCTCTGTTCCCCGCGTCTTCGGACCGGCAACGAGCATCTGGACCAGCGAACGAAAGTCGGTCACCGACGTCGTGCTCGCGTAGATCTGCTTCAGCGTTGGGCCGTCGACGGCGAAGTCTGTCTTGGTCTCGCAGCGCACCTGCACCGCGAGCACAGAGCACGCAAAGAGGCAGATGGCCTGCATTAGTTGGGGCGATCCTGCCGACTCAGACGCGAACTTTTCGATGATCTTTCCGCCGACGGCGGCGTTCAGCGCATTGAACCCTGACTGACCGATACGAGCCAGATCCTCGCGTCTCCAGTAGTCGACATCGACGGCACTGACGCGCCCGCGAAGTTCCGGGTTCGCTCTCACCACATCATCCGCGCGGTATGGAACCGCTGCAGTGACGATTTTCACCCCGAGCCTGGCAGCCTCTTTCAGCTGCTTCGCAGCTTCAATCTGAATGGAGCGATCCATGTAATGAAAGTCGTCGATGAGGACGACGAAGTCGCTGTTCGCGATCTCATCGACAACTTGCTGCAGTCCCCGCCTGCCCGTTGTACGCGTGCGGTTTGCGCTGCCCGTGAGTGCGGCAGAGAGCTCGCCGGATACCTCGGCTTTTGCGACCAGGACTCCCGCTTCGGCCTTGGCGCCCGCAGTGGCGGTCACTTCGCTGCCGATGGCGAGCGAGGACGAAGTCTGCGTTGGGGTATCCATCCAATCGAGGATGCGCGTCCACACGTGCTCTGGATCACGAATGCCCGCGCCGACGATCGGGATGAGATTCTCTTTCCCGACTACCCGTTCGACGAGCACCGTCTTGCCTGACTTTGACGGTCCCGAAACGGACACGATCTGGCCCTTCGTGCCGAGTGCAAAGCGAAGCTTTTTCTCGAGCGCCTCTTCGTCGCGCGGCACATAGGTGTGCTCCGGGAATGAGCTGGGTGTGAACACGTCGAAGGCGGAGAGCGCTCGTGCCATGGGTTCGAGAAGACAGCGGTCCATGGCGCCGGTCAACCGCTGAAACTGCCACGACTCGGCCTCCAAAAAAGGCTGACGCAGCCGCGTACATCGAGGCGGAGGACGCGCCCGAAGTCGCTTGAGCGAGTCTAGTCGGGCACTCCACCTCGCAGGCAAGCGCGAAAAAAGGCGCGTTACCACCGGCAGTAGGCGCGCGTTCACATCCCGAGGCTGGAAAGCCAGTGAGCCGCTGCGCCGAGGAGCGGCGCGTACTGCGGGATCAACTTTAGGACCTCGACGCTCGTCTTGATGACCTCGATATTCGGGGTTGGGGCCTTGGCTTGTTGCTCGAGCCTTTCGACTTGGAGCGCGGCAATTGCCCTTACCTCGGAGGGAAGGGAGGCTTCCTGTTCGCGCAGCTGCACGACCAAGCGCGCGAGTTCACCCGCCGGAACGCTCGACCGCGCGTTGACCTTTGCGGTGGCGTTCCCCGCCGCGACCTGTACGGCTCCGGTGACGGGCCCCTGAAAAGTCTGGACGACGTATTGCACCACGGGAAGCTCGAAGTGCTCCGTTTCGTGGCCTTCAATCGCCAATTCGCGCTCCTTCACCCCTTCGTGCGTAATCGAGACGTGCTGGGACGGGTGGGCCTCCATGAGGGATTGAAACCCCATGTCTACCTCCACCCAGTTTCGGTAATCCTCGCGCTCCACCAAGTGACGAAGGACGGCGATTGCCCGCTCGGCGATGTTTGGCGGCGGTATTTGCCGCACGATTCGAGCACGGCACGCCTCGCAGCGCACCACGCGCTTCGATGCTGTGGGGTAGAATCGGCCCACCGGCATGCCTGGCGAACACCAAACGGTTTGGATCCTCGGCTCGGGCTTCAGCCGCGCCCTCGGCGGTCCGCTGCTCGCGGACCTGCTCTCGCCGCCAAGCAACAACTTCGTGCAGGCTCTCTACGACGACAATCCGTACATCGGCGTCTTGAGCTCGCTGGCCGCCGACACCGACTCGGAGATAGCGAGGCACGCTGCCAGGACCGTGCGCATGATGTACGAGGCGTGCGGGGGGCTAGCCTCGAAGGACAATCGCTTCTGGGATGACGCGGAGCAATTCCTCGACCAATTGGACGCGGCTGCCGGTACCGAGGACACGAGCGGGAGCGAAAAAGAAAGACCACCGACCAGTCGGATGCGTCGCGCGGTTGATTATGCGCTCCGCGATGGGGACGGGGTCTACGTCAGGAAGCTGACCGAGCTTCGCGACGCTGCGCGGAGGCTCGTTGCGGCCGAGTGCTGCGCGTTTCTCAAAGACGCGAACCTCGAGGAGGAGCGGTGGCAGCCGTATCGGAGTTGGGCGAAGGAGTTGTCGCCCCTCGATGCCCTCGTGACGTTCAACTACGACAGAGTGCTCGAGCGGCTCGACCTCTACGTGATTGATCCGGCCTCACCGGTTGAGCATGCGTCGAAGGCCAACGTGTTCAAGCTGCACGGGAGCGTTGACTGGCAGGTGAAGCCCGGCCCGGATAGCAGACCGCGGCAGTTCATCCGGACCGAGAATCCTGAAAACGCCCTCGCCGTCATCGGGCCGATGATTGGCATAGCCACGCCCGGACCGACGAAGAAGCTCGCGACCGAGTGGTTGGAGAAGATCTGGACTCCCGCCTTGAAGCGCATCAACAAGGCGGAGGTCATCGTATTTGTCGGGTACCGGTTCCCTCCGAGCGACGCTGAGGCACGGGAGAAACTCCTCGTGGCCATCACGGAAAACAAGTCGCAGCATGTCGAGCTTCATATCGTCCTCGGCCCCGACCTACACCACAAGGACGTGGTCCGTCTTGAGCAGTTGCTTCGGTACGCGATGGGCAAGCGGGGACGGGAGGACATCTCGCAGGAGCAGAGAGTTGGTATGATGCTGCTCGGCACCGCCAACACCTATGCGGTGACGAAGCACGCCCTCTGGGCCGAGGACTTCTTCACCGTTTGGCATCGGAACCTGCTCTGGCCGGCGGGGCTGCACTTCGCCCGCCGTCCCTAGTTTCGGGCGGGATGCAAGAAACCCCGCGGCATCTAAGCCCAAGGTACGCGACACGACCGCGGCCGATACACCAAGTGGGTGGCCGAAGGGATTGGCACCAAGCCGATGTCGAGAGTGACCCCGGCTCGACATGGAGGGGATCGTCCAGGGCAGCTCGTGGTCGAGCGGTACCGGGTCGACCGGAATGAGCGGCTCGAGTGGTACGACTGTCCCCGGCGTCCCGACCTTCGTGAACTACGAGCTCACGGGAACCTGGCCTGCCCTCATCGCAGGAACCGCCGCAACCTCCATCAAGCAGCAGCCCGGAAATCTCACGTACTAGATGCTTCAGGTTCAACCTGACTTCTGGGCCGAGAGCTGCGCGATTGGCGACTACAACGCCGACGGCATCCCGGACCTCTCGTCTGGACGGGAAGAAGTCCTCGGGGCAGAAGCTGACGACCTGGACGCTCGGCAGGCCGAAGAGCTCGGCGAGCGTCGTTTGCTCGCCGTAGCTCGTGCCGTCGTAGCCGCAGTGCTCGCCCGCCAGACAGCCTGCGACGCCCGGTACAAGGAGTTCTTGAAGAAGCCTAGCGACGCGTCCGAGTGGCAGACGACCGTGCAGTGAGCCGCCGAACCTTAGCGGGCTCTAGCGCGCGTCGCGGCACTTTGACGCGTTCGACGTCGAGCGCTCCAAAATGTCCCGAAACGATGCGACAGAAAATCGCATTGCGGGGATTGCCAAACCGACCTGAGAAATTTGCGAGATCGACACGACGCTCGCCGGTGCGTCTCACCTATATCGCTTCCTCGCAATCGCTCACGCGTTGCAGGAGGCAATCTCATGTCCATTCGCACCACACTCCCGCTGTTACCGTTGTGCCTGCTCGCAGCATGCGGCTCGAGCCCCGGAGGCACCGCCCCCGACGAGAACACGGCGCTTGTCACGCAGGCGATTCAGTCGCAGGGCGACCAGGGCGATGACCACCGGCACGATGACCACCGGCACGTGCTGCTGATCTCGGTCGATGGCATGCACCAGAGTGACCTTGACTGGTACGTCGCTAACCACCCAAACTCGACGTTTGCCAAGTTGACTCACTCCGGCAGCGAGTACACCAATGCGTCGACCTCCAACCCGTCGGACTCCGACCCGGGTGGCACCGCGCTGATGACCGGCGGTAACCCGAAATCGACCGGCGTCTTCTACGACGTCGAGTACAGCCACAAGGTCGACGAGGCGGGCGCTGCCTGCACCCCGGGCCAGCCGGCCACCGGTGGTGACGTCATCTATGACTCGCCGGATGACGCGCTGGCGAATGTTCCCGACTTCATCAATCCCGCGAACGGCACCTTCCCGTCGTTCGACGAGAACGGTTCGATCTTCGCCAACGGCCTTGACACCAACCCGGCCGCGATCATGAACCTGAAGTTCGACCCGAAGACGTCGCTCAACCCGGGCACGTTCCCAGTAGACCCGAAGACCTGCGAGCCGATCACCCCGTGGGACTACCTCGGCGACAACACGATCTTCCAGGTCATCCACAACGC
>Ga0302326_10020182_pt1 | contig 13729 bp, 14 predicted proteins | sample Palsa_T0_3_FD_202264 | JGI IMG/M metagenome (GOLD analysis project Ga0302326, IMG submission 202264) | Peat permafrost microbial communities from Stordalen Mire near Abisko, Sweden - Palsa_T0_3 | ecosystem: Environmental > Terrestrial > Soil > Palsa > Peat permafrost | place: Sweden: Abisko... | reverse complement strand
CGATCTGCGAAGCTACCACGTTTGAGATCAGTTGCTCTCCCGAGCGCACCACAGCGGCGGCGGTTTCGTCGCAAGAGCTTTCGATGCCGAGGATGTAGGCGTCTGGCATAACCCTATATTATTAGATCTTCGTGGCTGATCTACTCCAACACGTGGCGCAATCGGGATTTCCATTCACGGATCGGCTGATCCATTTGTTTGTCGGGGGGTCCGAGTTGCACGGAGCCAAGGTGCACGGCACAGACGACCTCGACATCTACGGTGTATACATCGAACAGCCAGAGCTAGTCTTGGGTCTTGATTCCATGCCGCATTTTGTTTGGTCGACTACAGGCGATGACCGTCGCAACGGCCCGAATGATGTCGACATCACCCTGTATTCCCTGAAGAAATGGGCAGGCCTAGCGTGCAAGGGCAATCCTACAGCACTGCACTTCCTCTTCGCGGAGAGTAAAGTCCAAAATCCGATCTGGGCAGAAATCGTCTCAAACAAGCACATCTTTCTGGCGCGCTCCTGCGCGAAGCAGTTCACCGGATTCGCCAACGACCAGCTTGCGCGAATGACGGGTAAAAAGGGGCGAGGCAAGAAAGGCCAGCGGCCGGAGATCGAGGTTAAGTACGGCTATGACGTCAAAGCCGCCATGCACATCTTGCGCCTGCTCTATGAATGTAAGGAGCTCGTCACTGAGGGGCGAATTACCATGCCTCGCCCGGAACGCGATCTCCTGATCCGCGTTCGCACTGGTAGATACTCGATGGACAAGGTCATAGCAATGGCTCAGAAACAGTTTGTCGAATGTGAGGAGGCAGCGAAGGCCTCATCTTTGCCTGAGAAGATTGACCGTGCGGCGGTTTCGAAACTCTTGGCAGAATCCTATCGAGCAGCATGGAATGCCAACGACTGAGTCCTTACATGTCCAAGGATTTTGCTGCCACCATCATCCAGACCCTACGCCAGCAAGGCTTCCAAGCCTATCTTGTCGGCGGATGCGTGCGCGATCTTCTGCTCCACCGCGAACCCGCCGATTATGACATTGCGACCACCGCCACGCCCCCACAAGTGATGGAAATCTTTCCTGAAACGTACGCGGTGGGAGCACAGTTTGGCGTGGTGCTGGTGCCTTTGCCGGAGGCACAAGCGAATGAAGGTGCGAGTTCGTCGTCGAAAGCTCACGCCATTGAAGTGGCGACATTTCGCAGCGACCTTGGTTATTCCGATGGCCGTCGTCCCGACGAAGTACGTTTCAGCCAGGATCCGCGCGAGGATGTTGCCCGGCGCGATTTTACGATCAATGGCATGATGCTCGATCCGATGAGCGGTGAGGTACTCGACTATGTGGGCGGGCGAAAGGATCTTGAAGCCGGAATTATTCGCGCGATCGGCGATCCGGAGCGGCGTTTTGGAGAAGACAAACTGCGGATGCTGCGCGCCGTGCGCTTTGCCGCGCGCTTTGAATATGCGATCGAAGACGATACGCTGGCCGCAATCCGGCGACGGGCCCGCGAGATTAACGTGGTCTCGCGGGAGCGGATTCGCGATGAACTCACGAAGATGCTTACTGAGGGGCATGCGCGGCGCGCGTTTCTGCTGTTGGATGAAACAGGGTTGCTGCGGGAAGTGCTGCCGGAGATTTCGGCGATGAAAGGAGTCGCGCAGCCGCCCGAGTTTCATCCCGAGGGGGATGTGTTTGAGCACACGCTGCTGCTGCTGGAGCATTTGCCGCATCCTTGTCCGGCCACTCTGGCCTGGGGCGCGCTGTTGCATGATGTGGGCAAGCCCGCGACATTTCGGGTGGCGCCCGACCGCATCCGTTTCGACGGGCATGTGGATGTGGGCGTCAAAATCGCGGAGGAAATTTGTGGGCGATTGCGCTTCTCGAATTCTGAGGAGGCGCAGGTGCTGGCGCTGGTCGATAATCACATGCGCTTCGGTCATGTGACACGCATGAAGGAATCGACACTGAAGCGCTTCCTGCGGATGCCGGGCTTCGAGGAACATCTCGCGCTGCACCGCGCCGACAGCCTGGCCAGCCATGGCAACCTGAGCACCTATGAATTGATCCGGGAGAAGCTGGCCGAGACGCCTATAGAGAAGATTCGCCCGGCGGTTTTAATTACGGGCGACGATTTGATTGCTGCCGGATATGTGCCGGGACCGAGGTTCCGCGAGATTCTGGAGGCTGTAGAAGATGCTCAGCTTGAAGGGCGGTTGGTGTCGCGGGAAGCGGCGCTGGATTTTGTTAAGCGGGAGTTTACGCCGTAGAACGCGCGAGGTTTGTTGGGTCTGCGGGTGTGTGGTTCCAGTGCTAGAATCGAGAGCTCTGGCGGATTGAGCGTCGAAGTTAGTTGGGAGGAGTTGCATTGGAGCAGGCTGGCGCGGGGTTAGAAAAGATTGTGGCTTCGTCGTTGCGCCGTGTGCCGCAGGGCGAAGCTCCGTTACTGGCTTGGCCGCTGGTTTGCGGGTCGGTGGTTGCCGAGCGCACTCGGGCTTTTGAGTTTGCAGAGAAAGTGCTCCGCGTGGAAGTCCCCGATGCGGGGTGGAAACGTGAGATGCAAGGCCTGGCTCCGCGCTATCTTGCCGCCCTTAATCGTTATGCCGGGCAAAAAGTGGAGAGGATTGAATTTGTGATCCGGCGGGATTGAACGGGGACATCATTCTTAACGCAGTGTTCCGTAACAAACCATAGAAGATGAAAGTCACCGAGAAAGACGTCTCTTACGTTGCCGATCTGGCGAATCTTGAGCTCTCCCAATCCGAACGCACCTCGATGGTGCGCGATCTGAACTCGATTCTCGATTACGTTGAGAGGCTTAACGAACTCGATACATCGAGCGTCGAAGCGATGGCGCAGGTTTCGGACCGATACGGCGTCGACGAAGCGAAGCAGGGAAGCGCGAGATTTGCCTATCGCGAGGATGTGGTTGAGGGATTGCGAAAGTCTTTGTCTCAGGAAGTGGCGCTAGAGAACGCGCCGGATTCAGATGGGACGTTCTTCCGAGTGCCGAAGGTGATTGAAAGATAGTAGTCGGTGATCAGTGGCCAGTGGTCAGTTTTACGACGCAAGGTGACTGACTGGTCGCTGGTCACTTTGCTTATGGATCTGCTTCTCACCATCGATGGCGTTCGCTCTGCCGTGAAAGAACGAACGACAACTGCGTTCGCGTTTGCCGAGGCGCACTATGCGCGCATCCAGAAAGAAGATGGAGCCATCGGTGCGTTCCTCACCCTGTGCAAGGAGCGTGCGCTGGAGCAGGCCGATCGCATTGATCGCATGGCCGCCGAGGGCAAAGAGTTGCCACCACTGGGCGGCGTGCCGGTCGCGATCAAAGATGTGATGTCGACGCGCGGCGTGCGCACGACTGCCGGATCAAAGAGTCTTGGCCACTACATTCCGCCCTACGATTGCACGGCGGTAGCGCGGATGGAAGCGGCGGGCGCGCTGATACTGGGCAAAACGAACTGCGACGAATTCGCCATGGGTTCTTCGAATGAGAACTCGGCGTTTCGTCCCGTGCGGAATCCGCATGACTTGAGTCGCGTGCCGGGAGGATCGTCCGGTGGTTCGGCGGCAGCGGTTGCGGCCGACATGGCCGTGGCTGCGCTGGGTTCGGACACGGGCGGCTCGATCCGGCAGCCGGCGTCGTTCTGCGGCGTGGTGGGGCTGATGCCGACCTATGGCCGCGTCTCGCGCTACGGGCTGATTGCATTTGCTTCTTCGCTCGATCACATTGGGCCGTTGACGAAGACAGTAAAGGATGCGGCGATCGTGTTGCGCACGATTGCCGGGCGCGACCCCATGGATTCGACCTCCGCCGATCTGGCTGTGCCGGATTACGCTGCGGAACTGGAAAAGCCGGTGCGCGGGCTGAAACTGGGCGTGGCCAAAGAGTATTTTGGCGAAGGGCTCGACGATGAGGTGCGACAGGCGGTCGAATCGGCGATCGACAAATTGAAAGGCCTTGGTTGCGAGGTGGTGCCGGTTTCGTTGCCGCACACGCCTTATGCGATTCCAACCTATTATTTGATCGCGACCGCGGAGGCGTCTTCGAACCTTGCGCGTTATGACGGCGTGCGTTATAGCTATCGCGCGGCGGGAGTGAAGTCGCTCTCCGAAATGTACCGGCGCAGCCGCGACGAAGGCTTTGGCGCCGAGGTAAAGCGCCGCATCATGCTCGGGACTTACGCTCTGAGCGCGGGTTATTACGATGCTTACTACGTGAAGGCACAGAGAGTACGCACGCTGCTGACGCGCGACTTCGAAGAAGCCTTCAATAAGGTAGATGCGATCGTGACGCCGACCAGTCCGACGGCAGCGTTTCGGCTGGGCGAAAAGTCAAACGATCCGCTGGCCATGTATCTGGCGGACATCTACACGGTGACCGCGGATCTGGCGGGGATTCCGGGCATTTCGGTTCCCTGCGGCGAGACTCGCGAGAAACTGCCGATTGGATTGCAGATTCTCGGGAAACACTTTGACGAGGCCACGATTTTGCGCGTGGCACATGCGTATGAGCAGGCGGCTTAGATTGGCTCGTAGTAGCGTTCGCCGGCGCAAGCGCGGCAAAGGACCTTTTCTTTGGTGCAGACCTCGCGGCGAAAGTTGATGCCCTCGCCGCATGCCTCACACACCACACGCTCACCTTTGTATCCGGGAAATTCTTCGGGCGGCAGCTCGACCTTCACCCATTGAAATGTGAACAGGTCGTCATCTGTGATTTCGCGATAGGCCAGCATCTGCTGCTGATTTTTGTCGGCGATTTCGGGATGCAGCTGGCGAGCCAGAGCCTTCGACGATTCTTTGGCTGCGATGCGGATGGCTTTGCCGGTGCTCACATCGACGAAGGTTGCCGCAACTTTGCCCCAGTCGCGGAACTTCAGGGCGCGCTTGCCCAGGCGGCAGCCGGTGACCACGGCAATCGCATCGGTGGCGCAGCGGTCGATCTCGACGAAGGTGACGAGACGCTTGCGGTCTTCTTTACCGCGGGGATCGTCAATGCCAAGTTTCTGCAGGCCGAGCATCGCCAGGCGGACGCCGAGCACTTGACCGGCGCAGAGATGCCCGTGGGCCTGCTCGGCATCGCGGAGGTATTCGTCGAGGGATTTCATGGGGATTTGTAATTGAGTAATTGTGTAATTTGAAAAATCCAAAACCAGGCGATTTACAGATTACAAAATTGCCAAATTACTAAATTACAAATTGCCTCTACTTTCTTCTCCAGCGAACGCCGTCTTTCGTATTCTCGACGAGAACGCCGGCGGCGGTGAGGTCTGCGCGCAAGGCGTCGGACACTTTAAAGTCGCGCGCTTTGCGGGCGGCTTCCATCTCGGCGATCTTCTTATCGATGTCGGAATCAGAGATTTGGCCCGTCTGCACCGCCTCTCTCAGTTCGGGGCTTATGTCTTTTTCCCGGCCTTCGGTCTGCGCCCAATCGAAGACCTGCTTCATCTTCGGCGCATCGTCATCTTTGAGCGCTGCGAAGATTTCGTCGAACTTTTCGAGCGCCGCCAGCAGCGACGGAATGTCGTCCTTTTTAATTTCATTTGTGTCCAACGCGACGTTAGTTCTGCGAACCATCTCGAAGATGGCGCCCTGAGCCTGCGCCGTGTTGAGATCGTCTTCGAGCGCAGCGCGCACGCGGTCCACGGTCTCGCCGGCAAGCGCTTGCATTTCCGAGTTGGAGCCGGATGGAAAATTGCCCGCGGTTAAACGCTGGCGGAAGTTACGCAGCCGCTCGACGGAGACGGCAGCTTGCCTGAGTCCGTCGACGGTAAAGTTGAGCTGATTGCGATAAGGGACCGAGGTAAGAAGATACCGGATCGACGACGGTTTATGACCTTTCAGCACCAGGTCGCGCAGGGTGTAGAAGTTTCCCAGGCTCTTCGACATCTTCTCGCCTTCGACGAGCAGGAAACGGACGTGAAACCAGAAACGGGCAAAGGTTTTCCCGGTGAGCGACTCCGACTGCGCAATTTCGTTTTCGTGATGGGGGAAAATAAGATCTTCTCCTCCGGCATGAAGGTCGAAGCTTTGGCCCAGTTCCTCCATCGACATAACGGAACACTCCAGGTGCCAGCCGGGGCGACCGGGGCCAATGGAAGTATCCCAAGAAGCTTCGCCGGGCTTGGGGGCTTTCCACAGGGCAAAGTCGCGGGCGCTGTCTTTGTCATATTCGTCTACATCGACGCGGGCGCCGTCGAGCATTCCGCTAAAGTCTTTCTTCGAGAGCTTTCCGTAGCGCGGAAATTTTGCGATGCGGAAGTAGTAGGAGCCGTCGTCGGTGCGGTAGGCGATGCCCTTTTTAACAAGGGCGGCCACAAAATCCGCCATCTCGGGGATATGTTCCGTGGCGCGCACCAGCTTGGGTTGCTGGATTGCTATCATCGCGGCGTCTTCGAGAAAGGCTTTTTCGTACTTTGCCGTGTACTGCTGAACCGTGACGCCATCCCGGGCTGCGTTGCGGATGATTTTGTCGTCGAGATCGGTGATATTCATCACGTAATGCACGTTGTAGCCCGACTGGCGCAGGAAGCGCTGCAGCATGTCGACGGCGAGGAAGGTTCGAAAATTGCCAATGTGTCCGTAATCGTAGACTGTGGGGCCGCAGGCATACATCCGGACTTCCCGGTCGCGCAGCGGATGGAACTCCTCGACCTGCGAGGACATGGTGTTGTAAAGGCGTAAGGCCATAGTTGATTGTGGCGATCAGAGATGAGCGTTAATGAGACGAACGTTCATGAGATGAATCATCAATTCTAGGGGGATGTGAGAAAGAGGGTCAACTGGTGTGGATATCGGCGGAGGAAGCCGGAGGCAAGGCATGAGTCTGCGAGCGCAGCCGGTGTTGCACGAGGAAGACATAATGCAACGCCGAGATAATCGTGAACGCGAATGTAGCGCGAAGGAAAACCGTGCGCGTAATCAAGACCCAGCGAAGAGGCCGGATGGCAAACAGCATTACGAAGAAGACGGCAGCGATCTGCGAGAAGGTGTTTGCCTTCCCAAAGATACTGGGACGGAAATTGCGCAATCCCGCGATGGCAAAAAGCACCGCACTGGCGGCGAGGATTGAGATATCGCGGCTGAAGACGAGCACGGTAAACTTCCAGGGAATTTTGTGCAGGATCGAAAGCACCAGAAACATTGTGCTCAGCAGGAGTTTGTCTGCGATAGGATCGAGGTACTGGCCGAGCAGTGTTTGCTGATTAAGCTTGCGAGCCAATAGCCCGTCCAGGCCATCGCTGAAGCCGGCAATCACGAACAATACAAGCGCCCAGAAGTAGCGGCCTTCCACCAGTTCGATTACAACGAACGGAACAAAGACCATCCGCAGTAGCGTGAGCTGGTTGGGCGCAGTGAAAATCTGGGAGAAATTCATTCTCGAGCCTTGGTGCGACGAATGGCGGATGGCGGCGCACCGCTGCTCTGATCGCCGCCGGTAATACTGGAAGAGCCCAACAACCTGGCTGGATCAAGTCCGGTCTTAGCCGAAAAGCGCTGCGACAGCGAAGGCAGGCTGCCATTGGGAAGGTCGAGCTCAATGCGTTCGATCCGATGCATCGGGAAAAAAACGACAGCCGGTGTAAACGGTTCACCGTCCTTTACCATCACGACCAGATCTTCAAAAGAGGCCAGCTCGGCGCCAGTCATGCTGAGGCCCTCCGGAGCCAGTGCCAGAATCATGCCCCAGAATTTGTCGCGGGGATTGCCCAAGGTCACGATGACCATGGCGCCGGACGCAAAGGGAGCGCGCACAGGAGCCGGCAGAGCGGAACTGGCACCCCCCAGCGGAGAGTTTTTCGGCATGAACGATTGTCGCCGCCGCGGGCGGCAATTGGCAACCGGCAATTGTCCGGGGCCGCACCAAGCGGCGCCCAAGATTGCGGGAACGAGCCGACGACATTAGAATAGGGAAACTGTAGGCGCGTAGCTCAGTTGGTTAGAGCGCTACCTTGACACCCCTTTGTGGTCCCATATTTCCCAATAACTTAGAAAACGTTAGGGACGCCCCCGGTAGGCCTCAGGACAGGGGAAACGGGCATGTTTCAGGTCCCTTTACAGGTACGATTATTTCTGCCCTAATCTTGTAGGCGAACAAAAAGCGAATATGCTAGACTCGTTCGGCGTGGATGAGGGCTCCGAGCGCGAGCTATTGATCGCAGCCGGCAGCATACAATCTCCAGCATGAAAACAACCGTGTTCTTTTCTTGGCAAACTGACACGCCAACCAGAGAAGGTCGGAATTTCATCGAGAAGGCACTCAAGGGCGCCATAAAGAAACTCGCCAGTGACACCGAGGTCAAAGAGGCAATCCGTGAAGAACTGGAAATGGATAAAGACACGCTGGACGTGCCGGGTTCTCCAGCAATTGTTGATACCATTCTCAAGAAAATCGATTACGCGACGATTTTCCTCGCAGACCTCACCTTCATTGGCAAACGTCCCGATGGACGCCCCACACCTAATCCCAATGTATTGATCGAGTATGGCTGGGCATTAAAATCGCTCGGCCTCTCACGAATGCTTACTGTGATGAATACAGCGTTTGGAGAGCCAACGCGGGAGTCGATGCCTTTTGACATGGCGCACTTGCGATTTCCAATCACCTACAACTTGCCAGCAGGCGCAGAGGATGAGCATCGCGAAGCAGAGCGTAACAATTTGGAAAAGATATTGGGAGAGGCGCTGAAGACGTTCTTCGCGAGCGACGAATTCAAAGCAACTTTGCCTAAACCTCAAGTCAATCCTATTGAAGAATTGATTCGTTCGATGCCCGCATTGATGGGTGAAATACGAAAAGACTTGCAGAGTCCAAATGGCGCTACCGTGCGAGAGTTCTTTGTGCTCCCCAACCGGCGCGGAATGCTAGGTGGTAGTTCGAAGCCGCGATTCGCCTATTACGAGGATGTTCACCCGACGATTATGAGCCAACTTGATTTGCTTGAAGAGCATGGCTTGGTGAAAGACGTGACCCCGGTCGGCAACAACGCCAAGATATATCGAATGTCTGAGAAGCTCGTTCAACAGTTGCTTGCAAGTTGACGCGCTTCTCGCCTTCGGAGAGCATTCTTGCCGCTTGCAAGCTCGCCCAATCTGACAGCGGGAAAAGAGTTCCCGGCGACCGTGAGCGCAATCGCGGATGTGGTGCGGTGGGCCGAGGAAATCATGACGGCAATTGACCAAAGGTGGCCCACAGGTCGATGAATCGAGGTGGTATTCTCAAACTTGGGCATCGAAACTTATCCCGATCAGCTTGAACCCGAGAATCAAGACGCAACGATTTGGCGCTTCATAAACATGCGCAAGTTTCGTGACTTGATGGAGACGGCGGAGCTTTACTTCTGTCGCGCCGACTTATTCCCTGACGAACGAGAGGGATTGCCGCCCGAAGAATACCTAGCCACGTTTGGCCTACATCCACTCGATGTGAATGACAGGCGGGAATTGCTCAACCACATCGGGTCGGACGCTCAGTTCCGGGAAGGTTTTTACGTCAACTGCTGGTATCTATTCCGCGACGAAACCCTTCAGATGTGGAAGGAGTACGGGGAGGAAGGGGTAGCAATCACTTCTCAGTATCGTCTCCTAAAGTCCGCGCTCAACGCAATGAATGACCAAGCCTACATAGGACTCGTCAGATACGGGGCGCAACACTTGATCGGCAAACGAGCAAATCTATTTCGCTACATCACAACGAAGCGCATCAAATATGCTCACGAGCACGAAGTTAGGGCTTTCCTGTGGATTCAAGACCCGCACGCCGGAATCAACCGACATATAGACGCTGATAATCGAATACACCCGCTTCCCCTTACGCCTCCGCCGCCTGACGTCTTGAAAGGCCATAGGCGAAAGGTAGATGTGCAGTGCCTCCTGACGAGTATCGTTGTATCCCCGTGGGCATCCGCAGCCACGCTGGATGAAGTCAATCAACTGGTTAGAACCAAGGGATACTCGATTCCGATCCGGCAGTCCGACCTGAGTCGGTACCTTACCCTGCTTCCTTAGACGCTCAGAGCCCCTGCTCTGCTCCTCAGATGCCGAGAGAGGCACGATCGGCGGCGGCGGGACCCGTAACCAGTGCACACAGGCTATCAACCCTAGAGTCCACGCATCGCACGCAGTCTCTCGATATTCTTCCTGCGCCCGCAGACGCAGTGTTGGTTCCGGCCTTGAGATAGCTCTAGGCCAAATGCGGGACCCAGTAGGAAATCAAACTGGAAGCGAGGCTCTAGCTTCGTTCCCCAACCACACAGGTACTCGTCGCGATACGTGCTGACGAGAAGCCAGCCGTCGCGGGCAAACAGTTGAACCAGCTTTTCGACCTGAGATTCGGAACAGCCTAGACGGGCCGCGAGATAGCCTTGAGACGCCCACGTAGTGCCTTCGTTGGGACCCGGCTTCCGACCTTTGTCTTCGTCGGCGCGTTCAATCAATCGGTAGATGAGTGTAAGGAGTGGCTTGGCGATGCCTGTGTGCTCGTAGACGTCCGAACTCGCGACCGCCATTTCTTCGGGGAATGCCATAGACAGTTCCTTATGACCAACAGGAGCGGGCGGAACTGTCTAGGTAAGCACCCGCTCCGGTTGATCCATGCCAGTGGTTGGGCCAACGGCTGGAACTCAATACCGCGCTGACGCGGTCTTGGCGGATTTGTTTTGGCGGTAATCGTTGCGGAAGCAAGGCCAATCGCAATCCATTGCGATGATCTGCCCGGTAAGCCTGTAGTGGTTCTGCTTCTCGGGCTTTACTCCGACATCGTGAGGATTGTCCTCTAGCCGAAGATGCACCGGAAGGGAGGTCTTGCGGGCGTCCCAGAACAGACCGAAATCTTCGTCCGGCCACGTGGCTTCGGCCTTTTTGATGCGGTCGTGAAACATGTCAAGGTAGACGCCGGGATAACGGCGGTTCGGGCGATGCCATGATTTGTAGGTGCAGAAGGTGGACTCCAGCGTGAAGTAGGAGACGTCGTAAGCGTAGGGCTGTCCTGCAACCCGCTGGCTCGCCACGTCGAGCAAGAGGGCCGCTTCCTTGTTCAGCCAATCTAGCACTTCCGGTGTGTATTTCCCGGCGAATCCTGTTGGGTTGGTCTTGTGCCAATCGAGGTCGTCCCGGCCGAGCATCTTCGCCAAGCCGTTCCGGTGGGACTGGCTCCCCTTCTTGTCTTCAAGGAACAGCTGGTCGCAATCCAAATTGACCCGCATGATGCGGAGGTACTCCAGATACGAAAAGGATGCAAGCCGCCCAAACGAGTAGAACTGGTTGCGCACCACGTCCCAAGCCTTGCGGAAGTTTTCGTGTTGATCCTCAGTGTTGATGAAGCCGTCGAAGAAGTCTTCTTGCTCGCCGTGCGTGAGTTTCTGGTAGCACCTGACCGAGTCCATGAAATCTGACTTCTGGTGACGGCGGTCCGTGTCAAACGCAAGCCGCTTGAACTCTTTGTTGAACCATTTGTCCAGATCGGCAATCTTCAGCTTGGCGAGATTCGGGAACCGTTTGAAGATGATCCACGACGTCACCGGGTTTTGCGTGTTGCCATTGAGGAACGCAAACCAAAGCCGTGCCTCACGATCCCATTTGAAGGTCCTATAGAGGTAAGGCATCACGAAATAGACGCAGCCGGGGAACGAGTGCGTTTTCAGGCTCCACTCGTAGAAGCGGAGGAAAACCTCACGACGATACTCCGGCTTGCGGAAGTCCATCCCCGCCTGCAAATCCTGAACTTCGGGAAGACCCATGAGTTCGCAATAGCGGCCCGGTGCTTGATGCGTGACTCTCGCTGGGCTGTAAAAGGCGTCAGTCATTGCGCCGTGGCGGACGGGGGTCGGATTGAGCTGGTGGCTACACGCGCCTCCTTTTAGCGGTTCGCCCCCGATGATCCAGAAAAGCGTCTTGTCGTTCATCAGGGAGCTGAACGTACTGGGATTCTGCTGAATGTAATTGAGAATCTTTCCCTCGTAACGTGGATGGAACTCAAGCTCCTTGAGCTTGTATGGCATCCTATCTTTGTAGGCACAGAACCCCGAATCCGATAGTAGGTATTCAACGAATTCATAAGGCAGCGGAAGCGGATCTCCCGTGAGCCTGCGGATTATGTCGAGTCGCGCATTCGTCCACTTGCGATGTTCATCAGAGTTATCCATGATGCGGAATAGATGAATAGTCCTGAGTGACTTTGGTTTGAACCGCGCAAGGCCGTAGAGGATCGACGTTAGCGAGTTGCACGATCCTGCCGGGATGAAGATGTTCTCAACGGTGTCGGGAATGTTCCTGCACTGCTCGCTGCCCACCCTGTGGAATGCCTCGACGCACTCAGGAGAATTGGTAGCGTGCTCCACGGTGATGTTCGTTTCTACGTGGAACCACCCGTGCTCCTCAGCGTACTTCGCCGCCTGAGCGTTCAGGTTGTTTGCATAGCCGGGTTGCGTGTAACGAATCTCCGCGCCAAACTCCTTCGCAATCTCCAGCATCGGATGCTTCTTACACGGCTTCCCTCCAACGAACTGGACACACGGAAGGCCGTAGTGTTGAGCAACAGCAGGAACCATTGCGTGCTGAGGTGAGTCCTTGACGCAGCCGGACACGACGCCTTTGTATCCCGCCGCCCGGTTTTGGATGAGCCAGATGAGTTGACGAAGCTTACTGCCATTTACGCTGCCCGGTCCGTTCGGAGCGAACAGATCGTCACGCTTCCAGAAAATCTCCCCCTTGCCTAGCTGCTGCACCGGAGTCAAATCGTTGATGAGTTCGTGCCACATGACAGTTGTTACTTCGCGGCGGTCGCGGCCTTGCCAATCTTGACGGAAAATTCTCGGAGTTTGTCGCGGATAAGTGCAGCGTTCTCATCCGGCGTGTTTCCTTCGGGGAGTTGAAGGAACTGCACAGGCTGACGAGTGTAGCGGCGTCGTGCATAGCTCCAGACGCCTTGCGATCGCTCACGGAATCGCAGGACATTGAGGAACGTCTTAGGCGGGAGCTTATGCTCGACCGTACCGTTCCCAGCTCGCCGTCCACGGAGCCGGACGAGGTTCGTATTGAGTGAAAGCTCTATGAAAACGAATAACGCAGCCGGTTTGAGCGGGTGATCCTCTATCCAACGTACGATCTTCTGCGTGCAGCGGAATCCGTCCATGATGACGGTGTCCCGTTCCTTCAGGCAGTGGTCAATCGTCTGATGTAGCGCGTCCATCGCGCCGATTGCGTCTGATGTGTTCTTGAGATTCCCGGCTATCGCGATGTCCGGGCCGAGAACATAGGGAGCCTTGAATCGCTTGCACTCTCCCTTCTGGGTGATGCTTAGGTCAACGTGATGCTGAGCGGCGTTCTTGCCAGCGAGGCCGCAGCTCAAGGTCGTTTTACCCGTAGCACCTGCGCCGATGATCATGATGATGGTCTTCACTTTCCAGCGCCCTTTGCTTTCGCCTTGCTCTTCCGCATCTTGTCGCCTTTCTCGCGGCGATTGATGAACTCAAGCTCTCTTTCCATCGAACTTTCGCACTCATCCATCGTCTCCTGATAGTAGAAAACACAAACAAGACGCTCCGGCTCCCGGCCCGGTAGGGGCACGTTGCCTTCCGGTGTAAGCAACGGAGTGTTGCCGTGAACCTGATGAACATTGGCAAGCAGAACGTCACCTTCTTCGTAGCGGACTGCTGTCCTGTAGCGGGGAAATACTAACTCGCACCCTTTGAAGTCACCGAGGCAGCAGAGGACACCGAAACCTTCCTTGA
>Ga0302326_10020181_pt1 | contig 13729 bp, 11 predicted proteins | sample Palsa_T0_3_FD_202264 | JGI IMG/M metagenome (GOLD analysis project Ga0302326, IMG submission 202264) | Peat permafrost microbial communities from Stordalen Mire near Abisko, Sweden - Palsa_T0_3 | ecosystem: Environmental > Terrestrial > Soil > Palsa > Peat permafrost | place: Sweden: Abisko... | reverse complement strand
CCGAAAGCCAAGCACCGCGCCGGTGGTCGGCTCAATGCCATACGTGGCGAGCACAACGGTCGGGGTCAGAACGAGCCCGATTCCATTAAGAACGGAAATCACGGCGATAATCGCAAAGAAGCGCTTAAGATTTTCCATATCGTCCCCCCCTTGTTGCTTGCCGGGTTTGCCGCGGCGCAACGGCATTCAACGCTATGGCTCCGGTCTAGGCAATGTCTCGACGCCACAAGCCAGCTTGAATTCGGGTGGTTTGCGGTTGCCATTTAACCCATAAGCATGACCGGCTCGCGCCCGATCAGGCGGGAAAGCGAGCGCAACCGGCTGAGCACACGTTCGCCGCCGAGCGCCGCGAATTCACCGGGAAGCCGCAGCGCCAGCCGGTGTCGTTCCACCCCGAGCCGCGTTTTCGGCAGTACGCCGGGCATCGCCGCCGAGATCACATAAGCGAGCCGTAGCGCCGCGCCGAGCACGCGCGCGCGGTCGAGCATGCGCGTCGAGGCAAGTTCGCGCAACCGCGGCGACAGCTCGTCGTCCATGACCAACCCGACGTGGCGATAAAACACCGCGAGCGCCAAATAGGCGCGACCCGGATGGTCGATCGCGGTAAAGCCGCCATAGGCGATGATGTTGAGCGATTGCTCGCCGCGATAATCGGGATGCGCCCGCCAGCCGATGTCGGCCAGGAGGCACGCGGCGTGGCGAAGGCGACGTTCATCGCTGGGCTCGTCGAGACCCGAAGAAGCCATGAAACGGTCGGTCCAATCGATCAGCTCTTCGCCATGGCGCGGCGAGCGCGATCGCAACTGATTGAGATCGCGCGCCGCTTCGATCAATGCATCCTTCTCCTTGTCCCGTTGCTTGAGAAGCGAATAGAGAAGACCCTCGCGCACGCCGAGCGCGGAGAACATGACCTGGCGCGGCTTGCCGATGCGCAGGACGTATTCGAGCACGAGCGCCGCATAGGCGAGCAGCGGACGGCGTGCATTGTTGACCACCTCGATGTTGGAAAGCGTGTCGACATCGACGCGATGCACCAGCCGGGCGAACTCCAACGCGTCATCCGCCGCAATGGTGTAGCCATGCATCACGTGCAGCGGATAACTGGTCTGCCACATGTGCAGCCGCGCCAGCGCCCGCCAGGTGCCGCCGACGGCGTAGAAGGTGCGGTCCTCGCAGCCCTTGAGCACCGGCAGCGAGCCGAGTGTTTTCTTGACGTATTTTTCCGCCTTTTTGAGCGACTTCGACGAAATGTCGGCGAGCGCCAGGCCGCCCAGGGGCCGGCTCAGGCCGCGCCGCGTCCGCGTGCCGTCGACGTCGACCAGCTCGAGCGATCCGCCGCCAAGATCGCCGACCACGCCGTCGCCCTGATACACGCCGGAAATCACGCCGAGCGCGGTGAGCTCCGCCTCGCGCGACCCCGAAAGCACCTCGATTTCAGTCCTGATGATGCGTTCGGCGAGCTTGATGAAGGCACGGCCGTTGTTGGCATCGCGGCAGGCGGCGGTGGCGATCGCCAGGATACGCTGCACGCCCATGGTGGTGCACAGCGCCCGGTAGCGTTTGAGTGAGGACAGAGCCTGCTCGACCGCGTCGGCGGCAAGAAGTCCGGTCGTCTGCACCTCGCGGCCGAGGCCACACAGCACTTTCTCGTTGAAGAGCGCGGTCGGGCTGCGCGATAGCCCCTCGTAGACCACGAGGCGCACCGAGTTCGAGCCGATATCGACGACGGCAAGCGGCGGGCCGTGGTCGAGGCGTCCGGGAGCGTCGATCGTGGCGCGGCTCATCTGTTGGAAATCAGCGCAGGGCCAAAGTGGACGTTCGGCTTTCCGCTTACGCGCGCTCGGAGCGATGCGGCAAGCGGGGGATGGAATCCTTGGGAGACTTGCCGCGGCCCGACAGGCTTGGGTTAGTCATAAAATAGGTGTGGACATTGAACTTCTCTTCTTGCGCGCCGGGCTTGACGCGGGACGAGGAGCCATCAGCCAGGAGGTGCCAACTCTGCTCGTTGTCCTTGAGATTCGCCACCATGATCTGGCTGAGTACCTGCTCATGCACGGTCGGATTGAGGATGGGGCAAAGCACCTCGACGCGCCGGTCGAGGTTGCGTGGCATCATGTCGGCGGAGGAGATGTAAACCGCCGCCTTCGGGTGCGGCAGATTGTGACCAGAGCCGAAACAATAGATGCGGCCATGTTCGAGGAAGCGGCCGACGATCGACTTGACGGAGATGTTTTCGGACAGGCCGGGAACTCCCGGCCGCAGGCAGCAGATGCCGCGCACCACGAGCTCAATCGCCACGCCGGCGCTGGAAGCGCGATAAAGCGCGTCGATGATGTCGGGATCGACCAGCGAGTTCATCTTCATCCAGATCGCCGCCGGACGGCCGGCCTTGGCGTGCACGATTTCCTGGTCGATATGTTCGACCATACGCTTGCGTAAAGTAAGCGGCGACACCGCCATGCGCTCAAGCTCGGCGGGCTCCGCATAGCCGGTCACATAGTTGAACACGCGGGCGACGTCGCGGGCGATGACCGGATCGGCGGTGAAGAACGACAGATCGGTATAACTGCGCGCCGTCACCGGATGATAATTGCCGGTGCCGACATGCACGTAGGAAACAAGCGCGGCGCCCTCGCGGCGGACGACAAGCGAAAGCTTGGCATGGGTCTTGAGTTCGATAAATCCGTAAACGACCTGCACGCCGGCGCGTTCGAGGTCACGCGCCCAACGGATATTGGCCTCCTCGTCGAAGCGCGCCTTGAGCTCGACGACCGCGATGACCGATTTGCCGGCTTCGGCGGCCTCGGCCAGCGTCTTGACGATCGGCGAGTCGGCGGACGTGCGGTACAGCGTTTGCTTGATGGCGACGACGTTCGGATCGCGCGTGGCCTGATGCAGGAAGTCCACCACGACGTCGAATGATTCATAGGGATGATGGACGATGAGATCCTTCTGCCGAATCGCGGCGAAACAGTCGCCGCCGTGGTCGCGGATGCGGTCGGGATAGCGCGGGGTATAGGGCACAAATTCGAGGTCCGGCCGGTCGTGGCTGGCGATCTGCGCCATCTCGTTGAGCGCCAACACGCCGTCGACTTTGAACACGCCGTCGTCGATGGCGCCGAGCGCGCGTTGCACGAAACGCTGCAACTCCGCCGGCATATTCGCCTCGATGTCGAGCCTGATCACCGAACCGCGGCGACGGCGCTTGAGCGCGGTCTCGAACAGCCGCACCAAGTCTTCGGCCTCTTCGAGGATTTCCAGCTCCGAGTCGCGGATGACGCGAAACGCACCCACGCCCTTCACCGCATAGCCGGGGAACAGCTTGCCGATGAAAAGGCTGGTCGCGCCTTCGATGGAGATCAGGCGCACTTCCCCGCTCTCACCGGCCTCCGGCAAGCGTACGAACCGTTCGATACGGTTCGGCACGCGAATGAGCGCGTTCATCGCCTTGCCATCCTTGGCGCGCGCAAGCTGCAAGGCGATCGAGAAACCAAGATTGGGAATGAACGGGAACGGATGCGCCGGATCGACGGCGAGCGGCGTCAGTAGCGGGAAGATGTGCGAAAGAAAGTAATCTTCGAGCCAGGGCTTTTCCGCCTTGGCGATGTCCGGACCGTCCACCAGCACGATGCCGGCCTGGGCGAGCGCGGCGCGCAGTTCGCGCCATTGCGCCTGCTGATCCTCGACGAGGAGCAGCACGGCTTCGGCGATGCGCACCAGCTGCTCGGCAGGTGTGAACCCTTCGGGGCTCTTGGTGCCGATGCCGGCACGCACCTGCGCGCGCAGACCGGCGACGCGGACCATGAAGAACTCGTCGAGGTTGCTCGCCGAGATCGACAAAAATTTTAATCGCTCAAACAGCGGATGTCCGCGGTTGGCGGATTCCTCAAGAACGCGGCGGTTGAAATTGAGCCACGATAATTCGCGGTTGATGAAGCGCTCGGGGCTCGAGGCCAGCGCCGAGGCCGCGTGCCGTTCCGCCGGCTCGGCCAGCCGCACCGGCGTATCGAGCCGCCGCGTTTGGCCGCTTTCGAGTGCGACGGCAGTCGCTTGGCCGCGCTCGACCATAGCTGCTCCTTGTTCCTCGAGCCTCACCCTCGCCGTCCTCGGTAACGATTCGATGACTTCAACACACTGAGATAAGGGGGCGTGGCGTCGCCCCGTCAAGCCTCCATCGGCGGCCGACCTGGAGCCGGACTCAGGCCGGCGTTCTGGCCCTGAGAGATCAAAGGGTTACGGGCGGTTAATGCTTGACGGCTTGAGCAGGGAAGCCTATGTGCCCACGGTCGGTCGGGAAATGAGATCCGCACCGCCAATGATCGAGACCGTGCGCGGCATCGACGGCTGCGCGATGGCAAGCGATCGCGGCTACGATCTCTTGCCAACGCTCACGCCGAAGCCGCCAACGCGGTAAGGAGGTGCGTGATGGTCGCAAGACTAATGGCTACAAGACTGACAACTACAAGACTTGCAAATCCAAGACTTGCAAAAAATTCGACTAGCGACCGCCGGCTTGCTGCGCCGGTCGCCGTGATCCACGAAGCGCTCGACGAACTTTGGGCGGCGGACAAAACCGCGGTGCGCATTGCGCCGTCCGGTCTCGCGGGCGGCGCGGAGCCAGTCGGCAACGAGCTCGACCGCCTCTACGCTGCGTTGGAGGCGGTAACGCCGGAGGACCATCCGCGCACGGCGAAGCTGCTCGCGTCGAGCAACCGCAAGGTGGCGCAAAAGGTGATCGAGGAAGCGGGCGAGGTCGCGCTCGCGGCCGTCAAGCACAATAACCGCAACATTGTGCGCGAGAGCGCCGACCTGCTCTACCACCTCGCCGTATTGTGGCGGCGCGCTGGTATCGGTTCCGAGGACGTGTGGGCCGAGATGCGCCGCCGCGCCGATAGCCTCGGCATCGCCGAAAAGCTGCCAAAGTCCAGATCGTAAGCCGGGCAAGGCGAACAGCAAGACGGCCGGGAAAATGTCCCGGCCGTTTTCCGCGCAACCGATAGGCAGCGTTATTCGTCGCTGCTGCACTCTAAAAGCCCTCGAAAACCTTTCCGCCGAGGTCAGGTGAGGTCGAAGCGGTCCAGGTTCATCACCTTGGTCCATGCCGCGACGAAGTCTTTCACAAACTTCTCCTTCGAATCCGCGCACCCATAGACTTCCGCGAGAGCGCGCAGCTGCGAGTGCGAACCGAAGATCAGGTCGACGCGGGTGCCGGTCCACTTGATCGCATTCGTCTTCCGGTCGCGGCCCTCGTACACGCCGTCGGAGCCAGCGGGCTGCCATTGCGTGCTCACGTCGAGCAGGTTGACGAAGAAGTCGTTCGTCAGCGTCTCGGGCTGTTTCGTGAAGACGCCGTGCTTGGACTGTCCGGCGTTGGCGCCGAGGGCGCGGAGGCCGCCGACGAGAACCGTCATCTCGGGCGCCGTCAGTGTGAGCAATTGTGCCCGATCCACCAATGCCTCCTCGGGCAACATGAACTGCTTGCCGCGAAGATAGTTGCGGAAGCCGTCAGCGATCGGTTCGAGCGGCGCGAAGGATTCGACGTCGGTTAGCTCCTGCGACGCGTCCATGCGCCCCGGCGTGAAGCGAACCCTCACGTCGTGCCCGGCGCCCTTCGCGGCTTTCTCGATCGCCGCGCAGCCGCCGAGAACGATCAGGTCAGCAAGCGAGAGCTTTTTGCCGCCAGACTGCGAAGCGTTGAACTCCTTTTGGATCGCTTCGAGTTTCTGAATGACCGTCGCCAGCTGCGCCGGCTGGTTGACGTCCCAGTCCTTCTGCGGCGCGAGGCGAATTCGCGCGCCGTTCGCTCCGCCACGCTTGTCGGAGCCGCGGAACGTCGATGCCGACGCCCAGGCGGTGGAGACGAGCTGAGACACCGACAGGCCGGACGCAAGGATCTTGGCCTTCAGAGCAGCAACGTCCTGCTCCCCGATCAGCGGATGATTCACCGCGGGGATCGGGTCCTGCCACGGCAGCGTCTCCTTCGGCACAAGCGGGCCGTGGTAACGCACGATCGGGCCCATGTCGCGGTGCGTGAGCTTGAACCACGCACGGGCAAACGCGTCCGCGAATTGGTCCGGATGCTCGTAGAAGCGTCTCGAGATCTTCTCGTAGGCCGGGTCGAGCCGCAGCGAGAGGTCCGTGGTCAGCATGGTCGGCACATGCTTCTTCGACTTGTCGTGGGCGTCCGGGATCGTGGTAGCGCCGCCCTTCGCCTTCCACTGCTGCGCACCGGCCGGGCTCTTCGTCAGCTCCCATTCGTTGTTGAACAGGTTATCGAAGAAGTGGTTGCTCCACTTCGTCGGCGTCTGCGTCCAGGTGACTTCCGGGCCGCCGGTGATGGTGTCGGCCCCGAAGCCCGTGCCATGCTTGCTCTTCCAGCCGAGACCTTGATCCTCGATGAAGGCGCCTTCCGGCTGCGGGCCGAGCAGTGACGGATCGCCGGCGCCGTGGGTTTTGCCGAAGGTGTGGCCGCCGGCGATCAGCGCGACGGTCTCCTCGTCGTTCATCGCCATGCGGAGGAACGTTTCGCGGATGTCCCTGGCCGCCGCGATCGGGTCCGGCTTGCCGTTCGGCCCTTCCGGATTGACGTAGATCAGGCCCATCTGTACCGCGCCGAGCGGATTCTGAAGCTCGCGTTCGCCGCTGTAGCGTTCGTCCCCCAGCCACGTCCCCTCGGGACCCCAGTAGAGCTCTTCGGGCTCCCAGACATCGGCGCGGCCACCGCCGAAACCGAACGTCTTGAAGCCCATCGACTCGAGGGCGACGTTGCCGGCGAGGATCATCAGGTCGGCCCAGGAAATTTTCCGGCCGTATTTCTGCTTGATCGGCCACAGCAGCCGGCGCGCCTTGTCGAGGTTCGCGTTGTCCGGCCAGCTGTTGAGGGGCGCGAAGCGCTGCTGGCCGGCGCCGGCGCCGCCGCGGCCGTCGGCGATGCGGTACGTGCCCGCGCTGTGCCACGCCATGCGGATGAACAACGGCCCGTAGTGGCCAAAGTCGGCCGGCCACCATTCCTGCGAGTCCGTCATCAAGGCATGGAGGTCCTTGATCACCGCATCGAGGTCGAGGCTGTCGAATTCCTTGGCATATTCAAACGCCTCGCCCATTGGATTGGACTTGGACGCATTTTGGTGGAGCACCCCAATATTCAGCTGCTTCGGCCACCAGTCGCGATTCAACCGGCCGCTCGAGTGCAGGACCGGGCACTTGCCTGCGCTCTTGTCATCAGTCTTGGCGTCCATGTCTGTCTCCGAACTTCTCGCGACGATGGGGGGTGCAAGGTATGTAGGCGCGAACCGCGATCACGTCTAATCGTATTGCTTAGGGCTTTCGATAAGCATAGCATATCGGCGTGATCACTTTGCGTCAGTTGCGCTATTTGGCCTCGCTCGCGCGCCATCGGCATTTCGGCCGGGCGGCGAAGGACTGCGCGGTCACCCAGCCGGCGCTGTCCATGCAGGTGCGCGAGCTCGAGCGCGGGATCGGCGCCGAACTGGTAGAACGGCGCACCGGCGAGATCGCGCTCACCGAGACCGGTCTCGAAGTGGAGCGACGCGCCGAGCACATTCTCGCCGCCACCCGCGATCTCATCGACTTCGCCCGCCACCGCGGCGTGCTCACCGGCAAACTTCGGCTCGGCATCATCCCGACCCTAGCGCCTTACGTTTTGCCGCACGTGCTGCCGCGGCTGCAAAGCACGTATCCGCTGCTGCGCCTTGAAGTACGCGAGACCCAGACCAAAACATTGCTCGAAGAGCTTGTGAGCGGCGAACTCGATACCGTGATGCTGGCCCTGCCGGCGGACGGCGCCGACGTGGAGACGATGTCCCTGTTCGACTTCATGCTCGCGCTACCGATCGCCGACGCAGCGCCGTTACAGGGCCGCGTTGCCGTCGAGGACGTCGATCAGCGCCGGCTTATTCTGCTCGAGGAAGGTCACTGCCTGCGCGATCAGGCACTGACCTTCTGCGCAGCGGCAAGTGGTGACGCGCCGGCGAGCCTCGGCGCCACCTCGCTCGCGACCGTGATGCAGATGGTGGCCAACGGTTATGGCGTGACGCTGTTGCCGGAAGTCGCCGCCGGCGTCGAGGTTCGCGACAGCCGCGTCAAACTCCTGCGCTTTGTCGAGCCCGAGCCCGCGCGTACCATCGGACTCGCCTGGCGGCGCACTTCGCCGCGCAAGCGCGATTTCGCGGCGCTGGGCGAGATCGTCACCGAAGCATTCGGTCTTTCGGCGCGGAAGGTCGCTAGCCGCGAAACATCTCGGCGGCGAGCGCGCGCGTAGCCGGCCGCCCTTGCCGCAGCGCTTCGTTGTCGAGCGCGATCACGGTCGTGCGCGCGGCGGCAAACGAGCGCTCGATGCGGGTCAACAAATAGCCCACCACACTTTCGTCGAGCGCGAGTTGGCGATCCGTAGCGAGCTTGACGATGACTGCACGCAGCATCGCATCGTCCGGCGCTTGCAGCGTCACCACCGGCAAAGCGCGCAGCCGTGAAACGAGATCGGGGATGACGACCTGCCAGGCCGCCGGCGTCGCGCGCGCGGTGAAGAGGAGAGATGCTTTTTCCTCGCGTCCAAGATTGAGGAGGTGGAACAGCGCGCGCTCGTCCGCATTTGTCGCGGCATCCTCGACGACCAGCGCTCCGGTCACGAGCGCCGAGGGAAGCTCGGCTTCGCCGAGCGCTCGTGCGGAAATTACCCGCGCGCCCGACGTGGCCGCCCACATCATCGCCAGATGCGTCTTGCCGGATCCTTCCGGCCCGACCAGCGCCATGGCGCTGCCCGGCCAGTCCGGCCAACCGTCGATAAGCGTAAGCGCACCCTCGTTGCACGGTCCGGACAGAAAGTCCTCGCGCGCGTAGCTTTCGGCGTGATCGAGCGCGAGCGCAAGCTGGCGCGGGCGATTGGACATGGCGGCTCAGGTCGGCCGGGTTCCGGTGTAGAGCGGGCTTGCCCGGTAGCGCCGCAGCGCAAACCGTATCAATACGCCCCCCGCGGCCGCCAGCGGTACGGCGAGCAGGAGGCCGACGAAGCCGAACAGATAGCCGAATGCGAGCAGCGCGAAGATCAGCCAAACCGGATGCAGTCCGACGCTCTCACCGACAAGCTTCGGCGCCAGCACGTTGCCTTCGAGAAACTGCCCGACGAGGACGACGCCGACAACGATGAGAATCCGCGTCCAGTCCGGAAAAAACTGCGCCAGCGCCACGCCGAACGAGATGATAAGGGCGGTCAGCGACCCGACATAGGGAATGAAGGTGAGAAATCCGGACACCGCGCCGATGAGAAATCCGTAGCTCAATCCGGCCAGCGTCAAACCGAACGCATAATAGCAACCGAGGATCACGCAAACGGTGAGTTGCCCGTGCAAATAGCCCGAGATCGCCGTATCGATCTCGCGCACCAGGCCATGCACCGTCTTGCGCTGCGGCACGGGGATCAACTGATCGAACGCGCTCACCACGCGGCTCCAGTCGCACAGCAAGTAGAAGGCAACGACCGGCGTGATGACAAACAGCGAGAAGATGGAGAGGAGCGCCTTGCCCTTAGTCAACAGCGAGGGAAGCAGCTGCGTCAAATAGCCGACGGATTTGTTCACCAGTACGCCGACGGACCATTCGTCGCCGCCGGAGGCACTGCCGACGATTCCCTTGAGCCAAGGATGGCTTGGGTCGGTGAGAAAAGACTGCAAGCTCCGCACATAGCCTGGGACGTGCTCGATGAAGGCCCAAAGCTGATGGGCAAGCACCGGCACGATCAGCATACACAAGCCCGCGAACACCAGCACAAAGCCGGTGAGAATAACCAACGCGGCAACCAGCCGGCTTAACCCGCGCTTGGTGAGCCGGTTGGCCAAGGGATCGAGCAGGTAGGCCAGCGCCGCGCCGGCGACAAACGGCAGCAGAATTTCGCGCAATAGCCATAGCAGCCCGACAAACACCAGGAAGGCAGCGACCCAGAAGATGAAGTGCCGCTCGAACCGCATGGCACGCACCCTTGATGGCACCCGTCGATCAGTGCCCGGCCCCGAACGAGTTCATATGGCGGAGCCACTCGGCGAGATAGAAGGCGATCGAGAGCAAGGTCAAGATGGCGACCAGCCCAATGATGATCGCCGTGACCGGCGCGGCATTAAATGCAAAGCCTTGTTCGGCCAGCACCAACGTGGCGAGCACGATTTGCACCACGGTATTCACTTTCGATACCGGCAGCGGCTTGATCGGCATCGGCCTGTCCACCAGCCAGGACAGCATGAACCCGGAGATGATCATGATGTCGCGCGAGACAACAAGAATGACCAGCGAGATGGGCAACGCGCCGGCGACGCCGAGCGCAACATAGATCGATACGATCAGGGCCTTGTCCGCCAGCGGATCGAGATACGCGCCAAGCTCGCTCGCCATATGGAAGCGCTTGGCAAGGAAGCCATCGACGGCGTCGCTGATTCCGGCCGCCAGGAAGAGGAAGAAAGCGACACGCATCTCTCCCGACGTGATCGCCCAGACCACGATCGGTACGAGGATGATGCGCCCCAAGGTGATAAGGTTTGGGATGCTCAAACGCGTGCCCCGGCTGCCCCGGCGCGCCCGCTCCCGAACTCGGCTACCCGGTTTCGGCAAAAACCTCCCGAAATCGAAAAGCAGCCGTCGCGGCGCACCGTCCCTGCGCCCACTATATAGCCGCGCCCGCTCGCTTGCGCACCCGGCGATTCCGACGTAGGAGGCGCCGGGCAACCTTCCCCGCCGGGCAAGGAGCGATCTGCCAATTGGTGAGTCCGTGACAGAGGCACGCTACGCGGCCGCGGGCGTCGATATCGATGCCGGCAACCGCATGGTGGAATTGATCAAACCGCTGGTGCGTGGGACCGCGCGAGCGGGCGCGGACGCGGAGATCGGCGGCTTTGGCGGCCTTTTCGATCTCAAGGCGGCCGGTTTCTCCGATGCCATCCTGGTCGCGGCGACCGATGGCGTCGGCACCAAGGTCAAGATCGCCGCCGAAACTTCCCGCCACGATACCATCGGCATCGATCTCGTCGCCATGTCGGTGAACGATCTCGTCGTGCAAGGTGCCGAACCGCTGTTCTTCCTCGATTATTTTGCCTGCGGCAAACTCGATCCGGGGGTCGGCGCAGCCGTGGTAGCGGGCATCGCCGCGGCGTGCCGGGAAACGCGCTGCGCCCTGATCGGCGGCGAGACTGCGGAAATGCCCGGCATCTATCAGCACGGCGATTACGATCTTGCCGGCTTTGCGGTCGGTGCGGTGAAGCGCGACGCGCTGCTGCCGAGAAGCGATATCGCCCCCGGCGACGTTGTTATCGGGCTGGCTTCGTCGGGCGTTCACGCGAACGGATTTTCCCTGGTGCGTCGCATCGTCGCCGCGGCCGGATTGCCGTGGGACGCGCCGGCTCCATTCGAGCCCGCGCGAAGTTTGGGCGAAGCTTTGCTCACGCCGACGCGGCTCTATGTGCGGTCGTGTCTCACTGCGATCCGCGAGACGAAGGCGGTCAAGGCGCTGGCGCACATCACCGGCGGCGGCTTTATTGATAACATTCCCCGCGTGCTGCCGCAGGGAACGGCTGTTGCCTTGCATCTCGAACGTGTGCCTGTTCTTCCCGTGTTCAAATGGCTCGCGGCTTCGGGGAAGATCAGCGAGCACGAGATGCTGCGGACCTTCAATTGCGGCGTCGGCATGGTGGCCGTGCTGGATGCCAAGTCTGCCGCCGCGGCGAGCGAGCTTTTCACGGCGAACGGCGAGACCGTCGTGCCGCTGGGCGAGGTGATCGCCGGCGACGGCGAGGCTCGCGTCGACTTTCGCGGAAGCCTTGACCTTTCCCGGTGAGAGGTATGAGCAAGAAGCGCGTCGCCGTCCTTATTTCCGGCCGTGGATCCAACATGACGGCGCTGATCGAGGCGGCCAAGGCGAAGGACTATCCGGCCGAAATCGTTCTCGTCGTTTCCAACCGGCCCGAGGCGCCGGGGCTCGCGCGCGCGCGCGCCGCGGGCGTTGAGACCGCCGTCGTCGATCACGCACAGTTTGGCGAGGACCGCGAGGCGTTCGAACGCGCGCTCGACGGCGAGCTTCGCGCGCACCGGATCGATCTCGTCTGCCTCGCCGGATTCATGCGCCTTTTGACGCCCTGGTTCGTCACGCGCTGGAGCGGCCGGATGCTCAACATCCATCCGGCACTGTTGCCGCAATTCAAGGGGCTGCAAACGCACCGGCGCGCGCTCGCAGCCGGCGTGAAGCGGCACGGCGCCACCGTTCATTTCGTCGTGCCGGAGATGGATGCAGGTCCGATCGTGGCACAGGATTCGATCGCAGTCGGCGACGGCGATACAGAAGAAACGCTGGCCGAGCGCGTGCTCGAGGTCGAGCACCGGATCTATCCGCGCGCCCTGCGCATAGTGGCCGAAGGCCGGGCAAGCCTCGTCTCTACCGGCAAGCAGGAAAGCACGCGTTGAACACAAAACCCCCGGGGATGCGAAACCGCGGGGTTACACTATCCGGGATGTTGACTTGAGCTACCTTGAGATCCCGCACGGTCAGCGCCGCCGCAGCAGCAAGCCGGCGCCAATCACCAGAAGCGTCGCGGCGCCGGCCGCTGCTATCGCGGCTTGATGCGCCAGCGTCTCGCCAATGTCGGCGATCAAATATCCCGCCACCGCGGGGTCGGTCGCGATCGTCTCGCCGGCGATCCAGCCGAGCAAGGCGGCGCCCGCCCAAACGAGGAGCGGAAAGCGTTCGAGCAGCGCCATAATGAGGGTGGCGCCGAGAAAAACGATCGGAATGGAGATAGCCAACCCGGTCATGAGCAAGGCGAGGTTGCCGCGCGCCACCGCAGCGACGGCGATGATGTTGTCGAGGCTCAGGATGATGTCAGCGAGCGCAACGATTCTCACCACGCGCCACAAATGCGTCGCCGCCTCGACGTCTTCCTCGCCGGCGGTCTCCGGGATCAGCAGTTTGACGGCGATATAGATAAGCGCGAGGCCCCCGATCAGCTTGACGTAAGGCAGCAGCAGGAGCGGCGTAATGATCAGCGCGAAGACAATAAGCAGCACGGCGGCGGTGCCGGAGCCGATAGCCACACCCAAGAGCCGTTGACGCGGCGCCAGTCCGCGGCAGGCCATGGCAATGACCACCGCGGTGTCGCCGGAGAGGAGCACGTTGATCAAGACGATCTGCGGCACGCCGAGCCAGAACGCCGCGCTGCCGAAGTCGTCAATGATTGGCCGGATGCTCTCGCCCCAGAGCGCCGGATTCAAATATTGCGCGATCGGACCCAAGCCAACGCTGCGTCCTTCAACCGACTATTTCGTTGCCGGCGAAGAACTGCGCGATCTCCTTCTGCGCGGTGTCGGCGGCATCCGAGCCATGCACCGAATTCTCGCCGATCGATCGGGCCAAAGCCTTACGGATAGTGCCCGCCGCGGCTTTCGCCGGATCGGTCGCGCCCATGAGATCGCGATAGGCCGCGATCGCGTTCTCACCTTCGAGAACCTGGACCACGACCGGGCCCGACGTCATGAAGTCGACAAGCTCGCGAAAGAACGGCCGTGCGCGATGCACACCGTAGAATATTTCGGCCTGCTCGCGGCCGATCAACACGCGCTTCTGCGCAACTATGCGTAGCCCCGCTTTCTCGATCATCGCATTGATGGCGCCGGTAAGATTGCGCGTCGTGGCATCGGGTTTGATGATCGAAAATGTACGCTCGATCGCCATCAGATC
>Ga0302326_10020180_pt1 | contig 13729 bp, 11 predicted proteins | sample Palsa_T0_3_FD_202264 | JGI IMG/M metagenome (GOLD analysis project Ga0302326, IMG submission 202264) | Peat permafrost microbial communities from Stordalen Mire near Abisko, Sweden - Palsa_T0_3 | ecosystem: Environmental > Terrestrial > Soil > Palsa > Peat permafrost | place: Sweden: Abisko... | reverse complement strand
GTGGGCGTTCCAAAGGTGCGGTCGGGCAACCCTGCGAAAAAGCATCCCAAGCGGCCGACCACCACGCCGATCGCGAACGAGCCCACGAACACGCCTCCGGTCGAGCCGCGCAAACCGCGAATCGATGTGTAGGCCTCGACCCCGACAATGGCGCCGACCAGGGCGCCGGCGACGCTGTGCGACAGCGCCGGTGCGGGTCCTTGCAAGGTGTTCAGCGATCCGGCCGCCCAGGCGCCCAAGGCGGCGCCGAACGCCAGGCTGAGGAAATAACCGGGGCCGGTCGCGATCGCCAGGGCTTGCGCCCGATGGGCCAGCCGCCATCGATAGAGCGCCCACCCGGCGGCCGCTCCCGCCGACCAGGCTGCGAGATCAAAGACGGTGTGGGCCCAGGGCGCCGTGGGAACGTGGATCATGACCGCTTGCGCACTCCTCGAAGCGCATGGCGCGAGCCGGCAGGCCAAAAATTGGGTCCCGCCCCATCATCTAGTTTTTCAGCCAGGTTCCCGTCCGGCCAATTGCGGTTGATCTACGGTGAATCGACGGCGCAGGCGACGCGTGGCCGTCGAGCCTGACGCGCGCGCGCCGGGGGCGGGCGGAGTAGGGTAGGGGACGGGCCGCCGAATGAGGGGGGATAGACGATGCGATTGTCGCTGCCGGACGCGGGGGCCAATGCCACCTTGGCGGCGGTGGTTTTGGGGGCGGTGCTCGCCACCGTCAGCGGCGTGCTCGCCAACCTGCTGGAGGCGTTCCTCAGGCGCCGCGAACGCGAGCGGTGGGCGGCGCTGCTCTTTGGGGGGGTGCTGTCGGGTCTGAAGGTCATCATGGAGGGCGCGGACGCCGCGCGCGGGCGGGGCGAGCCCTATGGCCCGGTGACGCGACGGATGCTCTACGCCGCTCGCCGGGAACTCGACATCTACGATCGCAATCGCGAGGCGCTGATGGAGCTGCGCGATGCGGGCCTGCGGGCCGAGATGCACAGCCTGGCGGTCCGTCTGGCTATGCCGCTCGACGGCTTGATCGAGTCCTTCACGGCCGGGGCGGGCGGCGACGACGTTGTCCGCGACCGGGCCTTCGCCTTCATCCTGGAACTCCTGGAGCAGATCCCGCCGATGACGGCGCGGCTGGGTCGGATCGCCAGGGTCCGGTTCGACCACTACGACGCCATGCCCCGTCCAGGCGTGCGGCAGACTCCAGCCCACGACCCAACGACGGTTGCGTGATCGGCGGCTTGCGATCGGGCGGACAGTTCGGCACGGTGGGCCGGTCGGGGGAGAGTCGGCTGAGGAGGGACGTCATGGATACCCGAATGAGATTTGCAGCTTGTGTCGCGGCGGCGCTGGCGCTCGCCGGTCCGGTTTCGATGCCGGCGAGCGCGCCGGCCGCCGGCGTGTGGGTGCGGCCGGGCCCGGCGGGCGGCTGTCCCCCCGGCTACCACCTGGGCGCCTATGGCCACTGGTGCCATATCGACCGCGGGTGGCGAGGGCGCTCCTGTCCCCCTGGCTGGCATCTGGGCCGCTACGGCCGGCGCTGCCACCCGAACTGAGCAGCTAAGCGGCGGATCCCGGCGATCCGTCGCTGCGCGGCTGGCCCGCAGCGAAAGGCGGGCGGGCGCAGAGGCTCGCGCGCCGTGAAGACGGCCCGACCCGGAGCGGTGTCCGCTCAACCTGAGTCACCGCGTATCAGCTTCGTGTTTTCCGCCCCCTCGTCCAGGTGGCTCCGTTTTCCTCCCCCGCCTCTCGCGCCCGCCTCGCTCTGCACTCCGCCTCGCTCCGCACCCCCGCCGCGCCCCCTCCGCGCCACCTCTGCGCCCCCTCCGCCTCACTCCGCCTCATCCTCTCATCGCCGGATGAGGTTCGATCGCTTGACCACGCGCCTTGACAGGCGAGATGGAATATTGCAATTTGCATCAATTCTTGGCTGGAATCACGGAGCGCGCCCAGCTTCATGCTCTTTCTGCAAATCCCTCGGCTACAAGGGTTGACGGCGCGGCGTTGGGTCGTCACTGGGGAGGGAATGCGACGCATTCGCATTCTCAGGTGACGGCTCCCCAATGTCCCTTCTCGCTCGACGCCGGCGGCCGCTCGTTCACGCGTTGGCGTTGCGATGCGTGGCGTTCGCGCCGGCGTTCGCCTTGCTCCTCGCGTGCTCGTCGCCGGCCTCGGCGCAATCGAGTAGCCTCGTCGGCGCTGCCGAAGCGCCGGTCGCGACCCAGCAACGGCAGCCCACCGTGGTCGAAACCCTGACGGTGCGGGCGCGGGAGGTCCCAGCCGGACCGACCGTCTCCCTGACCGGGTCGGGCGATTACGCGGTGAGCGCCAAGGACATCCTCGATCTGCCCGAGGGCGCAATGACGGCGATGACCGACGTGCTGGCGCAGATGCCGGGGGTGGCGATCGACCAGAACCAGCAGATCCACATCCGCGACACCGAGGGCCCGCAGTTCCAGTACCAGATCAACGGCGCTCTGGCGCCGCTCGACATCAACACCAATCCGCCGTTCATCTCGATGATCAATCCCCAGTTCGTCCGCCGGCTCGATCTGCTCGATGGCGTGCTTCCGGCGCGCTACGGCTTCGCGACCGGCGGGGTGGTCGACATCGAGACCAAGGACGGCTGCGACGAGCCCGGCGGCAGCCTGGGCGTCCTTGCAGGCCAGCGCCAGACCCTCCAGCCGAGCCTGCAGTACGGCGGCTGCGCCGGCCGGTTCGGCTATTACGTCAGCGGCCTCTACGACCAGGGCGAAACCGCCTTCAGCTCGGCGACGCCTGGGCCGAACCCGGTTCACGACTACACCCGCCAGGGTCAGGGATTCGGCTTCTTCTCCTATGCGCTGACGCCGACCACGCGGCTCAGCCTCACCCTCTCGGCCGCCGCCAGCGACAATCAGCTCCCCAACGTGCCGGGGCTCGCGCCCCAGTTCACTCTGGCGGGCGTGAACGCCTTCTCGTCCGCCGACATCAACTCCTACCTGAACTTCCGCGACTATCTGGCGATCGTGGCGCTGAGCGGCGCGCCCTCGACGAACCTCACCTGGCAGATCGACTACGCCTTCCATTCGATCTCGCAGGACTATCTCCCCGACAACGCCGGCGAGCTGATCTTCCAGGGCGTGGCCTCGACCGCGGTCCATCGCGATTTCGACAACACCTTGGAAGGCGATCTCACCTACAGGGCTGGCGCCCACACCCTGGGGGCGGGGTTCTACACCGGCGCCTTCCGCGTCGACGCCGACGATTCCTCGCTGGTGTTTCCGGTCGACGCGCAAGGAAACCAGTCGAGTTCGACGCCGGTCCACGTGAGCAGCAACGCCAGGGCGACGAACGTCGTCGTGGGGCTCTACCTCGACGATCTGTGGCGGATCACCGACCGCCTGCGCGCCGACTTCGGTGTCCGGTTCGACGGCCTGACCGGCTTCACCAACCACACCCAGATCGATCCGACCGTGAACCTCTCCTTTGACGCGGACGAGCGGACGACGCTCCACGCCGGCTTCGCCCGCTACATGCAGGTCCCGAGCTTCCAGGGCATATCGCCCGGCGCGCCGGCCGCCTTCGCCGGAACGACGGCGGCCACCTCTCCCGGAACCGCCTCGCCCCTCGCCGAGGACGACTACGAAGTCGACATCGGCCTGGTCCGGCGGCTCGGGGCCGGCTTCACCCTGGCGCAGGACAATTTCTACGAGCGCACCGACCACTACCTCGACACCGGCCAGTTCGGGGTCGTGCCGATCTTCGCCCCGTTCAACTACGACCATGGCTACATCTGGGGGAGCGAACTGGCGCTGAAGTACAGGGGCGGCGGTCTCTCGGCCTACGCCAACCTGACGGTCGGCCGCAACGAGCAGACGGGCGTCGCCACCGGCCAGTTCAACTTCGATCCCGACGAACTCGCCTACATCGACAGCCACTACATTATCCTGGACCATCAACCACTTGCTGGGGTCTCTTCCGGCGCGACCTACGATTGGAAGCGCTGGTCGCTCAGCGTCGATGCGATCTACAGCAGCGGCCTTCGGGCCGGTTTCGCCGACGAGGAGCAGCTGCCGAACGTCTTCCAGGTGAACGCGGCGATCCAGCGCGCCTTCACCCTGCCAGGCCTCGGCAAGGTGATCGACCGGCTGACGGTCCTCGATCTCTTCGACCGAGTGAACCTGATCCGGCCGGCCGAAGGGATCGGGATCTTCCAGTCGGCCTACGGTCCCAGGTTCACCGTCCTGGACCAGATCATCGTCGCCTTCTGAGCCCTTACCGGAAGGCGTACCAGAGCCGGACGCCGACAGTGTTGGCCGATCGCCGGATTTCGGAATCGTCCTCGGCGTCGGCCGGGAAGGTGACCCGGCTGGCGCCGTAGAAGCCGTGGACATACTCGAGCGAACCGACGAGCTGGTCTGGGATGATGTGATAATTCAGCCTGGCGTAGGCTTGGCCAAAGGGTCCGGAATGGACGACGCTCGCGACATCCTCGGGTTCGACCAGGCCATTGAAATCCGAGCTGAAATCGTATTCGGCCTCGAGGTTCAGGGACAGCCGGTCGGAAAAGCGGCTCTGGGTCGCCAGGCCCACCGACTCCTGCCAGTAGGCTGAATCCGTGGAGGTCTCGCCATCGGCGCCGTTGACGGTCTCCCGACCAAGATAGCTCGCATCGAGGATGCCCTGGATGGTCACGAACGGTGTCTGGCGGCCGATGGCCAGATGAACATCGTAGACGCCGCCTCCGCGGGCCACGGTTCCATCCTCGGTGATGGTCGAGCTGCGGGCGTTGACGATGTCCGGAGAAAAGCCGGCTGTGACATCGAGGCTCACCGGATATTGGCTGGGCCTGAGGATCCTGTAGGTGATGTCGAAGTTGGGGTTCTCGAAGCCCCGGTCGTAACGGGTCAATTCCTCGGCGCCTGAGAATCCGCCGCGGCTGCTCTCCAGGTCGTAGGCTTCGCCAACGCTCACCGAGAGGTCATTGGTGACGCCGTAGGAAAGGGATGCGGCGAAGATGTCGTCGTTCGACCGGCTCGACGAGGTGAGGGCGCGACCCGGATCGAGTTCGCTCGCGTTCACGTTCTCATAGTCGTAGGCCGCGTCCACGTAGAAGCGGCCCTGCATGGGCAGATAGGTCGGGTCGCTCAGGATCCGGTCGCTGGTGGGCTCGACCTCCTGCGCTCGAAGGGGCCCCGGCGTCAGGAAAACCCCGGTCAGGCCGGCCGCCCCGATCAGGATGGCGGCGCCGAGCGCGCGCCGACGACCGGGCCATCCATGGCCGCGAGATTTCGAGACCGCAGTCGCATACCTGGAGATGGCGCTCTCCTGTCGGTTTCAGGCGTCGTGCGGAGCGGACGACGCAGGGACGCCAGCCTAGCCGATTGCGCGGCCGCGCGACAGGGACGACGCCGAGAGTGCGACGGGAGAACTCGCGTCTCGCTTTCGAGGGCGGGGCGGGTTGTCGGGGCCCCGACAATCCCCACATTCCAGGCTCACGGGCCAGTGGTCCCGCGCCTCGCCTGGCCGCTCTGGTTCACTAAGGGGGTTCTCATGACGATGCCGCCGCACAGGAACCAAGGTTCGCGCCAGTCGCTCTCCGTTTCGGGCCGCACGCTCCTTCTCTTCGCCGGCGCCCTGGCGCTCTCGATCGCCAGCATCGGCGCCGCGAGCGCCGCGAGCCTCTTCGGTGGCAAGAACTCGAACGCTTTGGCCGCCGGCGCGCTGGACGCGTTCGGCCTGTCCATCGTCGTGATCATTGGCCTGAGTTCGCTGGGCGTGCTCGTCGCCGGCATCTGGACCGTGCTTCACCCGAGGCCCGAGGGTCACATGAGCCGCCTGAGACTGTGGCCCATTCGGCGGGGGCGCCGCGCGCGAATCGAATCCCGGGATTCCGATTCCACCCCACCTTCCATGGCGTGACGCCTTCGCGGGGGTGACGGCGGGACTGGACGAAGTCTCGGCCGGTCATCAAGAGTGCGGGCGCGAGTTCATCGCTGGGATCGGGCGAGCGGGGTCGGGCCATAGGCGAAGAGCCACCAAACCACGGCGGACCGGCCGGCCAGGCGGAGGTCCAGCTGCCTTGCGCGGACCTGGCGCCGACGCTGGAGTTCTTCATCGAGAGGCTGGGATTTCGCATCGAGGCGATCTTTCCGGCCGAGCGACCGGCGGTCGCCAGCATTTCCGGCCATGGCCTGCGCCTGCGCCTGGGGCCCGGGGAGGGTGATCCCGGCCTGATCCGCCTGCCTGGCGAGCGCGACGGAGCGGCGCGCGAGGGGGTCCTGGTCGCGCCCAACGGCACGCGGATCGAATTCGTGGACGAAGACCCGCCGATCGTGATTCCGCCCCTGCGGGCGGAATTCCTCGTCACCCGCCAGGGCGAGGGCGAAGCGGCCGGCGAGGGGAGGGCGGGGATGATCTACCGCGACCTGATCCCCGGGCGCCTGGGCGGGCGCTACATCGCTTCGCACATCGCCATTCCGCAGGGCGGCCCGGTCGCCGACTTCGTCCACTTCCACAAGATCGGCTTCCAGACGATCTTCTGCCGGCGCGGCTGGGTGCGTCTGGTCTACGAGGATCAAGGCGCGCCGTTCGTGATGACGGCGGGCGACTGCGTGCTCCAGCCGCCGCGGATCCGCCACCGGGTGCTGGAAGCCTCGCCCGGCCTGGAGGTAGTGGAGTTCACCTCGCCGGCGCTCCACGAGACCCTGGCCGATCATCAGATGGAGCTGCCGACCGGTCGCTTGGCGCGCGATCGCGATTTCGACGGCCAGGTTTTCGTCTTTCACCAGGGCGCGGAGGCGCCATGGACCGCCGACGACGCGACTGGCTTTCGGCAGCAGCAGACGGGCATCGGCAAGGCCGCCGGCGGTGTCGCCGACGTCCGCGTGCTACGCTCGGCCGGCGCCGACAGCCTCGCGCCCTGCGCCCACGGCGGCTCGCTGCTGTTCGGGTTCGTCCTGAAGGGGTCGGCGATCCTGGAATGCCGCGGCGCCCACCCCGTTGGCCCATGCGACGCCTTCGTCATCCCAGCCGGCGAGGCCTGGCGCCTTCGCGACTGCGCGCCGGATCTCGCGCTGCTCGAGGTGACCGCGCCATAGAGCGTCCGGCTCGCGTCTAACCTCCGGCCGGCTGCAGCCCGCCGCCAAGCCCCTCCAGTCCGAGCTTCGCCGCATAGGCTCGCGCCCGCTCGGCGTGGGCCGGCGTCGAGTGGATCTGGCCGTAACGGGCGCCCATCATCCGTCGGGCCTGGGGGTCGAGGTCGCCACTGGCCGCGATCTGGGCGTCCAGCCAGGTCTCGATGGTGCGCCAAAAGCGTGGGCGCCGGCCGTCGAAATCGGTGAAATCGTACTCGTCCGCGAGATCGGCGGCGAAGAGCGCCAGCCCGGACCTGACCCCCACGGCCGGGTCGGCGGCCAGGGCGGCGATCGCCCGGCCGATGAAGCGCGGAGTCTCGGACTGCTCGAAGCTCGGGTCCGCCTTCACGGCGTCGCGCCAGTTCGCCTCGGTGACGCCGAACCGGTCGAGCATCGCCTCGGAGCGCAGGAATCCTGGCGAGACCGCGAGCGCCGTCACGCCCGTTTTTCTCAAGTCCCAAGCCATGGCGTAGGCTAGGCGGTTCACCGTGGCCTTGACGAGGTCGTAGAGCAGTTGGCCGCGGTAGCCGGAAAGCTCGCCGTCGGTGACCTCCACGATCAATCCGCGTCCCGCCTCGACCATCAGCGGCGCCACGTGGCGAGAGGTGATCAGGTGGCTGAAGACAGCCTGGTCGATTAGCGCCCTCATGGTCGGCATTTCCAGGGTCCAGAACTTCGCGCCCCAGTCGATCAGCTCATCGCCGCCCCAGATGTCGTTGACCAGCACGTCCAGCCGCCCGTCCTCGGCCCTGATCCGCGCCGCCAGCGCCTCGACCTCGGCCTCCACGGTGTGGTCGACACGGACCGCGACCGCGGTCCCGCCCGCCTCGGCGATCAGCTCCGCGGTCTCCTCGATGGTTTCGGGACGGCCCGGCGTCGCCGGCTGGGCCCGGGTGCTGCGGCCGGTGCAGTAGACCTTGGCCCCGGCGGCGGCCAACTCCCGGGCGATGCCCCGGCCCGCGCCGCGCGTCGCCCCGGCCACCAACGCCACCTGGCCCCTGAGAGGCTGTTGCACGGGGGGTCCTCCTTCCTGCGGCGCCTACATCCGGCGCCGCGGCTTTTCAACCGCGATCGCGGAGCGCGTGCGGTCGCGCTATGCGAGGGCTCATGAATCTTCCTTCTCCACGTTTGGCGCGGGTCGTGTTGGTGACCCCGGATGGCCGGTTGCTGGGCGCATTGCCGGCGACGGCTGTCGCAACCCCATGGTGGCAGGACATCGAGCCCGTGGTGCAGGCCGTTCGCGCGAACCACGGCGTGGATGTCACGGTGCTGCGCCTGCTGAAGGTCGGCGAGCCGGGAGAAGCCGGGATCGAGATCACCTATCTCGCGGAGACGGCCGACGCGGTGTCCGCGGAGCCGTGGGAGGGTGTCCTGGACGAGCAACCCCTCAGGCTGGCCTACGCCAAGCCGCGCGGTCCGAGCGCGGACCTGGCCTGGGCCGAGGGCGTAGTGAAGGACCATGGCTTCGTCCGCACGGGGCCTCCGGTCCAGGTGCGCACCTGGAACCTGTCGAGTCTCTGGCGCGTCCCGGTCCAGGGGCAGACGCTTTGGCTGAAGGTCGTGCCGCCGTTCTTCGCCCACGAGGGCGCCTTGCTGCAGGCGCTCGCCGGGAGCCGCGTACCGGTCCTGCTGGGTCACGGGGGCGGCCGGATATTGATGACCGAGATCCCCGGCGAGGACCGTTATGGCGCGGAGCTGCCGGAACTTCTTCGGATGGTCGACATAGTGGTCGAGCTGCAGGGCGCCTGGACCTACCGGACCGACGACCTGATCCGTCTCGGTCTGCCGGACTGGCGGGGCGCCCGCCTGGCGCAGGCGATCGAGGCCGTGATACTTCGCAACGCCGCGCAACTCCCGCCAGAGGACAGGGTCAGCCTGGAGAGCTTTGCAGCCGGCCTCTCCGAACGGTTCGCCGAGACACTGTCGTGCGGACTGCCCGACACCCTGGTGCATGGCGATTTTCATCCCGGCAATCTGCGTGGCGGCGCGGAGGCTCTCACATTGCTCGACTGGGGCGACAGCGCCGTCGGTCATCCGCTACTCGATGAGCCGGCCATGCTCGACCGGATTCCGAACGAGGCCGTTGAACCAGTCCGCCATCATTGGCACGCGGTCTGGCGCGCCATGGCGCCTGGATCGGACCCGGACAGGGCCTCGGCGCTGCTGGCTCCGGTCGCCCGAGCCCGACAGGCCGTGACCTATCAGGGTTTTCTCGACCGCATCGAGCCGTCGGAGCACCCCTACCATCGGGCTGATCCCCTCGAGCGGCTCCAGCGCACCGCGGCGCTGGTCAGGGCCGAGGGCGCGAGCGCTACGAGTGTCGGCGAATCCTGAGATGGTGGGCGGCGGAGGCGTGATAGCGAGCTGCCGATGAGCGTCGAAACGCCGATCGTGTCCAAGACCGCACGCTCGGGGACCGAGCGTCCGGCGCGCTTCGCGGCCCTGTCGGCGCTGGGGATCGTCTATGGCGATCTGGGGACGAGCCCGCTCTACACCCTGCAGACGGTCGTGCAGGCGGCCGGCGGCCACTTCACCGCCGAGAGCGCGCTTGGGGTCCTGTCGTTGATTTTCTGGACCCTGATCATCACCATCTCGATCAAATACTGTCTCTTCGTGATGCGGGCGGACAACCACGGAGAGGGTGGGATCCTTGCCCTGATGTCGCTGGTGGGCGCCAATTCGCTGCGCGGCAACGCCAAGGTGTTGACGGTCATGGGTCTCCTGGGTGCCGCCCTCATCTACGGCGACGGCGCCATCACCCCGGCGATCTCGGTCCTGAGCGCCATCGAAGGGGTCAATGTCGTCACTACGGCGCTGAAGCCCTTCGTGCTGCCGATCGGCGTCGGCATCCTGCTGGCCCTGTTCGCGGCCCAGCATTTCGGGACAGCGAAGATCGGCGGCGCCTTCGGCCCGATCATGCTTCTGTGGTTCATCGTCATCGCCGCCCTGGGCCTCATGGGCGTCGTCCGCCATCCCGACGTCCTCCTGGCCGTCGATCCACGCCACGCCATCGGGTTTCTAGCGACGAGCGGCTTCACCGGCCTCCTTGTCCTGGGCGGGGTCTTCCTCTGCATCACCGGCGGCGAGGCGCTCTATGCCGACATGGGTCACTTCGGCAAAGGCCCGATCCGCCTTTCCTGGTATGCGATCGTGCTTCCGGCGCTGCTGCTGAGCTACGCCGGCCAGACGGGCCTGCTGATGGCGAAGGGGACGATCCACGGCAATCCCTTCTTCCTGCAGGCGCCCTCCTGGTCGATCTACCCGCTCGTTGTCCTGGCGACGGTGGCGACGGTGATCGCCAGCCAGGCCATCATCACCGGCTCGTTCTCGATGACCCGCCAGGCGATGCAGCTCGGCTGGATGCCTGGCATGGTCATTCGCCAGACCTCGGCCGATATCTACGGCCAGATCTACGTGCCGGTGGTGAACTGGCTGATGATGCTCGCAACCATCGGCATTACCATCGGCTTCGGAAGTTCGGACCGCCTGGCCGGCGCCTACGGGACCGCGGTCTCGACAACCATGCTGCTGACCACCGGCCTGCTCTTCACCGCCATGCGCAAGGTCTGGGGTTGGTCCACGTTGCTGGCGGTCTCGGTCGGGGGCGTGTTCCTGATCGTCGACGCCGGATTCTTCGGCGCCAACCTCCTGAAGATCGTCGACGGCGGCTGGCTGCCGCTGACGATCGGGGCCCTTATCTTCTTCATCATGACCACCTGGCGCTTTGGGGTCGACAACCTCAAGGCGGGCCTCGACCGCCTGGCGGGCAAGCCGGAAGCCTTCGTCGCCGACCTCGAGGCCGGCCGCATCCCCCGCGTTCCCGGGACGGCGGTGTTTCTCACCAAGACCGCGGCCGGAGTTCCTCCGCAGGTGATGGAGCATGTCAAGTACATGGGGGCGCTACAGGAGCACGTGCTCGCCTTGAGCGTAATCTTCGAGGAGACGCCACGGGTCGAGGACCCCCAGCGCTGCTCGCTCGCGCTGCTCGGCGACGGCGTGTGGCGGGTGACGGCCCGCTTCGGCTTCGTCGAGATTCCCGATCTTTCGGAGGCGTTGAAGAAGATCAGGGGGCTCGACGAGACGATCGACCTCGACCACGCGATCTATTTCGCCAGCCGCGACCTCGTGATTCCCGAGCCGAGTTCGCGCCCGGCGCTAGACTGGCGCGTGCCGATCTTCGCCTTCCTCTACCGGAACTCGGTGAGGCCGGTCGACCGCTTCAGCCTGCCGCCGGGCCGGGTGATCGAGGTGGCGCGCCAGATCGAGGTCTAGCCGGGGGCGCGGGGCCCTGACCGGAAGCGCGGCCGGCGGTCGGCTGACCAGCCAGAGCCAGGGCCACGGCCGGGTTCATGGAATCGACCATGGAAGTCGGCATCAGGATCGTCGCCCCGCGCTCCTTGGTGGTCTCGTAGATGATGTTCATGGCCCGAAGCTGCATCGCGCCGGGCTGCTCGGCATAGGCCCTGGCCGCCTCGACAAACTGGCTGGCGACCGCGACTTCGGCCGAGCCCAGGATGATCCGGGCCTGCTTCTCGCGCTCGGCCTGGGCCTGGCGGCTCATCGCGTCCTGGAGCGCGCCGGGAATGGCGACATCGCGGATCTCGACGCTCATCACCGTAATGCCCCAGGCGGCGGTCTTGGCGCCGATATCGTCGCGCAGTTGGACGTCGGCGGCCCGGCGCTCCGAGAGCAGGGCCGAGAGCATGGATTCGCCGATCATCTCGCGCAGCGAGGTCTGGGCCACGCGCTCGATGGCGGTGCGGTAGTCGGTGATCTCGAGGGCGGCGGCGCGGGAATCGTGGACGCGCCAGAAGATGATCGCATCGACGTTGACCGGCACGGTGTCGCGCGTGAGCGCCTGTTCGGCGTTGAAGGACGTGGTCTGGATCCGCTCGTCGATCACCGCCACCACCTGGTCGAGGACCGGGAAGATCAGGAAGAGGCCGGGGCCTTTGACCCCCTGCAGCTTGCCCGCGCGCAGGACCACGAACTTCTGCCAGGTGTTGGCCATCTTCAGGCTCAGCGCCACGACGATCGCGGCGAGCACGAACGGCGCTCCCTCCGCCGGGCCTACGAACCGGCCGACGAAGACGCCGATCAGCACCAGCGCCACGGTGAAAAAGGCGGTAATCGGGTTCATGGCGGGCTCCAGGGCCACTCGAGGCCTCGAGACAGCAAGCGCGGCCCAGAGCCTCCCGTCAACGCCAATGCGCGTCTAGCGCAGTCCCGAGACGCGGCGGACGATTAGGTTGCCGATCTCGACCTCGCGCAGGCGCACCCTGCCGATCGAAAGCCGGCCGATGGCGAGCGCACCGATAGCGACCGCCCCGATCGCAAGGGCGCCCATGGCGAGCGCGGCGAAGGCGGCGGCGCGGCGCGCCGCCGCGGCCGGCGTTGCAATGGTCGGGGTCGGGCGATTGGACCGCCACCACACTGCCGCGTCGGCGAGGCCCTCGGGCTCATCGTAGTCGGTGGTCATCTATGCTCTCCGGACAAGAGGTGCGCCGCGCGGCCGCGCTTCGCTCAGCTCTGGGTGATTCTGCGGACCTCGGCATGGGGGTCATCGACGACCTCGCTCTCCAGGTCCAACACCATCGTGGCGCGCCTGGCCGCATCGTAAGGCGGCCAGTGGGGGATCTGCGGGCAATCGGGCCTGCCGTTGCGGGCGAAGGCAACCCAGGCGGAAGCCAACTGATCCGCCATCCGCGCCGGCTGCGGGTCGGGTCCGACGAAGGCGCGCACCCGACGGTAGGAATCGAGCATGAAGGGAATCTCGATGCAGTGCGGCGATTTCCAGATGGCGTGCTCCACCGGCGTCTCCCAGGTGAAGTAATACATGAAGACCGGCGCTCCCTGCTGGGCCGCCTTGCGCTCGGCCAGGGTTATGGAGCTCCCGAAGGCGAACATCGAACTGATGACGGCGGTGAAGAGATAGGTCGGTGAATAGTCGGGCCGGATCTTGCGCCAGGCCTCGACGAGCGCCGGACCCTTGGGGCCAAGCGGCGTGACAAAGGCCTTCAGCTGGTCCTCGGTCATGGTCCCGAACCACGGCGCGGTGCTGGTGAAGAGGGTCATCTCGTCTTTGGTCGAGCCGATCATGACCGGCACGCCGGCCGAGACCGCCGGACCGTCGGGGGTGAACGAATCGCGGGTTATGGCGACGCCGTCGAGGATCGGACCAAAGCCGAAGCCGCCGCCGGATGGCATGCCTGGCAACCGCGGGCCGGTGCTCTGCTTGGCCTGGGCAGCGAAGGCCGCCGCGACGAGGGTCGGCGCTGGCACGGCCTGCAGCGCCTTGATGTCGCCAGGCGCGATTCCGAGTTCGGCGAGGAGGGCGGCGGTCGCCTTGGCCGCGGCGTCGGGGCGGCCGACGGTCAGCCCCGGACCCGACTGGATCGAGGCTCGGTGGAACAGGCCCTTGGCCGAATCCATCGAGAGCAGGATCGAGACTTTCGCGCCGCCGCCCGACTGGCCCATGATGGTGACATTGCCCGGGTCGCCGCCAAAGCCGGCGATGTTGTCCCGCACCCATTCCAGGGCCAGGACTAGGTCCTGCATGCCCACGCTGCCCGAGGAGGCGTAGGGCGGGCCGAAGGCGGCGAGGTCGAGGAAGCCGAATAAATT
>Ga0302326_10020179_pt1 | contig 13729 bp, 14 predicted proteins | sample Palsa_T0_3_FD_202264 | JGI IMG/M metagenome (GOLD analysis project Ga0302326, IMG submission 202264) | Peat permafrost microbial communities from Stordalen Mire near Abisko, Sweden - Palsa_T0_3 | ecosystem: Environmental > Terrestrial > Soil > Palsa > Peat permafrost | place: Sweden: Abisko... | reverse complement strand
GCTCGTAGTAGTAGTCGAGACCGCACTCCCCCACCCCGACCGGCCGCGGCCCGTCGGCCATCGCCCGCTCGAGCACCGCCTCCACCTCGTCCACCCCACGCGAGGCCTCGTGGGGGTGCAACCCCACCGTCGCCCAGACCCGCGGGCTGCCCGAGGGCGCCGAGGCGGCGAGCTCGAGGGCCTGGGTCGAGGTCTCGGCGTCGGTTCCCACGCAGACCATGTCGGTGACGCCGAGCCCACTGGCGCGTACCAGCACCTCGCTGTCCGGCTCGTAGTGCTCCTGGGCGTGACAGTGCGAGTCGAACCACGACAGCGAGTCGGGTGACGTCACGGATCAGTTCTTCCGACGCGGGAACAACGGGTCACCCTTGGTGACGGTCAGCCCGCCCGGGTAGCCGCCCCATCGCGCGTCGTCGGGCACCCGACACTCCTCGGGCGAGCCGGTCAACCCGATGCGGCGCCAGATCTCCCTGGACGTGGCCGGCATGGCCGGGCTGGCCAGCAGGGCCACGATGCGCAGGGCCTCGAGCGCGCTCCCGAGGACGGCGTCGACCTCGGGTCCGGGCTCCTGTTTCCACGGTTCGGTGGCCTCGAGCAACCCGTTGGCCGCGCCGATCAGGCGCCAGGTGGCGGCCAGCGCCTCGTGGGGGGCGAACCGCTCCCAGGCGTCGGCGGTCTCGGTGAGGGCGGTGTGGGCGGCCGCCGCCAGCGGGCTGTCGAGCGCCGGGGCGGGACCGGTGCCGCCACACTTCGAACCGACCACCGTTGCCACCCGGGAGACCAGATTGCCCAGGTTGTTGGCCAGATCGGCGTTGTACCGGGAGACGATCCCGTCGTAGGAGAAGTCGCTGTCGGCCCCGAGCGGGGCCCCCCGCAGCAGGTGGTAGCGGATCGGGTCGACGCCGAAGGACTCGGTGAGCACGTCGGGCGCGACGTCGGTGATCTCGACGTCCTCGGCCGAACGCCGGAGCTGCTGGAGCATGGTCTTGGAGAGCTTCTCGCCGCCAAAGAGGAGCCACCCGTGCACGAAGACGTTGGCCGGCGGGTCGATGCCCGCGGCCATGCACATGGCCGGCCACCACACGCAGTGGAACCGGAGGATCTCCTTGCCGATCAGGTGGTGCACGGCCGGCCACCACCCGGCGCAACGCTCCTCGTCGACGCCGTACCCGATGGCGGTGAGGTAGTTGATCAGCGCGTCGTACCAGACGTAGAAGACGTGGCCGTCGTCCCAGGGGACCGGGACACCCCACCGCAGGGAGGTCCGGGTGATCGAGATCGGCTTCAGGCCGCCCTTGATGAACCCGAGCGCCTCGTTGCGCTTGGATGCCGGCCGGACCGCGTCGGGGTTGGCCTCGTACCACTCCAACAGCCGGCCCTCGAAGGCGTCGAGCTTGAAGAAGTAGTTCTCCTCTTCCATCGCGATGACCGGGGTGCCGTGCAGCGGGCAGTTGCCGTCGACCAGCTGTTCCTCGGTGTAGTAGTCCTCGCAGCGCACGCAGTAGAGGCCTTGGTAGAGCCCCTTCTCGATGAAGCCGTTGTCATAGACCCGCTGCAAGAAGGTCTGCACTGCCAGGTAGTGGCGCGGCTCACTGGTGCGGATGTAGTCGTCGTAGGCGATGTCGAGGCCGGCCCAGGCCTCGACGAAGCGGGCCGAGGTCTGGTCGGCCCAGGCCTTCGGGTCCATTCCGTGCTCCTCGGCCGACTCGGCCACCTTGGCCCCGTGCTCGTCGGTGCCGGTGAGAAAGAACACCTGGTCGCCGGCCAGTCGGTGCCAGCGGGCGATGGCGTCCGCGTTGACGGTGGTGTACGCGTGCCCGACGTGGGGCGCGTCGTTCACGTAATAGATCGGCGTGGTCAGAAAGAAGCGGCCCACCGCCCCACGTTACCGGCGGGCCGAGCAGCCCCTTTGTGGTCCCGGGTCGCTCGTCCGGGCGATCAGCTGTCGGCGTCGCGCCGGGCCACCGCGAACGCATAGGCCCGGCGGCGAGCCACCCCCAGCGACGCCGCGACCGCGTAGGCGGCCTGGCGGGGGCTGTCCCCGGCCGAGAGGCGGTCCCCCACCGCCGCCTCGATCGCGGCGTCGTCGGGCTCCGGGGACGGCTCGGCCCCGCCCAGCACCACCACCACCTCGCCCAGCAGCTCCCGGCCGGCGAACTCCTCGACCGCCTGGACGAGCGACCCCCGCCAGATCTCCTCGTGCAGCTTGGTCAGCTCCCGGCAGACCGCCACCGGCCGGTCCCCGCACGCGTCGGCCAGGTCCACGAGCGTCGCGGCAACCCGCCCGGGAGCCTCGAGCACCACCGCCGTCCGCTCCTCGACGGCCAGGGCGGCCAGGCGTCGCCGGCGATCGGCCCCCTTTCGGGGCAGGAACCCCTCGACGCAGAAGCGGTCGGTGTCGAGCCCGCTCACGCTCAGGGCGGCCAGGACCGCGGAGGGCCCGGGCACCGCGGTCACCACGAACCCGGCCGCCGCCGCGGCCGCGACCAGCCGGCGCCCGGGATCCGAGATCGCCGGGGTCCCGGCGTCGCTCACCACCGCCACCGTCTTGCCCTCGCCGAGCCAGGACAGCACCTGGGGGACCCGGGCGGCCTCGTTGTGCCCGTGCAGGGAGACCAGCCGTCTCGGGTTGGTGGACAGGCCCGAGGCGCTGAGCAAGGTCCGGGTCCGGCGGGTGTCCTCGCACAGGACCAGATCGGCCGACCCGAGCGCGTCACGGGCGCGCGTCGAGAGGTCCCCGAGGTTGCCGATCGGGGTCGCCACCAGCACCAGGGAGCCGGTTGGGACCGGCCGTCCCGTCATGGCGTCGGCCGGAACTCCAGCCGGTCGCCGCTGGCCAGGCCCCACCGTTCGAAGGAGCCGGCCTTGGCCTCGAGCGTGTGGCTCGCCGAGAGGCGCGGCAGGGTGAGGCCCCAACGTGAGAGGCGCACCACCGACAGCACCGTCATCTCCTTGTCCAAGAAGGCCACGTCGAGGGCGAAGCGCAGGCCGAAGGAGTGGACGGACCGGGTGCGGGGCAGGAGCATCGCCCCGTCGTAGGTCTTCTGGCCGAGCAGGCCGCGCGCGCGATCGAGCACCGAGTCGGCCCGTTCGGCCGCCGCGAGGACTTGGCCGTCCCGGAGCAGCCAGCCGGTCTGCATCGCGTCCGCCTGCCCCGCCTCTAGACGTTGAAGCGGATCTCGAGCACGTCGCCGTCCTTCACCGGGTAGTCCTTGCCCTCGACGCGCAGCTTGCCGACCGCCTTGGCCTCGGGCCAGCCACCCAGCTCGATGAGCTCGTCCCAGTGGATGACCTCGGCGCGGATGAACCCGCGCTGGAGGTCCGAGTGGATGACGCCGGCGCACTCGGGAGCCAGCGCCCCGGCGTGGAAGATCCACGCCCGGGACTCCTTGTCCCCGGTGGTGAAGAAGGTCCGCAAGCCGAGCAGATCGAAGGCGGATCGGGCGACCCGGGGGACGACGCCCTGGCCCAGCCCCAGCCCCTCCATGAGCTCGCTTCGCTCGGCCGGATCGAGCTGGGCCGCCTCGGCCTCCAGCTGCACGCAGACCCCGATCGCCTCGCCCGTGCCGCCCAGGTGGGCCGCCACTGGGCCGACCACCCGGTCGACGTCGCCCAGCTGGTCCTCGCCGATGTTGACGACCGCCAGCACCGGCTTGTCGGTCAGGAGGAATGAGTTGTGCAGCCGGTCCCTGACCTCGCGGCCGAGGCGGGAACGGAACAACGGCACACCGGCTTCGAGCTCGACCATGGCGGCGGCGATGGCATCGGCCTCGGCAATCAGATTGGTGTCGCCCTTGAGCCGGGCCTGCTTGCGCCGCTTGTCCGACTGGTGCTCGAGCGAGGCCACGTCGGCCAGGACCAGCTCGAGCTCGAGCGTCTCCAACGAGTCCAGTGGGTCGTCGGGACCCGACACCGAGTCGTCCTGGAACGCCCGGAGCACCACCACCAGGGCGTCGACCTCTCGGATGCCGGCCAGGAACCGGTTGCCCATCCCCTCGCCGGTCGACGAACCGGCCACCAACCCCGCGATGTCGACCAGCTCGAACCCGGCCCGGACCACCTTGACGCTGTGGCTCAGCTCGGCCAGGGCATCGAGGCGGGGGTCGGGCAGCGGGGCCACCCCGACGGCGGTCTCGAGCGTCGAGAAGGGGTGGGCAGCCACCGGCACGTGCCCCCCGGTCAGGGCATTGAAGAGGGACGACTTCCCCGCGTTGGCCAGGCCGACCAGGCCGAGGCGCTGCATCCGACCGACGCTACAGGGCCCTGCCGCGGGTCCGTTAGGCTGGCTCTTATGTCGAAGCGGACCACCAAGCGAAAGCTGCGCAAGAAGAACAAGGCCAACCACGGCAAGCGGCCTAACGCCGGGCGGGGCTAACCGCTAAATCCGTTCACTCGGGGCCCGAGGGTGGCCGGCCCCTATCCGCGGTGCCACGCCAGCTGGCGCTCGTTGAGCACGCCCACCAGGGTGCTGGGCAGGTCCGAGATGATCCCGTCGACCCCGAGGTCGAGCAACCGCTCCATCGACTCGGTGTCGTTCACCGTCCACACGTGCACGGCCACCCCCAACCGGTGGGCGGCCTCGACGAAGCGCTGGTCGACGATCACGATGTCGCCGTAGCGCTCCGGCGGCTGAAAGGCGACCGCGCGGATCGGTGCCGGTTCGGTCCCGTCCCGGACGGACTGGAAGAAGGTGGCCGTCGCCGCGGTACCGGCCGAGGTGGGCACAGCGGGGGCGAACCCGCTGAAGGTCTCGGTGACCCGGTCGTCGAACGAGGTCACGATCACGTCGTCGGTGCGACCGAACTCGGCCAACAGGTCGGCGACCGTCTTCTCGTAGGGGGCCACCACCGGGGCCGACTGCTTGATGTCGAGATTCAAGATGACGTCGGGGAAGGCCTCCAGCACCTCGGCCAGCGAGGCGATGCGGAACTCGGGGTCGTCGGCCGCTCTGCCCCGGTAGGGGTAGGCCGACTCGGGCTCGCCGGGCGTCACGTCGGCGCCGGGGATGAACCAGTACGCCGAGTCAAGCGCCTTCACCTGGGCCAGCGTCAGGTCAGCGATCGCCCCGGTACCGTCGGTGGTCCGGTCGACGGTCGGATCGTGGCAGACCACGAGGTGCCCGTCGGAGGTGGCATGGACATCGAGCTCGATGGCCGGCGCGCCGGCGGCGACGGCGGCGCGCATGGCGAAGAGCGTCGACGACGGCCACTCCCACGCCCCGCCCTGGTGCGCGTAGGCGAGGACGCGTCGTTCCAGCCACGGGTGCGCATCGGCCATGTCCGCATGGTACCGACGCAGGGTCCGAGGCACCTCGGTCGGGCTAGCCTCGACCCCCCATGATCGATCACCTCCTCGTGGACATCATCGAGGCCGTCCACCGGTCGTTCGACCGCGCGCTGCTGCAGCGCCAGGCGGTCGAGGAGCGCTTCCAGGTCGACGTGTTCTTGGGGGACATCTCCTTTGAGACCTCCTACAGCCTCCCTGGCGAGGAGCAGCCACCCCGGGTGCGGGCCGACCTGTCGATCGACTGGCCGACGTGGAGCCAGACCGCCTATCGCAGCTGGTCGATCGGCGAGACCCCGAGCGAGCTTCCCGAGGTGATCGTCGAGGTGGCGCTCCGGATCCAGCGGTTGGCCAAGTCGCCCGCGCTCGAGGCGGTGCTGGCCTCGCTGCCCCCCGAGAGCCCTCATCTCGGCGCGGACGCGCTGGTGCGCACCTCGGCCACGGTCGAACAGGTCTTCGAGGAGACGCCCTCCGCCACCCCTCCGACCACGCCGGTCCGGTGGGCCGTCGAGGCGACCTACGAGGGCTCCATCCGTTTCGAGGAGCACCACCTGGAGGACTCGACCACCATCGGGCCGATCATCGACGCCCTCACCCGGTGGGTCGCATCGATCCTGGTGCAACTGGCCGACCTTCCGTTGGCCTTCCTGCCGCCCGATCCCCGCGCCTCCGAGTAGGCGAGTCGGCTAGTCGCCTGCGACTTCCGGTTCGGGCTCCAACTCGGATTCCCTGGCCAGGCGGTGCACCACCTGGCGCTCGACGATGAAGGCCACGAAGGGCACGAACCCCGCCGCGACCATGGCCACCAGCTGCAGCAGTCCGAACCGGGCCCGCCGGGCCAGGTCGAGCGCGGCCAACAGATAGACGATGTAGAACGCGCCGTGGATCGGCCCAACCACCTTCACCACACCCGGGGAGTGGGCGGCGTACTGCAGCGGCACCCCCACACACACCAAAATGATGAGCCCGATCCCGACCGTGTACGCCATGATCCGGTAGCGGAGGATGGCCCCGTTCACGCGGTCCCGTTCACGCGGAGACCACTACGAGGTTCGCCAGGTCTTGGCCCGACCATCGGCGGCCAGCTTGGCCAGGTGGTCGTTGTACGCGGCCAGCTCCTCGTCCTCTTGGTCCCGGTGTCGTTGCGGCACTGCCGGCGCGATGCCGGCCCGGGTCCGGGACTCTTGCATCCGCCGCTGGGCCCGGGCGCCGACGGTCTCGGGATCGGTGTGGATCTGCACCCACCACACCCAGACGCCGATCAGGGCGAAGCACGGCCACTCGACCGAGTACAGGTAGCTGAGGTCGTTCCCGCCCAGGGCCCTGGTGACCTGCCACCACCCGGCGAGCAGGCAGCCGGGGAACCACAGCAGGACGGCCAGATGCAGGCTGAGCGCACGTCGGGACAGCCACCGCGCTCGCACGAAGCAATCCTACCGAGCCGTCCCGAAGCACCCAGTAGAACTGAGCCCTGCCCTGTGGGGTCCCCGAACGGTCCTGGGACACGTGGTCCTCGGGGGCAGGCCGGTTGGCCCCTTGGTCTTTCGCCGTTGTTGCGGCTGCATCCGCCCGGCCCGTCAAGGCTTCCCCACGGGGGGCTGCGCCGGCCTTCACCGGCCCTGCCTGTCCGGATTCCCATTGAGGGATGACCGTGTACGTCATATGGCGTACACTGATCCCATGGCATCGAAGACCCAGCGACTGAGCCTCAGACTCACCCCCGAGCAGGATGCCGTACTGCGCCGGGCCGCCAAGGCTCGAGGCGAGTCGGCCAACGACTTCGTGTTGCGTCATGCGGTCGAGGCTGCCGAGACCGAACTGGCCGATCGGCGCGTGTTCGCGGTCGACGACGCTGGGTGGGATCAGCTCCAAGAGCTGCTGTCGGCTCCGCCGGCACTCCCGGCCGCGATGGTCAAGTTGCTCTCCAATCCCTCGGTGCTCGAGCAACCTGCTTAGTGGCCTACGTCGGTCCGGAGTTGCTGGCCAATGACCACCTCATCGACGGGTTTGACTGCGGCAAACCAGCCCTAAACCAGTGGTTGATCCGCCATGCCCGCAAGAACCAGGCGAGCGGCACCAGCCGCACGTGGGTCGTCGTAGAAACGGGCTCACGTGAAGTCGTTGCCTTCTACGCATCGGCGACAGCGTCCATTTTTCGAACGTCGGCTCCGAAGAGCATGAGACGAAATCAACCTGAAGAAATGCCTGCCATTCTCCTGGGGCGGATGGCGGTTGATTCGAGACACAACGGTCGTGGTCTCGGAGCGGCACTCCTGAAGCACTTCATGCTCAAGGCCTGCGAGGTTGCCCTGTCGGTCGGGGTCCGGGTGCTCCTCATTCACGCCAAGGATGACGAGGCGAAGAGCTTTTACACCCACTACGGATTCGTCGAGTCTCCGTTCGATCCCCTCGTGTTGATGATGTTGTTGAGCCAGCCCTAAAGGACCGCCGAACCCGCTTACCGCTACTAACTGATGCAAGCGAAAAACCGATTTCGAAGAGTCATGTGACACCAGGCCGGCGGAGCTCTCGATGCTGTTTGAGCGTGCGGTGCGGCCGACTCAGACCCGCCGACTCAGAGGAGCCCGGCCTCGTCGGCCAAAACCCGCAGGGGGGTCTCGGGACGGGCGCCGAAGTGGCCGATGATCTCGCCGGCGCACAGCCCGCCCAGCTCGGCGCATCGGGCCGGATCGGCGCCGTGGGTGAGGCCGTACAGGAAGCCGGCCGCGTAGAGGTCGCCGGCCCCGGTCGTGTCGAGCACCCGTTCGACCGGGGCCGCGTCGACGGCCACCGGGCCGTGCGGCGTGGTGACAACGGAGCCCTTGGCTCCCCGCGTCGCCGCGACGAGGATGCCGGTCTCCTCGGCCGATTCGATGGCCGAGTCGAACGAGGTCGCGCTGAACAGCGCCACCAGCTCCTCCTCGTTGCCGAAGAGCACGTCGATGTCCTCGCGCAACAGGTCGAGGAACTCGTGCTGGTGCCGGCCCACGCAGAACGGATCGGACAGCGAGAGCGCGACCGAGGCGTTGGCCTCGTGGCCGGCCGAGATGGCCCGACGCATCGCCTCGATGGCCGGCGGCAGATCCCAGAGGTAGCCCTCCAGGTACACGACCTGGCACCGGCCGACAAGGTCGAGCGGCACGTCGGCCGGCACCACGGTGGTGGCGGCACCGAGGTAGGTGGCCATCGTCCGCTCGGCGTCCTCGGTCACCAGCACGAGACACCGCCCGGTCCCGATGCCGGTCCCGGGGGTCTCCTGGCCGCCGATGGGCTCGAAGGTCACCCCAGCGGCGCGGATCTCGCTCTCGAACACCCGGCCGAGCCGGTCGTCGGTGATCTTGCCGACGAAGCCGGCCCGTCCGCCGAGCGAGGCCACCCCGGCCATGGTGTTGGCGGCCGAGCCACCCGACCGCTCGACCGAGTCGACCAGCGCGGTGTGGATCGACTCGGCGCGCTCCAGGTCGACCAGCGACATCGAACCCTTGGGCAGCGCCAGGTCGGCCAGCTGGTCGTCGGTCACCCGCACCAGCACATCGACCAGGGCCGAGCCGATGGCGACGACATCGAGCAGTTCGTCATCGGAGTCGTCGGGCCCCCGACCGGTCGACGTCGGCGGCCCGGCGGGCTCGGTCATGGCGCCTGAGGCTACTCGGCGACCGAGCTAGCCTCGGGCGCCATGACCTCCGTACGCCAATCCGGTGGCACGGGCGCGCCCGACGAGCCGTTCCGGCTGCCCCGAACGGTCACCCCGCGCCACTACCGACTCACCCTCGACGTCGACATCGAGGCGGCCCGATTCGACGGTTCGGCCGAGGTGGAGGTCGACGTCGAGACCGAGGTCGACGACATCACGTTGAACGCGGCCGAGCTCGAGATCGACAACGTCACCCTTGAGATCGCCGACGGGTCGATCATCGGCGCCACGGTCGGCCTCGACGAAGAGGCCGAGCGGGCCGTGTTCTCCCTCCAACGATCGGCGCCGCCCGGGCACGCCGTGCTGCGCTGCCGCTTCTCGGGCACCCTGAACGACCAGCTGCGCGGTTTCTACCGCAGCACCTTCGTCGATGCCGACGGGACCAAACGGACCATCGCCACCACCCAGATGGAGTCGACCGACGCCCGGCGGGCCTTCCCGTGCTGGGACGAGCCGGACCGCAAGGCGGTGTTCGAGATCACCCTGGTGGTCGACGAGACGCTGGCCGCGTACTCGAACTCGCCCATCGTCGAGGAGACCGATGCCGGCGCAGGTCGCCGATCGGTGCGCTTCGCCCCGACGATGATCATGTCGTCGTATCTGGTCGCCCTCATCGTCGGGCCCTTGGAGGCCACCGAGCCCCGCGACGTCGACGGGGTGCCGGTCCGGGTGGTGTACGTCCCCGGCAAGGCCCGGCTGACCGGCTTCGCCCTCGACATCGCCGAGCACGCCCTGCGCTTCTTCTCCGACTACTTCAATATCCCCTATCCGGCCGAGAAGCTCGACCTGGTGGCCATCCCCGACTTCGCGTTCGGGGCCATGGAGAACCTCGGCTGCGTCACCTTCCGGGAGACCGCGCTGTTGGTCGACGACACCTCGGCGGCCCGCTCCGACCTCGAGCGGGTGGCCGACGTGGTCGCGCACGAGCTCGCCCACATGTGGTTCGGCGACCTAGTGACCATGCGCTGGTGGGAGGGCATCTGGCTCAACGAGGCCTTCGCCACCTTCATGGAGATCATGAGCGTCGACGCGTTCCGGCCGAGCTGGGACCGCTGGGTCAGCTTCGGCCTCGAGCGTGAGGCCGCGCTGGCCGTGGACGGGCTGCACAGCACCCGCCCGATCGAGTACCGGGTCGGCTCGCCCGAGGAGGCCGACGGCATGTTCGACGTCCTCACCTATCAAAAGGGCGCCAGCGTGCTGCGGATGCTCGAGCAGTATCTCGGTCCCGACGTGTTCCGCGACGGCGTCCGCCGCTACCTCTCGGCCCACGCCTATGCCAACACGGTGACGGCCGATCTGTGGGACGCCCTCGAGTCGGCCAGCGGCAAGCCGGTCCGCTCGGTCATGGACACCTGGATCCTCCAGGGCGGCCATCCGGTCGTCTCGGTGCGCGGGTCGACCCTGACCCAAGAGCCGTTCGCCTACGGCCCTCCGACCGACAACAGCGCGATCGGCCAGCGGTGGAGCGTGCCGGTGCTGGTGCGCTCCCTCGACGACGACCAGACCGAGCGGGTCCTGCTCGAGGAGGCCTCGTCACCCGCGCCGAAGGTGGACGGCCACCTGGTGGTCAACGCCGGCGGGTGGGGGGTGTACCGGGTCGCGTACCACGACGGGGATCTCGTCCACCTGGGCGGGCACCTCGACCAGTTCAGCCCGCTGGAGCGGGCCGACCTGTTCAGCGACACCTGGGCCCTGGTCCTCTCCGGTCGGGCACCGCTCTCCTCGTTCCTCGCCATCGCGGCGGCGCTCGGCCAGGACCCCGAGCCGGCCACCTTCTCCACCGTGGCCGGGGCCCTCGGCCTGTGCGACCGGGCCGTGACCGACGAGGCCCGCCCCACCCTGGCCGCGGCGACCCGGGCGCTCCTCGGACCCCGTGCGGCCGCGCTCGGCTGGGAGTCGCCGGCCGGGGAGGGCGAGCGGATCCCGGGGCTGCGCTCGGTGCTGCTGGCCACCCTGGGCTCCATCGGGCAGGACGAGGCCGTGCGGGAGGAGGCGGCCAAACGCTTCGACGCCGCGCAGGCCGGCGGCGCCCCGCTCGACTCCAACCTGGAGTCGGCCGTGCTCACCGTGGTGGCCGAACAACTGCGCCCAGGCGACTACGACGCCTTCTACGCGCGCTACCAGAAGGCCACGACGCCCCAGGAGGAGCAGCGCTACCTGAGCGCGCTGACCGCGTTCCCCGACGTCGGTCTGGCCGAGCGGACGCTCGAGCTGGCCCTCGGGGAGATCCGGACCCAGGACGCCCCCTACCTGATCGTCGGGTTGCTGGCCAACCGGACCGCCGGGCCGGCGGTGTTCGAGCGGCTCACCGAGCACTGGGACGAGGCGCTGGGCCGGTTCCCACTCAACAGCCATGCCCGCATGCTCCAGGGGGTGCGCGTCATGTGCAGCGACACGGCGGTGGCCCGGCGGGTGACCGAGTTCCTCTCGACCCACCCGGTCCGCTCCGGCCAGCGCACCGTCGACCAGGCGCTCGAACGGCTCTGGATCAACGTCGCCTTCGTCGAGCGGGAGCGCGACGGCCTCGCGGCGACCCTGGCCGGCGTCGCGCCGGCGCCGCGGAGTTAGTCCGGCGCCACCGGCCGCACCGGGGCAGAGGTGAACCTGGCCGTCGCGGCCACGGTCTTCGGACTGGTCGCGCTCGCCGAGCTGCCCGACAAGACGATGATCGCCAACATCGTCATGGGCAGCCGCGGCAGCCCGTTGCCGGTGTGGGTGGGTTCGACCACTGCGTTCGCCCTCCACGTGGCGCTGGCGGTGGCGGCCGGTCGGTTCTTAAGCCTGCTCCCGCACCGCCCGCTCGAGACCGTCATCGCGGTGTTGTTCGGTCTGGGTGCGATCTACCTGTTGTTCGTCCCGGACAAGTCCGAGCAGCGCCGTGGGGAACGGGCGGCGGTCGGCCTGCCCGAGACCCCGCCGTGGCGGGTGGCCCTCGGCGCCTTCGGGGTGATCGGCATCGGTGAGTTCGGCGACCTGACCCAGGTGCTGATCGTCAACCTGGAGGCCCGGTACAAGGCCCCCGCGTCGGTGTACGTGGGCGGGTTCCTGGCCCTGGCCGGGGTGGCGGCGATCGGGGCGTTCTCCGGACGGCTGCTCATCGAGGTGGTCCCGCTGTCGATCATCCGTCGCGTCGGTGGGGTGGCCCTGCTCGGCTTCTGCGCCTACTCCATCTCCACCCTGGTCGGCTGATGGCCCGGGACGACGCCGACCGGCGCACCGACGAGCTCGTCGCCCTGGCCCGCTCGGTGCGCGGGTTCATGCCCGATGACGAGGGGGCGGCCCTGCTGGGGGCGGCGCTGCGGGCCGGGCGGAGCTTCGGGCCGGCCGAGGGGTCGCCGCGGCCGGTCTTCGTCGAGGTCGGCGCCTGGTGCGGCAAGTCGACCGTCTACCTGGGCGCGGCGGCCGAGCGCAGCGGCGCGGTGCTCTTCAGCGTCGACCACCACCACGGTTCGGAGGAGAACCAGTCCGGCTGGGAGCACCACGACCCCGACCTGGTCGACCCGGCCGACGGCCGCCTCGACACGCTGCCCCACTGGCGGCGCACCGTGGCCGCGGCCGGTCTGGAGGCCAGCGTGGTCGGGGTGGTCGGCGACTCCCCCACCGTCGCCGCCACCTGGTCGACCCCGCTCGCCTTCTGCTTCATCGACGGCGGCCACGGCGACGCGCCGGCGTGGGCCGACTACCGGGGCTGGGCCCGCCATGTGGCCGTCGGCGGATGGCTGGCCATCCACGACGTGTTCCCCGATCCGGCCGACGGCGGCCGCCCCCCCTACGAGCTGTGGCGCGACGCGCTGGCCTCGGGGCGCTGGCGGGAGGACGGCGAGCAGGGCAGCCTGCGCGTACTGCGCCGGGTGACCGAGGACCCCGCCTGAAGGCTCAGGGATGGCGGCGCCGGGCCGAGCACTCCCCGGTGCCCCACGAGCAGCTGGACTCGGGCAGGTCGATCGGGGCCGGCAGCCCCTCGCCCCGGAACAACCCCGAGGCCGGGGTGGCCCCGCTCAGCGCGTCGGCGGCCAGCACCATGGCGGCCGCCGTGTAGGTGGTCCGCTCGGCCGCCGGAAAGGTCAGCTCCTCGGGGTAGACCATCCCGGTCCAGTACGAGCCGTCGGCGAGCCGGAGGCCCTGTACGGCCGCGAAGAGCTCGCGGGCCACCTGGTCGAGGCCGAGCGCGTCGAGGGCGATCACGCATTCGGCCGTCTCGGCCGCGGTCACCCAGTCCTGGCTGGACACGCACCGGACCCCGAGGCCCTCGATCACGAAGCGGTCCCACGCCGACACGACGCGGTGGTGGGCCGCCTGTTCGGGCAGGACGCCCGCGAGGACCGGGTAGTACCAGTCCATCGCGTACTCCTCCTTCGGCGCGAACGACCGGGCGTGATGGGCCACCGCGTGACCGAGCCGCCCCGCGGCCAGCTCCCAGTCGGGCCGGTCCTTGCCCAGGTGCTCGGCGATGGCCACCGCGCAGCGCAGCGCGTGGTAGATCGACGAGGACCCGGTCAACAACGCGTAGGACTCACGCCGGCCCGACCCGTCGACCGACCAGAACACCGATCCGTCGGCCCGTTGCCAGCGCAGCACGAAGTCGATGGCCGCCTCGACCATCGGCCAGCACCGCGACAGCTGCTCGAGGTCGTCGGTGATAAAGAAGTGGTGCAAGACCCCGGTGGCCACGTACGCGCACACGTTGGTGTCGAGCCGGGGGTCCTTCACCCCTTGGTCGAGGTAGTAGTTGAACCAGCTACCCCCGGGGAG
>Ga0302326_10020176_pt1 | contig 13731 bp, 15 predicted proteins | sample Palsa_T0_3_FD_202264 | JGI IMG/M metagenome (GOLD analysis project Ga0302326, IMG submission 202264) | Peat permafrost microbial communities from Stordalen Mire near Abisko, Sweden - Palsa_T0_3 | ecosystem: Environmental > Terrestrial > Soil > Palsa > Peat permafrost | place: Sweden: Abisko... | reverse complement strand
CCGTAGGGCGCGAGGTCAAACTGAGCCGAACGAGGGCAAAGCGATCATCGCCTGTGGCGTCGCGCTTTTGATTTGTGTCACCGCTTTTGCGCTCGATGCAAACCACGAAGTGCTGTTTGCGACCGGATATGGGCTGCTCACGCTCGCATATGTGCTGATTATCCGCCGCTTTGGTCTTGGACTGTTGGGCACCGCCGTTATGACAGTACCGGCCATCTGGATTGCCGGCGTGCTGGTGACCGCTCATCCGGCGCCGCGTGACATAAGCCTGCCGCTGACCTTCGCCGGGCAGTCTTCACCACGGTTAATGTCACTAAGTGAGCGCATGCTTGATGATGCACCGATCCTCGGTACTGGTGCCGGAACATTCGCGGCTCTGGCTCCTTTGTACCGCGAGATAGACGATCCGCCGTCCGATTCCCCAGCTCCCACCGCGGCGGGCGCTGTAGCCATCGAATTGGGCAAACCCATGCTGTGGCTGATTGTTGCGGCGACGATCGGCTTGATGCTTCTTCTTCTGCGAGCCTCGTTGATGCGCGGCCGCGACTCCTTCTATCCGGCGATGACTGGAAGTTGTTTGCTCACGCTTCTGCTGATGGGCTTCACCAGCTCCGGCGTTTTGGAAACGGTGCCAGCGCTTTTGGCCTCCACTGTCCTTGGCCTGGGCCTAGCCCAACGCACGAGTCGTAAGACCAGCGAGCCTTAAAGCACGCCGTATTGGCATTATTCGGTCTGCAAGAGGCGGACTTTGTTCCAAAAATTCGGATTTTGGGGCATCTGGATTTTGACCCACGAATACTCGCCAAACGTTACCCCGACCGATCGAATATCGTCGTAGAGATTATCGAGGACGAGATCAGCGCCTTTTACGCGGACGACGAGAACAAGGTGATGCTCGCCGGACGCAAGCGCGACTTCGGACAACAGCAGCGCCCGCGACGGCCATCCCCTTAGTAGTAGCTCGTGACGCTTGGTGAGCGCGTAATTTTTGCAGTCGCCAGTTGCTGGCGCGAGCACCCACTCCTCGGCGGGCTTTGGGACAATGGCGTTATTGATTTGCCGATTGATGAAGTTGAGCTCATTCCAACGTTGCGCCGTTAGGACAATATTGCGGCGTCGAAAATCGCTTCTGGAGCTCTTGCAGTCGTTCGGATAACGAATGCAGAACTTGGTATATCCGAGTGGTGGAAGCGCCGGCGCGCCCGAAATATCGAAAGTTGCACCCGGTAACACTAGGTACGCGTTCGCGGTCGATGCCACGCTCATAATCGTGGCGACCGCAATCCCCCCGAGCAATGGTACCCACGACCGCGAGCGATTTCGTCTCCACGGCCCGGCAGACTCCCTGGTTCTGAAACCAGAGTAAGACATTCTTTTTATCACTGATGCGGTCGCAGCGCTCAGCGGCGCTGGGTTACCCCGGCGGGCAAGTATTCCACACTTGTCCACAGAAAGCAGCCCTGCTGCAGCGGGCATTTTGGCGTTCGACTAGGTATTGGCGTGGAGTCGCCGCTTTTTTTGTTGACCCGCGGCGCATTCTGGACACGCCACCGAACCGCCTATGACCTAATTCCTAAGACTGATTGCTTTGTATAATCGGCGCGTGAATCGCGGCCATCGGTAGCCGCACACTTGCCCAGTATTTCGGGTTTTGGGGCGACTCAATGCGAACCCACTGATAGTCGGGGTAGGTCATCGCCACCGAGCGAATGTTGGCATCGAGGTTGTCCAGCACCAAATCCCCTTCTTTCGTGCGCACCACCAAAACCAAGTGATGTTCACCATCGGGAACGATCACTTCGGATAACAGCACCGCCCGCGACGGCCATCCGCTCGCTAGCAGTTCGTGGCGCTTGGTAATGGCGTAATCTTTGCAGTCGCCGACCTGCGGCGCGATCAGCCATTCTTCGAAAGTTCCGTTGCCAAGCGTCACCTTCGCTACGATGTCGCGGTTAACTTGACGATTGACGCTGTTAAGTTCCTGCCAGCGTTCCGCCGTCAGTGCAATATTGCGGCGACGGAAATCGATGCCGTGGACTTTGCAATCGTCGGGATAGCGCAGGCAAAACCGAGAATGCCCGATCGGCGGTAACATCGGACTGTCGAGGGCGATTTTTGTGAGGTGGTGCTTGAGCGCGCGCGGCAGCCCGAAGAAGAACGCTTGTGAGCCCGACGACCATATCATTGTCATGATTATCGTCAGCGGCACTAGGAACTTCACATCTCGACGCATCGCCGTGAATCCCCAACAGCAATTGTTGGCAGAACCAATAACGCCGAGTTTCTGCGATCCCGTTCGCGCGGCCAGCGCAAATCAACTTAAAATCATTGTTTGTAATCGGGGAATTATTAACTTAACGCTGCGCCTACCGGGGCGCTGTTTTGCAAGCGGGGCTGAGTAAAGTCGTGGCCTGGAGAGCGTCGACATCGTTGGCGGAAAAACGGCCCCACGTTGGCAAGCGTATCTACGCAGTCGGCGACATACACGGCCGGGCGGATCTTTTGGCCGCATTACTGGCCCGCATCGACGATGACCTGACGGCGCACCCGACTAACAATGCGCTTCAAGTGTTTGTCGGCGATTACATTGATCGCGGACCAAGTTCGCGGCAAGTCATAGAACTGCTGCTCGAGCGCGTTCAACAACACAACGTTGTCCTTCTCAAGGGCAACCACGAAGACTGCATTCTGCGGTTCTTGGATGATCCGTCCGTGCTAGCCGATTGGCAGCGGATCGGTGGGCTTAACACGGTGCTGTCCTATGGCATAACACCGACACGCTGGAGCGACCCGCGAGCGCAACATGAGATAGCAATTGCACTCAACGATTCACTGCCAGACAGCCACCGAAGCTTTTTGGACAGCCTTGTGCTCTCATTTACTTGCGGCGACTTTTTTTTCGTGCACGCCGGAGTGCGTCCCGGAATTGCAATAAATGCGCAAAGCGAGCGCGATCTGCTTTGGATTCGGGACGAGTTTCTTTTATGCGAGGAAGATTTTGGCAAGGTCGTGGTGCATGGTCACACGCCGGCGCCGAAGCCCGACGTGCGCTCAAACCGCATCAACATCGACACTGGTGCCTATGCCACCGGCCACTTGACGTGCTTGGTGTTGGATGACGACGGGATACGTTTCTTATGACCATGCTTAACGGCTCCGGCCAATCCGCGGCCGCGCACAACACTGCCCGCGTAATCGCGGCAGGCCTTGCAGTCCTGTTGGCAACGCAATGTGTGTGGTTACTGCTTCCAGAATTGACGCGACCCCATCTCGACCAATTACCGTTAGACAAAACGTCCGCGGCCAGTGCGGCCAACTATGGTGCCGCCGCCGAGCGGGCGGCGTCATTGGGCGTGATACGGGGCGATCTCTGGGCCGAGTCCGCCTTTACGGAGACGAACTTGTTATGGACCGACAAGGACATCGATACGAATTCGAGCACCATGCAAGCGGTGGCGTACACTCGCACAAGGCTTGATCGCGCTCTAACTAATGGTCCGCACCAATCCGGCGCTTGGCTCTTTCTCGCTGACTTGGCCTTGCACTTTCATTTAGGGTTGGACCCGTCCGAGCCGTTGAAAATGTCCTATTACACCGGCGCAAGCGACCAACGCTTGATGCCTTTGCGATTGCGCATCAGCGCGCAAATGGCCAAGCTTAACGATATTGAAGTTCGTCAATTTGTCAGCCGAGATCTTCGATTTTTTTTAACTCACAAACAAACCGCTGAAATTGCTGATGCTTATGTCGTTGCTTCACCTGCCGCCAAAAGTTTTATAGAACAGACCGTGCAAGAAATTGATTCAACGGCACTTGAAAAAATACGGGCGGCGACGCCGCGAAAGCAAAACATGCCGGAGTGACTTAAATGAGCACGTTATGATTTCGTTGCGGCTCAACTCGGTTCCGGCCCATATCGTGGCCTGGATCTTAGCAGTCACTATCGCGGTCTTGTCGCTTGTCCCACCCGACTTGCGACCAGAAACGGGTGTACCTCATTATTTTGAGCACTTCTTACTCTATGCCGCCATGGCGGCGGCATTCGGCTTCGGCTATGAGCGAGGCGCAAATGCGCTGGCAGCGATGCTGGTCGCCTTCTGTGCCCTGATTGAAATCATGCAACTGTTCGTGCCTGGTCGCCACGCACGATTGCTTGATTCAATTGATGCTCTAGCCATCTGCCTCGGGTTAGCCGTCGCATCAGTCCTGAAATTGCTTGATAGCCGAACCTCACACGGCACTTAGATCTGCGCCGCGTCGAAATTTGAACTCCCGAAAGTTACCGTGCGGCGCCGCAAACCTAGCGAGCGGCCGCGCTACTCAGTTGGCGCGTCGTTCCCTGGAACGGGCGCGCACGAGCGTTCACAACGACCGCCCTCGCTGAGACAAGCCACGTCGGGAGTGCATACCCCACCGCCGTAGCCAAATCTGCAACTACAGGCCGAATAAAGGGAACTCGCGTTGCGTGCCATAGCCGACGAGTATGCCATGGCAGGCACAGTTCCGCCGACAATGACAAGGGCCAGAGCGAAAAGTCGCATGACTAACACCCTTTCCAGGCAAACCTCTCACCGCTCTGTTCAGATGATTCTCACTGCGCCGAGATCACCTGCATCGCGATTAACCAGCCCTGCAAATGAAAGTTCCCACCATGACCCGACGCAATTGGACCATTGAAACGGTTCAAGCGCATTATCGGTGCCCGGGTTTGGCCGATTGCACCTGATACCGGTCGGGCAGCTGGCCGGTTCCGCCTAGTAAGAAAAGCCCCCGACCGGTCGACGTTGAATCCCCGACCAACGTTATAAATAAGCAAGCTGCAGTGACGACCTCCGCCCAAAGCGGTTGGCAGCGCGTTCGTATTGGTGAGATCGCATGCTCTATGCTGTGGTCCCGGAGAAGTTTAAACCGAAGACACACACCCGCGGCGGAGCTCCAGCATGTGGACGCTGATCCTAATTACAACTGTGGTGAGCGGCGCGGCCACCGGCGGGGTGGCGGCGAGCACGGCCTTTCTTGACTTTGCCGACGAAGCAAAATGCCGCACCGCTGCAGAGGCCATGGCGGGCACACACCAACTGACCATCGGTCAGACCGCCGGTCACCCCAACATATCGCCGCCAGCAACCTATCGGATCGTTGCTGAGTGCGTGGCTCGTTAATGGCAATTGTTCGTTCGGCTTTATTGAGGCGAGCGGCGCAGGCTCCTTGATCCTTGATCACGCTGTTGTTTTCTTCGTTTTACCAACGCCTGTGCGGCGGAATTCTCAGCCTATCTTTCGCTCAAGGCGAAAGCTGCACTGTCCCACAGTAAGAGCTGCGAAAGAGACTTCGCTACAATGAGCTCTATTCAAGGGGCTCTGTTTGTTCGGCAACCGCAATAGCCACGCCCAAGCGGGACGACACACTGACGGTCGAAGAATCGGATTGTTCGGCGATTGTCCACGAACCATTGGGCGGTTGTGTCCCCGATAGGCCCAGTGTCGTCACAATCAAGCCTCCATGCCCGAGAATCCGGAAAGTCACGCGCCTATGAGCCAACTCATGGCGCTCGAACCCGAGCAGCGCGAAGGGCGGCATCGTCTAAAAATGCCCGCGGCGGGCATGGCGGAACAAACATCATTCGCGGCATAGCTCTCGTCGGTCTTACAGCGGCGTTGCCGCCACTCGCAGCCAATTGTCCATCAACATTGGAAAGCCCAAAGGCGTGTGCTTCCTTCCTGACTTTACGCGCTGCACTGCAGCGACTTATCCCGACGCCGTTAGCGAGCGAATCAGTTAGGGCTTTAACGGCGAATTAACGAGTTGCGGGTCGACTTGAGTTATCGGGGAACAGAGTCGCGAGGCCCGTGATGACCTTAGCTCTGCTTAGCCTTCTCACTGGCATGACTTTGGGCATGCGTTTCAAGATACTCGTTCTGTTGCCGGCCATAGCCTGCGTCCTACCCATAGCCATCACCGTTAGCCTCCTTGAAGGCGGCTCCGCTTGGTCAATGTTTCTAGCCGTTGTGATGCCCATAGTGGGCGTTCAGCTTGGCTATTTAGCGGGTATAGGTATTCGCCATTCCCTTGCGCTTGCTCGCCTTAGCCGGCTCCGAAACACATTCTCCGGCAAAGCCCAACTTACGCGCCACTCTGCCCATTAAGGCGCAATGATAATTTCACGGAGGCGGCGAAAGGCGGCCTGCCGACGCGCGTTTTTTGGCGTGCCGGGCTAGCACGGCCGTAGCGCTTGCCGCCTTGTGCCAGCGGCAGGCGTATTGCAAGCTTGCTGACTTTTTTGCCCGCCCGGATCCGTCTCACGTGCCAAATGCGCGCCTTCTCCTGGCTCTCCTGATTTGTGCCACGCCTCTCGTCCTATTCTGGGACGGGCTAATTGTGCAGGGCGTTATTTCCGGGGTGACAGCCATCGGACTGGTGTTGATCGCCGGCACGCTTCGGCCGGGCGAGACAGCGTTTTTCTTGTCGATCGCCCGGCCTGCGGCGGTGCTTCTCGCCATTCCTACAGCGTTCATCATATTGCAGCTCCTCCCGCTCGGCATTTTAGCCCATCCGATCTGGAAGAGTGCCGAAGCCGCTACCGGGCATCGCCTGACCGAATCGATCAGCATCGATATCGGCGGTGGCGTGCTCGCGCTTGGACGTTACGTGACAGTCGTGGCGATTGGGTTCTGGTCGGCAGCCGTAGCGGTCGACCGGCAACGCGCTGAATGGATTCAGTTTGCGCTCGTGATTGCGACCGGGGTGATGGGGGTTCTCGTCCTTCTCACGCCACTTGATGACGCAAACATCCTCGGTGCGAAGAGCGCCTCGTTGGAGCATATGCAGGCCGTCAACTGCATCAGCCTCGGCATCATATTTGCCCTGACCGGGCTGCTGCGAACCATCGAGCGCTTTGAAACACGACGCAGCAGTCCGGATCGATCATCCAAGCAATTAGCGCTCGCGTTTATCCTGACCGCTGCCACAGTTGGCGTCTGCGTGAGCGCGCTGGCTGTCCATGCGCCCAAGGGTGCCATGATCGCGGCCGCTTATGGCGCGGTCACAATCGCAGCGCTGGTCACGGTGCGACGGCTGGGGCTCGGATCTTGGGCAGTCGCAGGTTTTGCGGTTGCGGCGGTCCTGCTTGCCGCATTCCTCGCTGCCAATGAACCGGCGCTGCGAACCAAAGGTATAGCGCTTGCCTTTGCCGACCAGGCGCCGCCTGCTCTAGTGGCGATGAGCCAGCGGATCCTCGACGATACGCCCTTGCTTGGTGTCGGTGCCGGCGCCTTCTCGGCCATCGCGCCGATCTATCGGGACGTCAATGCGAACACCCTCCCCGCCTACGCCCCGACCACCTTTGCGACGCTAGCGATCGAACTCGGACGACCGGCGCTTTGGCTAATCATTCTCGCTGCGATCGGCGCGCTGATATTTCTACTTCGCGCCGCGTTGCAGCGCGGTCGCGATTCATTTTATCCGATCGGCGGTGCGGCAATCCTGATCACGCTCGCGTTGCAAAGCGTGATGAACGCGGGATTGCTCGGAACAGCGACGGCTATTTTAGCTGCGGCAAGTTTCGGACTGGCTTGGGGGCAAAGCAAAAGTCGGACGGCCCAACAGCAGTGAAGGATCGCGCTCGTTTCGCTGCTAATTATTCGGTCAACTGAGGGTCCTCAGAAAGCGCAGTGCGGAAGCGAGACATAACACTGACGGTCGACCAGTATTTCGGGTTGATAGGCGATTGGACCCGCACCCATTGATACGTCATCATCCCGACCAGCCGCAAGTTATAGTTGAGATTATCGAGGACGAGATCGATGTTCCGGTTGCTGTCCGTGTCCTTGCCGCGCACGACGAGAATAAGGTGATGTTCGCCCGACGGCACAACCACCTCGGAAAGAAGCAGCGACCGTGCCGGCCAACCAAGGGCCAGCAATTTATGACGCTTGCTGACGGCATAATCATTGCAGTCGCCGGCCGGCGGCGACACAATCCATTCCTCGGTTGCTAAGCCGCCGAGATTGGGCTGCGGCGTAATCGCCCGATTGACTTCACGATTGATCCGGTTGAGTTCGTTTAAGCGCTCGGCAGTGAGCGCGACGTCGCGCTTTCGGAAATCGACTTTTTGAATCTGACAGTCGTCCTGATAACGCAGGCAAAACATGGTGTGCGCCATCGGCGCCAGCGCTGGTTCGAGGAAGGTGATATGTTCGAACGGGTAACGTAGCGCTCGTGGGAAGCTAAAGAAGGCCGCTGCTGAGATCGACGGCCAGGAGAGAATCCCGATCAGAACGATGCCGGCCAACGTATTTGCTGTGTGACGCATAGTATTCTGCCCGACCAGAAGTTCGGGGCATGAATACGCACAAACATCTGCGATCGCGTTCGTGCGGCCGGCGCAATTCGCCGCAAAATCTAATCCCCGCTCTGGGATTCTGTTAACTCTATGCTGGTTGGCCCATGAGCGTCGGCGCTCGCAGGCACCATAAGCGCTGGTTCGGCTCTATCGCGAGGAGCGCCTCATGGTCCGCTGGCGGGGCGGCCGCAAGCGGGCTTTGGGCACGTGGGCGCCGATGTTGGTCCCACGATAGCCGAAGGACCGTTGGTCACTCGACTTTGTCCAAGCAGTTCACCGACCGTCGCCGCATGCGCATCCTGGCCTTGGTCGACACTGCACACGCCGAATGCCTGGCGCTGATGCCCGCACCTCGATCCCGGCATCCGGCTCGCCCGCGGCTCGAACACTTTCTAGTCACCTCCCGCAAGCCCAAGACAACCGTCAGCGACAACGGCACTGAGCCCGAACGCGATCCCGCGGTGGGCTGACGACCGTAAGGTCGAATCGCACTACATCGCGCTGGGCAAAACGGTGCAGAACGTCTGTGCCGAGTGCTTCACGGGCCGGTTGCGGGACGAGTTGCTCAATGAGACCTTGTTCCGCTCGCTCGCGCACGCCCGCGCCATGTTGGCGGCTTAGCGTGCCGATTACAATTACCACTGGCCGCAATCTCGGCTCCGTTGGCCGAGCCCTGCTATCTACGTTGCGCAACGGCGGCCTGCTGCGCTTCCACCGACGGCTCCGCTCCGCTGACCGCCGCCACATCCGCCAATGAGACTAAAACGGACCCAAGATTCCAATCGCCGCCGGTAAAAGCTCGCCGCTAGCGTCAGCAGTTATTTTCGCGATGAAGACGATCGAAAGAACGCGCCGTGACGACCGGATTATCGACGGTAATCGACGCTGTCAGAGCTCGGTCGAGGATGGCTCGAAAGAATTATGCGTCGCGCCACGACGAGGGCGCGTACATTCGCCAAATATATTCGCCGATCAATTCCCCGTTGCACAACGAGGTTTTTAAGAATTCGGAGCAAGTTCAGCGGCCGATAAGGGGAGCTTGGGGTAATTCCGGTCCACTTATACTCCAGAAGGACGTCGGACAATTCGATTCCTTCATATAGCTGCAGTAAATATTCGGGAGATACTCGCTTTTTGGCAATGAGATGGGTTAACTTAAGCTCCGGAAAGACCCCCATTCCAAGACCATAATGGCAGGCAACTCGCGAAATCTCGTCATCCTCGCTGCCCAGAAGTGCGTCGCCCCGACGGCCGGTAATCACGATCTCGGATTCATTACAGATCCGACGATACGCATTGGCCACTTTGGAACGCACACATAATCCCGCCCCCCACGGGATCGCTTTCTTGGCCGAAAACACGTTTGACCAGCAAGGCTTCTCGGTCGTGCGAACAGCCAAATAGGGTAAAAGCCTTTTGACATATGCATCTGGCGGTAGTTCATATTCTGGATTTATTACTCCGCTACCCCAAACGCCAAGTGTTGGCCAACTTTGCTTTATCTCCAGAGCATACCTCAGGTAATTGCCGTCTAGCACGTTGTCATCATCGACGAAAATCAACAGGTCAGATGCCGCTTCTTGCATGCCCCGCTGGCGCGCCGCTGACAAACCGAGCTCATGCTCGGAGATATGTCGTCCGTGACAATGCCATGAAAGATCCCAAGATGCCGCCAACGGCTTGGCTGACGCATTATCGACCAGAAGTAATTCCCAGTTTTCCAATGGCAGGGTTTGTTCCTGAAGCGCGCGCAGCGTACGATTTAGAAAATCGGCGCGCGGATTATGGGAACAGATCACAATTGTAAGGTCAAACATGCGCTCGCTTTCTATACTTGGTGTCTCGGTGCGAGCGCAAACATGGCATCGTTCGACCTCCGATCGAACATTCCAGCAGGGCCTCTAATCCTCCAAAAGGTAAGACCCGGTGACAGGGACGTGGTAAGGGCTGCCGCTGAGGCGATCTGAGGATGATGCTCAGCGGACTGTCGATGCCGAGTGAAGCAACCGTTCGAAGCTGGCGCCATCTCGATTGGGAACGTGGATGCGGGGGAGGGCGAAGACATCGGAAGCCGCATTAGATGGTCCGTGCTGGGTGGAGCAGGCAGAGCTAAAGCCAGCAGCCTTTACCGCTTCGCAAACTTTAGCATTGAAACGTCCAAAAGGATAAGCAAACAAATCCACTGAGATCGAGCTCAAGTGCTCGCACGCAACTTTGCTGTTGGTAATCTCACGTCTGCATGTCGTTGGCGGCAATTCGTCAAGCACGGGGTGACTTACCGTGTGCGCGCCAATCGTCACGAGGCCCCCTGCGACCAGGGTACGCACTTCGTCACGGTTCATCGGTCGACCAAAATCTGCAAAATAATTGAGCTTCCCTACGATCGAGCGCAGCTTCCCCATTGCTAGATCCCGTTGATCGCGCTCCAACCTGCGCAAGACCTCCCACGTTTCCAACAAACTTGCACTACGCTTTCTCAAAAGCCGGTGCGGCGTGGTTCCATCTTGGCGTGCGGGAGATTCGTCACCAAAATCAATTCGGATTGGATGATTTTGGACCCAAAACTCAAAACCCTGAGTACGATTTCCAAAAAAAAATAACTTCTCAAGCTCGTCCCACCAAAAGCGTTCGGCACCAGTGTATCCTGTTGCAATAAAGACGGTCGCCGGCACGCCAGCTTGTTCCAAAAGCGGCTTGGCGGATGTTAGGTTGTCGAGGTAACCGTCATCGAACGTCACGGCAATGGCATTTAGAGGAAGTGTCCCCGCAACTAATTTGCTGGAGAAATCCTTAAGCGCAAAGGGCTGTCGAGTTTTTGCAATGATGTGAAGGTGCTCGGCAAAGTGAGCGGGAGACACGGCAAGGTTCCAATAGTCAATGGGCTTCTCGGCTATGCGATGATACATAAGAATCAAGGGCTTCGGCTCAGGCGGCCATAAACGGTGAATGATGGACCGCAGCCGCGTCCGGAATTTCAGTCTGCTTCGAATACTCATGTTTCGATTCGCCTGGTTGCGTCGATTTCACAGCTTCGCATTAGATTAACATCCCTAAACGAGAGTAGACCAACGGCTTTAACAATTCTCGGGGCAGGTCGCTGTGTGTTGCCACATGACCCCGCCGCCTACGCCGTGCGAACATCTGGCGGGCCTTGGCAGGATGATCATCACAACGCGAGGAAGTTGGATGGAAGCGACTCATTAACCGGGGCGAAGGGTCCTTCTTATGCAGCATTTTCACCCCGATGACCTCGTCCAGTGCCTTGAACAAGCGCGCCCAACATTGCTTGAGAGATCGGGGGTGCCAAGCTTCGATGCCAGCATAATTGCGGAGTGCAGTGCGGCTTCATTCTGTGGAGCTTTGGCTGACCTAATGCGGTCTTGAGCGATCGCCGGGAGTCGCTCGCCTCGAGCGGAGTAAAAGCCGCCATCAGATCCGATGTCGGGGCAGAATACATTTGCACAGCAGGGCGAGAATTCGAACGCACTTCTTCTATTTCGCCGGTGATTAGTTGAGCTAGTTTGACCTAGCTCGCTAGCGTGAATACAAATGTCATGGAGGTAGCCAACCCATCATCATTTGAAAGGGCTCGCCGCTGAACGGCAACTATATCCATTGATTTTGTATGAGTGAAACTTAAGACCTTCCCGGTGATCGTGTGACCGTTGCCGTCATCATTCCCACCTTTAATCAAGCGAGTTTTTTGGCCGATGCGATAATGAGTGTTCTGGCGCAGACGCGGCCAGCTGACGAGATTATTGTGGTAGACGATGGCTCGGACGATGATCCCGCAAGCGTAGTGGTCAAATTTCCGACGGTGCAGTTTGTCCGACAACGTAACCGCGGTCCATCCGCAGCACGCAACACAGGACTTCGGAACTGCAGCGCAAGCCACGTTGCATTCCTTGATGCAGACGATCGGTTGCTGCCAATGGCGCTGGAAGCCGGGCTCATGTGTTATGCTAATCGATCCGACTGTGCGTTCGTCTATGGCGGGTTTCGCCTAATTTCGAAAGACGGCCGGCCTATTTCCCACGATCATTTCACTCCTATCGAAGGCAATTCTTTTCATGCGCTGTTGCATGCCAATCTACCTGTCGCACTCTCTAGTGCGCTTTTCCGACGCGATTGTGTGCTGTCGGTGAATGGCTTTGATGAGTCCCTGCGGCGGTGCGAAGACTACGATCTCTTTGTCAAGCTCGCGGAGAAACACTCGGTTACAAGCCACACAGAAATTGTTGTCGAGTACCGAAAGCACGGCGATGGCGTCTCCGACAATCAGCTCGCAATGCTAAAGGCGGAACTAGCGGTCCGTGATCGTTACGCAGCAAGAAGTAAGTTCAATGCCTCAGGGGTCGCGCACTTTTGGCGGAGTCGAAGAGGCTTGATAAAGCACCGTACTAACATAATGCTCCGAGTCTCCTTTACCCGCTGGGAAAAGCATCACAACGTCGGACCTTTAGCCAGAGACTTGATCCACGCGGTACAATGGGCCCCCCTATTGACTACTCGGGTGGTGCTTGGTGCTCTCGCTCGTCGTGCGCAAGAGGTGCTGTCGCGCTGGAGTGTGCATTGCATGGAGCGAATTCGCGGGCGGCCCTATCCGATTGCCTTCGCAACACTTCCCGTTGGCGATCTGGGACGAGTACCCGCCATCATGCGCGGCTTGGCTAGAGATGATGGAACGCCAATTGATCGCTACTACATCGAAGGCTTCCTGGCCCAAAACGCCAATGACATCCGCGGGCGTGTGCTTGAGGCAGGGGAAACTCGCTATACCCGACGCTTTGGTGGCGCGCGGGTCGAGCGAAGTGACGTCCTGGGCATCGAAGTTACTTCCCCGCATCTGATTTTAGCTGGCGACGTGGCGCAGCAGGGCACTCTACCCGAGGAAGCCTTTGACTGCGTTATTGTCACCCATGCTTTGCAATACGTATTTGATACCCGCGCTGCAGTGGCAACGTTGTATCGTGCGCTGAAGTCCGGGGGGGTTCTGCTGGTGACTGCGCCCGGAGTGTTTCAGAGCGAACACACGACACGGACTTGGTATTGGACGTTCACTACGGCAACTGTGCGTCGGCTCCTGGAGGAGCAATTTGGCCCAGATGCGACAACAGTTCAAGCGCATGGCAACGCCTTTGCCGCCGTGGCACTCCTCTACCACGTTGCGGCCGAGGAGCTAGACGTCGCTGATTTAACCGTAGATCATCCGAATTACCCGATTGTTGTGACGGCTCGCGTTATCAAACAAAAGGATGCTTGAGGGGGCGATCCTATCCTCACCTTGTTCAGCTGTCCAAGCTGAAACCGTGAGATAGCCCCCGAACTGACCGGTCACGGTCTCCCACTTATCAAGTGTGAGGCATACAACCGTGTCTATGACCAACTCT
>Ga0302326_10020175_pt1 | contig 13731 bp, 11 predicted proteins | sample Palsa_T0_3_FD_202264 | JGI IMG/M metagenome (GOLD analysis project Ga0302326, IMG submission 202264) | Peat permafrost microbial communities from Stordalen Mire near Abisko, Sweden - Palsa_T0_3 | ecosystem: Environmental > Terrestrial > Soil > Palsa > Peat permafrost | place: Sweden: Abisko... | reverse complement strand
GCTCGTCGCTTAGCGCGTCATACGTGATTACCGCTCCCAAAGGCTTAAGGGTCGAGGGAACTACGTAAATGTAGAAGTTCTTGCCATCATCATGCGCGGAAACTACAGCGACCGGCTCACTGCCGAGTTCCTGCGGCCTCCCCGCGGCCGCAGCTCCACTTTGTCGGCGAGCGCGGCCACGTAGCCTTCAGCATCTGACAAGCTGACCCAGCGCCGGAACTTGTCGCGGTAAGAACCTCTGCTAGTTCTTCCAGCAGGTGCGGCTGTGGCTGAACTGGGACGATGCGACTTGGGTAACGACGACACAGCTGCCGGCACGCCCTGGCTGCCTCGATCGGCCGTTCACTGCGGTACAGGCAGATAACCAGCAGTCGCCATACTTCCCCGTCCTCGGGCCACGTCATGGCCAGCGCCTCGAGCTCGCCGGTGGCCTCGCGGTGCTGCCCGAGACAGATATCAGCTTTCGGCTTGGTGACGACCGCGATCCGGTACATATTCTCCAGGCGGATGATCTGCGCGCGTGCGATTGAGCTGAAGTCGCATCTCAGGAACTACAGTACGTTTACTTTCTGAGGTCAGCCGCAGCCGGGATCACAAGGGCGTTAACAGGCCTGATGAAGACGGCTCGTTCGGCTAGAAATGGAGGCAGAACCGGGGCGGGCGGGGCCGGTGGCTACGAACCTAAGGAGGGCAGGCCTTGAGCTCTTGGACACCGCAGCGGGTGCTCGACGCGGCGATCTCCCTGGAGTGGCGGCCCGACGGGGCCCTCGACGTGCAGACAGCTGACTACCGGCTCATCAGGTACCCGGACTGGGCGCTCGACCCGACGTTTGCCGCCGCTCAGGTCCTTCGGTCGCGGGCTGGCCGCCCGCTCGGCCAGGTCATCGACGAGGTCCTCGCGCGCGTGCGCGGCTGGGGCTTGCCCGGCGTGGCCTGGTGGGTGTCGGACGCGACCCGGCCGGCGGATACCGAGCAGACGCTTCGAGCCCGGGGCGGCAAGCAGATCGACGCTGTCCGGATCCTGGCCAGAGAGCTCGGCGCGGGACTGCCCGACCTCGACGTCCCCCCGGACGTCACCGCCGAGCTCGTCACCAGCGAGCGCCTGTTCCGGGTGTCGTCGGAAATAGTGGTGCGCGGGTGGGGCCGGAAGGCGCCGAGCGAGGCCGACGAGGAGCGTGACTTCCGCGACACGATCCGGGACCTGGCGGACTGGACCGGCTTCCGGGTGGTGGCGTTCGCGGACGGCGAGCCCGCCTCGTCCGGCGGCTGCACGCTGGACGGTGAGGTGGCCAAGCTCTGGGGCGCGGTCACGCTGCCCGAGTTCCGGCGCCGCGGCACCTACCGGGCGGTGCTGGCCGAACGGCTCCGGCTGGCCCGCGATCACGGCGCGACCCTGGCCCTGGTGAAGGGCCGGGTGGCGACCTCGCAGCCCATCTTGGTCCGGGCCGGGTTCGCCGACTACGACGAGGAACGGTGCTACTGGCTGCCGCTGTGAGAAGCCGCCGGTGGCCGGCGGTGCACGTCAATGCGATGATGAGATCCGGCCTTGACGCGCAACGAGGGAGCAGGCGGACATGACTCAGGTCGAGCCGCATACCGACGTCACCGCGCTGGACAGTGACGCCCTGGGCGAGATCGAGCGTCAGGTGCTCTGGCTGTCCACCGCGATCGTGCACCACGCCAACCGGGTCCGGTCCAATCCGGGGGGCCTGAAGGTCGGCGGCCATCAGGCTTCGTCGGCGTCGATGGTCTCGATCATGACCTCGCTGTGGTTCCGGCACCTGCGCGAGCAGGACCGGGTCTCGGTCAAGCCGCATGCCTCGCCGGTGCTGCACGCGATCAACTACCTGCTCGGCGAGCTTGACGAGTCCTACCTGCCCACGCTGCGCGCGTTCGGCGGGCTGCAGAGCTATCCCAGCCGGGTCAAGGACCCCGATCCGGTGGACTACTCGACCGGGTCCGTCGGCATCGGCGCGACCGCGCCGATCTGGGGCGCGATGGCCCGCCGCTACCTCAACCAGCGCTTCCTGGCCAGCGACACCGGCGGGGTGACCATCGGCCGCCAGTATTCGCTGCTCGGCGACGCCGAACTGGACGAGGGCGCGGTGTGGGAAGCCATCGTCGATCCCGGCGTCGCGGAGCTGGGCGAGATCGTCTGGGTGGTCGACGTGAACAGGCAGTCGCTGGATCGCGTGGTGCCCGGCATCGCCGCCGACCGGCTGCGCGGCATGTTCACCGCGGCCGGCTGGCAGGTCATCACGCTTAAGTACGGCCGCCTGCTCACCGAGCTTTTCACCCGGCCGGGCGGCGAGGCTCTGCGGCACCGGATCGACGCCATGCCCAACCCCGAGTACCAGCGGCTGCTGCGCTGTGACGCCGGCGAGCTTCGCCGCCGCCTGCCGGGCGACGACGAGTCGCTCGCCCGGCTCGTCGCCGACCTGGACGACGCGGCGCTCGCGGCCGCCATCCGCAACCTGGGCGGACACGATCTCGGCGCGCTCGACGGCGCCTACCGGGCCATCGACGACTCGCGGCCGACGATCATCCTGGCGTACACGATCAAGGGCCGCGGGCTGCCCGTCGAGGGACACCCGCAGAACCACTCCGCCCTGCTGACCAACGAGCAGATGCAGCAGCTCGCGGTCCAGCTCGGCGCCGATCCCGGCCAGCCGTGGCGGCGCCCGCCGGCGCAAAGCGCGGCGGGCACGCTGTGCGCGCAGGCGGCCAGCCGGCTGCGGCGTCCGCCGGTGCCGTCGAACGCCCCGCCCCCGGTGCCGCAGGACCTCGGCCGTACCCCGGCGGGAGTCGCGACGACCCAGGCCGCGCTGGGCCGGACGCTGCTCGACTTGTCCAGGGACGCGCCCGAGGCAGCCCGGCGGGTGGTGACCGTGAGCCCGGATGTCAGCTCGAGCACCAACCTGGGCGGCTGGGTGAACAAGGTCGGCGTGTGGTCGGCGCACGAGCGGCTCGACTGGTTCGCCGACGACTCCGAGACCATCTTGCACTGGCGGGAGAAGCCGACCGGGCAGCACCTCGAGCTCGGCATCGCCGAGACCAACCTGGTCGGGCTGATCGGCGAGCTCGGCGCCACCTGGAGCCGCTGGGGCCAGCCGCTGTTCCCGATCGGGGTGCTCTACGACCCGTTCGTCGAGCGCGCGCTCGAGCCGTGGTCGTTCGGCATCTACGCGGGCGGCCAGTCCATCTTGGTGGGCACCCCGTCCGGCGTCACGCTCGCCCCCGAAGGGGGCGCGCACCAGTCCATCACCACCCCGTCCATCGGGATCGAGCAGCCGGGCTGCGTCAGCTACGAGCCCGCGTTCGCGACCGATACCGAATGGTGCCTGCTGGCGAGCCTCGGCCAGCTGGGCAAGCCCGGCGGCAGTTCGGCGTACCTGCGGCTCTCGACCCGTCCGGTCAGCCAGAAGCTGGCGAACATACCCGCCGATCCGGCGGCCAGGGAACGCCGCCGCAGGCAGGTGGTGGCCGGCGCCTACCCGCTGCGGCGCGCCGCCGAGCCGGCCGTGACGATCGCCGCGATGGGCGCGCTGGTACCCGAGGCGCTAGCGGCCGCCGAGCGCCTGGAAGCGGCCGGGACGCCCGCCGATGTCGTCTGCGTGACCAGCCCCGGCCTGCTGTTCCGGGCGCTGCGGGCGCGGCAGGGCCTGGCCAGCGGCGAGTCCTGGATCCTCGACCAGGCCTTCCCCGCGGCCCGGGCCACGCCGCTGGTTACCGTGCTGGACGGGCACCCGCACACGCTGGCCTTCCTGGCCACCGTCAACCACGTGCCGCTGGCCGCCCTGGGCGTCTCCCAGTTCGGCCAGTCCGGATCGATCGACGACCTGTACCGTTACAACGGCATCGACACCGAGAGCATCATCCGCGCCGCCCTGGACCTTGTACCCTAAGGCGGCCCGCGAACCATACGGAGGAGTACCGCATGCAGCTCAGCGCGCGTAACCAGATCCCGGCCCGTGTCACAAGCATTAACTTCGGTGAGGCCATCGCCAACGTCGAGCTTGACGCCGGCGGTTCCCGCCTGGTCTCCTCGATTACCGTCGAGGCCGTCAGGCAGCTCGGCCTGACCGAAGGCAAAGAGGTCACCATCATCATCAAAGCCTCGGACCTGATCCTGGCGGTCGACGACTGAGCGCCGGGGACCGGTAAAGACAGCGACCGCCCGCGGGGAGCACCCATGACCGCACACCTTCAGCGCACCGTCCGCACGCCCGACGGCCGCACGCTGGCCGTCGAGGAGGCCGGCGACCCCGATGGCCGCCCGGTCCTCGTGCACATGGCATGCCGAACTCCCGGCACCTGTACGAGCCGAACGGTGCCGACGCCGCCGCCCGCGGCCTGCGGCTGATCTGCTACGACCGGCCGGGCTACGGAGGCTCGACCCCGCAGCCGGGCCGCACCGTCGCCAGCTGCGCCGCCGACGTCCGGGCCATCTGCGCCGAGCTGGACATCAGCCGGCTGGCCATCTGGGGCATCTCCGGCGGCGGGCCGCACGTCCTGGCCTGCGCAGCGCTGCTCCCCGACCTGGTCGTGGCGGCCGCCTCGCTCGCGGAGCAGGCCGCGATGATGGCGTCGCTGCTGACGCCGGCCGACGCCGCGGTGCTCAAGGACGACCTGGCCGATTACCTCCTCTACACCGGGCGGGAGGGCCTGGCGCCGGGCGGTGAAGGCTGGTGGGAGGACTGCGTCGCGTTCGCCCGCCCGTGGGGGTTCGAGCTGTCCGACATCACCATCCCGGTCCTGGTGATGCAGGGGCGGCAGGACCAGTTCGTGCCGTTCGGCCACGGTCAGTGGCTGGCCGCTCACGTGCCCGGTGCGCAGGCCAGGCTGCTCGAGGACGACGGTCACCTCACCCTGCTGGTGAACCGCATCGGCGAGGTCCATGCCTGGCTGGCGGACCAGCTGTAAGGCGTGACGGCGGGCCCTGAAGCCGGGTAATCGTCACGACGCGGTCCGTATAATGCATGCCGGCAGGCAACTGAATGGCAAGCGCAAGGGCAGCGATATGGATAATGACACGGTCATCCGCCTGAGGCGCGTCGTCCTGAGCCTGGCCCGCCAGCTTTACGCGACCTCGCGCGAGGAGGGGCTCACTCCGACCCAGGCGTCCGTGCTCGGGATGACCAGCGTCAAGGGTCCGCTGAGCCTGGCCGAGCTCACCGAAATCGAGAGCATTAATCCGACGATGCTTTCCCGCGTGATCGGCAAGCTGGACTCGTTTGGCCTGATCACGCGGCTGCGAGACCCGGACGACTCGCGTGCCGCGTGGGTGGAGGCGACGCCGGCGGGCAAGCAGCTTTATGCCCGGATCGCCGCGCAGCGAGCCGCGATCATCTCCGAATGCGTGGCGGGCATGCCGGCGGAGCAGGAGGCCGTCCTGGTCGCTGCGCTGCCGGCGCTGGAGCAGCTGGCCGTCGAACTGCGGGCGACGGCGCGCAAAGGCCGCGATCGGCTCGCCGAGGATAACTCCGAACCCAGCTGAGACGCGCAGCCCTTCCTGTTTGAGTCCTCGTCTGCCACGGTGGGAAGACACCCTGGTCCATCACAGCAATGTCGCTGGCGCGCCACTCCCGGCGACCAAGGGAGAACCAAGCTCATGACTGACTACGACCCCAGGACCGCGACTGGAATCCCGACCGAGCCCGTCGGCTCGCTGCCCCGCCCGAGCTGGCTGCAGGAGGCGTACGCCAAGTACGACGCGGGGGAGATCACCCACGATCAGCTGGAAGCCGAGCAGGACAAGGCGGTCAAGGACACGATCGAGCACCTGGAGGCGACCGGCGCCCCGATCATCTCGGACGGCGAGCAGCGCTGGTCGAGCTTCGCCACGTACGCGATCACCGACACGCTGGCCGGCACTGGGCTGGCCGATCACCTGGCCGGGACCGGGGGACAGTACTTCGCGATCTTCGCGGACGGGCACAAGCGGCAGCTGCCGCGGCTGACCGGCGGCCCGTTCCGGTACAAGACCTACGCCGCGGACACGCTGGCCAAGTCGCTGCCGATGGCGCATAAGCCGATGAAGCAGGCCGTGATCGCGCCGTCCATGCTCGCCCTGCTGTATCCGCTGGATGAGGAGATCCCCGGCTACAGCCAGGACCAGTTCGAGGAGGACCTCGTCAACGAGTGCGAGAAGGACATCAGGGGAGCGTTCGCCGCGGGCGCGGCGCGGGTGTCGGTCGACTTCACCGAGGGACGCCTGGCGACCAGGAACGACCCGCGGAACCCGTGGACGGGACGCAATATGCTGCCGCACTTCATCGAGCTGAACAACCGGGTGATGGCCCGCTTCAGCGCCGACGAACGGTCCCGGATCGGCCTCCACACCTGCCCGGGCGGCGACCGGGACTCGGTGCACAGCGCGGATGTGCCATACAGCGACCTGCTGCCGTCGATCTTCGGCATCAACGCCGGGTACTTCCTCATCCAGCTGGCCAGCGAGCGGGACAAGGACCCGGTCTACCAGCTCATCGGGGAGAACCTGCGCGACGACGCCGACGGCGTGACGCAGAGGGCCTACGTCGGTGTCATCAACCCGCTGAACCCGCGGGTGGAAAGTCCCGAGGAAGTCCGCGACGCGCTGGTCCGCGCGGCCAACTTCATCCCGAGGGAGCAACTCGGCGCGACCGACGACTGCGGGTTCTCGCCGTTCAGCATCGACGAGAAGCCCAGCCACGGGTCACCGGACTTCGCCCGCCAGACCGCCTGGCAGAAGATCACCAACCGGGTGGAGGGAACCAAGCTGGCCGCCGAGAAGCTCGGCATCAGCTGACCTGTCGCCCCCCGCGTCAGGCGCTTCCGGGTCGACGATCAGGACGTTGCTCTTGGTGTGCCGCCATATCTCACGGCTGGCGCTGCCCTCCATCAGGGCCGGCAGCCCGCCGTGGGACGGCGCGCCGATCACGATGGTGCTGGCCCCGATGGTATTGGCGTACTCGGCGACCATCCGGCCCGCGGTGCCGTGGTCGGGAGCGTGCCGCAGGATCTGGCCTTCGGCGGGGACGTGGTGGGTGGCTAGCTGATCCAGGTGTTTCCTGACCACCTCCCTGGCCGCTTCGGTGTCCTCGCCTTCGGTGCCACCGTCGCCCGCGGTGACGTCCTCCTGAGTGTGCACCAGGTGCACCACGCCGCCGCCGCTCGTCGCGAGCCGGGCCGCGGCCTCGGTGACCAGTGCCGCCATGGGCGAGTTGTCGATCGCGGCCAGGATCACGGTGGCGTCCGGTTCCCTGGGCAGCGTATTGCCTTCTACCGGCACCAGCGCGGGCACGGCGGCCGGCTCGGTGCTACCGGCGGCAGCCGTGCCGCTGACCTGCTCAGCCTGCACGCGTTCGGCCTCGGCCAGCAGCGTATGGCCGGTGGACAGGACCACGATCCCGAGGACGAGGGCGCCCGCCGCGATGAAGAACGGGAAGTGGATGTTGATGGCCAGGACCATCCGGCCCGCCGCGTAGGGGGCCAGGCCGCCGCCGATGAAGCGGACGAAACTGTACGCCGCCGAGGCCACCGGCTTCTCCACCGGCGAGACGGTCATCACGGCCTGGGTGGTGACGGTGTTGTTGATCCCGATGAAGATCCCGGAGATGATGACGGCGGGGATCAGCACCGCGCGGTCGGTCGTCCAGAAGGCGATGACCAGCACCACGACCGCGAAGGCCGCGAGGTTGGCGTACATGGTCCTGGCGATGCCGAAGGTGGCCTGCAGCCGGGGCGCGCCGAAGACCGCGAACAGGGCCACGAAGATACCCCAGCCGGTGAAGACCAGCCCGAGCTTGATCGGGCTCAGGTTCATCGGGAACGGCGCGTAGCCGAGGACGGTGAAAAAGCCCCAGTTGTAGCACAGCGCGGTCAGCGACATGGTCAGCAGGCCGCGGTGCCGCAGCGCGCGCAGCGGCGCGGACAGGCTGGTCTTGTGCGTCGGCTTGGGTGTCGGCTCGACCAGCACGATGGTGGCGATCAGCGCGATGGCCATCAGCGCGGCGACCCCGAAGAACGGGCCGCGCCAGCTGATCTCGCCCAGGGTGCCGCCGAGCAGCGGCCCGATGGCGATACCCACGCCGAGCGCGGTCTCGTACAGCACGATCGCGCCGGCGAAGCCGCCGCTGGCCGAGGCGACGATGACGGCGAGCGAGGTGGCGATGAACAGCGCGTTGCCCACGCCCCAGCCGGCCCGGAACCCGATGATGGCGTTGATGCTGGGCGCGGCCCCGGCCGCCGCGCTGAACACCACGATCAGGATCAGCCCGGCGATCAGCGTCTTCTTGGCGCCCAGCCGGCTGGAGACCCAGTTCGTGATCAGCATCGCGACCGCGGTGACCACCAGGTAGCTGGTGAACAGCAGCGTCACCTCGCTCGGCGAGGCGTGCAGCTCATGGGAGATGGCCGGCAGGATCGGGTCCACCAGGCCGATGCCCATGAACGACACGACGCACGCGAGCGCGACGGCGAAAACGGCTTTCGGCTGCCGGAACGGGCTCGCGACCGAGCCGTGGGTGCCGCTCATTGTTGTGCTCTCTTTCTGCACAGCTGACTTCGGGACATCTGACTTCAGGGCTTATGGCGCCCGGCGAATCTCGCTGCCGGGACATCTGGCCGCCGGGACGTCTGGCGGTCCGGACCTAGGCGAACTGCCCGGTATGGCTGAGCGAACTCGGGATAGGCGAGCCGTCGGGCTCGTACTGGGCGTTGGCGAGCGCGTCCATGGCCGGCAGCGCGGTGCCGAGCGCGGTCTGCTCTTCCGGGCTGAGTCTGGCCAGGATCTCCGCCAGCCGCTCGGCGCGTACCGCCCGGCGCCGGGCCAGCATGGCCCGCCCCTCATCGGTCAGCCGGACCTGGACCACCCGCCCGTCGGCCGGGTCAGTATCCCGGCTAACCAAACCGGACTCCTGCAGGCGCCCGATCAGCTGGGTCATCGCCGGCTGGGTCACCCCCTCCCGGACGGCGAGGGCGGTGAGGCGGCTGGGGCCGGACCGCTCCAGGGTGGCCAGCGTCGCGGCCGCCGTGAGCGATAGCCCGTTCGGCGGGCTCAGCGACCGGAACAGCCCGATGAGGCGCTCAATCGCTGCCGCGACCCCCGCCGCCAGTGGCCGCTCAGCCGGCCCGTCGTGGCGGTCCAGCCCGCCCAGAATTTCCATAAGCTACTTATATCACATTCTTATGTACAGCCCGGAATCTCCGCCAGCGGCATAGATACGTCAGGCACCCGTGGACGAAGCCCGCCCGCAACACCAGTCGCGGTGATGGGTGCCATTCATCATTGTGGGACAGGAACCCCCTAATCAGAGGGGTATTGTCCCACAATAATTCGAACCCCCGTGCTCATGGTGCTACTGGGATTCGAAGCGACGAAGCCGGGAGCAGTCTGGGTCCCGAGAAGCGACAGGAGCAGAAGCCCAGCCGCCCCTACCCGTCCCGCAGGGCGGCCTTGAGGATCTTGCCCGAAGGTCCCTTGGGCAGCTCGTCCATGAACCGGATCTCGCGCGGGTACTTATAGGCCGCGACCCGCTCGCGGCAATACGCGATGATCTCCTCGGCGCTCACCTCGTGTCCCGCTCGCAGCACCACGACGGCTACCACCTCCTCGCCGAGCCGCTCGTCGGGCTTGCCGATCACGGCCGCCTCGAGCACGCCGGGATGGGCGTACAGGACCTCCTCGATCTCCCGCGGGTAGACGTTGTAGCCGCCGCGGATGACCAGGTCCTTGGCCCGGTCGACGATGAAGTAGAAACCGTCCTTGTCCTGGTAGCCGAGGTCCCCGGTGTGCAGCCAGCCGCCGCGGAGCGCCTCGGCGGTGGCTTCGGGCCGCCCGAGGTAACCCTTCATCACGTTGTGGCCGCGGATCAAGATCTCGCCGACATGCTCAGGACCAGGCGGCAGCGGCTGGTCGGCGCCGTCGCTCACCCGCATCGTCACGCCCCACAGCGGCTTGCCGATGGACAGCACCCGCCGGTCACCTGGGTGGTTGAACGAGCACGAGCTCGCGGTCTCGGACAGGCCGTAGCCCTCCAGGACCTCGATGCCGTACTTGTTCTCGAAGGTGCGCATGATGTCCTCGGGCAGCGACGCGCCGCCGGATACCGCGACCCGCAGCGCGGACAGGTCGCGGCCGGTGATGTCCTGCTGGGCCAGCGCGTGCAGCATCGTCGGCACCCCGGCGATGATGGTGCACCGGTCGCCTTCGAGGGCATCGAGGACGCCCGCCGGCGTGAAGCGCGGCACGACCGACAGGCAGGCGCCGTGCCTGATCGTCACGTTGATCACCGAGGACAGCCCGAACACGTGGAAGAACGGCAGCACCGCGAGGGTGACGTCTGAGCTGCGCGCGCCGAACAGCCCGCCCGCGATCGTGCAGTTCATGTACAGCTGGAAATGAGTGAGCTCGGCGCCTTTCGGCTTGCCCGTCGTGCCGCTGGTGTAGACGAGCACGGCGGTGTCGTCGGCGGTCCGCGGCAGGACCTCCCCGCCCGGCTCTTCCAGCGGTCCGGTGCCGAACAGCTCGCGGACATCCCGCACGCCGTCGGGCAGCGGGTCCGCTGCCGCGCTGACCAGGTACAGCGGGACGCCGGTCTGCTGGCACGCCTTGGCGGCCTCGGCGTGCAGACCGCCGAAGCCGATCAGGACGGCCGCCGAGGCGTCGGTCAGGTGGTACTCAAGCTCGGGCGCCATCAGCAGCGGGTTGAGCGGCAGCACGACGAGCCCGGCCTTGAGCGCGCCGAAGTACGCCGTCAGGAACTGCGGCACGTTCGGCAGCTGGATCGCTACCACCTGACCGGGCGAAAGCCCGGCCGCGCGCAGGCCGGCCGCGAAGCGGCCCGACTCGTCGTCGAGCTGGCGGTACGTCGTCACCGTACCGCCGAGGCGGCAGGCGGGGGAGCCGGGCGCGGCCGCAGCCGTCTCGGTCAGGATGGTCGCCAGGTTAAAGCTCATTACCGCCCCCAATGGCAGCGCTGCTCGTGGGGCAAATCAGGTCAGTGAGACATATATTAAGTGTGTATCACTAGCTTGCCTAGGCGTGCGGACAAAGCGTGCCCGGCAGGCCAAGCGAGCGGAGGGGACACCGATGTACCTCATCCGGGGCACAGGAGCGGGCGCGGGAGCGGGCGAGACCGCCGGCTCCGCGCCGAAATCAACCGCCGGCCCGGCGGCTGGCCTGCTGCTGACCGAGCCCGTCCGCGGGTTCGCCGACCTGGCGGCCTTCTGGATGGCCACCCCGTGGCTGGCCGCCGCCCCCCGCGGCGACGGTCACGGCGTGCTGGTCTGGCCGGGGCTGCTTGCCTCCGACGCCAGTACCACCGTGCTGCGCCAGTTCCTGCGCTGGCTGGGCTATGACGCGCGCGGCTGGGACCTGGGCCGCAATCGCGGACCCACCGACGCGGTCCTGGCCGGGCTGCCGCAGGCGCTTGGCGATCACGTCAGGCGAAGCGGCCGCCAGGTGTCGGTTATCGGCTGGAGCCTGGGCGGCATCTACGCCAGGGAAATGGCCCGCCAGCATCCCGGTCTTGTTCGCCAGGTCATCACCCTGGGCAGCCCCTTCGCCCAGACTCACCCGCGGCAAAGTCACGCGGAGGTCCCCTACCAGCGCTTCAGGCACCTGCATGCGACCGGTACCGGCGCACCCCGCCGGGAGAAGATAGGCGAGCCTATCGACGTGCCGTCGACATCGGTCTACTCCCGCTGGGACGGCGTGGTGTCCTGGCGGACCTGCATCGAGCCGGAGACGGCGCTGCACCAGAACGTCGAGGTGCGCTGCAGTCATCTCGGCTTCGGCGTCGACCCGGCCACGCTCTGGCTGATCGCCGACCGGCTCGCGGCTGCGCCCGGCCACCGGTCCAGGTTCCGCCCGCCGCCGCTGCTCCGGCTGTTCTACCCAGAGCCGGCGGCACCAGACGGGCGCAGCGCGCGAGGCCGCCGATGACCCCGCCCCTTACCACAGAGGCGCCCTGGGAGTTCGCCGCCCCCTGGCAAGCGCGCGGCTACATCACCCAGTTCGACGGCCCCGTGCACTGGATCGAGTTCGCCGCCGCGAATACCGGCGAGAACCAGGACCGCAGCACAGAACCGCCGATCGTCTTCGTTCACGGCCTCGGCGGCTCGCACCTGAACTGGTGCCTGATCGGCCCGCGGCTGGCCGCCACCCGGCGGGCCTTCGCGCTGGACCTGCACGGGTTCGGCCTGACTCCGGGGACCCGCGGCAATTCCACCGTGCAGGCCAACCAGCGGCTGCTCGACCGGTTCGTGCGCGAGGTCGCCGGGACGCCGGTGATCCTGGCCGGGAACTCCATGGGCGGGCTGATATCCCTGCTGCAGACCGCCGCCGAGCCGGACACCGTGCAGGGCCTGGTGCTCCTCGATCCCGCCCTGCCGCTGCCCCCGACCAAGCCGGACTGGGCGGTGGCCGGCCAGTTCCTGCTGCAGGCGGTGCCCGGTATCGGCGAGTTCTACGTGCGGAAGACGCAGACCGGCCAGTCACCGCAGGTAGCCGTGCAGCGCCTGATCGAACTCTGCTTCGCGGACCCGTCGCGGGCCGACCCGGCCATGGTCACGGCATCGATCGCGCTGGCCAGCCAGCGTCAGGGCGAGCCGGACCGGGAGCGGACCTTCCTCGCGGCGTCGCGGTCCCTGCTCCGGGTCACCGGCCGCCGGCGGCGGTACCGGGAGATGATGGCCGGGGTAGGGGTGCCGGTGCTGCTCTTCGGCGGTGACGCCGACCGGCTTGTGCCGGTCGCGGCCATCCGCCAGGCTGGTGCCCGCAATCCGCGGTGGGACACCGTCGTCCTGGCCGGCGTCGGGCACACGCCGCAACTCGAGGTCCCCGACGTGGTCGTCGGCACCGTGCAGGACTGGCTGGACCGGCATTTCACCCGCACCGCACGGCAGGAGCAATGATGCAGCAGCTCACCGGACTGGATGCCTCCTTCCTCGCGCTCGAGACGGCCAACACGACGGGCCACGTCGGCGGCCTGAGCGTGCTCGACCCCAGCGGTGCGCCGAAGCCGCTGACCCTGACCCGGCTCACCGAGGTCATGGCCGAACGCCTGCCGCTGGTGCCGGTGCTCCGCCGCAAGCTGCTGAACGTGCCGCTCGGCCTGGACCAGCCGTACTGGGTCGACGATCCCGACTTCGACATCGAGTACCACGTCCGCGAGATCGCGCTGCCGCGGCCCGGCTCGCAGGCTCAGCTGACCGAGCAGGTCAGCCGGCTGCACGCCAGGCCGCTGGACCGCAGCCGGCCGCTCTGGGAGACGTACCTGATCACCGGCCTGGCCGGCAAGCGCGCCGCGGTCTACACCAAGATCCACCACGCCGCGATCGACGGGGCGTCTGGAGCCGAGCTGCTGACGGTCCTGCTCGACCTCACTCCGGACGGACGTGAGCTGCCCGCGGCCGAGCCGTTTAAGGCGGCCAGCCCGCCCCCGCTGCCTGCGCTGGCCGCGAAGGCGGCCGCCCGGCTGGCCTGGCGGCCGGTGCAGACCGTCCGCCTGACCAACGAGCTGGTCAAGGTCCTGCCGACCCTGGCCCCGGCGGTGAACGCCCTGGTCGGCGGCATGCTCAAGCTGAACCGGGGTGACGGGGGAGTCATCGCGACCACGCCGGGACGCGCCCCGGCGACGCCGTTCAACAAGCCGATCACGCCGCACCGCAGGCTCGCGCTGCGCAGCGTCGACCTGGCCACCGTCAAGACCGTGAAGAACGCCTTCGGCGTGTCGGTCAACGATGTCG
>Ga0302326_10020173_pt1 | contig 13732 bp, 13 predicted proteins | sample Palsa_T0_3_FD_202264 | JGI IMG/M metagenome (GOLD analysis project Ga0302326, IMG submission 202264) | Peat permafrost microbial communities from Stordalen Mire near Abisko, Sweden - Palsa_T0_3 | ecosystem: Environmental > Terrestrial > Soil > Palsa > Peat permafrost | place: Sweden: Abisko... | reverse complement strand
CCCGTTCTTCACCTTTAGCGGCCGTCCCTCACAAAACCAGTCAAGCATCATATGGCCGCTCAGTTGCTGCCATCCAACGAAATTCTGAATCCGCTTTTCCAATTGGGACTGGGCAGCCGCCTTCTGTCGTGAGACCTCTTCGCGCGCGAATTTGTCAGCATTCAGTTCAAGCGTGTTGGCTGAGACCCATTCCCAGCGTTGAACCTCTTGGACGAGTGCTGCAAGATTGTTTAGTGGCTGAGGGACAGCCACGAGCCAGTTCGGCCGCGAGCTCACCTCAATTTGCTTCGCGAACGCTAATGCTTCCTCACGTTCGGAAAGGGTCTCGCACAAGGGAACGATTATCAGACCGTCTGCTTCGCTAAGGTCTCGTTCAAGGGTTGTCGGGAGATCCTTCACCGCGCAATAACACACTTCGGCATGTCGCAGATTCCCGGTCTCGATATAATGCCTCCGCGCCACGATCGGCCGCGTCTCCAGTGAATCTTTGATGAGGCTAGCAACATGCCGGGGAGTATCGACGACCCGACAGGCATCTTCGTACGCCTTTTCAAGGTCAACCGAAGAATGCGGCCACAGGCAAAGCCCGCGAGCCCGGCCGCGGTCGTAGATGGTTCGTTTGTACTTGTGAAGCGCCGAAAGTGCCGCGCGAACCGCTTTCCCCTGAATCTGGTCTTCATTGGACAAAGCGCAAAGGACAGATTCTTCCGTGGCTAGGAGATCGCCGTCATTTAGCAGATTCAAGATGCCAACGGTCTTTAAGACCTTGAGCTGCAACTCATTCTCTTCAACAAAACTCTCGATCACCGAATCGATCAAATTCCAGTGGCTTCGATAGCTTTGGACCGATAGGCGATGTCCAAAATTAGTCCGCACGTAGTCGTAAAAGTGGTGCAAGCAATACAGCTCATCGCCGCACGCCGCCTTTTGCGAAAAGACTTGCAACCCGAATGGCTCATTAGAGAGAAGAAAACTGAAGAGGGATCTTTCGTTCTGTCCGAAACGGCGAAACGTGCGAATCAAAACGGGCAATACGGTCGGATGAAGAGGATACAGTTGAGGCGCCCCATCCACCAAGACCTTCGCTGGCGCGGCGCCCAGCCAACCGAGGCCCAGAGTCCGCTCCATAGCCGACTTCAGTTGAGTTGCCTGAATTTTTGGAATTCCGTTAACTCGAACATTAAGTGCGGAGGAGATGATGTTCGCGGCTTGTTCAAAGGGCGGATTAAAAACGATCTCCTCAAAGCGCCCCGCAACCTTTTCCCATTCGCGCTGAGCTGATTGATTTAAATGGTCCGCGTATGCGTTAAATCCTTGATGCAGAAGAGAAATAACGAAGAGCGGTTTGTCGCCGCTACGCGCTGCTGCTTCTGCCAGCCGCTGCAACAAGAAGACGTCCTGACGCTCGGGATGAAGGGCGGCAAACTCCAAGAATTTTCCTAGCTCATCTAGAATTAAGAGCAGGCCCTTAGCCTTTGATTCCGCCACGACCCTCGAATTGACTTCGCCGATCAGCCGAAACACTTCATCGTCCGTCGGCTCGCGTTTGGATTCACAGAGCCGCTCTACTTCGAGTGCTACCTTCGACCGTGCGCCTCGACCGTGCGTCTGATGTAGTGCCGACCGCAGCGATCGCAATATCGATGTGCCGAGCGATTGGCGAGAACAAGTGACCAACACCGGCAGGAAATCGGGCCGCGTCACGCCAAATTGTTGGGGGTCTACGGCCTTGCGAAGAGAAGAAGGAAATGTCGAATTGTGACCCGCAAACCAATGCGCGAGAAGAAGCGCAAAACTCGATTTCCCGGAACCATAGTCGCCCGTCATTCGCCACGCCCGGTTGCCCGAACGCGGTTTCAACCCATTTGCCATACGTCCAATACACGACCGGGCAAAGTCCGTCACGACGTAGCTGTACAATGCGCTGGGGTCTTCGAAGTCTCTCTCCAGATGAGCCGATCGCAGAAAGCGATTTCGCATATGGAACAAATCGGCGATCTTCCTTTCAGGCATGCTCATGCTCCTCAGCAGCGTAAATGCCTTTGAGCAGCTTCATTTGTTTTCCTTCGCCGGTTTTTTGAATCTGTTGAAGGCTAGCGGACTCAGTGTAGGCAAACAATCCGTCGGAACGCTCAGCCAAATCTTCGATTCTCGCTCGGACATCTTCCTCCGCTAACTTGAAGACCTGACCCGGCCCGCCGTGTCCATGAGCGACCTCTCGAAGCGAAAGAGTTTCTTCATTTGCGTGCCGCTTCCGCCAGAACTCATTCAAACAATAGACGAATAACTCGGGCGTGATATCCGGCTTTTCCTCTCGCCGAAAAACATAAATGGGCTCGCGTTTCCCAGAAGACCGATCGATTTCGCGTTCTCCCACTTTGATGATCAGTTGAAGCTCCACCAATGGGCAATCGAGATTGTCCTCCTGAACATCGCCTTTGCGGCCGCGCGTCGGAACGTACGTGTGTAAAAATGCGTCGAAGTGCTGCTCCAGGGTTGCTCGTGAAATACGATCGTCCTGATTTGCTGCTCTCTCCAGCGCCTTGATCGCCGCACTCGCGGTCAATTCAGGCTCCTGCCAGCGATTCAGGAGATAATCCCAGGCCAACAGTGGATTCTCAGCATTCGTTGACAGATTCCAATGTATAAGCCAGAGTGTGCGCCTGTCTTCCAAAAACGGATCGAGACCAGGACTCCCCAGCAAGGTTGCACCCAACTCAGTGAGTGAGTGACCGGAGCCCTTAGACCCAACGGCTGTCATTCCGGTGGCGAGCGACCAAAACCGAATGGAACGCACCATGTTTTTGCCAACGCCAAGATCGACCATCGCCCTCTCTTCGTCGGCGAACAGCTTGGAGTCTGCGCCGAGTCCCCGAACGGCTTTCGGCAACCATGTATATCGACATGGAAACGACTCGTGTCCCGAGATGCGGTATTGTATATCTTTCAACGTGATCTCCTTATTACCCCTAGCGGCCATTATGTTTTGTAGTTCCTGCCTTGTCCAGCTCTTCGGTCTTCGATGCTTTTATCCGCTATTCGAACTGGAACGCGGCGTCGGCAAGAACTCAGCCACTAACCGGAATGGCCCATTGACGCTTTTACGGGCCACTCCTGTACCAACAACTCGCGCATTGAACCGACCGTCTGTCTCCACTCCTCACGTACCAGCTCTGCAACGAGAGCGTCCGCTTCGCCGTGGCGTCCCTCCCGGAACCATTCGCGATTGTGGTCGTTAATCCGACCACGGTATCCCGCACCGCGCCCCCATTCTTGAGCCGAATGCTGCCAGAACCCAGCATCCGCGCGCATTTCATCGGCACATCACCTCTCAAATCCCAATCCTCTCTGATCCCAATTTCTCGGCGGTCGCCACCAGTGTCAAGTGCTTCGAGCCATGTTCCTTTTCCGCCGTTGTTTTTCCTTGGCACGGCTTCGGGATAATTCCTGCGCCCGGCAGCTTCGCGGCTTCTGCTTTCGCGGTTCCTCCCAGTAAATCTTTGGGTCCCTCCCAGAATGCAGCCGCTCGCCTTGGGAGCAGAATCCTCTCCGCCCTTGGGTGCCCCAAGGAAATGGGGCAAAAAGGAGAAACACTAATGTACCTGAATCACGTTCAACTCATCGGCTTCCTCGGAAAAGATCCGGAGAGACGGCAAGTCCGCGGCAACGGTGCGAACTTCACGGTTCTGTCCGTCGCAACACAGCAGTCGTGGAAAGATGCGAACGACGAGTGGCAGTCGAAAACCGAATGGCACCGCGTCGTGGCATTCAATCGTCTCGGTGAATCGATCGCCGATTCACTACACAAGGGCGATCACGTCCTCGTCGACGGGCAGCTCGTTAGTTCAAAGTATGAGCGCGAGAACGGTAAATCCAAGAAGGCCAAGGCCGAAAAGCTCACAATCTTCTGGAGCGTTCGGGCAAACTCCGTGCGGCGTTTGAGCCGCGCGGAAGCCGACGTGCCAGCGACGCCTGTCAGCGAGGCCGCTGCCGAACCGGTAGATGCTCCGTACTGAGGCGTTCGAAAGAAAGGCCCTCCGGTCTTCGCCGGAGGGCCTTTTTCATTTGTCCTGCATTCCTGCCACTAAAAACAAATCTGAGCAGCCATCTGCGTAATTGCGCAGGATACGCCTCCGCCGCGGATCGTCAGCAATTTGCGGCGCCACAACTTCGGCGAATCCCCCGCAACCGATTGTTGTTTTTTTGCTGATCGAAAACGTCGAGAGCCCAACACGTTCTCGACAGAAGACCCAGTTCGTCTCTGGGTTCTGGGGAGTTCCACGATGTCCCCGCCGCTCAATTGTGGCTGCGCACTCTGCATCCTCGAACCGCGTCTGCTCTCCGCCTTGTCCTCCACCGATGCAGAGGTGATCCGTGAGCTCATTCCCGGTTCGAGGTTGGGAAATGAGATCTCTTGCGCTGCAGAACTGCTGTCTCACCTCAAGACTCTTACGGCGGACGCGGCGTCAGATGAGTTTCTGCGCGAACTTCTCAACGTTCGTCGGCTTGACCCCACGTTCATCGAAAGCGTTCTGATCCTTGCATTTCTCCCAACTCTACACGCGACGGTTCGCCGCGTGGGAAAGCAACAACCGGGCCTTTCTCAGGACGACATCATTCAGCAGACGCTTAGCGTCTTGCTGCAATATCTGCGCTCCGACGAACTCCGCTCGCGGCAATCGCATTTCGCGTTCGCAATCTCACGGGCTATAAAGCGCAAGGTCTTTGAGTGGGCTCAGCGTGAAAGCCGGGGCTACGACACTTCGCACCCAGACCCTTCGGTTATCGACGCTTTGACGGAAGACGACTCCTTTGAACGGCACCTGCTCCTTCGGCACTTTCTCCATCGCTGTGTCACGAAGAGCCTCATCACCAATTCCGAATTGAATCTGCTCATCGATTTCAAGCTCGACGGCGGCTTTGTCGACTCGAAGAACGGATCGGATGAAAATCCATCCAATGCCATCCGGCAGAAACTCAAACGCCTACTGCGAAAGTTGCGCCGGATCGCAAACGAGCGATAAGGCCTGCAAAAACCCAGACACGCGCTCGGCTTGCACACCGTCGCGCCAGGCAACATCGCCCTGTCACGCCCGTTGCCACCCGCCTTCGTCACGGAATCTCGAGGTCTTACTTCTTGCCCCTTCGGTGACTTGCTCCGATTAGGTTCCCGCCTGCGGGTGAAGGAACCAAATCTCACTCACCGAAAGGACAAAAACATGAAATCAGAAGAAATCAAGAAGTTCACAACCGAGGCTACCGACCAGCTGATTGCTGCGCTCAACGAGGGGCGCAGCGAAGCTGCTTACGCAGTATCTCGCGGCGATGGCCCGGTTCCACCGATACAGTCTCGGAAACATCATGCTCATCGCATCTCAGAGGCGGGACGCGACGCGAGTGGCAGGCTTTCGTACTTGGAGTAAGCTCGGTCGCTTCGTAAGGAAGGGCGAGAAAGGCATCTTCGTTCTTGCGCCGCTCATGCGGCGGAAAAACGAAAGTTCTGAACACCTGGAACTCAAGAAATTAGCGATCCCCGCGGGCTTTCGTCCCGTCTACGTATTCGATATCAGCCAAACCGACGGCCAGGAACTACCTTCGGTCTGCAACGTGAGCGGTATAACGGAGATTCCAGTCTGCTTACGGGAAGTCTCGAATATATTCACCGGACGGCGAACCTGATGCTCGAGGCCATTCACATGGACCAAGACCCGATTTCGTTCGTCGGTGTCCGTGATGGCAAAGTTTAGCGTGCGTCCAAATTGTCCGATCGAATTACGCTTCGATCACGTCGCCCTGCTCATTGATGGAAACATGCCCCACCGGCCGGAGAGCAATATTGAGCCGGTACCGGGCGTGGCGCAGTTCTCCCTCGCGCATGAGCGCACCTTTTGAGACCAAGTCCGACAGGTCGCGTGTCGTAGTTGCAGGTGAAGCGCCAGTAATCGTGCCGTATTTTCCTGCGCTGAGTCCTCCCTGAAATCCCTCGGGCCCTTCACGAAACATCCGCAGTAGCGCCTTTGTCTGCCGCTGGTTCAGTTCGCCCTTCAGGCGATCCAGCAGCTTTGTCTTATCGATCAGGAATTCTGCTAGCGCAGTGGTGCGCCGTTGTGCCTCGATCACGATTCCGGCAAACCACGTAACCCAGTTTGTAATCTCATTTCCCTTGTTCGCTGCTTCTAGAGCTTCGTAATAGTTTTTTCGATGTAGCAGAATCGTACCTGCGAGTGCACTCAAAGTCGGCTCTCCCAGACTTTCCGCGAGAGATTTCTCCGAAATGGCCCGACCGATTCTGCCGTTTCCATCTTCGAAGGGATGAATACTCTCAAAATAGAGGTGCGCGACAGCGGCACGGGTGAGCGCTGGAAGCGGACGCTGGGCGCCTACATTCGTTTGCGTGAACCAATGAAGAAAGCCACTCATCTCCGAAGGCACCCGTGACGATGGTGGGGCTTCGAAATGCACGCGCGGCTCCGGGACTCGGCCGGAAACAATCTGCATCGGTTCGGTGCCCGTCCGGAACCCTCCGACTTGCTTCAAATCGCGCCGGCCGGAAACGATCATTTTATGCCATCGAAACAGCATTTCCTCGGACAGCGGTTCGGAGAATGAGCGGTACTGGTCAACTGTCATCTCCGCGATACCCTGCTCGGCTGGGCGCACCTTGCGGTCTTGCACGTTCAATCCAAGCTGTTTCCGGATGGATGACTGAACGCTGGCGCGGTCCAGAATTTCCCCTTCGATTTCGGAGGTCGTTATTGCCTCGGTGCTCATCGCCTCGACGGTCATTTGCTGACGGTCGTCTTCCGGCAAGTGCTTTACGGTCCCAACCAGAACACCTCCACGGAGTAGAAATTGCTGCTCCGCCTTCTCAAGCCGTGCGCGATTCCAAGTGAAATTCGGCCAGTCAGGTTGTTGCCAGTTCCAAAGCACGAGGTATAGGACCTCCCCCTATCGCTCATATTATGCCACATTATGAGCTATTGGAGTCGTATCTATCGCTCATCTGTGGTCTCTCCGGCCCGGTTCCCGACTTACCGGCTAATGCCCCACCGAATCGATTGTGGGCGACCGACCTCAGAGCCAATCCGCTTAAGCTGCAATTTCATTAAGACGGCTTGGCCTTATTCAGAATCCCGTAAAATCTTTTCGTCACTGCCCTGAATCACCTGCGTACTTCCCGCGTCCTGAAAATATTTCCTCCTCCCTGCGACACATTTTCTTTTCGCAACACTGAATAGGTAGATAGAGGGGAGTTCACGCGACGAACTTCTCGGTGCCGCGCAGTAGCAAGACGCAACAGGCGAGGTTCTTCCGGGGGAAGCCTAGCGTGTCTTCGGACCAGTGCGTACCGACTGCAACGCGCGGGACATGGCTCGCGCGTGGACCTCCCTCGCTTACACATCCGTGCTAGAAAATTCTTGACGAGGTGTCTAGATGAACCGTCTTAGCAACCGCCTTCGCCGCCAGTTTCGACCCGCTCGCACAACCATCGTGTTTTTTGTTGCGCTCTTGCTTGGCGCGCCTGCGTTCGCACAGGGAGGCGGCAACTCCCCGTGGGAGAACGCCGTCGGCGTTCTTCAAACCGCATTCACCAGCACCATCGCCCGCGGTCTCTCGCTGGTCGCGATCGTCGTCGCGGGTCTCACGTTCGCCTTCGGCGAGGGCGGTTCAAAGCGCGTACTCGCCGGCGTGCTGTTCGGCGTCGGCATGGCTATCGCCGCCGTAAACTTCCTAACGTGGCTCTTTCCCGGCAACTGATTCGCTCGCTTTGCGGAACGGAGAAACCATGGCGGACGCCAGACGAATCAATCGAGTGCACCGATCACTTTCCCGCCCCCTCACAATTCTTGGGGCCGAACGAAAGCTGTTCTTCTTTGCCATGTGTCTGGGCGCAGCCACCTTCAATCTCCTTAACAGCTTGCTGGGTGGTGTCTTGATCTTCTTTCTCTTGTATTTTCTGGCTCGCTGGGCCACCGCAACCGATCCCCAGATCCTTCGCTTCTTGCTCACCGCCGCTAAAGTGCGCGCGCAGTACGACCCGATGAAGCTCACACCGATTTCCATTCGGCGGGACGGTCATGCTCAGGCTTAACCGTGTCTTCAAGAACTACGAAGAGACCGGCTCGCTCAGCGGGCAAATCAATCTATTTGGCTTTGTCGGACCGTCCGTGTTTCTGACCAAGAGCGGAGAGGTCGGCGTCATCCTCGAAATACGCGGAGTTGACTACGAATGCCTCGATGGCGCCGTGATCGACGGCCTCACCAAGCGTCTCGAATCCGCTTTGAAGCTGTTCGATGAAAGCTATCGCGTCTACCAGTACCTGTTCAAAAGAAACAATGAACGCATCCCCTACAAGCTCTACGGCAATCCCATCGTCGACGCGGCTATTAGCAATCGAATTGCCTATCTCGGAAGCAAGGCCGAAACGCTGTTTTCGCTGTCTGTTTATTACGTCGTGCTGTACAAGGGATTCGAGACCACCGCGAAACTGACCGGCGCACTCGCCGACTTCCCGAAGAACCCGCGAAAAGCATTTGACGATCTCCGAGCCCATTTCTCCACTCAAAAACGACTCGTCGCACTCGGACGGCACGTATCGAACGCTGAAGCTGTTCTGCTGCAAAAGGCCCGCAGTTTCATTTTGCAGGTAAGCGATTTCGTCGCCGCGCGAATCCTCGGCAAACACGAAGCTTTTCGCGTGCTGAAGCGCACGCTGAACTTTCATCCCGACAAGCTGGAACTGGCGAAGCTCAAGCACGACACCTTCCTCGATTACTACTTGCCAGAATCGGCCGTCGAGTGCCATCGCGGGTATCTGCGCGTGGATGATTACTACGTGAAAGTCCTGACCCTCAAGGAGCCCTCCTCGCAAAGTTTTCCACTGATCTTCAAGCGCCTGCTCGAAGTCGAAGCGAACTACTACGTTGTCACCGAGTGGAAGAAAGAAGATTCCGGCAAGATGCGCCGGATCATCCAGACCAAACGCCGGCATTTCCATAATACCAAGCGTTCCTTCGCTAGCCAGGTCAGCCTCAACGAGGCTCTCACCCAGGACGTCCTGCTCGACGATTCCAAGGAGTCGCAGGTCCGGGAACTCGGGGAGGGCGTCAAGGAGATCGAGCTGCATGGGAACTACTTTGGAGAATTTTCACTGACCGTGGTCATTTACGATCTCGATCTGACGAAAGTCGATCGCGCCTGCGCCGATTTCTACAAAGTCTTCAGCGTCCACGATGCCCAGCTTTATGAAGAAAAATACAATCAGCTGAATGCGTTCCTCGCCGCCGTTCCGGGAAATCACGTCTTCAATCTTCGTTCGCTCTACCTGCTCAACACGAACTACGCAGACTTCTCATTTCTTTTCACACTGCATTCGGGCGAACCGCGGAATCCGCACCTTCGCGAGGAATATCTCGCGGTCCTCGAGACCAACCACAACATTCCCTACTTCCTGAATCTCCACTACCGGGATGTTGCGCACACCATGATTCTTGGGCGGACCGGGGCGGGCAAGAGTTTTCTCCTGAACTTTCTCGCAACGAACCTGCAGAAGTACGCGCCGCATACCTTCATCTTTGACTTAGGCGGCAGTTTTGAAAGCCTCACGCAACTCTTTGGCGGATCCTACGTACGCGCAGGTCTTGAATCCGGCGACTTAACAATCAATCCGTTCTCTCTCGTGCCGACCAAGGAAAACCTCGATTTCCTCACGCTCTTTGTCAAGGTCCTGATTCAAGGACAGAAAGGAGCGGAACTCGACCCGGCCACCGAGCGCGAACTCTTTCATCAAGTCGAAAATCTCTACTCGGTCGACCCGTCGCTGCGGACGTTAAGCGTTCTTTCAAACACCCTGGGACGGGACGTTGCCCTGCGCCTCTCCAAATGGACCCGCGGCGGACAGTTTGGATTTCTCTTCGACAATGCCGAGGATACGATTTCGTTTTCGCGCTTTCAGTGTTTCGACTTCCAGCGCATGAGCCAGTATCCAGAACTGCTCGAGCCGCTGCTTTTCTATATTCTCCAGCGCGCGAACGCAGTCATCGCCGACCGCCAGATCAGCTCGGTGTTCAAGGCGTTCTTCATTGACGAAGCTTGGGTGTTTCTGAAGAACCCCAGCATTCAGCGGTACGTCGTTGAAGCCCTCAAGACCTGGCGGAAACACAACGCAGCGATGATTCTCTCAACCCAATCGCTCGACGAACTGAAGCGCTCTGACATCCTCGACATCATTATCGAAAGCTGCTCGACCAAAATCTTCCTCGCCAATCCGGACATGGACCGGGAACTCTACCGCCGCCAGTTCCACCTCAACGAAAACGAAGTCGCGCTGATCTCGAACCTCATTCCCAAGCAGCAGTTCCTGATCAAGACGCCGGAACTTGCCAAGATCGCAAACCTCCATGTCGATCCGAAAAGCTACTGGCTCTATACCAACGATCCCTACGACAACAAGAAGCGAAAAGAGGCCTTCGAGACCTTCGGTTTCGAGAAAGGCCTTGAGGTACTTGCCGGAGGTCACCCTTGATTATCATCCGCTGGATCTTGTCGTGGCATCTGCCGCTCGCACCCTTCGACCCCGCTTGGCTTGGTTTTGCGGCGGTGATCGCTGCAGTTGTGCTTCTGGGTGCCTGGTTCGCCCTGGTCGTCGTGGGTCGGCGAAAACCGTGGTCGAAGCTTTAAGACGTTCAAAAGGAGCAGACAATGAAGACTTACGCCTTTCGTCGATACGGCAGGTTTCTTGGATGGCTCACCGCATTCGTTCTAGGAATTTCCCTGTTCGCCGCACCGTCCCTCCTAGCTGCTTCGGACGGAGCGCGTGTAGTGAAGTATTCCAAGCAGGATATCGTCCCGGTTCGCGCCAAGCTTCGTTTCTCCACGCTCATCGTTCTTCCTGACGACGAGGAGATTCTCGATTTCACGACCGGCGATAAAGAATTCTGGATCATCAACGGGGCGCACAACCTCTGCTACGTGCATCCAGCCCAAGCCGGCATTCGCAGCAACCTTAATCTCATTACCGCCAGCGGTCACGTCTACTCCTTCCTCCTGGCCGAGATTAGCAATGAACCCAACACTGATCCCGACCTGAAGATTTTCATCGAGCCCGCCGACAAATCCTCGATCTCCGCGTCAACCGGTCTCGGGGGCTATGTCAGTGCGGGCGAAGCCGAAGCCTACAAGAAGGAACTAGAGTCACTGCGCCTGCAGACCGCAGATCAGATTCACGCGGTCGAAGCCCACGTTGCCGACGAGGAAAATCATTTTCGCGCGGGATATGCGACGAAACTCAACTTCGACTACGTTCTCGATCCAAAGGCCGCGCGCGAGCCGTTCCAGGTAACGACTATTTATCACGACGATTCGTTTACCTACATCCGGTGTGCCGCGCGTGAAAAGCCGGCTCTCTACGAGTTGAAGGACGGGAAACCCAATTTGATCAGCTTCCAGGTCGAGAACGGCGTCTACATCGCTCCGAAGATTATTGACGCGGGCTATCTCGCTGTCGGGAAGAAAAAACTGTCGTTCGTCCGCAGAACCGTTGCGAAGTGAGGAAATCCAATGGACCAGACCGCGCAGATACAGGAAAAAGCACCGAAGCCGCAGGGGCTTCTGCCCAAAAATGTTCAGTCCTGGCTCCTCATTGGACTCGCCTTTCTGATGGTCGCAATCATGTGGTTGACGGGAGGAAAAAAACCCTCTGCTCCCGCAAAAGGCGCTGCACTCACCCCTCCGGCCCAAGTGCCGCTGGAAGTCAACGAAACCAAGATCAACGAACTCCAAAACCGGATCGAAGAGTTGCAGCGGGAACAACTCGTCGCGCAGAGCGCGCTTTCGCAACAGACGCGGTTGATTGGGAATTCGCCCGAAGACCCTCAACCACAACAGGGCGGTGTTCCCGGTGCCAGCGGTGACCCAAAGCCAGTAGACCCGGAACAGGCGGAACGGAAACGGCGGGCCTACGTGTCGTTGTTTGCCTCAAACGTTGCGCTGACCTATCGAAAAGCTTCGCCTTCTTCGCCGGCGCCAGAACCGGAATCCGCTCCGGCGGCGACTCCGAGTCTCGTGCCCGTTGGACCTGAGGCTCCGGAAGTTGCGCGGCTGATGAAGGAGATGCAGCAGGGTGGCAGCCAGGTTTCTCAGGCAGTTCTTTCTCCGATCGCGATTCAGAAAGATGTCCCGGAAACGAACCACGAAAAAAAGGAGGAACCGAAAAATCCTGCCGCCGTATCAGCAGTCTCTCCCAATCGAGCGGCAGGAAAGCCTTATCTGCTTTTTGAAGGAACCATTCTCGAAACCGTCCTGATTAACCGCCTCGATGGCAGCTTTGCCGGACCGGTCGAGTGCTTGCTCTCCAGCGATGTCTACTCGAATGACCGGCAGCACCTGCTCATACCGGCCGGCTCAAAATTGCTCGGCGAAACCAAGAAAGTCGACACCTTCGGCCAATCGCGTCTGGCCGTCGTGTTTCACCGGGTGATCATGCCCGACGGTTATTCGGTCAGCCTTGATCAGTTCAAAGGTCTCAACCAGATCGGCGACACCGGTCTGCGGGATCAGGTCAACAACCATTATGCCCGTATCTTCGGCGTCTCGCTCGCCATTGGCGCTATCGGAGCTATCGGAGAAGTCGGAACGGCGGGCTCGCTCAACGCGTCGAACGCCGACTTGATGCGCCAGGGATTTGCGCAAAGTACCGCGCAATCCTCGGCGCAGATCCTCGACAAATTCTTGAACATCATGCCCACCGTCACCATCCGCGAGGGCCACCGGGTCAAAATCTACCTCTCGGGCGACCTCGCGCTTCCTGACTACAACAACCACAAAATTCCTTCCGACTTGTGAAGGCCAAAGGAGAGTACCGAGATGAAAAGAAAAATCCTGATCTGCTTTCTCGTTCTGGGACTCGGAGTCGAAACCGCAACCGCGCAGCTCGGGAACGGAATCGTCTACGATCCCACCAATTACCACAACGCGCTCCTGCGCTACTACCAGCTCCAGCAACACCTTCTCGAACTGCAGAAGAGCTACGCCAAAATCACCGGACAACTCAATCTCGCCCTGCAGATGGCGCAGTTCGTTAAAAACATGCCGGCCCGATATAAGGCACTGTTTTCTCAGTGGAGGAAGGTGACTTCGCTCAACTCGTTCGGAAATACGGTCTCGTGGATTAACGGGATCAACACCGGCGTTCTTCCGAATATCAACACCGGGTATCTGAAATCCACAACGCAGCTCGCGCCTTACAGCTCTTACGAACTTTCGGGAATGGATCCGACCGAACTGGGCCGCGTGCAATCCCAGTACGCCTCGATTGAGCTGGCTGATGGCGCCAACATCAATGCCATGGCCACCATCGGCGGGATTCGAGGCTCAGCCGACGGGGTTCAGACACAAATCGGAAACCTCGAAGACGATTCGTTCTCCGGCGATTCCAGCCTGAACAGCGAAGTTTCCGTACTCAACAAAATCAATGCTTCGGGGGTCCTCACGCTTCGTACACTCCAAGATTCGAACAAACTTCTGGCTTCGCTTCTTGAGCAACAGACCGTGCTGGCCAAACAGCAACGCGACCAGACCACCAACGCCATCAACATCGATATCGGACGAGATGCGAGCCTCGCCGGCAACATCGCTCAGATGACAGGAAGCCTGACCAGTTCGATTCAAAACTTCCGTATGCCGTAGTGTGCGGAAAAAAGACGCTCATGCGTCGAAGGAGCCGACGGCCAT
>Ga0302326_10020171_pt1 | contig 13732 bp, 18 predicted proteins | sample Palsa_T0_3_FD_202264 | JGI IMG/M metagenome (GOLD analysis project Ga0302326, IMG submission 202264) | Peat permafrost microbial communities from Stordalen Mire near Abisko, Sweden - Palsa_T0_3 | ecosystem: Environmental > Terrestrial > Soil > Palsa > Peat permafrost | place: Sweden: Abisko... | reverse complement strand
GATCCATTTATACTTCTAACTGCTTTCGTTTCTGTGGTGCGGATGAGAGGACTTGAACCTCCACTCCCTTGCGAGAACTAGAACCTGAATCCGAACCAGGACATCCTCGTACGTCCCGATAGATCCTAACTGGTCGAAAACAAACGAAACCGAAGGTTGCTAGATCCTTGCAGATTCTGGGTCATAAGGCACAATAAGTCACAGTTGGACCCGGCTATCCGTTAGATCTTATCATCAGTGGTTTTCCGCCAGATGACGTGACGGACTTACCAGGACCGATGTCCAAGAGAGCCAGCTCGGGGGTACATTCTCCGAGTGGACGACACGCCCAAGCCACCACGTAGCCGTTGCCGTGTAGATAGCTTTCGCCCTCATTGGTCGCGCCAAGCACGCGAGCGATATCGCGTGCGACCGAGGGCTTCTCGGCTCGTATGGCAATCGTGCCGGATTCCGGAAGCGACATCGTAAAACTCCAGTTTAGCGGCGGGAGTCCCACGAATCGAAATACCACTGGTCGAGCCGTCGCGCATGCTCTTGGTAATGTCCAGTTCACCTTGGACAAGCGCGTTGGGTGTCCACCAGCTGATGGTAAGTTATTGGCTTGGATGGCGTTTGCGTATGGAAAGGAATGGTTGCGGGGGCTTGCGATGCACCAAACGCGCTCGTCGTTCCATTCAGCATCGATCTTCGCCGGGACCTCTTGCACCCCAAACACGGGACCAGCTTCTTTAGGTTCCGTGGCTTCGGGTGTTTTGTGTGGGTTACACGGATTCGGGGCGTCTGCTTCCGCTCGTTGCAGATAGCGCTGGATTGAATTTCTTGCACATTTTTGAGCACAGTCAACGGCGGGGAACTGCTCGGCTGCGACAATATGAAACAGCCACATCGGGAGGGTTAGATTCGATTGTCTCATTATGGGCAACTCCCAAAGTTCGACCTTTGGGTTATGAGCCGATTTCTGGCACCGTTCAGGGCTGCTCCACCAAGTCAATGACCAGTCTTACCAATAACTTGCGAAGGCGTGATTCGCGCTGAGTAACGCCGAATCGCGCCAGCATGGGCACAATTTCGGGCACAGTCTTATGCAGCATGAGCTCACTTCTCCCAAGCAACTTTTCTTTAACTAGTCTCACGATGGCCAGTTTCTCAAAATTCGTTCGACCTGAGCAATCTCCGCCGCTAGCGCGTCGGTCTCAGAGAACGTCGAATATTCCTAGAGACCATCGGACACGATGATCCTCCCGCTTGAACCTTTTGTAGGGCGGACCCGATGGATGGTCAGGAAGCTCAAGAAAACAGTCTGGTTGCATTAGTTGTATGATTAATGTAGGACGAAACTATGTCAACCACCACGATTGCGCTCGACGGGAACAATATGGCTGCTTGCGCTCAGTCGCTCCGTGCCGGATTCCTCAAGGCGAAGCTCTCGGATGTGAAGACCAGCAGTGCTAGAGGTGCTGTTCACATTCAAATGCCTATCGCGCGCCTTGCAGCATATCAATTCGCCTGCGCCGATGCATATTGTTCATGGGCAACTCCGCATGGAAAACTTGTCGTTGAGGTTAAGGGGTTTTCAGTGGAGCAAAAAGCGAGAAAGAAGATCCTCATGTTGGTCATTAGACATTCGCTCTCACAGTCCGCGACAGGGCCATCCCGGAAGACCAACCCAATTCGAGAGGTATTCTTCCGCCGTTCGCTGCGAGCTATTGAAGAGCTTCAGACGATGGATGAAGGAAAACTTGCCGTTGCTGTGCAGGGTCCTACCGACTACAGCGTATTGGTGTCCGCGCTCGCCTCGGAAGAGGCTCTAGCGAGCATTCGGGACCGCGACCCTTTGGCCGGCGCTCGTCTTCGAGGCATCGAGGCAAAGCGAAAACTCCTGGAATCGGAAGGAGCCCCTCTGTCGTCGGCACAAGCGGCCAAATTGCTCAAAATCTCACGGCAAGCTGTCGACAAACGCCGCCGGGAGAACAAATTACTTGGTTTAGAACTCGGCAAGAAGGGATATCACTATCCTCCCTGGCAGTTCGATCTGCGGGGCTTGGAACAGATCCTCACTGCTCTCGGTAGGCGCGATCAATGGGAAAAGCTCAGTTTCTTTCTGAACCCGAGCGCCATTCTCGGCGATCGTACTCCACTGACGGTTCTCCGAGGCGAGAAGGACCATCTCCCAGACATTGTCAATGCCGCGGTCTCTTATGGAGAACAGGGAGGATAGATGTACGCATGTTCAATCCACCCCCGGCCGACTTGAGCGACCGAGAGCCGCTGTTCCATGTCGCCTCGACGACTGAGTTCTGGTATCGGAGCCATCGAGGGGGCAACTCTCCTATTTATTTTGGCAAGAGCCAAACGCATCGGTGGGACTCGCCCGACCGCGATTTCGGCGTCCTCGACCTCGGCGGGGATGAATACAGTGCCCGATCGCTCATCCATGCGAGACAATTGGGGCCCGATGTTGCAGCCGCCCGAATGACGGCCGGCGACGACCTCGACGTTTCGGAGCACAGGCTGGAAGAGAAAATCGCAACCGACGCATGTTCAAGAACCGTGTCATGGAGATTGAAACGAAGTGTCGGATCACCGGGGTTTCCAATCCCGTCCATCTTTTGCCCAGCCAATTCAAACCTGGCGCGATTCAAAGAACGAGCAGCGCTTGGACGGAGAAAACGGCCTGCTATAGACGCCCAGCATTGATCATCTGTTCGACCGCGGGTTCATCGGTTTTGAGGACCCCGACAAGCTCATCATTTCCCCAGTTGCGCATCTTGCTTCCCTCCAGCGCATGGGCATCGAAACGCAGACAGTCGCAAATGTCGGTGGCTTCACGGAAGGCAGCGGAAGTTTCTCGACTTCCACCGGAATGCGGTCTTGTTGAGAGCGGAGCGCTAAGGATGGCAGCATGGATTGATCGCCGTCAGTAAGTCACTAGTCGAACCTTGAGACATTCACCACCACAGCAGCACTTCATTCCTAATGGCAGAAATTCAAGACTTGCTCCGCTCCCATGACGAACTGCGTGCCCCGCTCATTATCGCCGGGAAGCGAATCAGGCAGCTCCAGTTTTGGCGCAAGGGCGACAGTGTACTGGGGAAGCTACGCGACGTGCTTCGTGAGGCCCGTACGATTCGGCGGCGTTTCCAACAGGATTAACGGGATGGCTGCCCGGCGTGCAGCTTGAATTGGATGGCCATTATCGACTTGAGCCCTCGCCATGCTGTCCGAAGGCCCTGCTCGAAGAGTCGAGTTACACGCCGAACCGCGGTCTGGTGCGGCGATGTTTCCGTATTCTCAACGCAAAGAATATCGGGCTGACGATCACGCTTGGGGATATCACGGAGGAGGAGTTCCGCGTGCTGGAACTGATCGAATCGGAACGCTAGGAGCAGATCAAAAGCGGGGCTGGCTGCTCTGACCAGTCTCGGGAGCCTTTCATTTCACCCTGCCGACCACGCCACACAGTTCCGAGGGTCGGGCCTACATCACCTGCAGTCGGGTTGGTCGGCGGACCTGCTCATTTTGAATAGATAAGGTTAAAAGCTAATGGCAAAAACCAAAGCAGAAGAAGGTAGTACCAGATGAAAAAGCGCCACAGTCCTCCAAACCACAGCGAGAATGTTCTCCGCCAAGACATCGAAAGGGCAGTCCGAACCAGTGATAAGTAGGACCTCACACATCCGAGAAAGAGGGCCCATCCAATCACGGATGCTGCGCACGCCCACCACGGCAACACGGTGAAAGCAAGTGAATGTGCGCGGGTATCTACCGGATTTGGTTCGATCAGCGGCATCAGAGGGCGAAAAGCAGATATATCAGGAGCGCAGCTGCCAGAATAGGGATTCCGACAATAACCAGCTTCTTCAAGTCGAAGGACGAAAAACGCGAACGGGTTAAAATGTTTTCAAGGAGGGCGTGATGAAGATCACCGCGACAGCACGTTTCGACGCAGATAGGCTCTTGCCCTTTTAGAGGCCCCATAAAGAACAGCCTAGTTGTGCAGCCAAGTAAGTAGGACAGGCCTCCGATTGCCTCCGGTTCGTCCAGGCAAGTCGGAGATTTGCCCTACTGCGCCGGCAACTTCGATTCCCTCTTCACGCGCCCCTGCAGCGCGTCATCCAGCAAAACATGATTGGCTTCCAATGTTTCCCCTAGCACCTGATCCAGCGCCACACGCGCGCGCGCATAAGCAGCACGGGCCTGTGTTTCGGCCACTTGCGCGCCGAGCAGAGCCGACCGCGCGCCGACGACATCCGAAATCTGCGCCGCACCGAACGAAAACATCTGCTGTTCTTTCTCAAGCAACTGTTCTTGCAGTGCTCGCGAATCGACGGCTTGCGTGTACCTCGCCCTGGCCTGCCGCAGCGCGATCACGTCGTTCGAAATATCCACCACAATCTGATTCATGTTTCTGCGCTCTACGAGATCGCCTTGCCGCATCGTCAACTCGTCGATTCCAACGTCACCCTGCGCCTGCCGGTTGAGTAAAGGGATGGAGAGGTACGCCGTCGCACTCAGGTTGTAGAAATTCCTCCTGAACACCTGTCCCAAAGCGGTTCCCAGCCCGCCAATGTAATAATTAGAAGCCCCGCCACCCGGTATTGGCACGCCCGCCTGCCCGACGTCCGAAGTCGAAAGACGAGTTCCGAGGGTCGGCAATAGCGTATTGATCGTACCCAACGCGTTGACTTCCTGGCTTTCGTCATTAATCTTATTCAGCACGATGTCGGGCCGCTTTGCCAACGCCCGAGCCAGCAGGTCTCGCAAGCGTGGCAACTCCTCGTTTGCGGGAACTTCCGCCTCGTCTAGAGGAACGATGGCCACGGCGTCAATTAGCGGGTCCGCAGTACCATTCAGGCTGATCGCATTTTTCAGCAGACTCTCTTGCTGCTGAACAGATACCTGGGCGATCGCCAGTTCCTGGCCGCGAGTGGCTGCATCGGATTCCGCGCGGTAGATATCCGCCCGAGCCTCGGCACCCAATGCAATCTGCTTCTTGGTATCGTCCAGGAATTTCCGCGCCGCTTCTAAAGCGCGCCGGCGTACCCGCAGTTCATCGTCAGCTGCCACCAGATTCCAATAAAGATTCAGAACGCTCGCCACGGTATTCAGCAACTGCGAGCGGTACGACTCGCGGGCGGCCTTGATTCCCAGTTCGGCGGCCGTGATGAAACGGCGATTCACGGCAATTCCGAAGCCTTGCAGGAATTGTTGACGAACCGTGATTGCCACCGTCGGAAAAACTGAAGGATTTATATAGTCCGAGGGTGCATTCTCCTTCTGATAGGATTCGTTCCCCGTCACCTGCACCGTGCCGCCTGTGAGCAGCCCTTCCTGGACGAAAGAGTTGAAGAAGTGACGGCTTATAATCAGCGCGTTGGTTTGACTGATGGTGTAGTTCGATTGCGGGAAATCAAAATGCTGGAACGCAGTTTGGTTCTGAAAGACCGGATCCAGGTTCGGCGTAATCGGGCCTAGCTGTTGAACCTGTCCGCCTGACCCTCCGCCGGACCCTCCGTTGGTCTGCAAGAGTCCCGTGGACTGCTCGCTTCCGAGAACTCCTTGCCCGCTGGTTACCTCATTCTGGGCTATGTTCTGGGTGGTAACCCCGCGCAAGGGACCGCCGGCTTCCTGTCGCTTCAAGTTCCATTCGGCGGTCAACGGTCCATAGCGGTCTATTTCGAGATCGATGTTGTTTTCGATTGCCAGAGCGATCGCGTCTTGCACGGTCAAATAAAGCTTGCCGCCGCGAATCAATCCATTGAGCCGGCCTGAATTCGTCAGTCGGACAGGTGGAACACGTGTGGGCAGGTAAGGCCGTATGACAACTGGTACGCTGGGCTTTGTTACCACCTGCGGTGATTCCTGTGCGGGTAGTGGATACGCCGCGCACGCCCAAAAGATCAAAATGGACAGGACTTTTTGTAGGGATCGGCTCATTGCTTCACCCCCTGCGGAACACTAGCCGGTATGGAGGATTCCCGCTCCACGCGCCCCGCGACAACTTCCTTCATGGAAATGCCATTGGCATCCATGGTTTGGCCCAGCGCCTCGTCGAAGGCGATCTTGGCGTGAGTGTAGTTCGCCATGGCTTGAATTTCCGCGTCTTGCGATGTCGCCAAATCGCGCTGCGCCTGCACCACAGCCGGGATGGTCGATTCGCCGAATTTGAACCGATTCGTCTCCGCGGCCAGCGTTTCCTCAGACAGCTTGCGCGTGCCAACGGCCGTCTCATATCGGGCACGAGCTTGTTGAAGACCAATAATGGCGTTCTTGACGTCCGCGCGGATCTGGTTCACGAACTTCTGAAGCTGCAACTCGCCCTGCCGCACCAAGAGCTGATCGAGCGCGTAATCGGCCTGAGCTGAGCGGTTTCTAATATAGACGTTCAAGGAGAGCCCGGCTTGATAATTCGGAAAGTGATGCAGAATTAGCTGGTCGAGCAGATTGCCGTATCCCCCCACCACCGCTGGCGCAGGTGGGCCGCTGCTCCCGTTGTAGAGGGAATTTATGGAGCCGGTCAGGCCCTGATTGTTGAGGTCCACGAAAACGTTCAAGGTCGGCAGCAGAAGATTCCGGGTGCCGACCGCATTCATTTTGTTGCTTTCGATGTTGATTCGCGCCTGCTCCAGTTCCGGCCGCTGATCCAGCGCTTGCGAGATCAGTTCCGTTGTCGGCTTCAAATCCTCTTTCTCGGGCACCACAATCTTGTCAAGCGGAATGATGTGGACTTCGTCCAGCCACGGGCTCGCCACTCCATTTCTGCTCAACGCGTTCTTCAATACGATCTCCTGTTGGGCCACGTTGGTATGAGCAATCAGCAGATTTTCCTTGGACGACGAAACCTCAGCCTGCGCGCGAGTAACTTCCAATTTGGGGAGTGTCCCCAATTCAACTTGATGCTGATTTCCCTCCAGCAGCTGCTGTGCCGTCGCTAGCGCTTGTTCCCGGATGCGCACAGAGTCGTTAAAGCTCACCAGGTCCCAATACAAATTCAAGACGGCTGAAATCGTCGTGGTGGTTTGGCGTTTCAGTTGGAGATCGCTCACCTTTTGATTGTTCTTTGCCACCCGAATAAAACGGTTGTTCACGGCAATGCCGAAGCCCTGCAGTAGGGGTTGCGTTATCTGGAGGTCGAAAAATCCGCTCGTGTACGGGTTTAGTGCATAGTCGGGACTGTTGATCGCGGTTCGGACGCTGCCGAATGTGAACGCCACATTGGTCCCCGGCGTGAAACTTTGGTTGTACCCCGCATAATAGGTTCGTGTGTCCTGCAATAAAAATGGCACTCCAGACAGCAGTAGGTTACTCTGCGGGGTTGTGAAGTGCCCAAAGTTGGCTTGGGCAAATAGGCTGGGATCGAGGTTCGGGGGCTGCGGGTTGGATGTAAGGACGTAACCGCCGCCAGAACCAACGCCTGAGCCGGTGTCCGGCAATCCAACCGCGCCCGAAGTGACGCCGGTCAGGCTTACGCTTTGCGGCCCCAAACTGATTGGCAGGCCCACGCCTCGCAAGGGGCTCCCGCTCTCAGCTCGACGCGTAACCTCTCGCGCCAGATATGGCGCGTACCTCTGGATCGCGATGTCGAGATTGTTCTCCAGCGTCACCGCAATCACATCCTGCACCGACAAATACAAATTCCCCCCACGCACCAGCGACTCCAACCGCGGCGTGTTCGTCAACACTGCGGGCGCAATGATCCGGCGCTGGATGTGGAACGGCCTCAGAAGTGGCCCTATAATCGGCGGTTGCTTCGGTTCTTCAATGGATACTTCTGGCGTCTGCGCCCAGCACATCAGGCTGGCGCAAAGCATGGGAGCGAGTCTTCGAAAGTAGCTCATTAATAGAATCCTAATTGACGGCAGCCGCAAAGCGCTGACCGAATCATTTCCTTATAACGACGTTCGCCATCCATGTGCAATTCGCCTTCCACGTGAGCACCGAGGGCAGACGGCGTTTTCAAGTGTGTTTCCAAGTAGATACAGCGCCAGAAATCCACTCCGTCGAACCTACTGTCCGATTTCGCTCAACGCTGTCCCGGATTTGCTAAAGAGCGCTGCGGTGCAACCCGTACACCCTCGGACTATCGCACTGCCAGAGAATCGCTCCTACGAAACGAGGCACCTAATTCACAAATGACTATGTCCCCGAAAACTCCTCCAAACGACACTGGAAAGATTCCTCAGTTACGACTGGCTGAAAGCGTCCTCGTGGGTGACCGAGATCGTCGATTCGACCCGATTCGCTGCTCGATCTTCATCGGATTCCACGGTAGGTCGTTACTCGCAAAGACATCCGCGATCTGCACGTTCAAGCCCTCGCCAGCCGCATCCCATAGCCGTTGGTCGCGCGCAGCTGTTTGATCTCCTCTTGCCGGATAATTTTCAATCCTGAACACGAGAGGTTATGTGCAAAAATAGTGCCAGGTTCCCCAGGGCACTTCCCAGAACCAGCTGACATGAGGGCCGAACGTGCGTGGCTAGGTAAACGTCTCAAGGAAGCTCGACTGTTTGCTGGCCTCTCGCAAAATATGGCTGCCAAAGTCCTTGGTGTACCGCGGAGCACCATATCCCTGATAGAGTCTGGCAAGCGTAGTTTAGATGTTTTAGAATTCAAAAAGCTCGCTGCACTCTACCAGCGGTCGTGGAGCTACTTTGTTCGCGAAGAGCAGGTTTTCGATTCTTCTGTACTGCCGCGCGATGTCGAACAGTTAGCTCGCATTGCCGCGACCTTTACGCCACAAGATCTAAGCGATCTTATACTGTTCGCCCAATTCCTCAGTTCTCGTGTTGAACAGAAACGTTGAGCCTAAACTGACCTACCTCGATCATCAGGCCGCCGCCCACGTCGGTCTCAAGAACTCCGACCAGAGGCGGTAATGTCCGAACACCCACACTTCCAGCGCCGCGTAAACTTCTGTGAGGTGTTCAACCCAATCTATCGCTGTCTGGAGTAGGCGCGTCCATGCGTGGCCGCGGCGCCCATATCGGAATCACGGCCTCGCGGCCAGCGCTACTTTAGCATCGGTCCCCTCGCACCGGCCGTCCCTATTGGGAAGATCATAAACCGGCTGCGCGCCAGACGCGGCGTGATTGCTGTGCGTGCGGCCATTTCATTTCCCCGCCTGGCTTGCATTGGTCATCGTTCTAGCCATCGGTGATCACCTTACAGCTATCAAAGGATCTGCATCTTCCAACTCTTCAATCGCTGCCAATGAGCTGTGATGTCTGCAACATCCATAGGCGAACCATTCGCACTGCTCGTGCAGAAGGCACTCTCATACCGAGCAATTCAGATGGCCTCGGGCAATTACACGACCTAAGGTCTAACCCACCGGAAGTTAATTCGGGTTACTTGTCGGGAACGACAGCTCCCAATCGGTTTCGTTCAGACCGCCTGCGTTTTGGCGATGGGTGATTGAGCGCCTTTTTTAGTTGGGAGCCGTAGAGCGAGCACGGACTGGCTTTGTGGCATACGGAGCGTGGAATGAATCTTGCATCGCCAAAGGATGGGCAACCGCGCTCGCGTCTTTTATAGAGGAGCTGCTGAATATCACAAGAAGCTCGCTCGGCGTGATACAAGACCTCGTCTTGCTTGAAATCTCCACCCATGATAAACTCAATCGAAAATCGTATTTAACGTGCGGCTGGAGACAGCATGATAATTGAGGGTTGCGTACCAAGACTAGAATCACCGACCAGAGCTCAATTCACTGAAAGGTTCATGAATCCCCAAACGCCCGTCATCATCTCGGGCGCTACCAAACACTGGAAAGCACATTCGGCCTGGACACTCGATTATCTGCGACTGAAAATTGGTCGCAAGCAGATCCGCGTGAAGGAATCGGCGACCCATCTTCATCCAGATCTTTTCTCCAATATACCTAGTCGCTACAGGGAATCGGAGTTTAGCGAGTACATCGACTTAGTTGCATCAAACAGTCCCGAGCGCAACAAAAGATACTTAAGTGGTGACGAAATCAGGATCTTATCAGACTATACCAACGTCGATCCGACGTTTGGACTGCTCCGTGACGATTTCGAGACGCCTGGATACTTCGATCGCGAACAGATTAAGACGATTGGATTTTGGTTGAGCGCTCAAGGTGTGGTGGCCTCGTTGCACTACGACGGTGACGGTTGCCACAATCTTAACGTACAAGTGAAAGGCAAGAAGCGAGTACTCCTCTTTTCACCAAGCCAGGTCTTGTATCCTTTCAGTGGACTCACCTCCGTGGGCCCGCAGAATTTTAGTCAAGTTAATATTGTCAACCCCGACGAAGGACGCTTCCCAGGGTTTCGATCTGTCCGATGCCTGGAGGCTGTCATAGAGGAGGGTGACATGTTGTTCATCCCTTCATATTGGTACCATTCGGTGTTTCACCTAGGGGACTTCAACATCAACGTGAATTTCTGGTGGCCACCGGATCATTTCCAACTGACCAAGACTTCATTTAGAGCTACATTCTTAGGACTTTTGGGCAGCGCATTGGCTGAAGGAAGACCTTTTGCAAATCCCTCGGAGATTAAGGACGCGATTCAAAACCTCTCGCCCGACACCAAACGCCTGCTTCAAAAAATGGAAATTCTCATTTCTCAGCAGTACCGCATTTAGCGGTCGTCAAATGCATAGTGAAGTTTTTCCGAAGTTGCCCGGAGTTCCATTGAAAGTTAGCGACTCTCAACCCTCGGCTCGTTAAGGTCGGGGTTGTGAGTCACGACCTTCTATGGACTGCCGTCCAATCTCCTTTTTCAACACTGGCCCTCGTTTTGCAATCGACGGTTTACACTCGTCCTCTGAATTCGGGCTTGGTTCTCGGAAACTTCAATTCTAGCAGCCCGTGTCTAACATCACTTCCTCCCAGGGATGTTTCAGCATAAAATCAGTCATGGCGATGGGGACGAGGAAGTGTAGAACTGTGGCTGAATCTGCATTGGCCTGTCGTGTCGATTCTATCGTATACGGAACAGTGATCATCGGGCCGAGGCTGCATTGTTGCGCATTCCGATGATGTCGATCAGTCAATCCGATTTGATGCCGATCAGATCGGAGCGAAGCGACGCAAGGCTCTCTCAGTGTGAATCAGTGATCGGCATCCGTCAACAGTTTTGTTCGGTTTGAGACTTTCCGGCCGGGCTCCGGCGCAGTAAATTGGTGTGCGGCGCTGGCCGCAGTGGAGCCCTGCGCCGCGGTTTCTGCGGCGCGTTTAGGGCGGAACGGAGGCCAGTGCCGCACACCGGCCGACATTTTACTCACCCTCCTTGGGACCACGATTGCCCTTCTTCTTCCGCATCGATTCTCCCTGTAGCTCGATCCGGTGGGCGGCATGCACCAGCCGATCCAGAATACTGTCGGCCACCGTGGGATCACCAATCTGCGCATGCCACTTCGCCACCGGCAACTGGCTGGTCAGCAGCGTCGACTTCGTCAGATATCGTTCATCGCAGATCTCCAAGAAGGCACGCCGCTCGGTATCGGCCAACGGCGCCATCGCCCAATCGTCGACAATCAGCGCGTCCATGTGCCCGGTCAATGTAGTTGCTTTCCCGGTCTCGTAGGAGCGCGCATGCGAAGCCAGCCACGCAGTGAAGTGATCGAGGAGCAGCACAGGGATGTCTTGGCAGAGATCGACCGCAATCGACACTTTTATCCCGCGTATTTGCCGCACCCGTTGGTGGAACTCGTTTCCACCGAGTCGGTACCTATTCAGGCTGCGGACATCGCAGCAAGTTTGGCTAGGGAACTCTGGAACAGGAATGGTCTACCGCATTTGGTCTGCCGATTCGAATACGTTGAATTCAACGGCGAAACGCTTTCCGAGAGCCGGGCCGAGGCGTACGAAGCGATTTTCAGAGCAGCCCCTTCGTCCAACTGAAGTCCAGCACGAGCCGCTGACTGTCTCACGCCGAGTTGCGTGGACCACGTATCCGATCGCAGAAAATCTTGTACCAAAATTGTACTTCCGATCGGCTGGACCACCGTTTTCAACGGCTGCAACGTGTTGAAAAACAAACAAGTCCAGTCTTCTTAATCCCGCGCGCCTGAGCGAATCCCACCCTCACAGCCAGATTGAAATAAGTTACCTTCCGGACCTGCGAAACTAATCGAGGGAATTGAGATGCGCGTGCCCGCTATGGAGTGGGACGCACAACGGCCGGTAACGCTCCCGGGTCTAATGAGCGAGCAACGCGAAACCAGGCGCTTGATCATGGCGTTCATCTGGTGTGCAGGCGATGCGGGGGGGATTGAATTAGGCGATCCTCAGTCTTTGCAATGCACGTTGCCGAGCGTCACATTCCGAGATGATCCCGAACGCACTGGTTTAGTCTATTAGCGTATGGCATGCGTTCCCTAAAGCGGTCTTCCGATCCTGCCGACAAACTGAGCCACATACTCGTGACGAACCCAAGGAAAAAGCAGCGACAAATATAATGAGCATATTGACGGATTAATGCGTTTTGTGGTCGGTCACGCACGGATAGGAAGCTTTCCCGCGCCGGGACCGAGCTTGGGAGCGGATCCTCTTCGCGATCAACCAATACAAAACGCAGAGAGCGGCAATCTGGCTAAGCCCAGAGTGCCAGAGGTCCGACATAGCCAAAGCAAACAGCGAGATTTAACAACCAAATAGATCCAGGCAAGGTCGCCCGACGGCCTAATCTGACACGGCCACGTGCGTGTGGCGATCTTTTTTGACTCTGGCCCGTTGCGTTAGTATAGGTCGGGATCATCGAGGTCGGGCTTAGGACGAGACTCCGACAAACCTGCAGAAATCGGCTTCAGTGAGAATCCGGTAAAAAGATGCCGGCCGATTTCACGTGGTTCTTGTTCGTTTCGCGACTTCGGCCATGATTCCATAGTCCTGGCAGTCGCCGGTGCCTTGAGATCAGCATATGGAAGAGAGCCGAAGAAAGCGTTCGGTAAGGATGCAAGGTTTTCTGATTACTCCTATCGGATATATTCAAATTGCAAAAGAGCAGCGAAAACTTGTCAAGTTTAGCGATCGCGCCGCAGCTCATCAGGGCGACGCGATGCCATTTCAGTGCCGTTCGTTATACACGAGACCATGCTGTCTTCCTTTCAGCCCGTCATCGCGCCTGAAATGTGGTGCAAGTACCCGGATTATCGCGCGCTCAGAGTTTTTGCGGCCGGTTTTTTCGCTTCTTCCGGAAACTCTGCACCGCATAACGTGCCTAGCTCCGGCTTGGATGGAACTCACCTTGAATCCTGGCGAGCTGCTGTTTCGCAAATTTGGCGCCGATCCAATGAAGACCCCGTCTTCTGTAGAGTCCCCTGGAAGAGATTGCGAAGCACAAGTTCCCTGCTGGCGAATCGATCTTGTTGTCAATCTTACAATGACGTGCATGTTCGCTTCGATGCATCGTTTGGAGCCGAAGATTCGTGCAGTAGTAAGGTAGGTAAGGCTTCTTTGATCATGAACCATTTAGAGAAGGCCAAATCTGGCCAGCCAAGATACATGAAGCTTTGGTTTTGAGAGACGAAAACGGAGAGGTTTATGAAAACCAAATTGAGCATGTTGGATAAAGAGCGATTGCTCAAACTAGCAACGTCATTCAATCTCAAGGGTAAGACTTTGACGTTGCCAGCAATCACGATAGCCGAGCGGGGCGAGCAGGTTTCACTTTCGTTTGCACAACGGCGGTTGTGGTTTTTGGCGCAGATGGAGGGTGTGAGCGAGGCGTATCACATACCTTTTGGGGTGCATGTGAGTGGG
>Ga0302326_10020170_pt1 | contig 13733 bp, 13 predicted proteins | sample Palsa_T0_3_FD_202264 | JGI IMG/M metagenome (GOLD analysis project Ga0302326, IMG submission 202264) | Peat permafrost microbial communities from Stordalen Mire near Abisko, Sweden - Palsa_T0_3 | ecosystem: Environmental > Terrestrial > Soil > Palsa > Peat permafrost | place: Sweden: Abisko... | reverse complement strand
CCGCCGGACCGGGCGCCAAAAAACCGCCGGCTCCTTGCGCCGGCCGGATTGGCGCCCAACGAGGCGGCCATGAGGCATCAACGCCCCGGCAGTGTGGCCTCTTCCAATTGCCGTTGAGGCTAAAGGGAGAAAACTGTCTGGCTCACGGCGAAAGCGAGATGTCCTTCCACACGATCTGGTTGAGGGGATTTTCCCGCCAGCCGCCAACAGCTGGCGCGCCTCAACGGGATCCAGCCGGGGCGTCCCAGTAATGTGGATTCCGCGCGACGACAATGACCTGGTTCTGCCGCCAGCGGCTCAGAACAAAGGGCCCGTTGGACACCAGGTTCCCCTCACGGGTCCAGCCCGTGCCGCGCTGGTGGACGCCTCGGAATTTCTCGAGCGACGGCCGATACACCGGCAAGAACGGCGAACCCAATCCAAGCATGCTTAGGAAGAAGGGCGTTGGATACGTCAAGCGGACCACAAACGTGCGAAGGTCAGGAGCCCTGAGCCCGAGCTTCGACAGATCGGCATCGTGGCCCAAAGAATAGGCCTCTGCTCCCACAATCATAAATCCGAAGCTCGACTCCTCAGCAGCGAGCGTCGGCTCTCAAATGGCAGGTTCCAAGCCGCGGCGCAATGGCCGCTCTCAGGCCGACCTCACTTTGCCCGTGGACTGTCGCACCACGAGCAGGGGCTTCACGAGGCGAAGGGTCTGATTGCGCTTCGCACTGCTTCCAACGCGACGCAGCACGAAAGCTCCCGCCTGTTGCATGCACGATTCAATCTGCTGGTCGACCGTCGTCAGGCAAGGCCGCGTCATCATGCAGACCGGAAGGTTGTTGAATCCCACGATCGACAGGTCCTCGGGCACCCGGAGTCCGTGCGATTGAAACTCGATCAGGGCTCCGATCGCTATGTCGTCGTTGACCGCGATAAAAGCCGTGGGCATGTCCCGCCGGCCGAGGAAACCCCGCGCAAGCATGCAGCCATACTCGAAATGGTCCGCGCCGTGAGCCCAGGCCTGGGGCGGGTCCAGCGACAGCGTGCAGCGGGCCGGATCGAGTCCCTTGCGCGCAAGGCCAGATCGGATGCCGGAGAGCCGATCGATGATCGATTGGAAAATTCCCGAAATTCCCAACAGTCCGAATCGTCTGTGCCCAAGATTGAGCAAGTGGGTCGTCACTTCATCCAGGGCCCGCACGCGGTCAAGGCTCACCGTGTCGGCCTCCTCAATCCCGGGGTTATCGACGACCAAGTGCGGAACGCCGAAACGCCTCAATTCCCCGATGCGCAACCGCAGCTCGGTCGTGATGAAGTGGCCGATGAAGACCACCGCGCCGACCCTAAGGGAGCATAGATGGCGGACGATGGCCCGGCTGGCATTAGGCTCCACCACCTCGATCAGAGTGTCGTAACCGTGGTCGCGGAGATATTTTTGGAGCGAAGCCACCTTGGCGACGGCTGTGGGAGTCAGCAGGTTCTCCATGCACACGCCAATCATAGCCGGCTTTTTGCCCCGCAAATGAAGGGCATGCGCATTCGGCGTGAACCCCGTCTCCTCGATGGCCGCGTTAACCCGGGTAATCGTCGATTTCCGCAGGCCCGGCTGGCCGTTCAAAACCCGCGATACGGTGCTTCGGGACAGCCCGACCAACCGGGCGAAATCGGCCGTTGATCGAATCTTGGGATAGTCGGTTGTCGAAGTGGGCACAGCAGCCGTTGCCCTTTCGTAACGACCCTCGGAAATAAATCGATACGAAACCATTCAACGACTCCTAAAAGGGATTTTAATCGCCCCAGCCGCCTCGCGTCCCTTGTCTCGTCGAGCTACACGATGCGTTCCTCTTCAAAGAAGCCGCCCTCTCCGCCACCCGCGGCCGAAGAGTTCGAGGGCACCCTCCAGTTTCGCTCCGGCGGCTCCGCCTTCATCTTTCGGGATGTGGCACGGACCCAACCTGCCGTCCAGATCGGGCCGGAAGACACGGGAGTGGCTCTGCCCGGAGACCGCGTCGCAGTCCGGGTCTATCCCGGTTCCAGCGGCCGCCGTCCCGGCGAAATGCAGGGCCGGGTCACCCGCGTCGTCGAACGGGCTCGTGAGAGCATCGTCGGGGACCTCAGGCGATCCGGACGAAGCTTTGCGGTGATTCCGGATGATCCCCGCTTTTCCAGGGAGATCCTGGTCGCCGACCCTTCCCGCTCAAAGAGCCAGCCCCATCTTCAACCCGGCGACAAGGTCGTTGTCCGGCTGCAGGAGTGGAAGCAGCGCAGCCAGCCGATCACCGGCGAAATTATCGAGCGCCTCGGCCGGACCCACGAACCGCGCGCGGAGCTCTTAGGCGTCTTCGCCAAATTCGGTCTCGAGGTGGCCTTTCCGCCCGCGGTCGAGCGGGAGGCAGCCGCCCTCCCCGCTCGAGTCCAGGCCCGGGACGTGACCGGTCGGGTGGATTTCCGAAAGATTCCCACTTTCACGATCGATCCAGACGACGCGAAGGACTTCGACGACGCACTCTCGTTGGAGGAAATGGAAAACGGCGAGGTGCGGATCGGCGTTCACATCGCCGATGTGTCCTCCTATGTGCGTCCCGGCACCGCGCTTGACCAAGAAGCGCAGAGGCGTGGCAACTCGACCTACCTGGTGGGCACCGTCATCCCGATGCTCCCGGAAAAATTGTCCAACGGGCTCTGCTCCCTGGTGGAGGCCGAGGACAGGCTGTGCAAGGCAGCCTTGTTCACCTTCGCGCCAAATGGGAAGGTCCGAGAGACTACCTTTGCCAACACGGTGATCCGCAGCCGGAAGCGCCTGACCTACAAGCAGGCATACGCCCTCCTCTTCGAAGAAGACATGGAGCGCGTGCGGCGCATGCCGTTGCCGCCGAAGCATCAGACTGGATCCACCGGGAGGTCATTGCGGGACCTCTCAGCGTCGGAACTTTCCGATTTGCAGGGCTGGATTCGCCGCCTCTGGGATATCGGGCGGCGGCTGCGCGCCGACCGAATGAGTCATGGAAGCCTCGATCTCGATATGCCGGAGACGAAGATCTTCGTCGACGAAAAGGGCTTCGCCGACCGCTTGGAGCGCATTGAGCAGGATGAGAGCCATCAGCTGATCGAGGAGTTCATGCTTCTTGCCAATGAGGCGATAGGCCGCCTCACGCGCGCCAAACGCCTCCCTTCGCTCTACCGGGTTCATGACGATCCCGATCCCGAGAAGCTGGAGGAATTCCGGGAATTCACAGCGACTTTCGGCATTCGGGTTGGCGATCTCACCACCCGTTCTGAAGTCGCAAAGCTGCTGGAGACCCTGAAAACCCATCCGCAGGGGTACACCCTTCGATCGCAGTTTTTACGCAGTCTGAAGAAAGCGGCCTACCGTTCGACAGCCGATGGGCACTACGGACTGGCGAAGCGCGACTACACCCATTTTACCTCCCCAATCCGCCGCTATGCGGATCTCGTCGTGCACCGCGTGCTCGGAAGCTATATCGCCCGGACCGAGGGAAGCGACCCGCGGGCTGCTGGTGGCGCCGGATATGACGCCGCGCGGATGGGCAGCCTCGCCGACCACCTGAGCCTCACGGAGATCAATTCAGCCGACGCAGAGCGGGAGAGCGTGAAGATCAAACTCCTCGAGTTCTTTGAGCGCGAGCTCCACCGCCAGCCTCCGACCCGCTTCGCTGCGATTGTCACGGACGTCCGTCGCCAGGGCCTTTTTGTCGAGCTGACCGAATCGATGACCTTCGGCTTCGTCGCCGCCGACGCGCTGGGCGACGATCGGTATTTGCTCGATCCAAGCGGCTCGGCCTTCGTCGGCAAGCGCCACCGCAAACGCTTTGAAATTGGCTCCCGGCTCGAGGTGACCGTCGCGCGAGTGGACCGCTTCAAGCGTCTGATTGATTTTAAAGCGGCGGCGGATTCCTAGACGCGGTCTACTGCCCAGGGGGCATGGCTAAATATGCCCTCTGGGCAGTAGACCGCGCCTAGGAATCGAATTGGGTTATATTCCCTAGCCCACCCGGAAGCGACCCAGGCTAATAGAAGGGGGAATCCATCCCCGATAACCTCAAGGGATCAGATCAGAAGCCCGCCAGCCCACGCCCCGAGGGCACATTTAGCCGTGCCCTCGGGGCGCGGGCTGGGGGCGCGGCACCCCTTGCGATTTCGACGCTCCCCGTCTAACCTACGAGCCTCCACCATGAAACATTATGATTTCTCCGCCAAGTTCCGCGTTCTCTATGATCAAGCGGTCGGCCTTTACGCCAAGGGCCAGCGCGGCGCCGAGACCTTCTTCGATTCGGGTGACAAAGCGTGGCTAGCCGCTAACGGCATCACCGCGCAAAATATGTACGATTACGCGGAAGATCAGAATGGGTCTGGAGAGCCCGGATACGACCGAGCCCTGGGGATCGAGTTGGTCCGCCGCGATTACTTTCTAAGCGTCCAGAAGGGTGTTGCTTCGAGCCGGACTCTGGATGAGGCCTCGATGCCTCCTAAGTCCGATGCGATCAAAGGGATCGAGTGGCTGCCGCGCATCATCCCCAAGGCAAAAGCCAAGCTAAAGGGAGAGCTGCCAGCCTCTTTGATGTACTGCTGCGGAGGGGATCGTCGCTTCTTCAAGGCGAACGACATTCTGCCGGCGGAATTCCTTGGCCTGGTCTGGCGGTGCGGCGACAACGACGCCGCAATCGTGGATTGGGTAGCGGCGAGAAAAGCGGCGGCCTGATGACTTCGGGATTGCCGGCCTGCCCGGGCCGGCTGATCCTTCAGGTTGGGCGTTTTCTCTCAGCGAGATGCAAACGCTTGCGGAACTTTCCGCAGTTCGACGCGTTAATCTTGTTATTACCATGGCCAAATTCGACCTTCATGTGAACGGACAGGCACACTCGGTAGATGTGGCCCCTGAGACGCCGCTTCTCTGGGTGCTGCGTGACACCCTCGGAATGGTGGGCACCAAATTCGGCTGCGGCATTGGCCAATGCGGTGCGTGCACCGTCCATCTCGATGGGCAGCCTGGTCGGGCGTGCATCACTCCGATTGCAGCTGCGGCTGGAATGAAGGTCGCAACGATCGAGGGGCTCTCCCCGGACGGCTCCCACCCGCTGCAACGCGCGTGGTGCGAACTCGACGTCGCCCAATGCGGCTATTGCCAATCTGGCCAGATCATGTCGGCTGCCGCGTTGCTTGCCCATTCGCCAAATCCCAAGGACTCGGAGATCGACGACGCGATGGCGGGTAATCTCTGCAGGTGCGCCACTTATTACCGGATACGAAAAGGCATTCATCGGGCGGCCGAGTTGGCGGCCGGCAAGGAGTCCGCAACATGAAGACCCTACTCAATCAGGCGATCGACCGCCGGTCCTTCATCCGTTCATCCGCCCTCGCTGGGGGTGGTCTTGTCCTGGGATTCTACCTTCGCTCAGCGGGCGAAGCCTCGGCCGAAGTCGTCAAGGCCTCCGAATCGTCCACGGCGGGCGAATTTGCCCCGAATGCATTCGTCCGCATTGCTCCGGACGGCACGGTCACTGTTTTCTCGGCCCGCCCGGAAATTGGCCAAGGGATCAAAACCTCCCTTCCCATGATCGTGGCCGAGGAGCTAGGCGTCGATTGGAAGAAGGTGAAGGTCGTATCCGCTCCCTTTAGTCCCAAAGACTATGGCAATCAGAGCGCGGGCGGCAGCATGTCGACTCCGAACTCCTATCTGCCGCTGCGTCGGGCCGGCGCCGTCGCGCGACAGATGCTCATCGCTGCGGCCGCCGCAACCTGGGGAACTTCCGTCGAAGGCCTCGTGGCGGAGAACGGAATGGTGCGCGAATCGCCCTCCGGCCGGTCCCTCAGTTACGGAGACCTGGTCGCTAAGGCGGCCACGATGCCTGTCCCCGATCCGAAGGCGGTGGTCCTGAAGGACCCGGCGGACTTCAAGCTTTTGGGCTCACGCGTGGGCGGTGTGGACAATCCATCCATCGTCACGGGCCGGCCGCTTTTTGGCATCGATACCCGCGTCCAGGGCATGCTTTACGCCGTTTACGAGAAATGCCCGGTCTGGGGCGGACGGGTCGTCAGCGCAAATATCGACCACGTGAAGGCGCTTCCGGGAGTCCGGGACGCCTTCATCCTCAACGAGGCCAAAAAAGGGCTTACCGGCCTGGTCCCCGGCGTTGCGATCGTTGCGGACTCCACGTGGTCCGCGTTCGCCGCACGAACGGAACTGAAAGTCGAATGGGACGAAGGTCCCCATGCGCAGGACAGCTGGGCCGGATTCACTGCTGAGGCCCACAAGCTGGCGAACGCGTCCGCGGAGGTGCGACCGGCCCGCCGGGACGGCGATCCGGATGCGGCACTTGCCGGGGCTGCCAAGGTCGTCGAAGCCGAGTACTTCTATCCTTTCCTTTCACACACCAATCTCGAACCCCAGAATTGCACGGCGCATGTTCAGGGAGACAAAGTCGAGATTTGGGCTCCGACTCAGAACCCCGGCTCGGCCATGGCGGCTGCGGTCGATACCCTCGGCGTCCCCGAGGACAATGTGCTGCTTCACGTGACCCGAATTGGCGGAGGCTTCGGTCGGAGGCTGAATGCGGATTTCGTCTACGAAGCCGTGGCGATCTCCAAGCACATCCAGGCTCCCGTCAAGCTGACCTGGAACCGAACGGACGACCTCCAGCACGATCACTACCGTCCCGGTGGTTTTCATTTCATGAAGGGTGCTGTCGACGAAAAAGGCCGGCTGTCGGCATGGAAGAGCCATCACGTCGGTTTCGGAAGCCAGTTGGGAACCGATGATTTTCCCGCCCGGTTTGTCGCCAACTTTGAGCTGAGGACCAGCAAGATCGACAACGGCGTTCCGCAGGGACCCTGGCGGGCCCCCGGCGACTGCACCTACGCGTTCGCCTCCGTCAGTTTCGTCGATGAGCTCGCCCACGCGGCGAACCGGGATCCGTTGGAATTCGCCATGGAACTGTTCGCCGGAAAAGGAGTGCTCCCCGGCAGCGGACCGCGCGGCCGTCCCTACGACGCGAACCGGATGCACGGCGTTTTGCAGCTGGCCGGTGAGAAGTCTGGATGGGGCAAGCCTCTGCCGCCCGGAAGCGGGCGCGGAGTCGGCTACTATTTCAGCCATCTGGGTTATGTCGCGCATGTGGCGGAAGTCACCGTCTCGAAGTCGGGCGAACTGCGGGTCGACCGTGTAGTCGCCGCCGTCGATGTGGGCTCGCAGATCATCAATCTGAGCGGAGCCGAGAACCAGGTTCAGGGCTCCATCATCGATGGGCTCAATGCGGCGTGGCGCCAGGAGCTCGACATCCAGAAAGGCCGGGTGGTGGCGACCAACTTCCACGAGTACACGATGCTCCGCATCCCGGATGCCCCGAAGAGTATCGAGATCCACTTCAAGAAAACCGACAACCCGGTGACGGGGCTGGGCGAGCCCGCTTTTCCGGCGCTCGCCCCGGCCGTCTGCAACGCGGTCTTTGCGGCGACCGGCAAGCGCATCCGCCAGCTGCCCTGGTCGAAGACGGACCTGAGCTGGACCTGAGCGAGGCGTCACGAAAAGCGAGAGGCCAGTCTTCACTCGGGCGGGACAATCGCCCTCGCGGAGACCGGCCTTTCGCTTTTCTCGGTGGAGAATCTTTCACTCATAACCGCCAGCTCAATTGCCGCCACCGCCTATGGAACTGATAAATACCCAGCCGGCCTTCAGCGCCGAAATTGAATTGGGACGCAATCTGGTGCGTACGTATTTCCGTGGTCATGTGACGGGAGCGGAAATGGCGGCCGTGCTTCCCTCGGTCGACCGACTGCTCGGCCAGTTGAAGCCTGGATTCACCGTGCTGGCCGACTTGAGCGCCGTCGACTCTCTGGACCTTGATAGTGGGCCCTCTTTCTCCAAGTTGATGGACCTTTGCCGCATCCACGGTGTGGGCAAGATCGTGCGGATCATTCCAAGTCCGGCACAGGACTTCGGCATCAACATTCTTTCGATCATCCATTACCGCGGCAAGGTCCCCATCGCCACGTACAAGACGCTGGCGGAGGCCGAGCACGAGTTGGCCGGATAGGCGCATCCGAGCCGGGACGAGGATCGGCAGCGCCCAATTAGGGGCCGGAGGCAGCAGCAGGGACTGAGTCCGTCGCGCGCAAAAGCCAACCTTCTCTCGGGCGAGGGAAATTCGCCCTCGTGGAGGCTGGCTTTCTGCTAGGAGTTAAATGGCATTTGGAATACCTTGATGACGACGCAGCGCAGGGAGATCGGCCGCTTCAAGATAAGCGCGCGATTCCGCTCCAAATCGGAACACTCTAACTTCGAAATATCGGAAAATGAATGCCCACTACGAACCCGAAGCCTTACGCCGGCTGGCGGAGCAGACCCACGCTCAAGCGCGCACAGCGCTCGTGGGCGGCATCATCGGCGGCATGGTGACCGGCAGCCTTTTTGGCTATGCCGCCAGCTTGATGTTCGCCACCTCCACCTCCCTGTTGGCTCCGGGTATGGCCGTCGGGGCCGTGCTCGGTGTCGTCATGGGACGCCGTCGGGCCATGGAATTAAAACTCAAAGCCCAAATGGCGCTGTGCCAGATACAAATAGAGGAAAATACAAGGAAACCCACAGGCTCCTGACCGATGAAATTCGTCAGGAACCCCGCACTCACAAGCAAGAGGCTTGTTTCTGACGCGGGCGATTTTCCCGCCCGCGTCGGAGAACAGCCTCTGCGGGTTGATCAACCGATCGCGCCCAGCAGAAGCCTTTGCGGAAACATCCGGCCCCCCGTCTGCTCTCGTCAGAACAGCTCCCCCTGCGCCGGCGCCTCAGGTTTCACCCCGAGGTACGGTCCGTAGCGGGTCATCCAATCCTCGATCTTGTCGAGATAGTACTCCGCGTCATAGGGGGATGCCGCTGGATCATAGAGCACCAAGGGCCGCGCCCGTTGCCAGTCCGGCCCGCGCGTCCCCTGCCGTCCCATGACATAGTAGGCTACCCGCTCCCCCATCCGCGGACGCGGAACGAGCAAGAGCGCCGCTTCGGCCGAAGCGCGGCGCGGCTTGCCTCCTCCTCCAACGAAACGCTCATAGGCGTCGGGATTCTGACTGAGGGATTCGGTCTTCGCCAGTTCTTCAACGGGCAAGGATCGTGCCGCAATGCGCGACCGGTAATCGGCGGCCAGGGCGACCGGCGATTCACTGGAGGCTCCCACCAGGAAGCGAATCATGGAACCGGTAAGCTTCCGCAGGAACGGTTCTATCCCGCGCGAGCGAAGGGCGCTGCCCCGCACCGTGAGCTTGGTGCCATCGTATAGGGCATAATTCTTGGCCTTGTAGCAGAACATGGCTTGGTAGCGCCCGTCGTATTCGAGCTCGATGCCGGGCGGAAGGTCCGCAGCGACCTCTGCGAGCAGCTTCTCCGGCTCCTCGAAATGCGCTACCGATGAAAGGTAGATCCCGTCGGTGTCGGCCTCCAAGATGGTGCATCCGTGACCCGCGAGGGCGTCGATCAATCCCTGGAGAAGCTCCCGGCCGCGGCGCGTCACCTCGGCGGCGAGTTCGCCGTCGCCGAACCGGGCTCCCGAGAATCCGAGGTAGCCGTAGAACGAATTGATGAGGATCTTGAAACTTGCCTGCCGGGCCTGCGCCTCCGAGCGTTCGCCGGCCGTGGGCGCTGTCTTGGCGAGCTGCTTGTAGCGCAGCCTGTATTCGCGCAACCGCTGAAGGAGCGGAATGAATACCCCAAGGGTATCGGTCGATGGATTACGCCCGATTTGCAGCAGAAGACTCGGATACAACGAGGCCACGTCGAAATGCAGCACGTGGGTGAAGACACCCTCCTTATAGCTCCGCGTATATCCGCCTTCGAACGGCTGAATTTCCGGCGGCCGGGGACACGACTGCCGCGCGTGGTAATATTCCTCGAGAAAGAGCAGGTCGATCTTGGAGGTCGTTCCGCGCAGGGTCGCCTCTTGGAGCGTGATGGGAAACGTGCGCGTTTGTTCAAAATACGTCGGCAGAAGGAGGTCCGCGACCCCCTGAGTCTCCCTAAGGTCATCCTCCAGGTAAGCGCGAAAGGAGGGGAGATCGTTGGCAAAGGCCTCAGCGATCTTGTTCCCGTCCAAATAGGTCCGCCCGCCGCCATCTTCGTCGGTGATCCCGAAGTGGACCGCCGCTTCCTTCAGTCCAAAAGCGGTGAGTTCGCGCGTGGTGATGTCATAAAGTTGAACGAGTAGATAGGTATCTACGACCGCGCGCCCGGGAAGATCGCACCGGGGAAAATCGATCCAGCGTTCCGCTACCTTAAGCCGGCTGTTCCGAAAGCTAGCCAGTTGACCGAAACGGCCCCAAGCGGACGGGACCTTATGGCGCCGGCAACGCTTCCGCAGGTAATCCAGGTCGAACTTGAAGATATTGTGGCCTTCGATCACATCCGGATCCATCTCAGCGAGCGCAGCGTTGAGCGCCTCGAGCAGGCGGCCCTCGCCGTCGTCACTCATCTCATCGATGATCAGCAGCCGGGGAATCCCTCCGCAACGCAGTCCGATAGCGAGGACGCGATCGGCCGGCTTCGAGGCATCGCTGAAGGAGCCATCGGCCGAGCCCGTCTCGATATCCAGCTGGCATCGGCGCAACTGGCTGAAGGACATTCCCTGATAGAGGCGCTGGCGCGTCTGAAGGAGGTATTGGCTCTCAATCGGACCGACGACGTCGGCATGTCTTCCGGACGCGCTGGCGGCAAATGCGTCGAATGCCTCCATGGATTCAGCGTGTACCAGGCCGCGGAGCGCTCCGTCGCCAGCCAAGGATTCGAGAGTGACCGACGCAGGCAAAGGCTCCTCCGGCGGCCCAGCGATCCAGGCAAAGGGCCGCAGGAATGCCCTCCTCTCTGACCTCGGTGCGGCAAAAGCCCCGTCTCCATCCATGACCGAGGAGGTGTGGACGCCGCCGTCCCCTTCGACCCAGACCCCACAAAGCGATTCTGGCATGGCCCGCGGCGCGGGCCGCTCAGAACGGCTTGAGATAGACCATAGTGGTCGCGACGATCGCCAGGACGAATACCAGGATCATCAGCGCGTCCGCATGCTGACGGCGGCGGAACGCCATTCCCGTGACGGCTGCGATTCCCAGCAGGCAGACCAGCTTGACGATGGCCCACATCGGAAAGCCCAGACGCATCTGCCCCAACATCGCGAAACCGGAGAGGATCACCAAAAGCGCCGCCACTCCCGTGATCATCAGCACCCGCTTGCGCGTCTCGGCCGGCGCGGCAAACGCGTAGAACGTGTAGCCCAGGAGGACAAAAATCGCACCCAAATGAAGGATGTGGAATGCCGGAAGGCCCATGGATTGAAGTTGGAGGAGAAAAGAAAAAGGACACCCCGCCTGTGCCGTATGCTCAAAGGCTCGAGACCTTCCTATGTGCAGGTGGGCGCCTACCCTCGCAACGTTTGCTTTCCGATTTACGGCCTAGCAGCGGCTACGGCGGACTTGGCTCCCGTAAGAATTCAAAGGCAAAGAGCGTATATTGAAAGCACCTCGAACACTGCAGGGTGTCAGGTGGGGACCATACCCTGGTCCGAGCGGTCGTCAAGGCATCCGCCAAAAGACTGCCTTCCTCCGAGGAACTACCTCCCATCGGGATAATGATCCCAATCGGGGAGCTTCAATCGCTTGCTGAGGCGCCGGATTTGCCGCGCCGTGATCGCCCCAAACAGGGCCCCGGCGAAAACGAAAACAAAGATCATCTGGGCGACCGAGGAGTAATGCCCCCGCCCGAATATCAGCCAATTCGCGACCCCATACATGACCGCGAAACAGCCTCCGATCACGAATGCCAGCGCCCCAAAACTCGCGAATATCGGCGGCCGAACCTCAATTCCCAACCGACCGAACAACCGGTAAACAGCCGGTACCCTCTGACTAGGCGTCGCCCAGACTGGACTTCTCCCGCGCTTGGGCATCTCGCTGTAGTAGTATTGAATTTTCTCCCAGTGGGTCATTGGGCCTATCGCTCTTCTTGGTACAAATCTATTCACGCGTCAAATTCAGACGCCTCAAAGGATATTCAACCCCGCCCTCCTCCGCCGCAATTTATAATTCTACGACCCAATAATGCTCGAATCCAAATGCTGGATGATCAGCTCCTGAATCGTCGCGAGAAACAAGTAGCACACGAATGCCTTGCGCACGCCCTCTTCGAGGTCGGCCATTTCAACCTCTCCCGTTTCCAGAGCTTCGTCGCCCAGGGCCGAGAGTCGGCGCTGCCGGAGATGGAGACGGATTGCCGCGCAAGCGCGAAGAATCTGCTCAGCGTTGCCATCGTCGAAGGCGACCACCCCCTCGGTGAAGAACTCGCCATGGAAAAGCGACAGGAGCGCCTTAAGGTCCCCCTCTTGTCCAGCCAGCAGTTCACCGATCCAAGCTTCTCGGAATTCCGGATCGGGGTCCGGCAGCGCGGGGGCCGCTGCGAGCGTGTGCTTCAGGTTCTCGGCCAACTCGCGAATCACCTCGAGCAGGGGTGCCACGACGGGGAGGCTCAGCTTGACTTCAATGCGTCGCTTCATCGGATTCCAGCCGGGCGGTCAGGTGCCATTGCTGCAAGGTGAATACGTAGGCTTCCGCCTTCTCGCGCAGGCCCCGCCAGACCACCGAACGGCCCTGTTCGTGGACTTCGAGCATGTGTTTGCGCGCGCGCGTCTCATCGAAACCCAACACTTTCTTAAACACCATGACGACGTATGACATGAGGTTGACCGGGTCGTTCAAGACAACCACGCGCCACCCCCCCTCCACTTTCGGGGTAGTTTCGGTTTTCGAACCCGGAACCGTATGCGTTCGGGTTTCAGGCACGGCGGTTCACGCCCTCAAACAGCGCTGGATTGGCGCTCGCGCACTGCCGCTTCGACCCTCGCTTCACACTCATCGATTCGCACTTTGAGCACATCCGGGCTGCTACGCCACTTCATTTCAATGATTCCTTCCTTAAGTCCCCGCCCCCCCAAAGTGATGCGCAGCGGAATCCCAATGAGGTCCGCGTCCTTGAACTTCACTCCAGGACGCTCGGCGCGGTCATCGACCAGAACGTCCGCGCCCGCCCGCTCGGCGGCCAAACCGATTTTCCGACCAAGTTCAGCGGCCTCCGGAAGCTGTGGGTCCAAGAGACAAATCAGCACCTGGAATGGAGCCACCGCCCAAGGCCACCGGATTCCGTCCGCATCGTGGCTCTGTTCGACGATGCCCTGAAGCGTGCGGCTGATCCCAATCCCGTAACATCCCATCGCTAGGAGGTGCGATTCCTTGTGGTCGTCGGTGAACGCGGCTCCGAAGCACTCGCTGTATTTTGTGCCAAGTTTGAAGATATGCCCGACTTCGATCCCACGGCGCATCTCGAGCGGCCGGCCGCCGATTGGGTCCGGCTCGCCCGGACGTACGCGCCGAAAATCACCGAAACGGGTGATCAGAAAGTCCCGGCCCACGTGAACATTCCGTGCATGGAAGCCGTCCCGATTCGCGCCCGTCGTGCCGGAACCGATCAGGCGGATCGCGTGATCGGCAAAGATTCCAGCCAATCCATCCGGGTTTCGAATCGTGCCGCGGACCACGCCGAGGCTGCCCGGTTTGGCACCCATGACCGGCTCGATCTCTTCAGGCGTGGCCGGCCGAACCCGTCCGAAACCGAGCGATCCAAGCTTGGCTTCCTCAAGTTCGTCACATCCACGCAGAACGACCGCGAAAGGCCGGCCATCACCCACGTAAATGAGCGTCTTGAATTG
>Ga0302326_10020167_pt1 | contig 13734 bp, 13 predicted proteins | sample Palsa_T0_3_FD_202264 | JGI IMG/M metagenome (GOLD analysis project Ga0302326, IMG submission 202264) | Peat permafrost microbial communities from Stordalen Mire near Abisko, Sweden - Palsa_T0_3 | ecosystem: Environmental > Terrestrial > Soil > Palsa > Peat permafrost | place: Sweden: Abisko... | reverse complement strand
ATAAAGACGACGCCCGGTGTAAACCATTTTTTTTAGTAGTATGCTGGAAGAAATACTTGATTACAGGAACATCACAAAAGCCTTGCAGCAGGTAATGAGCAACAAGGGCGCCGGAGGTGTGGATGGCATGCAAACGAAAGAACTCCGGGACTGGCTGGAAGGCAATTGGGTAACGCTGAAGCAAAGTATTTTAGAAGGCAGTTATCGCCCCCAGCCGGTGAGAAAGGTAGAAATACCCAAGCCACAGGGAGGGACGAGGATGTTAGGAATCCCCACCGTACTAGACAGACTGCTGGGACAGGCCATCCATCAATGGTTAAGCCCACAGTATGAGCCGGAGTTTTCAGCCAGCAGCTACGGATTCAGAGAGGGCCGCAACGCCCATCAGGCAGTGCAACAAGCGAAGGCATATCTGGAAGAAGGGAAGGTATGGGTAATAGAGATGGATCTGGATAAGTTCTTCGATCGGGTGAATCATGACAAACTGATGAGCCTGCTAGCCAAGCGCATAACCGACAAGCGAACATTAAAGCTATTGCGAAGCTACCTGAACAGTGGGGTAATGGAAGGCGGTCTGGTAAGCCAACGGGTAGAAGGGGTTCCGCAAGGGTCTCCGCTAAGTCCGCTGCTTTCTAACATTATTCTGAATGAACTGGACAAGGAGCTTGACGCAAGAGGGCATAGTTTTGTGCGGTACGCGGACGACTGCAGCATCTATGTAGGGAGTGAGAAATCGGCTTTGCGGGTGATGGAAAGTGTCACGGAATACATAGAGAAGCAGCTGAAGCTACGGGTCAACCGGGAGAAGACGCAAGTGAGCCAGCCTCAGCAAAGCACGTTATTGGGATTTTCTTTCTTCCGGAGTAAAGACAAATGGGAGATAAGAATAGCCCCCAAGTCGCTGAAACGGGTAAAGGAGAAAATAAAGGCTAAGACGAAGCGAAGCGACCCAGCCAACGCCCAAGAGAAGATTAAGAAGCTGGAAGCGGCAATAGAAGGATGGGTGAATTACTTCCGAATAGCCCGGGCAAAGAGTGCAATGCAAAGGCTGGACGAAATGGTTCGACACCGGATCAGGACGGGGATTTGGAAACAATGGAAACTACCCCGGACCCGGATCAGGAACCTCAGGAAACTAGGGGCGAGTCAACGCAACGCCGAGCGCTGGGGGAACAGCAGTTGGGGGTATTATCGAATGGGTAACCACCCGGCCCTGAGCACCACGGTTACCAACGAACAGCTTCAAAAGCTGGGTTATGTGGGATTCTCTAACTACTACCACTGGAAAACGGAACACCAGGGGAAATTATTCTAACAAACCGCCGTATAGGGACCCCTACGTACGGTGGTGTGAGAGGACGGATAGCCAACTAATGGCTATCCTCCTACTCGATTGTAGCAGGAGCGCGAGCTTGCTCGCGGCGGATGCGGAAAACAAAAAACGAAGCCGGCCCCTGGCCGGCTGAAGGTTCAATAAGGAACATTTGGCCCCCCACTGGGATCGCCGGAGTCGCCCTGCGGGCGCGAAGGCAATCCCCTCACCTCCACCGCTCTTTAAGCCGCTGACTTTTAGCGGCTTTTTATTTTGAATCTGAAATGATTATCGAACAGCTTCTTATCGACGTACGTGGCGCTTGATCAAAGCTGGAAAACGAGCCTTATTTGCTATTTGACGTTTCTTTGTAAAATCGGTTTATGAAATCATAAATGATGTGGCGGGTTTCTTCATAGAAAAAGATATTCTCGTTTGATTTTCCATATATGTCTCTGATTATCGGATGTCCAGTCATTTCCAATATTTTAGCAAAATTTATAAGTTGTTTTCGTTTTTCAGTTGAAGTTTTGAATGCTTTTAGGCTTCTATATGTTTCGAGACCCATTTCATATATCCACGGCAAATCATCTTTGTAAATACTAATTAGCATAAGGAAGGCTATACTCGGATTTTTTATTTCCATACTAAAATGCATTAGCTCCTGTAGCATCATTGGGTGCAGTTTTTTTCTTTTTCTTTTTAAATCCGGCTCAAGCCTATTTTCTATTCTCGAAGGGAGGCTTTCAAACATGATTTTCACTTCTTCAAATAGTTTGGCTATTATGTTGTCGTTAGCTTCTTGGGCACTTGTCTTGGGCGTTTTTTGTGTCTGTGCAATGATTTCAATAGATTTCTTGTGAAACTCCTGTACTAGCTGTTCCACATGGGGCTGGGACGGATCTAATCCTGGCACTTTGCGAACTAGATCCAGAACAAGTTTTGTTATCGAATCAATTGAGCCGTCATTATTTTGGAATTGAGCGAATGGACCAGTAAATGCTACACTATGTTGTATACCCATAGCAACTCCTATTACTTTCTTTCCTGATTTTCCTTTTGCAACCCCTGCTTCATATAGTATCCAGGGTCTGTCAACGCTTCTCTGTGTTAATAGACATACGACGTCTGAAGCCTCATCGATCTTATCCATTATGGCGGGATACCAGTCAAGGCCATATTCAATCCCTTGGGTCCCTTTTTTATCTGAGGAGCGGAAGGATTTCAATGCTCCGGCGCTTGCGTTATTGAGGAGGTTACTGAATTCTTCCGCTAGTAGGGCATCTCTTGTATCGTGACTAATAAATACTAGGGGATTGGCGATTTTTGACTCTGAAGTATCGGCGGATGAGACTTATAGGAGAGGATTTGTCTATTATTTTCTTTCTTGATTGTGCCATGTTGATATGGGATTTTAATGTTTTTGTAATATTTCCTGCATTAGCTCAAACAATGGAATAGCCATCACTCCATTGGCTAAAGGGAACCGATCCTTTCCTGAATAAACTACATAGCGTTTTTGGGGTTGAATGTCTTCGCAAGCGATATAAAACCCTTTAGAAACGGAAGGAACGTTGTTGCGCTTGATTTCAATTGCCCATTTTTCGGTTGGAGAGAACTCAAGAATCAGGTCAATTTCCGCTCCCGCGGGTGTACCGTAATAGAAGGGTTGAACATTAGTTGGTGTGACCGACATGATATTCTCAATAACGAAGCCCTCCCAACTGCCACCCACGACGGGGTGGCCCAATAGCTCGGAATAGTTGCCAATATTCAATAAGGCATGTGTAATGCCGCTGTCTCGTATATAGACCTTTGGAGAACGGACAAGGCGTTTGCCGATATTAAAGGTCCATGGCTTTAGTCGTCTAACCAATAAAAGATCAACCATTAGGTCGAGGTATCGACCAATGGTAACTCCCGATATTTCCAAGTTTCTGGCTAAATGGGCAGCATTGAGGACTGAACCCTGAATGTGGGCAAGCATTGTCCAAAAACGTTCCAATGTTTCTGCGGGAATGCGTGGGCCGAGTTGGGGGATGTCTCGCTCAAGATAGGTCCTTATAAAATCACGTCGCCAGTCGAGGCTCTGTTGGTCTGAGGCCGCCAATAGACTTTCCGGAAAGCCACCACGTATCCAAAGAATATTCATACGCTCAATACTTTCTCCTGCATATTCCGACACGTCGATCGGATGAAGCTCGATATAAGTAATGCGCCCGGCGAGGGATTCGCTTGACTGCTTTAAGAGGTCAATTGATGCAGATCCTAGGAAGAGGAATTGTCCGGCTTTATTTCCCTTACGGCGTTCCTGGTCAATGATGCCCCGAAGCTGGGTGAAAACCTCCGGTAGGCGCTGCACTTCATCAAGGATAATGAGCTTAGTCCGATTGGCATCATGAAAGGCATTGATATCCCGGACTTTTTCCAGGTCAATTCGGCTTTCCAGGTCAAGGTAGATTGATGGAGTACTATCAGAGATATTCAAGGCAATAGTCGTTTTACCGACCTGCCTTGGTCCCATAAGAGCCACAGATGGGCTGCGTTTCAAGATCTCTTCAATTAGATGTTCAAGTCTTCTCTTTATCACCATGCAAATGTAATATTAAATGTAAGAATTGCATGGTTCTGTATTTAGGATAATATAATTGATTGAAAGACAGATATATATCAACTGGATAGGTGCTTGTTTTTCAAAGTTTTATAGTCTTGATAAAGCGGAGAAGCACGGCTAGGTGTTCGATTGGCCCCCCACTGGGATCGCCGGAGTCGCCCTGCGGGCGCGAAGGCAATCCCCTCACCTCCACAGAAAATTAGGCATTGCAAATCAATGATTTGTGGGGCTTTTTTGTTGGTACTTGCCGGAATTGGCAGGCTCGCTAATTTTGGCCTCTTATGGCTATTATTCCTGCTTTTTTAACCAGGCAATTTGCTCTTCCGTGTCCGGTACTCGTAGCCCACTGATTAGACGGCAGGATCTATTTTTTATACAATTCGATCTTTCGTCCTTCTGGATCTGCTATGACGGCCATTTCGCCCCATTCTGTCGGTGTTGGCGCTTGGTTATTAATTGAAGAGAACATCCATTGTCAGGCTTTTTTTGACCAAGCTATCTGAGTGGCTGTTTTCTTTAACTCCGTAAGTAGTAATTAAAGTAAGGAACAGTGTTTTTCTGGGCTTTACCTTTTCCTGGAAAACATCCAGTTTTTGCTGTAGTTCGCCAGCATAGGATTTGCTTATAGTTAACTCACCCGTATAGAATTTTAACTCGCAAATGTTAATGCTATGATCCTCCCGGTCGATCAGTAGATCAATCTGAGCGCCATCCTCTTTTGAACCTTTGGGAGGAACATATCTCCAGCTTGCTTCTTTTGTCAATTTTTCCATAAGCCCGAGGCCACTTTTAATTTGATTAATGTGCTTTAGGCAGACTGCTTCAAATGCCATTCCGCTCCATATTTTGTAAGACGCACCTTCGCTCAACCTGGCCCAACTCATTGTGTCATTGGCCTTGTCCATGAATTTTAGATAAAACAATGAAAACTCATCAATCAAACGATACACGGCATCTTTGGTTTCTTTATCATATGGCTTATTTGATTTAATGAAGCCGGATTGTTCTAACTCGTCTAGCATCAGCGTCGTACGGCCACCTGAACTGAGCCCGCAATCTTCAATGATCTCCTGCCGGGTCAATCCTTTGGGAGTAGCAGCAAGAGCTCGAACTACCTTTAGGTGATTATCCGCCATCTCAAAAAGTGAATTATACAGATTATTGAATTCATCATTTAATAAACCATTTTTTGTGAAGCAGATTCTTTCGATCGCTTGTGGAGCACTATCTCCCTTTCTGACATTATTCAAGTATTGAGGAATACCACCGATTGCCATGTAAAGCTGCAGTATCTGGTATCGGTCCAAATTGCTTCCTTTACTTTTCAGGTATGTTTCGGTTTCTGACAGCGTAAATGGCAATAGCCTCATTTTTTGCGTTATGCGGTGGTGCAGGCCTCCTCTGTTATTTACAATTTTGCGAATCATCCAAGATGCGGCTGAGCCGCATATAACAAACAACAAGTGAGCCTGCTGGCTCGCCCATGAGTTCCAGAAATGTTCAAACGCCGAAAGAAAACCGGACTTTCGGCTGTCAAGCCAAGGGAATTCATCCAGAAAAACCACTAGTTTTTTTCGTTTGGGCAGCTTATCCAAGAACTGTTCAAGTGCGTGAAATGCATCTATCCAGGAGTTCGGAGGAGTTATAGACAAAGTAGATCCTGTTGCTCTCTGTAGGGACCTGCTAAATTGCAGTAGTTGCTCCTTCAACGATCCTCCATACATTCCTGTTAGTTCAAATACCAGTCTGTCGGCATAATAATTCCGTATGAGAAAAGTTTTACCAACCCTGCGTCTCCCATAAACTGCAATCAGGCCAGCATCCTTTGTTTTCAAGGCGTCCCCCAGAATTATTATCTCCTCTTTTCTGCCGATAATGGGTTCCATAAAGGTGTAATAAGGCTTAAAGGTAAACTTTTGGCCACATATAATGACTGTATAAGTGGCCAAATGTGTAATAAAAAGGAATATTTGGCCGGATATAAGTAGGTTATAAGTGGCCAAATGTATATGATATCTGTAGGAGATTAGATTGTATGATATTGGTATTCAATAGAAAAGGAGCGAGCTAGTCTACGTGGAGATTTGCTTATTGTTTATAGTTGATCGCTGAAGGTGTCCGTGATCTCGACGTTGTTTCGTTCACACCAACCGGCTGTATTCATCCTTGGACCTTCGATGGAAAAATTACTTTGTGACGAATGGATCAGCTTCGCCCGCCGCCGGGCTCTTTGCCCGTGATCCGATTTTGACAGTCGCCGGACTAATTGTGGACACCACTATTGGCCGGCACGATGCACCACCATTTGGGGTCAAAGGGCCGAAGCGAGAAATTATAACACAGAAGTGTGGAAGGCCCGGGACATTTACTCACGCGAAAGAAGCTATCCCAAGCTTGGATATCCTGGCACGATAATTTAAGTAGAGTAAGTGTTACCGATCCTAGAAGAGAAATTCAATCAAATATGAATGAATGACAAGACAGGTATCCGTGACAACAAAGGGTGCGTTTCCTCGGAAGTGCACCTTTCTTTTGTTTGTCCGGGCCATATGGGAGACCTGGACCTGCCTTTCCTACGACTGCTAGTAGCCATAATTTTATTTTGCTCATTTGAATGCCCCGTCGATGCTCAGCAGGCCGGCTGGAAGTTGCTACATCTCAGCAAAGCGACGGTAAACTACCCCGCCAACTGGGAGGCGCAAGGGAGTGTATGCGGAGCTACTTAACAGCAGTCTTCCTATAAAATTATATGCTATTGACGGCGGAGCCAATCTCTATCTTTTCTTTTTAACGTGTCGTCGGTATATCCGGGTCGCCGATCCGGCCCTGGAGCGCGATGAGATGGCTATTTTGAATTCGATCGCCTTCGACAAATATCAAAGAGAAAAATATGGGACTATTTGACGTCATGCGCATTTTCGTAACGAGTGAAAGGGGTAATGTCATCGTCAAGTGAGTTACTGCGGGCACGACTTTAGCCCATAAAGCTCCAGCCATCAGTGATTTTTTCCAGGTGAATATTCGTGTCCGGCCAATGTTCTTGATCGAAGCCCGGCGCATCTTCCATTATTTGCCTCTTTTGATCAAAAATGTAGGCTTTTTTCTCGGCATCCACGGTCAATGCCTCGAAAGGAATGGCGAAGTATTTAACGTTGACCCCAAGAAAGCCGGAGAATTCGACAATGTAATAGTCGATCTTACCGGCAACAATATCAATCATGATATCGACAATTTTACCCAGGTGCTCGTCTTGGTTATTATGCACTTTATCGCCGATGATCGAGGATGCAGTTAAGTACTTTAGCGGTACGTTGGAATAGAGTGCGCCCTGGTTGATCCCAGTAAGATCATCTTGTGTTAAGTTATTCATGTCCTGGTGTTAAAGAGGCAATTAACGAATAACCAAAAGGTACAACCATCAAGGGGTAATATTGTTACATTATTCCGCTGTTCGATTATATAATCTCACGCTCGCCGCCGGAACACTTGGGCCGGTTTCCAGGCGGCTATTCGCTATTGCGGACGCGCGGCATCTCGCTGCTATAGCCTCCCTTTCCATGCCACCATGCGGCTGCCTGCCCGGCAAGCCAAAGATAATAATCGCTGCCCAGGTCGGTATCGATGCCAACAAAACTACCGCCATCATTCAGGGGAAGCCGGTTTGTAGTGTTGCATTTGAAAATGGCGGTCCCTTCGTTCATTTCATCGAACATGGCGATATACAGCATGCCCGCACCGGACTCCCGGGCGCCGGCCACCTGCTTCCAGAAAAAATGGCCCCGATCCCTGGGAATAGCGGTCGATTGCGGTCCGTTCATGTTCTTCCAGGAGAACCCCGGGAAGGCCAGGGGTACATACTCTATCCCATTAGCCTTACACCACCCGACATCTCCCGAAAGCAACTCCTTGAACGAATCATAGCTGTCTTCGTTATAGCGCCCCACGAACCAGGGCGCTACGATATCACATTTCCGTATAAGCCGGTGGAGCGTCGAGTCCGGGATGCAGTCGCGACCCATGGTCCGCCAATACGTCGGCACACCTATCATGACGCTAAACCCCCGGTCCTTGATCCCATCGATGAGGGTTTCCGCCTCCTTAAAACCATATTGCCGTTGATCGTTAAAACCCACCCCCCAGATCACCACCAGCGGTCTGCCATGCTGATGCAGATAGGTAGGGCTCCGCGTGCCGTGCAGCAAGTCATATTTGGTGGTAAGCTCGTCGAGATCGGCCAGGGTCAGCTGCTCTTCTCCCGGGCGCATGCCGCTGAGATCGTACATGATGCAGATGGCTCGATCGTATTGCGTAGCAGCGCTGATCGCATTGTCCAGCACGGCGTTGAAATGTTGCTTGCCGCTGGGATTCCGGATCTCGGCGACAAAACGCTGCATAAACACCCCGTCGATGCCATAGTCTTTCATCCATTTGAAATGGAGCCGCACGGTCGATGCATCATAAGCGCTGAAAACATTAGCCGTGCGGCCATTGGCAAATTTAAAAGGCGTTGGATAAATCTTCGCGTATTCCCGGGTATCTGGCCATAAGTCGATCTCACAGCTCCCGGGGGCAAAGACACCCCGACGCTCATAGTGATGCCAGTGCCGCCCCGTGCTGTCCCCCGGGGTGTTGAACCATCCCTGGTAGCCCGCCATCACCAGCCCCTCATACGAGGGATAGCGCACCGCCGCCCCCGGCCCCGTTTTCGTCGGTATCACCTTTTGTATCGTCCCGTCGGGGTTGTAAAAGAGCTTATCCACGCAAATGCTGCGCAACCAATCAAAATGCGACAGGGCGCTGTTGTGATAAAAGAAATACCACTGCTTCTTGTACTCTACGATCGACCCATGATTTGTGTAGCTATCCGTGGGGTCCATAAAGATACCCCGATAGGTCCAGGGCCCCAGCGGGCTGGTGCTCGTTGCATACCGCATCCTGTTGTGCTGACCCGCGGAATCATGGTTGTCGGAGTAGGACAAATAATAGATGCCATTCCTCTTGTGCACCCAGCTCGCTTCATGGAAGTCTTCAAGCCCCGTCATTGGCTGCATCTCCCCGTCTATCTCCATCATATTGTCCTTGAGCTTCCCACCCTCACAATGGCCGCCACCCCCGTAATAGAGATAGGCCTGCCCGTCATCGTCCACAAAAACAGCGGGGTCGATCATGGACTTCAGCCCTTTTATATATCCCTTCACCTTGAAGTGGGCAGCCGGCTCCCTGCTCGTGGCGACCCCGATCTTCCAGGTGCTGTTCCATTCTTTACCGCTGCCGGTAGGGTGGGGGAAATAAAAGTAATAGGTCCCATTCTTGTAAGCACAGTCCGGCGCCCACATAAACCCGCCCTCAGGCCGGCCCCAGGGTATTTCGCTGGACTCGAGTATCTGTCCGTGATCCTTCCAGTGGACCATATCATCGGTGGAATACACGTGATACTTGTCCATAAGGTCGCAACCCCGGGGCGGAGCGACGTCATGCGAAGGATATACATACAGCCTGCCATCCTTCCACACATGGGCGGAGGGATCGGCCGTATAGATATCGGTGATAAACGGGTTCTGCGCCCGGCTCCAAAAAGGAAGGGACAGCAACAGATAGATGAGGAAGGAGGCTGGTTTTAGGCAAGTAAATATTGTCATACTGCAAGAAAGCAGCGGAACATTAACGGGAGCATTAACGGAAGATTAATTCCCGGATTATTCTCGCATTATGTCGGCAAAACCCACCGCGGCGCTATTTACATACTCCTTTTGAAACAACAATACAAAATACCACGTCGATACCGCCGCCGCGAGGTGTTTGAGGGTGTGCCCGCTGACGCCGAACAACCAGTATATTTGATAGTCTAACTGCTCGAGTACCTTTGCGATCACGTACCAAAAGACGACCCACATCAGACAACGCAAAATGGGTTTTACCGCCTCCGTATAAAACAGCCACAAAATCAACGGCAAAGCCAGCATCGGATAAAATTGCACCCAATAGTACAACCGAAGATCGCCACGACCCTGCGTTTCCGTATAATGCCACCAAAGCACACTGCCGATGCCAACAGCAACTAACGGCACCAGCAGCCGAATACCCAAGGGCCGGCTGACCAGTTCCACCACCGTAGCAGCAAGCAAAGACATAAAGACAATCGTCATAGGGATGCGGTCCCAGACCAGGGTGTCATTGTTGGGGTTCCAGTGGTAATACGCTGAACCGAGCCCTGTCAATAGCACACCGATAAAAAGCAATGCATAGGTCGCGCGGATAGCCGAAGAGACAGCAGCCTTCAATACTGCGACGAGACCGATAAGTGTCACGATCAAAAACGGCAAATTACTGGCGACGTTCCCAAAGTTGGGAATGCCCCATAGTGAGCGGTCATCTGCAAAATGATGGAAGGAGGGGGCTGCGCGACAGGAGAAAGGAGAAAAGTCGCAACAAGCGTGACGAGCGTCACCAGCCCAAGTATCCAATATTTCTGGTTTCGGGTCATACGATAGGGTTTAGTATAACAGACAGCAAAGGCCGACGTCGACCCATTTGTCACGAGTTGCTCGCGAGTGGAGTCGACCCCAACAAACGACGTTCGGGTAACTCAATGCTTTCTGGTGAGGCGGTATGCGGATAGTGAAAAAGCACCCGATATTGATGCGTTTCCTCGTGATAGGTTTGCACGATCGCAGAACCAGCTGGCCTGTTGGTGGTATCCAAAACGATCACTTGCTCTCCTGGGGTAAATTTCATGGCCTGAAGATAGGCTACCCGACCGAATCGAGCAATAACCTAAAAGACGTAAAATGTATACAAATGTTAATTTTTTGAGGCTAAAGCGGTATTCAATGAGCCTTCGCATAATTTTCCTCTCCCGCGTAGATCGCCACGGTCAAATCGTTTTCGCGCGGTGGGATCGGGCAATTGTAGCCCGTCACATAAGCACAATAGGGGTTATACGCCTTGTTGAAATCCAATACCAGCTCGCCGCCATGAATATCACTTACCTGGCAGTCGATATAACGGCCTGCAGCATAACTGCCGGCACCGCTGGTTGCGTCCGTAAAGGGGACAAAAAGATAGTCGCGAGTCTCCGCCTTTTGCAGTAGTGCTTGCGATTGATAGATCATCAGTTGGACGGTCGTATCATGGAGCACAAAGGTCAGGCGACCATATTTACGTTGGATTTGGTGCCCTGCACCGGAAGTCGCCATGGCAAACCAGGGGCTGTCGGCATATTTTTCAAAGTGGGCTACAACCAGGTAAGACGGGTTCAAAGGATAAAATCGCAACAAGGCCTTCTGCTCCGGCGTTGTCAACAGCTCATGAGTTTTGATATAGTCAGCCCTGAAGGCTTTTATTGAATCCATATAGCCTGGAGAAACACTATTTTGCGCATAACTACGCAGGGCGCCCAAGGCCAGGGAGAGGGCTAGAAATGTTTTGATCATATAGTGGTTATGAGTCTGTTAATTTGAAAACAATCGGCTGTTTCTTGTAGCTCTTGACGAGTCTGCCGCCGTAGATGGCCGGGGTCCAATCTTTGGATTGGGAGATCACCCGCACTGCTTCGGCATCTAGCTCGGGATTCACCGATTTGATGACAGTAACATCTGTGGGGTTACCCTCTTCATCGACGATGAACTGCACGACGACGATTCCTTCGATCTTTTTTTTCCAGGCATTCTCCGGATACTTTAGTGTCTTGTTCAGAAAGCGAAGCCATTGAGCGGTTCCTCCGGGGTATTCGGATTCCCGGATAAATTCCTTGATCTTCTTGTTCTTCGAACCGTCGTCGTTGTAGAATGTGCCCGACACCTGCTTGCCGTTCTCGTATACGACATCCCCGGCCACCTGGCCGCTGCGGAAATATCCGATCCATTCGCCGTCCCTTTCGCCATTTTTGTAGTTACCCGTCGTCATTGACTTTTTGTTGGGCCAAAGGTATATTTCCTTGCCATTTTCTTTATTGTCCTTATACGTGCAGCGGTGGGAAGCAAGTCCTGTGCTGTCGAACCAGGTGAATTCCCCTTGTTTGATCTTGCAGGAGTCGTCCGAATAAGTGCCGGTCATTTGCGTTTTACCGTTGATAAAATGGTCGGCGACCTGCCAACCGGCACCCTGCTTTATCCGGACCCTGTAAAAAGAAGCATGCATGGCGGTAGTATCCCGCCAATAGGCATTGAAATAGGTAGTGTCCTGGGTTTGGGCAAAAGTGGAGAGGTGGCAGATAATAAGGCTTGCAATCAGGAGTGTTGGTTTCATGGCAGTAAGATAATGTATGCTTCGCGAAATTGCAATGCGGTTGTGTTCTACAAAATGTTTTATTGTTGTTGTAATATTTCCTGCATCAGATCCGAAATCCTGCATGGCCAAAAAAGGGTAACGGCCGGCCGTTCCGGAAGCGAGAATATTTTTATACATTTGATAATTATGTATATTTGTCTTATGTATTAAAATACTAAACCTATGGGCAAAAGAATGATCATCGCCAGCGGCATCCTGACCGCCCTGGCTTTCCTGGCGGGCAAACTGCTGGAAAAGCTACATTCTCCGCTGACGGATTTTTTCGGATTGCTTTGCTTCCCTTTTTTCACGGTGGTATTCGTGTGGTCGCTTTTGCTGGTGCGGGTCCGCCTGATCAGTACCAATAACACAACCAGAAAGGTTTTCTTAGGTATAAGGATAGCCGTTTGTACGGGTATCCTCATGTTGTTAATGGCGGTTTTCCGGCCCCGGTCTTACGGCACGCCGCCATTGGCAAAAAGAGCGGACATGCGTTACTGGCAATTGCCCACTGGTTCCCGGATCGCTTACACGCTGCTGCCGGGAAAAGGTCTCCAAAAACCTTATCCTGTTATCTACCTCTTAGGGGGACCCGGTGGCTGGGTCGATGAAACGATTATCCGTATGATGACGCCGCTGACGGCGGACGGGTACGATGTCTACTTGTACGACCAGGTGGGCAGCGGTTGGTCCGGTAGGCTCGCCGACATCCGTGACTATACGGCAGAAAGACATAAAAAGGACCTCGAGGCGATCGTAAAGGAAACGGGCGCGGAAAAAGTGATCCTGATCGGGCAATCGTGGGGCGCCATCCTGGCTACGCTTTTCGCGGCCGATAACCCCGGCCAGGTGGCTAAAATGATTGTAACCGGCCCGGGGCCTATCGAACCCCTGAATCCGGAGGCGACCAGGACGATCCCGCCCGATAGCCTGCATTTGCACGAGCCTTATTATACCAATCACCAGGGAAACGAACGGGCTAATAACATCCGGCTGGTTGTGATCCCCGATGCCGGTCATTTCATTTTTTTCGAACAGCCGGAACGCTACCTCTCAGCGATCCGGGATTTCCTGAAATAGGAACTGGATCCGCCGGGGGAGTGGACCAGGCGGAACTGGTTTTGCTTTGGAGGCCTTGCGTAATTGTCCTAATTTCAATGCTATGGAAAGTAATGTTGACCAGAAGCTCGCCGTGTTAATCGATGCGGATAATGTTCCGCCTACCCGGATCAAGGCGATGCTGGAGGAAATCACTAAATATGGAACGCCAACGTTTAAACGGATCTATGGCGACTGGACCTCTTCCCGAATGTCAGCATGGAAACCAGTCTTATTGCCTTATGCCATAACTCCCATTCAACAATACAGCTACACTACGGGAAAAAACGCAACTGATTCGGCCTTAATCATTGATGCGATGGATATTCTTTATTCAAGCAAGGTTAGCGGTTTTTGTATCGTATCCAGCGACAGCGATTTTACGAGACTGGCAACGAGGCTCAGGGAAGCGGGTATGACCGTGTATGGGATGGGTGAGAAA